>Ga0183100_1000018_pt1 | contig 328764 bp, 282 predicted proteins | sample Biomet2_FD_127789 | JGI IMG/M metagenome (GOLD analysis project Ga0183100, IMG submission 127789) | Microbial communities from bioreactor (seeded with anoxic lake sediment) at LBNL, California, USA - Biofuel metagenome 2 | ecosystem: Engineered > Bioreactor > Anaerobic > Unclassified ...
CCCGCTCCCTCGGGCGCGTCTTCCCGCTTTTTTGCGGGAAGACGGCACTCCTTCCGCCTGTTTTTGCAGGAAGTTGGTTTGCGAGGTGCAAGACCGTTGCGAGAACGACCCGGTAGCTCTGCTTGCGTGGAGATCTTTAAACGGGCTTGGCAGGCATACGAATCGTTCCCGGCGGTCTGGCGCGAGTTCTCTTGTTTGGGTCATGCATGGCGTGCGGCCTGGGCTCGTGCTTGGCTGCCGCCTTGCCCTCGCCGGGAGCTCGGCGCTACCCACGAAAACGCCCTCGCCGCCAGACGGCCAAGAATGTTCCGAAAGCCTGCCAAGCCCTTTTACCGATCTCCACACGAGCAGAACAACCAAACCATCCCGGCAACAATCTTACGGTCAGTTCTCAATCCTCCTGCAAAAACAGGCGTAGGAGTGCCCTCTCGCCCCCCAAAAGGGGCGAGAGGTGCCGACGGAGCGGTATTTTGCGCCCTCCGGAACCCTGAATTACCTGCCGAATTTCTTAGTCGGAGCACCAAATGCGCAGCATTTGATGCGGATCTAGTCGCGGCACCGGCACCCTGCCGGTCGGGTGGGTTAAGGGAGGGCGAAGCGCCTCCCTTATTCCCACGACGATGATGAGAGAAATGAGGTTAGTTGCGCTGAAGCTGACGCTTGATCTGAGAGATGGCGCGACGAATTCCTTCGTTGGCGTCACAGAGGGTCGGGATTTTCTTTTCGGCGTGGAGCACGGTGGCGTGGTTGCGGCCGAAGGCGGAGCCGACTTCGTTCGAGGAGCTCTTGGTCAGTTCGCGACAGAGATACATGGCGATCATGCGGGGTTCGGCGATGCCGCGGTTGCGTTTTTCGCTGAGGATGTCGCCCATGGTGACGCCGAAGTGCGAGGCGACGGTGCGCTGGATCGATTCGATTGAGATATCGCGGACGGAGCTCTCCTGGGCGAGCTGGCTCTGGAGCAGTTCTTCGGCCTGGCCGATTTCCAGTTTGCCGCGGCCGCTGAACGAGGCGTAGGAGGCGAGGCGGATGAAGGCCCCGCGCAGTCTGCGGACGTTCGATGCGATGTTGGCGGCGAGGAATTCGAGGAGCGAGTCGTCGAGGACGCTCTGGACCAGGGTCTCGCTGCGCATCATGCGCAGGATAGAGAGACGGGCCTCATATTCCGGCGGGCAGACTTCGGCGGTCATTCCCTGTTCGAAGCGGGTTTCCAGCCGTTTGTCGAGGTCGGAAATTTCGCACGGCTGCCGGTCCGAGGTCAGCACGATCTGTTTATGCTGATTGTACAGCATATTGAAAACGTTGAAGAACTCGACCTGCATCTGGGTTTTGCCGGAGAGCATCTGGACGTCGTCGATCAGGAGGACATCGACTTCGCGCAGTTTCGAGCGGAAGTTGTTGAGGTTCTTCTTATCGAGCAGGTTGTAATAGAAATCGTTCAGAAGTTCGTCGCATGTGGTCGAGCGGACGACCATCTTGTCGGAATTGCGATAGACCGTCGAGGCGACCGCGTGGAGCAGGTGGGTTTTGCCGACGCCGCTGACCCCGTAAAGGAAGAGCGGGTTGTAGACTTTTCCGGGGGCTTCGGCGACGGCGCGCGCCGCGGCATAGCCGAACCGGTTCTCGGCGCCGACGATGAAATTCTCGAAGGTATGTTCTTCCAGGCAATTTTTGGCTGCGCCGGTGCGGCGGGGCGTCTGGGATTCGGCCGATTCCGGTTTCAACGCACGTGCGGCCGGGGCGGATTCTTCCGCGGGCCGGGGTTCGTGGCCGGGTTCCAGTTCATAGCTGTAGCTCGCCCCGTCGATTTCGGAGAGCGCTTCGAGTACGATGTCATCGTACTGGTCTTCGATGATGCTGGCGAAAAAATCATCCGATACGCCGAGCCGGAGAGTGACCCCGTCGATGGAAAGAGGGGTGATCTTCCGGAACCACTGACGATATAGATGCTTATTCCGTTCCTTCAGCCGGTTTGCGGCGACGGACCAGATGTTTTCCGCGCAGTTCACTTGCGAATCCATAACTCCAATTACCTGTTTTACTGCTTTAAACCCATTTTAGAAACATTCACTTTTAGGGATTCTTAAGCGACTGTCTTTAAAATGGGCTCAAACCGGCCGTATCCCGGCCCGTTCTCCCGTTTCCTGCTGCCCGGCTGCTCCGTACGGCTTCTTGTTCTTCGCTCAATTCCTCCTCGCCTAGGGGGTGTTTAGACCCTTTTTGAGGAGAATTCTCAATTCCGCCGACATTGACAATCCGTCAACAACTTATTAACAACCCGCCCCTTTTGCCTGGGGCGCAACAAGAGACAATTTAGCCGCAGTCCTTCTATAATTCAAATCGGAAATGCGATCTTTTTACGAAAAAAAGCGAGAAAAAAAACTTGACAAAAAAAGGGATGCCGGATCGGAAAAGGGACCGGAGGAGGAAGCCTCCGGCCCATGAACGAGTTACGGAAATCAGGCGATCGGCGCGATGCCTTCAAGCATATTTTTGACTTTTTCGGCGCCGGCCGGCCAGTCCCGCACGGTTTCGAAGCGGGCGGGGGTCAGGCATTCGCCGAGCCGTGCATAGAATGCGTTCCGGTCGCGGCGATCGGGCAGTTCGCGCTTGGCCCAATCGCTCAGGTAGCCGCGGTTGAGTTTGGTGAACAGCGTATGCCCGGAAAGGATGCGGGCCCCGGTGACGAAGGTGTCGGCGTGTTTGCGGAGGCAGTCGCAGCCGAGGTCGTCGACATGCTTCAGGCCCGGCGCATTCATTTCCGTCCCGATGACCACCGGCAGGTCGCGTTCGACGCAGGCGGCGACCACCCGGTCGAGCTCGGCCATATAGCGTGCCGTATGACGGGGATTTTCGGGGAAGCAGTTGCGGTCGGGGATGATGTTCAGCATCGCGGCTCCCTTCTCGATATGGAGGTCGAGCAGCCGGTCGACGTCGGCCTCGCCCTTCGAGATTCCGTTGAGCCAGGCGACGGTGGGAATCGCGCCGCAGCAGAGAATGAAGTTGTTGAACGATTCGAGGGACGGGAAGCTTTCCGGCGTCGGCGCGATATAGCCGGCTCCGCCTTTCTTCATGGTCTTCGAACGGATCTTCGCTTCGAGTTTGACCGGGTCGGCGACGGTCTTCTCCGCCTCTTCCGGGCTTACGCCGAGTTTGGCGCACCAGAACCCCACCAGCGAGTCGTGATGGGGGAAGAGCTGTTCGGCTTTTTCCCGGTATGCGCGGCAGAGGTGGCGTTCGGTGGCATTTCCGGCCGGAGTGAGGGTGGCGACGTCGGCGTCGAAGTTGAGCCGGACGGGGTCGAGCACCTCATTGACCTTGTCGATGATCTGCCGGATGCGGCCGGAGGCCTGTTCGCGCATGGAATGGGAGAAATCCCGGGCGCACGGCGGAATCTCCGCGGTGTCGAACCCGAGGCCGAGGTGATAGGCAATCCCGGGTTCTCCGGGCGAATTGATCGCCACATCCGCCAATTCCTTTATAAATACGCGGGTCTCGATGCCGCAGGAGTAGTTGACGTCGAGCTCCTCGGCGCTTTCACGGAACTCTTCCACCGCGTCGAGGACGTCGAAATCGATGATTCCCGCCGCCAGCCAGCCGGATTTCTTGGCGAGGTAGGCGATATAGGACGGCGCGTAACCGTACCCGTTGTAACTGTAACAGGTGTGACAGTGCATGTTATGAAGCATTCCGGCCGGTTCCAGCGGAATTTTGCGGCTCCGGCAAAGTTCCGCGATTTCAGCGAGCGCATTCTTGCGCACCGCCCGCTTCGGCGAATTGAGTTCCTGTTCCAGAGGCTTGAGTTCTTCCCTGCTGATCATTGCTCCCTCCTTTTTCCGCTGATTTCCCCATCTCCATAGCTTGCGCCATCTGTATTCCATGCTAATATAGCGACAGCTCGAAGCGGTTTCAACCCGAAAAAACGGGTATTTTTATGAAAAGTCGCTTGCATCCGCGGGGCTGTAACGATATATTAAAGAAAAGAAGGAATCATTCTCAATTATGAGCGAAGGAGGCGGTCTACAATGAATCGAACGGCCCAGCGGGAAGCGATTCTCAAAGAACTGCGTTCCGTGAAAACCCATCCGACCGCCGACGAGCTTTACGCGATGCTTCGGACGAAGATGCCGACCATCAGTCTCGGTACGGTTTACCGCAACCTCGAACAGATGTCCCAGGTCGGAGTCATCCGCAAGCTGGAGACTGCCGGTAAACAGAAACGGTTTGATGGCGATGTGACCGAGCACCACCACCTGCGCTGCATGTACTGCGGCGCGGTCAGCGATGTGGCTCCGGGGATTTTTGCGGCGATCAACAATGAAATCCACGGAGTTATGGAGAGGATGGAGTGCGAGTCGTTCTATCTTGAATTGAGCGGCAAGTGCCAGAAGTGCAGGAAACTCAAGGAATGAAGAGGAGGAACGGAAAATGCAAGTCGAGAAAAAGCAATTCCTGAAGTGCGTGAAGTGCGGAATGGTCGTCCAGGTGCTTGACGCCGGCAGCTGCCAGGAGTCTCCCAGCCATTGCGGCGAGGAGATGGTGGTTCTCGTCGAGGGCGCCATCGACGGTGCGAAAGAGAAGCACGTTCCGGTCGTCGAGGAGCAGAATGACGGCATTCTGGTCAAAGTCGGTGAAATTCCCCATCCGATGGAAGAGAAACACTACATCGAGTGGATCGAAGTCGAAAACGGCAATTATGTGAACCGCTATTTCCTGAAGCCGGGCGACAAGCCGCAGGCTTCCTTCTACGTCCCGAACCAGCCGGGACTGATCGCCCGTGAATACTGCAATGTTCACGGGTTGTGGAAGAAATAGTCTTCTTTTTTCGATGATGACGCCGGAAAGAGCTGGACTACGCTGTTTCCGGCGTTATATTTTATAAAAAGACAGGTTAAGTTGAGCTGGGCAGGCAAGGTTTGAAATCATGGAAGAGTTCTTCAGTGCAGTAAAAATCACCGACAAAGTTTACTGGGTCGGCGCAATCGATTGGAATATCCGCAATTTCCACGGTTATGAGACCAGTCGCGGTTCGACTTACAACGCGTATCTCGTGATCGATGAAAAGATCACGCTGATCGATTCGGTGAAAGACGGTTTCGTCGGCGAGCTTCTCGCCCGGGTCCGGTCGGTGATCGGCGACGAGACCAAAATCGATTATGTGGTTTCGAACCACTCCGAGCCGGACCACTCCGGCGGTCTTCCGGCTACGATCGAAGCGGTCAAGCCGGAGAAGGTATTCGCCTCTCCGCTCGGCAAAAAGGCGCTCTCCGCCTACTACGGCGACCTCGGCATCACCGAGGTCAAGACCGGCGACTCGATCAACATCGGCAAAAGCAACATCGCCTTCGTCGAAACCAAGATGCTGCATTGGCCGGACAGCATGGTGACTTACATCGATACCGAGAAAATTCTCTTCTCGCAGGATGCGTTCGGGATGCACCTTTCCGGGAGCAAGCTGTTTGCGGACGAGAATCCGCGCTATGTGGTCGAATACGAGGCGCGGAAATATTACGCGAACATCCTCAACCATCTCTCGCCCAAGGTGAGCGAACTCCTTGACGCGCTGCCGGGGCTGAACCTCGATATCCGGATGATCGCGCCGGACCACGGCCCGCTGTGGCGCCGGCCGGAAGACATCAAGTGGATTCTCGACATCTATCGCGACTGCTCGCAGCAGACGCCGAAGCCGCGTGCGGCGATCATCTATTCGACCATGTGGCACTCGACCGAACGGCTGGCCGATGCGCTCGAAGACGGCATCCGCTCGACCGGAGTCGAGGTCAAGGTCATGGATCTTCAGGTGACCGACCGCAGCGAGGTGATGACCGAAATCGCCAACTGCGGGCTGATGGCGTTCGGCGCGCCGACGATGAACAACCAGATGTTCCCGGACATGGCCGACGTGCTCTGTTATGTGAAGGGACTGCGTCCGAAGAACAAGATCGGTTTTGCGTTCGGTTCCTACGGCTGGAGCGGGGAGGGGGGCAAACAGATTGCCGCCGACCTGACCGCGATGGGCGCCGAGCTGCCGTTCGACTTGTTCTCGGTCAAGTATATGCCGACTGCCGAGGATATGAAAAAGATATCCGAGATCGGTGAGAAACTGGGCCGGCTCCTTCTGGAGCGGGTGCAGGAAAGCAAGAGTGCCAAATAAAGAGGAGGTTGCGAATGAAGAAGTATGTGTGCGATGTCTGCGGTTACATCTATGATCCCGCCGTCGGCGATCCGGACAACGGAGTTGCGGCCGGCACCGCCTTTGAAGATATTCCGGAAGATTGGGTCTGCCCGGAATGCGGCGCGGGCAAGAGCGAATTTTCGCCGGTTGACTGACACGGGCTCGGGACTTGCTATGGCAATTTTTCGTAAAATTCTTCTGGTTGCGGTTGTCGCGTTGCTGGCCGTGACGCCGGGGTGTGCCTACATGCCCTGGAACGAAGCGGCGCGCAACATCGACAATTCGAAGCAGCTCCGGGTCGGCATGACCAAAAGCGAGGTGCTGGAAGTGATGGGAGAGCCGGTTTCGGATGAAACCTACTCGACGCCGGATGTCTGGTACTATTTCGTCCAGTCGGTCTGGATGGACGGTCTCACCACCGACGATGAATGTATGCCGGTCGTATTCGAAGACGGCAAACTGGTCGGCTGGGGGAATCCGTTTTACACCCGGTATCGCATTGAGAAGAAGAAAGGCGGAAAAAAGCTGGAGCTTTGAAGTACGGCATTGATGAAACGGGGCGGCCGCTTATGTGACCGCCCCGTTTTTTTATGCGAACAGGGTGGATACGGCGAAGGCGTAAATGCGATGGCCGTAATCGTTGGGGTGGTTGACGCCGTTGCCGGTGACGTTGAGGAATGACTTTCCGCATTCGTCGGTCAGTGCGTGCCAGAGCCGGTTGACGGGCGCGAAGGCGCGGTGTTCGCATTCCGACGCGATCCGTTCGAGTTCATGGGCGAAGATGACGTCCTTGCCCGCCGGAGTGTGGTCCCACTCGGCGTTGCCGGCCATCTGCGAGACCAGGACGAATTCCATCGCGGGATTGCGTTCGAGGCCGGCTTTCATGACGGCGCGGATATTGCCGCCGAATTCCTCGGCGGAGAGATTCCACATGTCATTCATTCCATAGGCGATGAAGAGGAGCGACGGGACGAACTCGCGACAGCAGACGTCGAAGTGTTCGATTGCGGAGCGGGAGCCGGAGCCGGATACCGCGCCGTTGAACGCACGGCAGGGGCCGAGGATGCCCAGGAACTCCGTTACCAGCCCCGCCCAGGGCGGCTGGCCGGGGGCGCAGCCGACTTTCGCCGAAGCGTTCCAGCCGTCGGTGATGCTGTCGCCGATGAACGCGATGTCGAGCTGCTTGCCGTTGCGCAGGAGTTTCATCGTGTTCGGGAGCTTCCCCGCGACCGTCTCAAGTTCCGGCAGCGGCGCTTCGGTCACATAGTCGATCGAAACCTGGTTTCTGGCGAAAAAATCGGCCCGGTCGAAGCAGACCAGCCCGGTCGGAGAGACGGCGGAGGTGCCGATCGCGTTGGCGTTGGGATTCGGATAGAGTATCCCCCGCTCTTTCGACGGATAGCGGATCTCCTTCGGCAGAAACGGCATGGCCGAATTCGCGGTGCGGCGGAGCATGCGGCCGCCCGGTTCCGCCAGATAGTCGGTCCCCTCCACGTAATCGCAGCCGAGCGTCGGATTGTAAACCCGGCGGATCTTCGCCATCGGGAACGCGGTCTGCGCCTCGCCGGACTCGGTGAACAACACCGATTCGCCGAAAACCTCGCCGGTTTCCCGGTTCCAGAGACCGCGGGAATGCTCGTTCTTCATCGTCATCATTCCTTCATTTACTGTTTTTTCATCCGCACGACGCGCCCGCTCATGGCGGCGGGGTCATCGAGGCGGTATTCTCCGCTCTGGGCCGAGGAACGGCCGGTTCCGGGAACCGCGAACTCTTCGACGATCTTCCAGTCGCCCTCCGGCAGCCGGTAGGCGATCTGCGAAGGCTGATTGTCGAAGACGTGGACGAAGAGCGCCAGCTCGTCGCCGTCCGCGCTGCGCCGGATCAGAAGCTGATTGCCGCGCAACCGCCGCCGCGCCGGGCTCATCATCATGGCCAGCGTGCTTTCGCCGTGCTTCAGCACCGGAACGAGGCGGCGGTAGAATTCCATCGCTTCGCACACCAGTTTCCACTGGTCGGCATCGAGGCCGAGAATGTCGCCGGAGAGGCAGAACCGCCCGAGCATGGCCGAAGAGAGGATGTAGCCGAGCTTCTTCGCATCGTATGCCGGTTTGACCACCGCCCAGATCTGGTTCTGGCGCGGCAGCATGAGGCGGTGGAGGCTGGCGGCGATCACCGGGATCTCCGGCTCCTCGTGCGCGTCGGAGAACGACGACATCGAGGTCAGGGCGAACATCGACGGTTCAAGCCGGTGGCCGCCGGAGGCGCAGTTTTCGATGACGAGCTCGGGATTCACCTCGCGCAGTCTCCGGAACATGCGGTAGGTGCCGAGCACCTGGTTGCGCAGCCCCTCGCCGGGGGAGTCCGGGTGGTCGCAGCCGAGTCCGATTGTCTCGTTGTAATCGACTTTGAGGTATCCGAAGTTGTTCGCTTTCAGCATCTGGACCACCCGTTCCTCCAGGTAGGAGATGGCGAAGGGGTCGTTGAGGTTCCAGAATCGGCGGTTGGGCGAGACCGGGATGCCGTCGAGCTTGAGCAGATGGTCTTCGCACTGGGTGAACGCTTTGCTCTTCGTCCCGCAGACTTCGAATTCGAACCAGATTCCGGGAACCAGCCCGCGTTCGCGAATGCGTTCGGCGGTGGTTTTGAGTCCGTCCGGAAAGAGCTCCCGGTTCGGAATCCAGTCGCCGTGTTCCGCGCCCCAGTCGCTCTGCGCCCCGGATTTATACCAGCCGGCGTCGATCACCAGATAGCGCGCCGGCGTATCCCGCAGCTTGTCGGCGATTTCGAGCAGCATTTTTTCCTGCGGCTTGCCCCAGGTGGTGCACCATTCGTTGAAGATGATAGGCAGGTCCTCCTCCACTTCCGGCACGTTGAGACGCGCTTCCTGCTCGGCGAGCAGGCGGTTGCAGAGCGGGTCGAACCCGAGGGTGGAACAGCCGAGAAACGCTTCCGGCGCGGAGAAGGCCTCCCCCGGAGCGACGGTTTTGCTCCAGTGGCCGAATTCACGGTCGGCCAGTCCGCCGGTCAGTTCAAAGCCGTATCCCCGGCGGCGTGAAAATTCGATCTGCCAGGAACCCGCCCAGGCCAGCTGCGCGCCCCAGAAGACGCCGGCCGCCTTGTCTTCGACGGCGGCGAACGGGTGGAAGCCGCGCACCGGCATGCTGCCGAGCTGGCCGAACCGTTCGCTCAGGACGGAATAGCCCGCCCAGGAACGTTCCAGACCCAGCGACTCCGCCGTTTCGGCAACATGGCGCGCCTCGGAGCTCCAGCTCGAGCGAAACCGGTGCAGCTGAATGCGTTCGAACTGTTCGTCTCCGGCGTAGGGGCCGATTCCGCCCAGCGCGAAGCTCTCCATCATCTCCAGCACGACCGGCTGCTCCGACAGGTTGCGGAACTCGATCCGCACAGTGAAGACCGGTGTGTCGCCGCGCCAGGACAAGTGGTGGACTAATTCGTATCCGCGTTGATCCTGGAGAGTCGTAACCACTTCGTTTCCAGAAGATTTCTGCTCCTTGTAGCGGAAGTTCTCCGTCGAGCCGCTGTGGCGCATCGTCCGTCCGGCTCCGAATCCGTCCGGATTGCGGTCGCCGCGCAGTTTGATTTCCGCCAGCGGCGTAAGCCCGGTGTCCTTCGGGGAACGTTCGGCAAGCGGAAGTCCGGCGGAAACCGGAATCAAGGTGAATTCCACCCGGCCGCTTTCCGGGTCAAGCCGGTATACGGCGTCGGTGTCGCCGACTCGGAATGTCGAAAGTGTTTCAATCGCCATCGCAGGTAATCTCCATGTTAAATAAAATAATGTATCATGGTTTTCCCGCTTTTCCACCTCCCTTTTCCCCGAAAATCTTTTCTTTCGTTAACGGGTCGTGGGAGCAAGGGAGGCGCTTCGCCCTCCCTTAACCCTCCCGACCGGCAGGGTGCCGGTGCCGCGACTGGATTCGCATCAAATGCTGCGCATTTGGTGCTCCGACTAAGAAATTCGGGGGGGTAGTTCGAGGTTCCGGAGGGCGCAAAATACTGCTCCCTAATGAGAACTGACCGCAAGACTGTTGCCGGAATGAGTGGTAAGTCTGCTCGTGTGGAGATCGATAACCGGGCTTGGCAGGCATACGAATCGTCCTTGGCAGTCTGGCGCTGATTTTCTTGTGTGGGTCATTCTCGGCGTGCGGCTTTAGCTTCCTGCAAAATGGGAAAGTACCTTACTCGCAGGCATGAGTACGGCGAAGCCGCACGGAATGCCGGAGAGCGGGGCCCCCGAAAAGTACCCGAAGCCCGCCGCAGGCGGGACCCGAGGCCCGTGGCCGAAGGGTGGCAACTTTTTGGGGTGAGGCACCCTGCCGGTCTGGGGGAGGTTCAGAGGGGGACGAAGTGCCCCCTCCGATTCCCACGACTCAGGAGAGGGACATGGATTTGAGGATGCCGTGTTCGAGACCGCGGATTTCGGCCAGCCCTTTGAGGCGGCCGATCGCTGTGTAGCCCGGATTCGGGCAGGCGGGTTTCGACAGGTCGTCGAGCATGGTGTGGCCGTGGTCGGGGCGGAAGGGAATCCGCCAGTCGGCGCGCCCGGCCTTCTTGCGCCGGACCTGTTCTTCGACGATCGCCTTGACCAGGTTGTACATATCGACCACGCCTTCGAGGTGATTGGCCTCGAAGAAGTTGCCCTTGCCGTCATGCGCGGTGCTGCGGAGGTGGACGAAGCCGACGCGGTCGGCGCACGCCTTGAACATCTCGACGAGGTTGTTGTCGAGCCGCCCGCTGAAGCTTCCGGCACAGAAGCAGATGCCGTTTGCCGGGGAGTCGACCATGGCGAGCAGGTTCTTCACATCGTCGATGTTGCTGAAAATGCGTGGCAGCCCGAGGATCGAGTAGGGCGGGTCGTCGGGGTGGATCACCATGATGCAGCCCGCCTCTTCGGCGACCGGGCACACTTCGGAGAGGAAGTGCTTGAGGTTCGCTTCGAGGTCGGCGCGGGTGAGGTGCTCATACTTTTTCAACATGGCCCGGATGTCTTCGAGGGTGACGCCCTTGAAGCCGGGGAAGTTGTCGATGAGTCCGGTGGTGAATTTTTTCAGCGCCTCCGGGCTCAGGCTCTCGTGGAACGCCTTCGCTTCGGCGACCTTCTCGGGCGTGTAGTCCTTCTCGGCGTCCTTGCGCTTCAGGATGAAGATCTCGAACGCGGCGAACTGCGCCTGGTTGAAGTAGAGCGCCTCGGAGCCGTCCGGCAGCTTGTAGGCCAGGTCGGTGCGAATCCAGTCCAGCACCGGCATGAAGTTGTAGGTGATGACCCGGACGCCGCATTTGCCGAGGTTGCGCAGCGAAATCTTGTAGTTTTCGATGTATTCCTCGCAACGGCCGCTGCGGGTCTTGATATCCTCATGCACGGGGAGGCTCTCGACCACGCTCCAGGTGAGCCCGGCTTCTTCGATCAGCTTCTTGTGCTTCTCGATTTCCTCGACCGTCCAGACCTGGCCGTAGGGGATGTGGTGAAGCGAGCTCACCACACCGGTCGCACCGGTCTGGCGGACGAACGAAAGCGGCACCGGGTCTTTGGGCCCGTACCAGCGGAAAGTCTGTTCCATATTGTAGGACATGATGTTACACTCCCGAAAAGGCGGAGAAGGCGCCGTCGATCGGCAGCACCACCCCGTTGACGAAGGACGACGCGCTGTCGTCCACCAGGAAGAGAAGCGCTCCGCAGAGGTCTTCCGGCGTGCCGAAGCGGCCCATCGGCGTGTGCGCGAGAATCGTGTTGCCGCGCGCAGTCAGCGTGCCGTCCGGATTGGTCAAGAGGGCCCGGTTCTGGTCGGTGAGGAAGAATCCCGGCGCGATCGCGTTTACCCGGATTCCCACCTTCGAAAAGTGAACCGCCAGCCATTGCGTGAAGTTGCTCACCGCCGCCTTCGCCCCGGAGTAGGCCGGGATCTTGGTCAGCGGCGTGAATGCGTTCATGCTGGAGATGTTGATGATGCAGCCGTTCCCCTTTTCCGCCATGCCGCGGCAGAACGCCTGCGTCGGCAGCAGCGTGCCGAGGAAGTTCAGGTTGAAGACGAAGCCGACGCCGGCCGGGTCGAGATCGAAGAAGGTTTTGACTCCTTCGAGCGAACCCTTGAGGTCTTCCGGCAGCAGGTATTCGCGGCTGGTGGTGCCCTTCGGGTTGTTGCCGCCCGCGCCGTTGACCAGGATGTCGCATTCGCCGAAGGTTTCGTTGACTTTCGCCGCGGCCTTGGCCAGGCTTTCCGGCTCGAGCACGTTCGCGGAGATCCCGATGGCCTTGCCGCCCGCCGCGACGATTTCGTCGGCGACCGCCTGGGCCGCCTCTTCGCGGAGGTCGAGGATGGCGACCGAGGCGCCCGCCTTGGCCAGCGCTTTGGCCATGACGCCGCAAAGAATTCCGCCGCCGCCGGTGACGACGGCTGTTTTTCCGGTAAGATCGACTTTCATGATGTTCTCCTTAGTCGTTAGTCGTTAATTGCTATATGACGTTGATGTTTTCGATGATCAGTTTCAAAGCCGCTCCCAGCGCCGCGCCGATGCGCCCGCTTTCGGAGAGGGTGACCGCAAGTTCGCGCGGCGGCTCGATGGCGAGGCGCGCCGAAAGCTCCGCCGCAAAGTCCGGGCCGAGATCCCGGAACCGCCCGCCGAGCACGATCAGCGCCGGGTCGAGCAGCATGGTCAAGAGCGTGATGACATAGCAGGTGCCGTCGGCCAGATAATCGACCGCCGCCATCACCGCCGGGTCGCGCCGCTTCCATGCGGCGGCGAGTTCCGCCGCTTCGACGGAGCCGCCGGCCAGCTCGACCAGGAATTTCTCGCCGAGCGCCTGTTCGATCGGCAGCAGCCGCGTCCCGTCGGGGGAGGGGACGCGAAGCGTGCGGATTTCTCCCGCCGCACCGGAACGCCCCTGCAGCAGCCTGCCGCTCTGGTAGATGGCAGTGCCGATGCCGCGTTCCGCCGAGATGAAGATGAAGTCCTCGGTGTTGCCCGCCGCGCCGAAGTGGTACTCCCAGAGCGCCGCGGTTCTGGCGCGGTTTTCCAGCCGGACCGGGAGCCCGGTCTTTTCCGCGAGGAGAGCGGCGAAATTCCGCCCCTTGAGCGGGAAGTTCGCGCAGTAGACGATTTCGTTGGAGTCATGGTCGATCTGCCCGGCGATGGCGGCGCCGATTCCGGCAATCCGCCTGGAACCGGCGGCTTCGGCCAGCTCTTTCACCAGCCGCGCCGCACCGTCGAGGATGGTTTCGAAGGTGTTGCTGTGCCCGGTTTCGCGCGTGAGCACCGGCTTCCCGGCGGCGTCGCAGAGGACGCCGCGCAGCAGCGATTCATGCCCGATGTCGATTCCGATGCAACCGAAGCGGTCCGGCTCGAAGGTGAGCAGGATCGGCGGCTTCCCGCCGCTCGACACGCCGCACCCCGATTCGCGCAGAATCCCCTGCCGGATCAGCCCGTCCACCAGCGACGACACTGCCGGGCGGCTCAACTTCAGGCTTTTGGCCAGGTCGGCGCGGGAACTCGGCCCTTGCCGCAGCAGCAGCCGGAGCAGTTTCTCGGAGGATGAGATCATGACATTCCTTTGTTAAGAATCTTTACAAAGTATAAGATACAGCATTTTTTACGATTTCCAAGTGGGAGAACCGTGAAAAAAAGATTTTTTTGCTTGCCGATTGGTCCAATCCGATGGGGCTTGCCCGGAATCACTTCCGGTCAGTACCCCACCAGCCGGACCGGGGGAGCCAGAGTGTTCATGGCGGCAGCGGCCATTCCGCGGAAACACTCCTCCCGGCAATCATTGCGGAAGACCAGCTCGGGAAGGTGTTCCGCCGGAACCAGTTCGCGGCACAGCTTCTGCAGCGCCGGGCGCATCGACTCCTCGAACGCCTCGCCGCACAGGATGACCTGAAGCGGATTGAGCACGGCGGTGAGCGCGGCCACGGTTTCGGCGGCCTGTCCGGTCAGTCCGGCCAGGTTGCCGAGCCGCAGCTTCTGCTGTTCGCGGCTGATGCCGAAGGGAAGAAAGGAGAGTTCTCCGGCGAATCCGGAGCGGCCGTGAAGAACGCTCCCGTTCACCGCGATTCCGGCGCGCGGGAAGCGTTTTTCCGGGAAATTCACCAGGCAGACCGTGCTGTTTCGCAATACGGGGACGGATTCGAGATATCCGGCCACCGCGAAATTCGCTTCGTGATCCACTGCGACCGGGAAGGGGAACCGCTCTCGCAGAAGCGCTTCCATGGAGCCTGACACCATCTGCGGGAAGGAGACCGCCGCCGCCCGGATTCGGGGATCACGGCGGGTCAACTGTTCCAGTGCCGCGATGACGGTTTTCGAATCGACGACCCCTTTGTGCATGGTTTCGCGGGTCGCCGTCTCATTCAGCATATTGGCCGTACACCCGATCAATTCGCCGATGCCATCTGTAAATTCCAGGCGCAGCAGCGCGGTCACCGCGGTTTTGCGGTTGCAGCCATAGAGCAGGGCGGGGCGTCCGCCGCCGGATTCCTCCCGCGCCAGCTCCACCGCCTCGCCGTCTTCGACCAGCCGGGCGAGCAACGTTCCGCAGGTGGCCAGACTGAGTCCGGTTTTCCGGGACAGCGTCTGTTTGGTCGCGCCCTGCGGAAACTCCCGCAGCGTGATGCGCAGCATCTCCAAATTCAGTTGCCGGAGCCGCACTCCGGTGCCGCCAAGATGATTCATTTCACTCTTGATCCTTTATTATATCAATACTTTTACCAAGTATTTTAATAATTAATATAACAATAGCTTGTGATTATTCAATGTGAGTTTCTATTTATTTCAAAATGATCGATTCCAGCCATTCGGCGGCGATATGATTGCTTCTCTCCGCCGTCGGGTGGGCGCTTCGGTGATGATCCGCACATCCTTTGGTGTTGGCGGGCGCGCTCGACGTCTCTGTTCGCTGTCGGGGAGGAGCGAGATGCGCGGCGAATTGCGCCGGGAGTCCTGCCTGCTTCGGTAGAAAAAGAGTTTGCGATTGAATTTTTACGTCATCCGAGGCGTTATCCCGGAAACGCAATTGCGACAGCGGGACCGGGAGGAAGGCTGTGCCCCCTCCCGGGCCCGCGGCTTTGACCGGCGATGTGTTAAACCGAAAGGAAACGGGAGATTTTCTCCGCGTCGATTTCTCCGCGGACCGATTCGTCGATGAAGCGGCCCGATTCGATCACATACATGCGGTCGGCGATGTCGATGGTGAACGACAACACCTGCTCGGAGACCACGATGGCGAGATCGCGGGAGAGCTTGAGGTCGTTGATCACGTGCGCCATCTCCTTGATGATCGAGGGCTGGATGCCTTCGGTCGGTTCGTCGAGGATGAGCACGCTGGGTTCTGCCGCGAGCGCCCGCCCGATGGCGAGCTGCTGCTGCTGGCCGCCGGAGAGGTTGCCGGCGCGGCGTTTGCGCATTTCCTGAAGAACCGGGAAGATGCTGTAGATTTCCGGAAGAACTTCGCAAGGGTCGGACCCTTTGCGCAGTCCGGTCCGCAGGTTGTCTTCGACGGTGAGGGTCGAGAAGACGTGACGTCCCTGGGGGACGTAGGCGATTCCGGCGTTGACGTGCCGGTAGCTTTCCTGCATGGTCACGTCTTCGTCGTCGACGGTGATTTTCCCGGACCGCGGGCGGACGACTCCCATCAGGCTTTTCATCAGCGTGGTTTTGCCCATGCCGTTGCGGCCCATGACCGCGACGATTTCGCAGGGTTTGACCTCGAAGGAAAGGCCGCGCAGGATCAGGCTCTGGCCGTAGGACGTTTCGAGATTTTCGACTTTCAACATGGCTGCCTCCTTTTCGCTAGTGTCCGAGATAAACTTCGATCACGCGCGGATCGTTTTCGATTTCGTCCATCGACCCTTCCGCGAGGAACTCCCCGCGGTTGAGCACGGTGACCCGGTGGGCGATCGCCCGGACGAACTTCATATCATGCTCGATCACCAGTACCGAACGGTTGCTGCAGATCTTGCGGAGCAGTTCGGCCGTCTTTCGGCGCTCGTCGACGCTCATACCGGCGACCGGTTCGTCGAGCAGCAGAAGCTGCGGGTCGGCGATCAGCAGCATGCCGATCTCCAGCCACTGCTTCTGCCCGTGGCTGAGCAGGTCGGCGGAGGTGTCGAGGAGCGATTCCAGAAAGATCGCCTGTGCGGTTTCGTGAATGCGGTCGATCACCTCGGAGTCGCGCTTGAAGAAGACCGAACCGAAGACCGAACGCCCTTTCGGATACGACACTTCAAGATTCTCGAACACGGTCAGTTCGGGGTAGATCGACGGCGTCTGGAATTTGCGCCCGACGCCGGCTTTGACGATCCGCTGTTCCGCCATGCGGGTGAGGTCATGATCGTTGAACATGATTTTTCCGGCGGTCGGTTTCGTTTTGCCGCAGATCAGGTCGAGCAGCGTGGTTTTCCCGGCGCCGTTCGGGCCGATCACGACGTGAACGGTGTTCCGCTTGACGTAGAGGGAAACGTTGTTGACCGCTTTGAATCCGTCGAAGGAGACGGTGAGCTCTTCCACGCTGAGCGCGTAGTCGGCGAGTCCTGTACTTTTAGCCACCATGATCAGCACCCCCTTTCGGCGTCATTGCCCATCCAGTCCGCGGCGCGGACGAGGAACTTCGGCAGTTTGACGCGGCTTGCGAGCAGTTTCCAGAGTTTGGGCAGGTAGGTTTCAACCAGTCCGGCCAGGCCTTTCGGGCACCACATGGTGACCGCGATGAAGGCGCCGCCCATGATGAACATCCAGAGTTCCGGGAACTTCTCCGAGAAGTAGGTCCGGCCGAAGCAGACCAGCAGCGTTCCGTAGATCGCGCCGACCGGCGAAAGCCTGCCGCCGAGGGCGCAGAAGATCACCATGTAGACCGAGGGTTCGATCGAGACCAGTTTCGGGGACATGAAGCCGACGTTGAGAGTGAACAGCGCCCCGCCCACCGCCGACATCAATGCGGCGATCACGAAGACGAACACCTTGAAGTTCGCCACGTCGTATCCCGAAAAGCGCACCCGGTTCTCCATGTCGCGGATCGCGATCAGCAGCTGGCCGAATTTGCAGTGGGTCAGGAACCGGCAGAGCAGCACGCAGCCCAGCGCGAGCGCCGCGGTCAGGAAGTAGAGGAAGTACTGCATTCCCTTCGTTCCCAGCGGAAACCCGAGGATCGTCCGCAGGTCGGTGATGCCGTTGATGCCGCCGGTGAGCCCCTGCCGGGTCACGAACAGGATCTCCATGCACCAGCAGAGCGCCTGGGTGATGATGGCGAAATAGACGCCGCTCACCCGCCGTTTGAAGATCGCCATGCCGACGATCCAAGCGACCAGCCCGGGGACGAACAGCATCAGGATCAGCGTCAGCGGAAAGCTCTTGAACGGATACCAGAGATACGGGAGCTCCGTGATCTGGTTCCAGTCCATGAAGTCGGGCAGCCCGACCGTGGTCAGGGCGCGTGCGGTGTCGCTCGACGTGTCTTTGGCGATCAGCGCCGCGGCTTCCAGTTTGAGGAAGGCCGCCATGCAGTAGCCGCCGAGGCCCCAGTAGAGGCCCTGTCCGAGGCTCAGGATGCCGCCGTAGCCCCAGCAGAGCACCAGACCGAGCGCCGCGAAGCCGAGCGACAGGTATTTGGCGGTCAGGTTGAGCCGGAAGATATCGAAGGATGCCGGAAGCACCGCGAAGAGCACGATCGCCAACAGGATGAAGGTGACCACTTCGCCGCGGCTTCCGAATAAATTGCGTTTGAAGGATGATTCAACCATGATGTCACCTCCTGACCTTCATCGCCACAAGTCCCTGCGGACGGATCATCAATATGACGATCACGGCGAGCAATACCATCACCTTGGCGATGACGCCGCTGGTGAAAAATTCCAGAATCGACTGGGCCTGTGCGATGCCGAATGCCGAGAGCACCGTGCCGATGAGGCTGCCCGCTCCGCCGAAGACGACCACGATGAACGAGTCGATGATGTAGAGCGACCCGGCGGCCGGGGAGACCGAACCGTAGGTGGTGAAGGCGGCGCCGGCGATACCGGCCAGTCCGCAGCCGACGGCGAAGGTCGTCCGGTCGGTCCGTGCGGTGTTGATGCCGACCGCGTTGGCCATCGTGCGGTTGAGCACGGTCGCCCGGACGCAGAGCCCCCAGCGGGAACGCTGAAGCAGGAAGAAGATGAACAGCGTCATGAAGACCGCTGTCGTGAAGAGAAAGATTCCGTTGATCGGAATGTCGACGCCCTCGGCCGGACTCCAGGAGCCCATCAGCCATTCCGGCATGATCGCGCCCGCCTCGCGGCCGCCGAAAATCAACCGGAACCCCTGCTGCATGATCATGGAGATGCCCCAGGTGGCCAGCAGCGTGTCGAGCGGTCTTGAATAGAGATGGCGGATCAGCAGATATTCCACGATCCAGCCGAGAAGAAAAGCGACCCCGAACGCCGCGAGCATGGCGATCGGAAAGTAAATCGGCATGAGACCCGGCATGAACTTATGCGTCATCTCCGAAAGAAAAACGGTCGTGTATGCTCCCGCAGTCAGGAATTCTCCGTGGGCCATATTGATCACCTTCATCTGTCCGAAGATGATGACCAGTCCCAATGCCATCAGGAGAAACACCGAAAACAGAGTGATTCCGGCAAACCCCTGCATGATCATGATACCTTTGAGCTCTTCCAGCTCATAGCCGCCGATGGCGGCGAAAATTGGAATGTTCGGCATAACTGCACCTCCCTGTGCGAAAGCCTGAGTTTCCGATCCACCCCTCCCGCCCGGAGGCCGGGGGGAGGGGAGTCCGGTCGATTGGATGAAATTACTTGATGTATTTTTCCGGGAACGGATCGGGTTCGATCTGGTCTGCGGATTCGGCCACTACTTCGAACTGGCCGTTCTCAAGCATCTTGCCGAGTTTGGCGCGGCTCCACAGGTGATGGTTTTTGTGGATTTTGACCGGGCCTTCCGGCGCATTGTCGAAGATGACGTCGGGAGCGGCTTCCACCACTTTGTCCACGTCGAAGGAACCGGCCTTTTCCACCGACTTCACCCACAGCCACGGACCTTCGTAGGCAGCCTGGGAAACGTCGCCGATCACCGCGTCCTTGCCGTATTTCTTCTTGAACGCTTCGACGAACGCTTTGTTGTTCGGGTTGTCGAGGCTCTGGAAGTACTTGGCGCAGGTGTAGAATCCGGCGCAGTTTTCACCGCCGATGCCGAGGATTTCGTCTTCGGTGGTGGAGATGGTCAGCAGCAGTTTGCCGCCCTGGCCGGAGGAGTTCTTCTTCTTCGCCAGCGAGTCGCCGGTGATTCCGGCCGCTTTGAGCTGCTTGAACCAGGCGACGTTGGAGCCGCCGACGATGATCGAGTAGATGCAGTCCGGGTTCTTCAGCTTGATCTTGTTGATGAGCGAGTTGAAGTTGGTGTTGCCCAGCGGGTAGTAATCCTCGCCGACCACTTTCGCGTCTTTCAAATAGCGCTCGATGTGGATGCGGGCGATCTTGTTGCTGGTGCGCGGCCAGATGTAGTCGGAACCGAGCAGATAGAAGGTCCGGCAGCCTTGGGCGTAGGCCCAGTCGAGGCCCCAGATGATCTGCTGGGTGGCTTCCTGCCCTTCGTAGAACACGTTCTTGGAGGCTTCGAGCCCTTCATAGAAGGTCGGGTAGTAGAGCAGCCCGTTTTCCTTTTCGAAGACCGGCAGCACCGCTTTGCGCGAGGCGCTGGTCCAGCAGCCGAAGACCGCCGCGACCTTGTCCTTGATGAGGAGCTTCTTGGCTTTCTCGTTGAAGGTCGGCCAGTCGGACGCGCCGTCTTCCTGGACAATCTTGATCTGGCGGCCGAGCACGCCGCCGGCCTCGTTGATCTGCTGGATCGCCAGCCGTTCCGCCTCGACCGAACCGGTTTCGGAAATGGCCATGGTGCCGGTGACCGAATGGAGCTGGCCGACCGTCACGTAGTTGTCATCGACGGTGAGGCCGGTGGTGTTGACCTTGGCGGTGGGGTACTTGGCGAGTTCCGGATTCTTCCAGTTCTCCTGCCAGTCTTCGGCGCCGGCGGGGAGGGCGACGCCGAGAGCCAGCGCCGCGAGAGCGGCGAAGGTGCTTGTTTTCGCAAAATTCATGATGGATTCTCCTGTTTCTGAAAGATTCGCGGCGGTCTTTTCAACCGCCGCGGTTTGTTGTTTCTGCCGTTTTGCCGGTTATTTCGGCATGGGCCCGAGTTTGACGCCGTCCGGATAGTACTTCCAGCCGTCGCGGACCTTGATCTTGGCGTCCCACGGCAGTTTGTATTCGCCGTTGGCCAGGTCGCGGACCCAGGTGAGATAGTTGGCCTTCTCGCCGCCGGGCTTGCCGACGTAGGCGCGGCAGCCGAGGTTGAAGATGTTGTTCTCCAGCGCCCAGTTCTCGCGCGCCTTGTCGACGAGCCGCGGGAAGAGCTCGGCGGTAACGATTTCCCACGGATTGCGGTGTCCCTGCTGGATGACGTTGCCGTCGTAGTTGCAGACGGTGCCTTCACCGAAGTAGTAGAACACGCCGTCGTAACCGGCCAGGTTGACCGCGATGGTGTACATGAGGTTCTGCCACGCGTTGGTCCGGTTGGTCCAGATCCACTGGTCGTTGACCTGGGTGGAATAGCCGGAGATTCGGATGTAGACGTTGCAGCCTTTGTACGCGGCTTCGCGGGCCAGTTCCGGGAACATGCCGTCGTGGCAGATGCAGACCGCCAGCTTGGAGCCCTTCGGCCCGTCGCAGACCGGCATGCCGTAGTTGCCCGGCGACCAGGGTTCGATCGGAACCCACGGCTGGAGCTTGCGGTAATGCAGCGCGATCTCGCCCTTGTCGTTGATGATGAGAGCGGTGTTGAACGGCGGGAGTTTCGGGTCGTCGTTGACTTCCATGATCGAGAAGACGCCCCAGACCTTGTTGTCGACGCAGGCCTTCTTGAACTTGCCGACTTCCGGGCTGTTGACGGTGAGAAGCATCTCATCGTAGGTCCAGATCGCCGTATTCAGGCCCTGGGTCGAGTATTCCGGGAACACGATCAGATCGAGGTCCGGATATCCCGCCTTGGTGTTTTTGAGGGCTTCGCAGATCTTGTCGACGTTGGTCTGAATGTCCGCCGGTCCTTTGACGACCGGAACCGGAAATTGGATCATCGCCACCAGAAGCGCTTCTTCCCATGCACTGACGCTGCCTGTACTTCCCATAACTTCACCTCGCTGTTTTGGGTTTGCTTTGGTTGATGCTTCGGTTTGTTTCCGAATCCATGTTTTTGAATCAAGCAAATGTCATGCCATGTATAGATGTTTTTTCTGTTAGATAAGGATAAAATTTTGTTTTCGTAGAAAACAACAGGTGAATAGGCGTTTTTAGGGGTCGGAGATGAGGTGATTTTCACCGTCTTTTGAGTACATTTTTGTAAAAAACGTATTTCTATGCATGACAGCTTTTGTCACATTTTTTCCGCATCCTGGTCGGTGAATGTCTGTTTTGCGGCAGCGGTCAGATGAGGGGGGGAGTGGATGATACCCTGCCTTTAGAGCGGAACCTGGCTTAGAAATTCGGCGTGCCCCGCCTCGTGGTGCGGCGAGCGCTGGTGGATATGGTCGCCGATTCCGTGCTCCTTCGCCTTGAAAACGGACGGCTCAAGTTGATCCCGGGCGCAAGCAGGCTGGTGCAGGTGACGGATGATTCGCTTCAGTTGCAGGCTTTGTCGGCCGTTCGGGGATATCGAGGGAATCGTGATTGCGGTCTGGCGCTGAAGAATATTTCGTCCCGGCCGATTTGGGCTCTCTTCAATTGGGAGATGCGGAGCGCGAAACAAAAACTCAATCAGGGGAAGGCCTGTGGAAAGCCACGCCCGTCGCCATCTCGCTTCACATCTGCAAGACGCAGAGCGGTGAGGGGAAATGACGCTGACTGGCGGCAAAAGAGAACCGGGTTTCTCTCCGGTTTTTGCCGATTCTCCGCCTTGAATGATTGCCGCTTTTATTTTCCCGCAACGATTTTCCTGCCCGGAGATATGCCGGGGAACAGATCCTTTGTGCTGAATCCGAATTTGAATTGATCGAGCCGATGTAGCGAACCGGCTGCTTTCTCGAACACCGATTCGGGATTCCTACCGGCAGAAGTAATTGTGGAATCCCCAGTAGCCCGCCGCTGCGCAGAGCGCCGCAAAGAGCAGGATCAGCAGCAGCCGGACCAGCCATTTCCGGTGCGGCCGCTTCTGGAACACATCCACCAGATCCTGCCGGAGGTAGTGGCTCTCCGGAATCGGCGGGACGAAGGTGAAGATCGCTCCCATCCGGCGGCTGAGCCGCATCGGGCGGTTCACCGCGCAGCCGTTCGCCTCGAGGAAGCGCGACAGGTTGCGGCGGTAGAGCTTGACCAGCGATACCGCCACCACCGGCCCGCCGAAGACAAGAATGATTCCGAGCAGCACCGCCAGCACGTTCCAGATCGAAATATTCGCCAATGACTTGACGATGAATGCGATCGAACTGCCGAGCGCGGCAATGCCGATTCCGCCGCCCATCAGCATCATCGAGCCGGAAACGGCGGGCGTCTGCACTTTGGTCGGAGTCGCCGGAGGCGCGACCGCCGCCGAAGCCGCCGCGTTGAAGCTGGTCCCCAGCTGTTTCTGTGCTTCGGTACTTTTGGCGGAGAAGAAACGGTCGGCCTGCCCGCCGATGAATTCGCCGAATTTGTAAAACGGCATCCGCAGCGCTTCCGAAATCGAAACCGGCTGCTGGATGAGGTCGGTGATCTTGACGTCCCAGACTTCCCCGTCGGCCGAGAAGAAAATCCCGTGCTTGTTGGGGAAGAAGTTCCTGATGTTGCCGCTGGTCACCGCCACCGCCAGCTTCATGGTCCGCAGCGCGTCGGGCTTGCCGGTGACCGCGTCGAGATAGATGACGCAGATGTCGCTCAGCTTGACGATCGCCTTGTGCTCGGCGGGGTTGGTGACGATCGAGGCGAGGGTGAAGCTCCGCCCGTCCATCACCAGCCGCCCCGCCTGGAGCAGCGACGGCGAGTCCGGATTGAACAGCAGGCTCAGATTGACGAAATTGTTCAGGAATTCGAGCAGATAGCGCTGGAACAGAATCAATTTATGCAGTCGTTCGCACGCCCCGATCCGGGGCGCGGCGGCGAGGTCGGCCGCAATCATGGCCCGGAGCGCCCCGACCTGTTCGGGCGAGGTCCAGCGGCGCACCTGTTCCGGGTCGCAGCCGTCGAACGCGGCACCCGGCTTGGCTTTGAGCCAGGCGGCATACGGTGCGAACCGGGCTTTGAGCCGGTTCCAGTGTTCGAAGGTCAGCTGCGTCTCCTGCATATATTCGCGAGCGCATTCGGAACTCATAAACGCATCAATCGCATCGCGTTTGAGCGGGTTGAGCTTGCCTGAAAAATCGAAGATTCCGTCCCGTCGCGGTTCGGCGAGGGGAGCCGCGCCGAAGAAATCGCGCACCGCCTGAGTGTTGAGCGGGTCGACCGTCATTTCGAGCTTTGCCAGCCGCCCGGGCGTTTCGTTGCCGAAGCGGCAGGCGTCGCAGGCGATGAAATAATTGTCGAACTCGGTTTCAAGCGCCGCGAAGGCGGCGTATCCGGCGGCGGTGGCGTCGCCGAAGGGATTCAAGGTATCGGGGCTGGCTGCCGGCGCGTCGGTCCAGTTCAGCCAGGCGGTCGCCGCGGCGACGAACTGATCGAGCAGGGCGCTGTCCACCCCTTCCGCACCGCAGATGTCCTTGATGCTTCCGGCGTATTTCATGACGGCGCCGACCAGTTCGGCGGTTTCGGGGGTGCCTGCCGCATCGGGCGGAATGATGCCGTCGCCGTTCTGGCGGGCGCAGGCGACGATCTCCTTGTCGTTGCGGATCTGTTTCAGCGAAAGCCGGGTCTCGCCGCCGTGCCCGAGATTGGATAGCACAAGTTTTGCGGCGTCAAGAAGTTGCGCGCCTTCCGGGGTGGAGTCATCGATCGCGCCAAGGTCGAGTACGTCGCTCTGCTCTTCGAATCCGGTGAAATCCTTCAGCATGGAGAGGAGCCAGCCCACCGCCCGCCTGACTTCGTCGGTGCGGATCTGCCGGTCCAGGTCATCGTCGAGAAAGTGATAGAAGAGTTCTTCGCCCCGCAGCGTAGCGATGGCGACGCTGTTCAGCGCCCAATGGGATTCGTCAAGTTCGAGCAGCCGCCGCAAATCGTCGGCGTTCCGGACCACCAGTTGATAGGAGCCGCCGATTCTGCGGAATTCCATCCGTTGCGTTTTTTCTCCTCCGGCACTGTCCATCCTGTCGATTCCCACCGCTCTTGTTCTCTGGTCGGAGCCGTTTTCTTTTGACGACTCTCCTAAAATATAATGGCGAATTCATAAGAAACCATCTTTTTTCTAAAAAAACCGGAAAAAAACGATTTCTCTCCTTGATTTTTGCTTTTTCTGTATTATTGTACATATATATGACCAAGCTGAATGATTCGAAGAAGACGAGGTGTCAACTTCAAACGGTTCGATCACATAGTCCTTGGTGGATGTTTTGAAATTCCGGGGAAGGAGAACTCCTTTCTCTTTTGTGGTTACAATTATATAGGTAAATTGGTACATATATACTAAATAATGGGGGCCCGACGGGGCGATGGCAAATTTCTTCCACATTTCGGAGGCGGCGGTAATTGGAGTCCACAGTTGTACTCTGGTGGCGATGGAGGCGGGCAAGCCGTTGAGCGCGCGGCAGGTGGCGACCCGGCTCGGGGTTTCTTACGATCATACGGTCCGGGTGATGCACCGGTTGCGGCAGGCGGGGATTCTGAAAAGCGTGCGCGGCCCCTCCGGCGGATTTCTTCTCGGGGCGGACCCGGGGCAGATTCGGGCTCTGGAGATCATCGAGATTCTGGAGGGAAAGGTTGAGGATCGTCACTGTTTTTTCTTGAACGGCAAATGCCGGGGGCGCTGCGTTCTGTTCGGTGATCTCCGGGGATTGATCAACCGCCAGGCGCGGGAGTTTTTCGCCCGCCTTACTCTGGAGGAGCTGGCGGCGAGAATGAAAGACTCCGGCTGTGAGGCCGATTGGGCATAATTGATGCGAGAGGGAGAGGAAAGTGACGGAGCCATCCGTCACGGAAGCGCATCCGCGACTCCGCCGAAAAAAAAGAGGCGGAATTTTGCCGGAATGCGCGGCGTAACGCGGAGTTCGGGCCAGGGCCCTGGCCCGGATTCCGCCCCCGGCGTTTTTTAGAGGGGCGCCGGAGTGGAGGAGCGGCTTTCGCGGAAAAGGATCGCGAAGGCCGGAAGAGGAGCGGCTCCGCGTCGGTACGGAAGAGGTGCCGGCGCGGAGCCGGGTGTGACCGGGACACTGGGCCGGACCGCACCCGGAAAATGCAATCCCGCAGACAGGGAAAATCATCGAGGAGGTATGAAATGGGGGAGATGTTCTGCTTTCAATGCGAACAGACGGCGTGTGGCACCGGATGCACTGCCAAGGGAGTATGCGGCAAGACGGCGGACTGCGCCAATATTCAGGATCTGCTGCTTGAGCTCTTGAAAGAGGCGGCGGTGAAGAAGGTCGATCCGGCGATGCTGGCCGACGGGCTGTTTACCACGATCACCAATGTGAATTTCGACCCGGAAAAAGTGGCCGCCGTGGTCCGCCGGGTCGCCGCGGCAATCCACCGGCCGGTCCCTCAGGACATGGCGGGGCTGGAAAAGCTGGCCGCGGAATACGCCTATCCGCTTCGCAGGGAGAAACTGGGTACGGAAGTCGCCTCTGCGCAGGAACTTCTGCTTTACGGACTTAAGGGGATGGCCGCGTATCTGCATCACGCCCGGCGGCTTGGCCGGACCGATGCCGGCTGCGACGCGTTTCTGGCCGAGGCGCTGGCGGCGCTCCATGATCCCAAGACGCCGCTGGATCGGCTGATCGGGCTTGCGTTGGAATGCGGCAAGCAGAATCTGCGGGCGATGGAAATCCTGAACGAAGGACACATCGCGCGGTTCGGCAGACCCGAGCCGACGGCGGTCCGCATCACTCCGGTGGCGGGCAAGGCGATTCTTGTCTCCGGCCACGACCTCGACGATCTCGAAGCGCTGCTCAAGCAGACCGAGGGGACCGGAATCAACATTTACACCCACGGCGAAATGCTTCCCGCCCACGGATATCCGGGGCTCAAGAAGTACAAGCACCTGGTCGGCAATTACGGCGGCGCCTGGCAGGACCAGGTGAAGGAGTTCGACGCTTTCCCGGGGGCCATCCTGATGACCACCAACTGCATCCAGAAGCCGCGCGAAAGCTACAGCGGCCGGATCTTCACCACCGGGCTGGTGGAATTCCCCGGAGTCGTCCACGTGAAGAACGGCGATTTCGCCCCGGTGATCGAGGCGGCGAAACATGCGCCGGGGTTCCCGCTCACCGCGCCGGAGAAGACGATTCTGGTCGGCTTCGGTCATGACGCCGTCACAGCGGCGGCCGGGGCCGTGGTGGATGCGGTCAAGGCGGGCAAGATCCGTCACTTCTTCCTGATCGGCGGCTGCGACGGGGCGAAGTCGGGTCGCAACTATTACACGGAGCTGGCCGAAAAAGTTCCTGCCGACTGCGTGATCCTGACCCTTGCCTGCGGCAAGTTCCGGTTCAACAAACTGGAGTTCGGCGACATCGGCGGGATTCCGCGCCTGCTCGACGTGGGCCAGTGCAACGACGCCTATTCGGCGGTGCGGATCGCCCAGTTGCTGGCTGGTGCTTTCCACTGCGGTGTCAACGACTTGCCGCTCTCCATCATTCTCTCGTGGTACGAGCAGAAGGCGGTGGCGGTGCTTTTGACGCTGCTTTCGCTCGGCATCCGCAATATCAAACTCGGTCCTTCGCTGCCCGCCTTCGTTTCTCCGGAAACGCTCGGGCTGCTGGTCGAGAAATTCAACATCGCGCCGATTTCGACGCCGGAAGAAGATCTGGCCGCCGTGCTCGGCTGATTTCGAGAACCGCCGTGGCCTTGTCTTTGCGGTTTACGGCGGTTTTTTGGGAAAATAATTCTGAATTCTTAATAAATCGGTTTGCGAAACCGACGAAGTGGTGATATATTATCTCTGTCATAGCGGAACAGGTGGGTTCGGTAGAGAAACGGAGAGTGAGCGATGGTCAATCGACTTGGAGCAGCACAGGATACCGCGGGGTGGATTTATGAATTCATCTGCAAGGCGGCGCCCGGCCTCGAGATCGCTCTGGCCGGTTCTTTCAATGACTGGGACCCGGCCTCGGCGCCGATGAAGGACCCTGACGGTTCCGGCAGCTACCGCTGCACGGTGAGTCTCAAACCCGGTTCTTACGAGTATAAATTTGTCGTGGATGACGAGTGGATTCTCGATGAGGAGAATCCGAACTTCGCCGCCAACGATTTCGGTACGCTGAACAGCGTACTGATTGTCGGTTGAGCCCGGTCCCGGCAAATGGGAACCCGCTCCGCTTTTGCTTCTTCCTACGTTGACGGCCCGATCGGCCGCACCATGCTCCGCACCGCCTTTTCGATGCTGGCGGGCACCCTGGCGATTTCCGGCTACAATATCGCAGACACCTGGTTCGTTTCGCAACTCGGAACGGTGCAGTTGGCGGCGATGGGGTTCACCTTTCCGGTCATCATGTTGATCGGTTGCGTCTATCGCGGGCTCTGCATCGGAGTAATGACGCCGGTGGCGCACGCCCTGGGCGGGAAGAAACGGAAAAAGGCGGCGCGGCTGGTCACCTCCGGGCTGATGCTTATGATGCTGGCCTCGTTGGTGATCGGAATCTCCGGCGCCTGTTCGATTTCTCCCGTGTTCCGTCTCTGCGGCGCGGGGAAAACGGTGATGCCCTACATCCTCCAGTACATGCTGATCTGGTACGTCGGCAGCTTTACCGGGACGCTCGGCATGGCGTCGAACGACCTGCTGATTTCGACCGGCGACTCGTTCCCGGCGAGCATGCTGATGCTGGCCGGGCTGGGTGTGAATGTGATTCTCGACCCGCTTTTCATTTTCGGTTATTTCGGACTTCCGGCGATGGGGATCGCCGGGGCGGCGCTGGCGACGGTGATTTCGCAGGCTTCCTGTGCGGGGGTGGCGCTCTGGCTGCTGCATGCCCGCCACCGGCTGACCGCCTCGCCGAAAATTCCGCGAAAAACGCTGCTGAGCGCATGGCGGGTGGTGGTCAGCTTTGCGATTCCGGCCACGCTCGGCATGGTCCTGATGCCGGTCGGTTCGGCGGTGGTGACCCGGGTGGTCGCCTCGTTCGGCAACGCGGCGGTGGCGGCGGTGGCGGCGGCCTCGCGGCTGGAGGTGGTGGCGTTCGTCTTTCCGATGGCGCTCGGCATCGCCCTGATGCCGATGGTGGCGCAGAACTACGGGGCCAGGCGGTATGACCGCATCAACCAGTGCCGCCGTTTCGCCATGCGTTTCGCGGGGGGATTCCTGTTCCTGATGGCGCTGCTCTGTTTTGTCATCGCGCCGCATATTGTGGGATGGTTCTCGGAAGACCCTGAGGTGAAACGGATTATGGTTCTCTATTTGAGAATCATCCCGTTCGGGTTTGCGGCGGTGGAAATTCATCGGTTCTCCGGATTCTTTTTCACCGGTTGCGGCCGCCCGGCGGCGGCTGCGCTTTTGAACGCGCTCCGGGTGGTGGCGTTTCTGGTGCCGTTCACTCTCTTAGCGCTCTGGCTTGGGCAGCTGGTTTGGGTGTTCTGGGCGCGGCTGGCGGCGGACCTGCTGGCGGGCGGAATCGCCTGTTACGCGGCGACGCGGATGACCCGGCGCCTCCACGCCGAGCCGTTCCGCCGCACCCAGGAAACGCCGGAGGAACTCCGGCTCGAAGCGATGGATGAAACGCTCGAAGTCAAAAACCGCTGATTCCGCTTTTGTCTAGTTCGTCTTCCAGATATATTCCTGCGAAACGCCGTCGGTGCTGCGGATCTCTTCGCGGTTGGCGTTAAACGCGTGTCCGTCGAGTAAAAGGACATTGAGTTTTCGGCCGTGCGCGAGATAGCGCGCCAGTTTCGAGGAGTCTATGGTGACATCCCAGTACGAGACGTACCAGAGGTCGGTGGTTGCGGTGAAGCGGTCGTCGAACAACAGAACCGTCTTCGATGCCTTGAGATACTGGGTCATCTTCTTGTAAGCGGTGGCTCCTACCTTTGCGTGGGAGAGGTTACGGTTTTGGGAATAACCGAGTGTCAGCGAGGCCGGGGTGTTGGGAAACCAGAAGCCGAGCTTCATCTTGCTCTCCACTCCGACCGGACAGTTCATACAGGCTTTCGTGAGGCCGATATCGTTCAACGATTTCATCCAGGTTTTCCCCGATTTGTCCTCGGCGGAAACGATCCAGCCGTTATTGCTGTCGCTGTAGAACTGATGGCTTGTTCCGATTTGCTTTTGGTTGGCGAGACAGTTGGTGGTGCGCGCCCGGTCTCGCGCCTGGTTCAGCGCCGGCAGCAGCATGGCGGCCAGAATGGCGATGATGGCGATCACGACGAGGAGTTCGATCAAGGTGAATTTCATTTTCATGGAGTGAATTCCTGTATGATTCCGGTTAATTGATTCTGGTTCCGATTTCACGGCAATCCGCGGCGGTGATGTTAAGTGGTTTGTGGTGCAGCTTTTCGGTCCGGTTGTCCTGAATCCAGTTGTAGAGGAAATCGACCTCCACGCCGTTCAGGATCGACACCGCCGTTCCGGTCCATTGTGAATCCGAACTGTTGCCGTTGAACACCTTGTTGTTGATGACCCGCAGCCGGTAGACGCCGTTGGTGTAGATTCCGCCGACGTGACTGTTGAGGATTTCATTGTTGATGATTTCGATGTCGGAGGCGATTCGGCTGAGCTTGATGCTCTGCGGAGCCTGTGTCGGTGCCGGATCAAGGGTGAATTCTACCTTATCGCCCCGCAGCAGTGCACTTTTGACGCGGGCGGGAGTGTCGCCCGCCATGATCTTGCGCCTGGGAAACAGTTCGGCATAGAGTTCTTTGGCCGCGGAGTAGACGCCGGGCTTGACTTCCGAGACCGGATAATCAGTCGGGGTGAAATAGTCGTCGCCGTTCCGGTTCCAGCCTTTTTCCCGATCGATGTAGGAGACGACGATGCCGGCGGCTCCGGTGGTTGCCTGTCCGGAGTTGCGGATGAGAACGCCGTTGATCTCGAAGTCTCCGCCGCTTTCCAGGAAACGGTTGCCGATGACTTTAACCCGCTGCGCCCGGCACGGTTCGGATGCGCCTTTTTGGGGATTGTTGAACCGGTCGTTGGTGGTAATCTGGCAGCCGGAGAAGGTGGTCCGTTCGACGTGGTTCCCGCTGAAAATCACGTCCTTCCCGCCGAGGCAGACCAGTCCCTGGCGGCAGTTGTAGATAATGTTGTTCGCCACGACCGCCCGCTCGAGCCGGAGGGCGTTGCCATGGCCGTAGTCGATCAGGGCGAGGGCGTCGTCGGTGGTCTGCGTGATATAGTTCCCGGTGCAGACAATGTCTTGCGAATGAACGAAATGGAGGCCGTCGCGCTGGGTCTGCTCGATCTTGCAGTCGACCACCCAGACGTACTTGCAGCCGTTGATGGCAATCCCCATGAACGGGGAGCCGAGAATGAGGACGTTTTCGATTCGCAGATTCCGGCAGTTGGTGGCGTAGATCGGATGCTGGGCGTTGGTTTGCTCTTTTTGGGGCATGTCGCGGTAGGTCAGCACTCCGCCCGATATGGTAAGGTTTTCACAGCGCTCGAACTGAAAGCTGCCGTTCTGTTCGGTGTTGAGCAAAGTCGCGCCGGAGAAATCGATGGTTGCGTTGTTGAGATTGCGGAAGACCAGCAGCCCCTTGAAGGCGTAACGCCCGGCTCCGAACCGGAGGATTCCGCCTTCCTTCGCCAGTTTGCCGAACGCGGCGGTGATTGCTGCGGTGTCGTCGGCGACCCCGTCGCCCGTCGCGCCGAAATCGCGGACGTGAAGTTCGGCCCCGGCGAGCAGAAGGGCGGCCATCGCGGCGAACAGGGAAAAGATTGTTTTTTTCATGCATGGACTCCTTGAATCAGTTGTGGCATCGGTAAAATGGATGAATCGCTTTTGCGGATGACAAGTTCGGGTTCCACCAGCCGCAGCAGCTCCGGCGCGGCGGAACGCAGCCGGTTGCGCGCCAGAAGTTCGAGTCCCTGGCGGATGTGTTCGCCGAGGTTCGGATTGAGGGCGGAAAGCGGCGGGTCGGAGTTGCGGCAGAACGGAGTGTCGCCGATGCTGACCACGGAAACCTGGCGGGGAACCCGGATTCCATGTTCGGCAAAGGCGGCCAGCGCTCCCTTCGCCAGTTCGTCGTTGAGGCAGATGACGGCCGAGAACCGTTCCCGCCTGGCCAGCGCCCGGGCGATCGCCTGAAACGCGTATTCGACCGGGTGCGAGCCGGACGGCACCCCGGCCCGCAGTTCCGGCGATCGTTCCCCGGCGGCGGTTCGCCAGACCGCGATCTGGATATTTTCGATTGGGTGCCCGGAATTGTTGTGCAGCAAGGCGATCCGTCTGTGGCCGAGGGTCTGGAGGTGGTCGGTCAGCATCCGGATTCCGCGATTGTCGTCTCCGATGACCGAGGGGATTCCTTTCTGGTCGAGCCGGTTGGCGAGCACGGCGAAGAGCCATGCGGCGGAGGCGATCTCCTGAATGGTCGCCTGACCCAGCAGCCCGTCGCCGAGGATCAGGGAGGGCTGCCGGAGCTGGATGGCGGTGCGGACGAACATGGAGGCCTCCCGGCTTCCGAGGCGGATGATGCGGCAGCGGAGTTTCTGCCGGTCGCATTCGGCCTGCGCCAGTTCGGCGATCTCCTCCTGAAATTCGCCCTGATAATCGGAGATGACGATATTGATGCATGTTGCATCCCGGATGCCGGCAAGATAAGTGCCGTCGCCGACCCGTTTCTCGATGACGCCGCTGCCGACCAGGTCGCGGAATGCGCGCCTGACGGTGGACACATTCACCTCCAGCTCTTCGGCCAGATTCCGTTCCGACGGCAGCCGCAGCGCGGGCTGGTAGCGGCCCGATTCGATTCCGTCGACCAGATAGTCGTATACGGCCTGAAATTTATGGCGACTGATTGGTTCCATGATGGTTTCTCTTTTCCGGATTGATCTGTAACAAATTATGAAAGATTCCGGATGAAATGTCAATTGCGGAATGAATGGAATTTTATTTTAGATTGCAAGTTACTTGTAATAATGTTGATGTGTAAAACATATTTTTTATGATAGCTGATTTATGTTTGCGTATCAATTTGATTCGATGGATGACGGAATTTGAGAAAGAAGATGCGATCACGCCCTTCAGAACAACGGATAAGCCCGATATTCTCCTTCCGCGGCGGGAATCGAGCCGGAGGCCAGATAGAACACATTGGCCTTGAAGTCGAAGATTACGCTGTACAGATTGCAGCCGAGCAGGACGCGCCGGTTGCGCAGGATGGCGGCGACATCGCTGCCGGTGTCGAGCGGCAGGGCGGCGCGGGCGGCTTCGTCCAGCGCGTTCTCCTGCGGGGGCCGGTCGGCCCGCGGGGTGTTGTCGGCGGTGATCAGGCCCGCCTGCGGTTCGCGCTTGGAGACGATTCCCGCCGCATTCCGTTCGTAGACCGCGATCTTGCCCGACTTGGAATGGCTGAGGCCGATGCAGAACGGCATTCCGGGCGGCATGGAGAGGAGGGCGGCTTCGGCGCTTTCGAAGTCGGGGCAGGTTTCGGCGATTTCGCGCATCCGCAGGAAAACCGGCATCTTCGACTCCTGCTTTGGGTAGCCGAGCTGGTTGAAACTCAGCGCGACGCCTTCGGAATTGATCACATCCAACGCCCCGACCATGCCGGGGAACCCGAGGTAGATCGTCGCCAGCCGCCCGTCGCCGCCGGGAACCCGGAACACGCTCACCCAGAACTGGCCGACTCCGGCCAGATTCCAATCGAGGTTGTGGGCGTGCAGCACGCTGCCGTCGCCGCGCACGGCGAGAACCTGCCGGCAGCCGCCGCGGAAGCGCCCGAGGTCGAGGAAACAGTTGCCGAGCATCAATGCGTCGCGGTCGGCGCCGGAAGCGTCGGCGAGGGCGGCAAGTTCGGTGGTCCAGCGCGGATCGATCCCCGCGAAGAGTTCGCGGGCTTTTTCCGTCAGGCCCGGCTGTTCAAGTTGGCCGACATAGAACTTCTCCAGAAGCCTGACGCCGAATTTCAGCTTCGAGCCGTGGATGCGCCCCGCTTCGGCGGGGTCGGCGGAGAGGGTGACGATCTCCGGCTTCCCCCGGGTAACGCGGACGAGGAGACTTGCGGTTCTCCAGGCGTCGCCGTTCAGAACGAGATAACAGAGCGGCAGGGAAATGAGGAGGACAAGGGCGAGCCGGATTTTTTTCCGCCGGGTCATTTTGAATTTCCACATCGCAGGCCTCCTGTCTCTCTTTAGTATATGACGTTGCTCCCGGATTTTCAAATTAGCTGAGCCAATTGGAAAACTATTTTGCCCGCTTTTGCGTCGGCCTGGCGCTTTTGCCGCCTTGAAGCGCTTTTGAGCGTAGCGCTGCTACGCCTGAAGCGCTCCCAAACGGCAAAATCACTCAGCCCGCCGACAAAATCATGACAAAAGGTAGTTTTACAATTGGCTCGGATGATCGGAACGGCCGGTTTTCCGGATTATTTTTCTGTCGCGGACTTTCAAAATGGCGGAACGCGGGCTATGTTATATGGTATGAATACGAAATGGATTTCTGCAATGATCACCGCCCTGGGGCTGCTCGGAGTTTTCTCCGGGTGCGGCAAGTCGTACCCCGCTCCTCCGTCGGAGCGGAATTCGTTGATCCTGCGCTTTTTCGAGAGCATGTCGAGAGGGGACGCCGCAGCCGCGTCTGAGCAGGGGACCAAATTGCGCGCGATGGACCCGGCCAACGATTACATCGTTAAACTGATCACCGTCCAGCAGAGCAACACTTTTCTCCAGAGGGCGCAGGGGGAGATCAACGCCGGGAATATCGACCGGGCGCTTGAATTTCTCGATGAAGGGGTAAAGACCTATCCGGCGAACCGCGAACTCGCCCGCCAGCGCGGCAAGGTGCGGCAGCTCCGCCACGCGAAGATGCTGCTCGAGGGAATGGAAACGGCGAAAAATTCGGCCGAGATGTCGGCGGCGCTGACCGCGGCGTCGACCGGACTTTCTTCCAATATGACTCCGAAGCTGCGGGACTATTTCAACGGTTACCGGCAGAAGATTGAGACTGCCGCCCGCGAGGAGGCCGCCCGGACCGCCGCGCCGGAACCTGCCGTCAAACCCGCCGTACCGGCCCCGCCGGTTCCCGGAACGTAAGGCGACCCATGGCTGCGCGGTGGCTCTGTTGGATGCTGCTCGTCGGAACGGGAATGCTGCTCGCCGCCGCGGAACCGTTTTCGGCCGGAGAGGCGCTCCCCGAAATCGTCGCCACGGTGGACGGCCACCCGATCCGGCGCGAGGCGGTGATCGAACGGCTGCGCGGAACCGGGGCGCTTTCCCCCGATAATCCCCCCGAAGTCCGGAAGGCCGCCGTGCGCCGCGCCGCAGAGAATGAAATCTACTTTTTCCTGCTCGGGCGGCTGCTTGCCACTGAGAATATCGCCCCGTCCGAAGAGGCGGCCTCCCGCCATCTTGCCGAACTGCAACGGGTTCTGCCGCGCGGGCTGCCGGAACTCAACCGGTCCGGGCTGATGCAGCTGGCCGCTTCGGAACATTATCGCTGGAACGTCGCACTCGAGGAGTATCTGCGCCGGGTCGCGCCCGAAGTCATCGCTGTCAGCGACGCCGAGGTCGAGCAGCTCTACCGGGTCAATCAGCAGCAGTTCCGGCTGCCGGAACAGTTCCAGCTCGGGGTGATTCGCATTTTGAAGAGCGCTGCCGGTGCGAAGGAGCGGGCCGAAACGATTCGTGCCCGTCTGCGCCAGGGGGAGGACTTCGACCGGGTCGCGGCCGAGGTCGATCCCTCGGGCAGTTATATGACGCAGGCGAACCTGCTTGAACTGCTGAAACAGGGGAATCCCGCCGCGCCGGAGGGCAGTGTCAGCCGGGTGTTGGAGGATTCCGAGGCGTACTATCTGGTCAAGATCCGTTCCAAGACGCCGGGGCGTTTCGTCCCGTTCGAAGAGATCGCGCCGTATCTGCGGCTTCAGCTTGTTTCAGAGAAGACCGCCGCGGCGCTCGAAGCGATTCTGCGCGGCGAATTGAAAAAAGCAAACGTGCAATTTTTCATCGATCAATGACAGGAGATTTTATGACGAAGGTCGAAGTCAGCGCCGGGGCGATCCGGCTGGACGGGGTTCCGACCCGGATTCTTTCCGGAACCATCCACTATTTTCGGGTTCATCCCGCGCAGTGGGCGGACCGCATCGCCAAGGCGAAGATGATGGGACTCAACGCGATCGAGACCTATCTCTGCCACAATCTGCACGAGCCGAAGCCGGGTGAGTTCGACTTTTCCGGGATACTCGACCTGGAGGCGTTTCTCGACGAGGTGCACAAGGCGGGGATGTACGCCATCGTCCGCCCCGGCCCGTACATCTGTGCGGAGTGGGACAACGGCGGGTTGCCGTCCTGGCTCTCGGTCCAGCCTGGAGTTGAATTCCGCTGCATGAATCCGGCCTTTCTCGCCGCCAACGACCGCTACCTCAATGAAGTGCTGCCGCGGGTGAAAAAGCACCTGTGCACGGCGGGCGGCCCGGTCATCATGATGCAGATCGAGAATGAATACGGCAGCTACGGCAACGACAAACCGTATCTTCAGCATATCCGCAAGGTGTTTATCGATAACGGGATCGACGTTCCTCTGTTCACCTCGGACGGGCCGGAGAACTGGATGATTCTGGGCGGAACGGTCCCGGAATGCTTCCAGACGCTCAATTTCGGCAGCCGCGCGGTGGAATCCTTCGCCAACGGCCGCAAGTTCCGCCCGGAGGGGCCGGATTTCTGCATGGAATTCTGGAACGGCTGGTTCGACCACTGGGGTGAGAAGCATCACACCCGCGACGCGGAAGACGTTGCCAAAGAATTGGATGCGATGCTGGGAGCCGGGGCCTCGCTGAACTTCTACGTGTTCTGCGGCGGCACCAACTTCGGCTTCACCGCCGGGGCCAACGGCAACGGGGAGAAGCCGGGCGACTACGCGCCGACGGTGACCAGCTACGACTACGACAGCCCGCTTACCGAGTGGGGCGACCCGACGCCGAAGTTCTTCGCCTGCCAGCGGGTGATTCGCAAACACTTCCCGGAAATCGCCTTCGGCACGCCGGAACCGGTCCGCAAGATCGCCTACGGCAAGGTGGAGCTGACCGGGAGCGCGCCGCTGTTCGGCGAACTCGACCGTCTGGCGAAGAAATCCGAATCGGTCCGGCCGCCGACGATGGAGGCGTGCGGGCAGAACTTCGGCTTCATCCACTACCGGACGAAGGTGGCGGGGCCGTTCCGCGAACGGCTCTACTTCCCGGAAGTGAAGGACCGGGTGATGGCTTATGTGAACAATGTTTACGCCGGAACTGTTTACCGCAACGACGCGGAGCGCTTTTTGCCGGTCGAAGTCGGCGCGGAGGGCGCGGTGATCGACCTCCTGGTGGAGAATATGGGGCGGATCAACTACGGCCCGCAGGTCGGGCATGAACTCAAGGGGCTTCCGCTCGGCGTGGGCGTCTGCTGGCAGATGCTGAGCCACTTCGAGGTGTGGAATCTCGAGCTCGACGACCTTACCCCGGTCCGTTACGGCGCGTTCGCCGAACGGGAGAACGAGCCCGCCTTCCACCGCGGCTTCTTCGAGGCCGCCGAGGTTGCGGACACTTTCCTCGAATTCCCCGGCGTCAAGGGCGTTGTCTGGGTGAACGGCTTCAACCTCGGCCGCTACTGGAACATCGGCCCCGGCAACGCGCTCTACGTTCCGGCCCCGGTGCTGCGCAAGGGGCGCAACGAGGTGGTGGTGCTCGAACTCCATAAGCTCAACGCGAAGTCGGTGACTCTCTCCGACCGGCCGCAATTGGACTGAGGTTCCTTGACATCCCGGTTTGGGCGTCTATAGTAGAAGTGCTGGAGTCCAAACCGGGTGGAGGGGAAGATGTTCACTGCCGTAATCGTTGTTTTGCTGTTCCTGGGAATGCGGGCGATATTCCGGTATCGGGTTGCCAAGAGCCTCGATTATGCCGACGCCCGGAATACCTGTCTGTGGAGTCTGGTTCCCGCCTGCTTCATGCTGATTGAGGAGTACCTGATCTTTGCGTTCCCTGAATCTCTGAGCGGTTTTCATTATTCGATCCGGGAGGAAGCGTTCCTTCTGTTTGGCTCACTCCTTGCAGTGGTGATTCTATGGGGCGCGGTTCGCCTGCCGAAGGACGGGTGGATTTTGCGCACAGTCCTGCTGGCGGTGATTCTGCTCGGCCCGGCTTTGATCGGTATTTGTATGTATCGTGATGCCAGCGATTTCTCCAGTGAAGAGCAGGAGCGTTACCAGCGGAATTTGATCCGTTGCGCCGATCTGATCGACCAGGGAAAGCGAAAGCCGCTGGCCGACGCACTGGCCGGATTGCAGACCGTACCCGGTTCGAGTTTTCACGACTTTAATGATTGTTTCGATGCCGCCCTGAAAAAAGTCGAGGTGGCAAAATGACCTCTTTATTGTTGCCTTTGGCGGGACTCCTGGGCCTTGGCGTTCTGGCATGTTCGTTGATCTGGACCTCCCGCAAATCGGTGTTCACGCGAATTCTCTATACGCTTGCCGTGATCCTGCTTCCGCTTTCTCTGGCGATTTACGGAATAATGACTTTGAAGCATTCCATTTTCATGTCTTCCAGGAAGTTGGTTTGCGAAGTTCTGGCCGGTTATCTGGAAGATGAGACGATTCCTCCGGTAAAGATCTCTTCCGCGCTCCGAGGGAATGCCGAAAGGATGTCGGAGCAATTTTTCTTGCTCCAACCGCCGCAGATTCTATCGGACGGGAACGCGGATGAGCACAAGTGCAAAATCCATCTGCCGGTTTCGGAACGGAGTCCGGAGACGCGCTGTTATCATTCCTTTCCGGTCAGTTCCGGCCGGGTCGATTATTCCGGGGTTCCCGGTTTCCGGCAGCGGGTCGCCGTCCAGGAGAAGCAGATCGGCGATTCTTACTGGGAAGGGAAGGGGGTCATTGTAACCGGCCAATTGAAGGTGGAAGATTCCGGCGGTCTTTCGGGCGTCGCCTCGGGGACGGCGTTTCTGAAGGACGGGGTTTTTGTCCATGCGATTTATCCGGCGGAAGACCGGGAACTGCAGTTTTTCAAATCCGGTTACAATCCGCTGGCGATCTGGATCGACCCGAAGAAAAAACATCTGTCGTATGTTGACCTCGGTGTGATTGAACTCAAGAAAGCGCAGAAGACATTCCCCGTCTCGATTTCATTCCGGCTGCCCGACCCGGCGAATGCGGTGACGGTCACGCTGCGAACCGGCGAATTGTCCCCGACCTGGCGGGATTCCGGATACGAATGCGCGGCACCCATCCGGCAGACGGTTGCGTCAGGCGAGGTGAAGGATGGGGAAGTATTCGGCGTCGCCGGGCTTTCGGCCATCCCCTATGAGCTGGCGGCGACTTCTCCCGGTTGCGTGGAGCGGACGTTTTATTTCACCGGGGATCACCCGGTTGACTTCGGCCGGGTCGACATGCTTCCCGCGCACCGGGTAACCTTCCGTCTGCGCCCATTTCACGGCGGCGCATGGGAAAAGGTTACGCTTGAGATCAACGGCAAGGCGTCCCTGACCGTCGGTCCCGACGACCAGCTCGGCAATCAGGTTGACGTCGAATTGGTCCCGGACCGCGGCAGCGACCGGATTCTGGCCTCATTTCCGTGGGCACCCGTCTATTTTGACGATTACGGAAAAATCCGGCCCGACACCGGGCCGTTGCCGGAACCGAAACATAACTCGGGTACGCTTTTCTGGGAACCGGGGCATCTTTACCGGATGCGGCAGGAGCACCAGAACGTAGATAAACTGATTTATGTCGAGCCGCGTTCCGAATCCGGCGTCCATTGATTGTTTTCACCGTGCAGGGAAAGTAAAAATATGTTTACTGCGGCGACTTTGATTCTGTTCTTTCTGGCCGTGCGGGAATGGTTTCGGCCGGGGCGCGCGTCCCGGCGTTCTTCGCTGTGGCTTTTTCTTGCCGCCGGGCTGATGTTCGCCGGATGGTGCGCCTGGTTCGCCGTGTTCGGATTCGATTTCGTCTACGGCAGCCAGGCCGATTCCGCGCTCCGGGTGGAATCGGTGTGCGCGGGCTGGGTGCTGGCCGGGTTCGCCGTCGTCTTCGCCGTGGCGTATGGGGTCAGGGACGGGCGGATTCCGCGTGCCGCAATCGCTTGTGCTATCCTGCTTATCCTGTTTATTTTCGGAGTCTCGATCATCCGTCACCGCTCGGCTCATTCGTCCGCGGAGGAAGCCCGCTTCCGCCGTAACCTGAGCCGTTGCGCCCGGCTGGTCGAGCAGGGTAACCGCAAGGCGCTGGCGGAGGCGGTTCCGGCCGTCTCCGGCGAAAATCTGCGCGAGGTGAACGAACGGTTCGAGGCCGTTCTGAACCGGGTGGAGGAGGCGGGAAAATGAATTATGTTTCTTTCTGGCTGGTCGGGTTTGTCATCTGCATGTGCCTTTTTTACGGTGTCATCTGGCGCTCCGGGAAATCGGCGGCGACGCGGCTGCTTCTCGCCGTCGCGGTGACGCTGGTTCCGGTCCTTCTCTGGCTCTCCGCCGGCGAGAATTCCGGGAATTCGTTCCCGACGAAATGCTACGACCGGTCGCTCCCGGAGGCGTTGCGGGAATGCCTTGCCGACGAGGCGGTTCCCGCCGCCGGACTTTCCGCCGCCCTCACGAGTGACGAGCCGTATTTGTCCATGCGGTTGCGGCGGCTCAAGTCCGGGGGCGCCGCCGGGAAATGAAATGCGCCGGAATCGTTCCGCCGTCTTGAAAAAACACCGGGCGCGGGTTATATTTCCTCATCAACGATATCGAAAAATTGCAGGGGAAATGATGAAATACGATTTGCGCAAACTACCGACCGACCGCATTCTGGTTTCGCCCTCGGTGCTGGCTTCCGACTTCGGCCGTCTCGCCGAAGAGATGGCCCGTGCGAAGGAAGGCGGCGCCGATGTGATCCACCTCGATGTGATGGACGGCCATTTCGTGCCGAACATCTCGTTCGGTCCGCCGGTCATCAAGAGCATCCGCAAAGCGAGCGACATGCTGTTCGACACCCATCTGATGATTTCCGAGCCGAAGCGTTACGCGAAGGCGTTCGCCGACGCCGGGTGCGACCATCTGACTTTCCACCTCGAATGTCCGGGCGTCGGTGAAACCATCGATGAAATCCGCCGCGTCGGCTGCACGGTGGGGATTTCGCTCAAACCGGCGACCCCGGTCGAAGAGATCTTCCCGTGGCTCGACAAGATCGACCTGGTGTTGGTCATGACCGTCGAGCCCGGTTTCGGCGGGCAGAGCTTCATGGCCGACCAGATGGACAAAGTTGCCGCGATCAAGCGCGAAATTCTGCGCCGGAAACTGCACGTCCAGCTCGAAGTGGACGGCGGGCTCGACGAACACACCATCGCCACCGCCGCCGGGCACGGCGCCAACCTCATCGTGGCCGGGACCAGCGTGTTCCGCCACCCGGAGGGAATCTCCGTCGGAATCGCCCGGCTTCACGCGGCGACGCCGCTCATCGATACGGAGCTGTGAAATGGGCGCGTTGAAGACCACCGTGCTGACCGAGTACGAAGTTGAACTCGGCGCGAAGATGACGCCGCGCGGCGGGTGGAACACCGCGCTCTATTATTCCGAAGGAATCATCGCCGAACATCTCCACACCCGTTCGGCCTGTTCGGTCTTCGACCTCTGCTCCGACGGCAAGTTCCGGGTGGCGGGGGAGGGGGCCGCGGCGATGCTCGACGCGCTCTATATGCGTCCGTCAGCGGACCTCGCGGTCGGCCGCGCCCGCCGCAATCTGTTGCTCTCCGACTCCGGCGGGGTGATTGATTGCCCGCTGGTGCTGCGGATGGCGGAGACGGATTTCCTGGTGCTCTCCGGCGCGGAGACCGCCGTCGCCGAATTCACCCGTCTTTCCGCCGCCGCCGGCGAGCGCGCCGAGGTTCAGGATCTCTCGCAATACCTCGCCTGCCTCGGCCTCGAAGGGCCGGTGGCGGAGGAGGCGCTCAATACGCTCGGCATCGACGCGCTCCCGGAATACGGCTGCTGCAAGACACTCGAAATCGACGGGTTCCGGGCCATCGTCGTTCATGCCGGTTCGACCGGGGAGGACGGGTTCCGGCTGCTGTTCAACGTCGAATACGTCGACCAGCTCTGGGATCTGCTGCTGGAAACCGACCCGGTGATGCCGGCGGGGTTCGGCGCGCTCGATTCGCTGCGCCTCGAAGTGGGTAATCCGGCCTGCGGGCACGAGCTGACGCCGGAATTCTCTCCGTTCGACTCCGGCCTTGGTTCGCTGGTCCGGCTCGACGACGGGCGCGAGTTCGCCGGAAAGGCGGCGCTGCTCGCCGCGAAACCGGCCCACGCCCTGATCGGGCTGGTGCTCGAAACCCGGCGCGCCGCCCGCGAGGGCGTCCTCGTCCTCAATGAAAAGGAGGAGATCGTCGGGAAAGTGACTTCGGGGAGCTTCTGCCCCACGCTCGAAGCCTCGGTCTCGCTTTGCCGGATCGATCTTGAATGTCTGCCGGGAGTGGGCGAAAAGTTGTTCTGTGAAGTGATCGATGCGCGGTTGCCGGGCGTCATCTCCGGACTGCCGTTCTATTCGGAAGGTTCCGCAAAAGGGGAGTTTTTCCTGCCATGAAAGGATTGATCGTTCCTTTGATTCTGGTCGCGCTGGTGTTGCTGCCGGGGTGGCCGCTCTTTTTCCGTCGCCGGAAATATGGGAATCTGCTCTGGCTTGCCGCCACGCTGCTGATCGTTTCGCTCGGGGCCTGGTCGATGATCTATTTCCAGCTGGAGCGTCACTACGCCCGGCTGGCTGAGGCGGAGGCGGTGGAGGCGACGCGGAAGGCGCTGGCCTCCGGCGTCGACCCGCAGGAGCTGGCCGATGCGCTCGAGAAACTCGAAGCCGACGACAGCTTTGATTCCGCCGGGGTGCGTTCGCGTTACCGGTTCTGGTATGATACGGTGAAGGGAGGGGCGCTGTGAATACAAGTCCGATCCTTTCGCTCGGGTTCCTCGTCATCCTGACGATGATGTTTCTGGTCGTTCCGTTCTGGATCGTCCTGAAGCTGAAACTGCCGCGCTGGCAGAAAGGGCTGCTGGCGTTCAATTATTACGCTTTGCTGCTGATCCTCTATGTGCATATCATGACGATGGGGAGTCTTGCCGTCGCCAACACCGTGGCCAAGCACAACCTCGAAACGCTGATCCGGGTGCTGCGCACCGAACCGGTTGCCAGGGTGACCGCCGCGCTCGACAAATACCTGGCTCACGACGAGAGTTCCTACTTCTTGCTTTCCATGGAGTTTCCCGAGCCGAAGGCGGAGGTGGAGAACGCTCCGGTTTCGGAGCCAAGGGCTGAAATTCAACCCCAACCGGCGGGAAGGCAATGAATTATTATCTCAGTGTGATTTTGATCCTGCTGGCTTCTCTGGCCGGAGGCTGGGGCTTGAGCCGGGTCGGCTGGAAGACGATTCCGAATTGGAGCGAGCGGGCGTGGGTCTGGCGGATCACTCTCCTTTTCCTGCTGGTTTATCTGGGGATTCTCTATTTCAAGCTCGAAGCGCTCCAGATGGGCGGCTGGGATTTCGGCATCTACGATTCGATGCTCCACAACGCCGTTTCCGGCAAGGGGCTGATGCGGGATTTCCGGGGGCCGTTCGATCATTTCTCCCCGGTGTTCATGCTGTTTGTTCCGCTTTATCTGATCTGGGACAATCCGTTCTGGCTGTTGCTGATCCAGTCCGCGGCGATGACGCTCGCCGCGCCGGTGCTGCACGCTGTGACGAAGCGTTACTTTCCGCGCGGCCCGGTTCCATTCGCGCTGATGCTGATGTATCTGTTGAACCCGTACTGGTCGCGGCTGACGCTGTACGATTTTCATGTGGAATGTTTCTACCCGCTGGTCTGCTTCGCCGCCTTCTACTATTACAGCGGGAAGAAGCTGTTGCTGTTCGCGCTGCTGCTGATGCTTTCGCCGCTGATCAAGGAGGATCTCGTGGTTCCGCTGGGCGCGGCGGGGCTCTGGCTGCTGACCTTGAAAGGCCGCCGGAAACTCGGCTTGGGCATGATCGGCGCAGCATTGTTCTGGACGGTTTTCGTGCTCAAGCTCTATTTCCCGCTGATTCTCCAGGCCGGATACTGGCATTACGGACGTTATGAGATCCTCGGTGCGACGGCGGATGAGACGGTGCGGAATCTCTTTGCCATGGCGTTCCGGGTCCTGAGCCGGGACGGATTCGCGGTTATGTTGAGCGTATTGCTGCCCTTCGCGCTGCTTCCGGCCGTCAATTGGAAGATGCTGGTTTTCTTCTGGCTGCCGACCATCGGTATCCAATTGGTTTCCGTCAACCCGAGCCAGTGTTTTTTGCAGTGCCACTATGCATCGGCGCTGGTGGCGGTGACGCCGATTGTCGCCCTGTGGGGCGCTCGGACGCTGCGGTATTTGATTCACCGCCACGCCGTGTTGCGGAGATTCCGGCGGCGGGAGACGCTGTGCAGTGTGGCGATGCTGGTGGTGCTCTGTCATGTGGTCTACTCCGATCTGCCGCTCTCGCGTTATGCGGATTACCTGCAAGGTGTTCCGGGAGTACAGGGCGGAATCCTCTCTTTGCCGCTTCAGCCTCGTTACTGGCGGGAGATGGGGCGGATGATCAGTCATGCCTGGGAGGTCGAACGTATCGCCGAGGAGTTGCCCCTTTCGCCGGAAACCGTTATGGTCTGCCAGAACGAGATGCAGCCGCTGTTCTACCGCCGGGCCCGGGTGTTCGACTTCCCCGAACTTGGGATGGGCAACCCTGGGAGCCGCCCGGAAGACGCCGATTTGTATGTGCTTGACCCCGGCAATTTCGTCGGTAAGGCCGATTCGCGGAAAGTCAACCGGATTCTGATGGAGTTGCTGATGAAACCGGAGTTCCGGCTGATCCGTTATCCGAACGGTGTCATGATCATCATCAAAAAGGAGCTTTCGCCGCAATGAGCGCATGGTGTTTGACTCGACGGAATTTCCGGCTGCTGGCGGCGCTGCTGGTCGTACTCGGCGCGGCGCTCCGGATTTCCGGAATCGGCAGCGCTTTGGTCTATGACGAGGTGTGGACGCTGGAGCGATATGTCTCCGCACCGGTTTCGGCGATCTTTACCGACCTTGCCATCCCCAACAATCACCCGTTGCATTCGCTGCTGGCCAAGTGGTCGATGGCGTGGTTCGGGGCCGGGGTGATCCAGTTGCGGCTGCCGGTGCTGCTGGCCGGGATCGCGGCGCTGCTGCTGGCGGTTCCGCTTACTTTGCGGCTCTCCCGCAGCCGGGGTGTGACGCTGCTCGTCCTCGCGTTGCTGGCGCTGAATTACCCGCTGATCGGGTATTCGCAGGTGGCGCGGGGGTACGAAATCCAGTTCGTGCTGCTGCTTGCTTTCGCCTGGGGCGTTTCGGTTCTCGCCGAAAAGCCGCGTTTCGCCGTCGCCGCCGGAACCGCTGCCGCCGCGGTGGCGGCCGTCCTGACGCTGCCGACTTCTGTGCTTTATCTGATTCCCCCGTTGCTCTTTCTGGTCTGGAGGCAGCGGAAAAGTCCGGCCGCGTGGACGGCGGCGGTGATTCCGGGGCTCTTTTGCCTGGTCTGGTATCCGCTCAATTTCCAGGCGTTCCGGAGCGGACAGCAGGCGTTCGGCACGGTATTGGCGACGCCGGGAGCGTTTCTCGCGTTTCCGGCGGAAGTGTTTCCCATGCTCTTCGGCTGGCTGCTTGTTTTCGTTCCGTTCGGCTGCCTCAACCGGAAACGGCGGCGTCTGGTCGGACTGCTGGCCATCGTGATCCTTTTTCCGCTCGCTGCCGCGCTGCTGACCCGGGCGGGAGGCGCGCGCGTCTATCTGCCGCTGGTGTATCCGCTGGCGCTGCTGGCTGCGTTCGGCGTCGGGTTCCTGTGCCGGAAACAGCGGAACCGTTCCGCCCGCGCCGCGGTCGTCGCCGCCGCATTGCTGCTGGCCGTCTGGGGCTGTCGCTCCGGTTACGCCGGGCGCGAGGCCGATCTTGCCGAAGTGTTCGCGCAGGCGCGGAAGTTGCCGGTCAACGTGCTCCCTGTCTATCGCGGCAACGAGGCGTTCGCGGCGGAGTGGAACAACCGCCCCGATATCACTTTCGATATGCTCGCCCGCATCGGATATCAGGGCAAAGAGAAGCTGTGGCTGCTTCAGATGGAGGCGGACGGGGTCAACGGCCTGACCGAGGACGGCAACGAAATCACGCTTCCGCTCGGGTCCGCGAAGCAATGGATTGCGCTGGAACGCAATACCGGGCGGCTTTATGAACTTTGTCCATTGGAAACCGCGCCGGAGCCGGGTTCGGTGGTCGTCGCCATCCTGCCGCCGCAGGAGGAGTATCGGCTGCTTGCGAACGGGACCAGACTGCGCGAATTATGGCCGGATCGAATCATTCTCAATCGCCCGATTCTCGCTCCGATCGCCGATAAGAAAGGCCGCAAGCTCGTCGCCCGGATGTTCGCCGTCGCGGTGGGGGAGGAGAACACAATCGACTGGAACGCGGTTCTCGCGCTTCGCAGCTCCGAGGTGCGGCTTTACTTCTGCAGGTGATGGAAGTCGCAGAGGCCGGAGAGCCAGCGGTTCAGCGTCTTCCAGTACTCCGGGTTGCATTCAGGGAGCGGAGAACACTCCACGCCCGCCGCCACCAGGTTTTCGAGAAAATCGCCCTCTTTCGCGCTGGACGCCTCCGGCAGCAGCCCGTTTTCGTAGAGATAGGTGATGCGGATCACCACCGCGCACTGCTCCATGGTCCAACGGTCGGGCGCGTCGTCGGGCAGCGAAAGCTGTTCGAGGATGCAGCGGAGCGCGTCGTAGGTGAGCGGCAGCGGCACCGCCGGGGCGGAATTCTTCAGCAGAAATCCGCCGATCCGCCCGGCGAGCTGGAAGTGCTTCGGGTTGTCCGCCAGCGCGTCGAACGAAGCGGTCAATTCGAGTTGCCGGGCGGTGAAGAGATCGCTTGAACCTTCTTCGTTGAATTCGACGTCGAGCTCGCGGAACAGGTCGGCGGCGGGGAATTTCTTCTCCGACAGCCGCTGGGCGCCGTTGGCCACCAGATTCAGCCGCCCGTAGTCGGGGCTGAGTCCGGAGAGCAGCAGCGACGTCTCCTTGTACGGCTGCTTTGAGAGCACGATCATCTGGGTTGCGATCATGGACTAATCCAGTTGCTTTTTGAGTTCGGCAATGACGAGCTGCGGGTTGGCTTTTCCCTTCGAGAGCTTCATCACCTGCCCGACGAGATACTGGAGCACCTTGGTTTCTCCCGCCTTGTACTGTTCGACCTGAGCCGGATTTGCGGCGATGGCCTCGGTCACCACCGCGGCGATCGCGCCGGTGTCGCTGACCTGAACCAGTCCTTTGGCCTTGACGATTTCAGATGGCTTCTTTCCGGTCTCGAACATCTCCGGGAAAATGTCCTTGGCGATTCTGCCGTTGATGGTGTTCTTCTCGATGAGTTCGACCAGTTCGACGAGATTTTCAGGCGTGATCCGGCACTCCTGGATCGGACACTTCGCTTCGCCGAGCATCCGCAGGAGTTCGCCGCCGACCCAGTTGGCGACGAGCTTCGGGGAGGCGGAGAGTTTGGCGGCGCGGTTGAACCAGCCGGCCAGCGCGCGATCCTGCGTCATCACGCCGGCGTCGTATTCGGTGAGGCCGTAGTCGCGGATGAAGCGCTCGCGCATCGTGGCGGGCAGTTCGGGCAGTCCGGCCCGGATGGTCTCGATTTCAGCATCGGAGAGGGTGACCGGCATCAGGTCCGGGTCCGGGAAATAGCGGTAGTCGTGCGCCTCTTCCTTGGTGCGCATGAGATAGCTTTCGCCGGAATCGTCGTTCCAGCCGCGGGTTTCCTGCCGGACGGTTTCGCCACGGTCGAGCATTTGGGCCTGCCGCCAGGATTCGTATTCGACGGCGCGGTGGGCGGCGCGGAAACTGTTCAGGTTCTTAAGCTCGATGCGGGTGCCGAATTTCTCCTGCCCGACCGGACGCAGCGAGATGTTGACGTCGCAGCGCATCTGGCCTTTCTCCATGTCGCAGTCGCTGATTCCGCCGTACTGCATGATCTCCTTGATTCCGGAAAGGTAGGCGTGGGCCTCGTCGGCGGTGCGCATATCCGGTTCGCTGACGATTTCAAGCAGCGGCACGCCGGAACGGTTGTAGTCGGCGCCCGAGGACGACCCCATGTGGTTGAGCTTGGCCGGGTCTTCTTCGAGGTGGATGCGGGTGATGCCGACCACCTTCTCCGGCAGCGGTTCGCCGGAGAATCCGGTCCCGCCGATGGCGAGGCGGCCCTTCGTGCAGAACGGCAGGTCGTACTGGCTGATCTGGTAGTTTTTGACCAGGTCGGGATAGAAATAGCTTTTGCGGTCGAACTTGCTGAACTTGGCGATTTCGCACCCGGTCAGGAGTCCGGCGCGGACCGCCTTGAAGATTGCCTCGCGGTTCGGAACCGGCAGCGTGCCGGGGTATCCGAGGCAGACCGGGCAGGTCAGCGAGTTCGGCTCCGCGCCGTAACGGTTGGCGCAGGAACAGAACATTTTGCTTTCGGTACGCACCTGAACGTGTATTTCGATGCCGATGACAGCTTCGTATTTCATGGTCTCTCAAGCTTCATGGGGTTGATGATGATTGTTTTGCTTAATGTAGCAAAGTTAACGCCTTTTGTCAATGCCGTACCGCCATTTTTCGGTTGATTTGCCGCATTTTGAATGCTACTTTATGAATTGTGGCAAACGATGCCGCAATGCCTGCATAAAGGAGTTTTCTCGATGAAAGTACTGATTACCGCCGGGCCGACGCGCGAGAAGATCGACGCGGTCCGGTTTCTCACCAACCGTTCGACCGGGAAGATGGGGTACGCGCTGGCCGAAGCGGCGCGCGACGCCGGGCATGAGGTGACGCTGGTTTCCGGGCCGGTGACGCTGCCGGTTCCGCAGGGAATCGCGCTGGTCCCGGTCGAGTCGGCGGCGGACATGGCCGAGGCGGTCAAGGAGCGCGCTCCGCAAATGGAGCTCGTCGTGATGTGCGCGGCGGTGGCCGACTACCGCCCGAAACGGGTCGTCGCCGGGAAGATGAAGAAGACCGAGGGCGACCTTGTCCTCGAACTCGAACGCACCGAGGATATCCTGAAAACCCTCGGCGCGGTCAAGCCGGAAGGGCAGATCCTGGTCGGATTCGCCGCAGAAACCGACGACCTCCTGGCCAACGCGGCCGGGAAACTCGAGAAGAAGAACCTCGACTGGATCTGCGCCAACGACGTGAGCCGTTCCGATATCGGCTTCGGCAGCGATGAGAATTGCGTCACCCTGATCGGGCGCGACGGTCGCCGTTACGGAATCGGCCCCGACACCAAACGGGCGGTCGCCGACGCGATCCTCGAAATCGTCACCGATTCCGGGCGGTAAGCTTCAGCACCAGCTGTTCGAGCACGATCCGGCGGTCGCCGCCGCCGGAGACCAGCGCGCGGTTGGCGTTGCGCACGAGTTCGAGATTGCGGACCAGCTCGGCGTCGGTGAATCCGGCCGCGGCCTCGCAGATTTTGAAGGCGCGGAACGGGTGGAGCTTGAGGAGCGGGTTGTCCGGGTACTTCTCCTTCATGTCCGGCGGCAGCGAGTCGAACGTGCGCGGACTCACCCGCGTCAGATTGAGCTGCTGCATGGCCAGACGGGTCTGGATCTGTTTTTGGAATTCCCCGGAAAGCGCGGCCATCAGCCGCATCTCCGGCTCGCCCTGGGTGAGCAGCACGTCGAGCAGCCGCAAGGCGCCTGGCAGGTTGCGCGCGACGATCGCGCCGGTGAATTCCCAGCTCACCGTTTCCGGCGTGCGGCTGCACACGGCGCGGCAGTCGGCCAGCGTGATGCACTGCTGCGCGTCGCCGACGTAACAGGCGAGTTTTTCCAACTCATTGTGGAGCAGCCCGGAATCTCCCGCCAGCGTTTCGGCGAGGTAGGCGGCCGCGTCGCCGTCGATCCCCTTGCCCATCTCCTGGCAGATCGCCCGGATGCTCATCCGGCGGTCTTCGGCGTAACGGCGGTCGCTGGTCTTCGGCAGGCTGAGCACTTCGATTTCGGCTTTCGCCGCCTTGAGCGCCTTGCCGAACGTTTTGCGCATGTCGAGGTTGAAGCCGTCCATCAGCACGGTCACTTCATCCGACAGCGGGGAGGCGAGCAGAGATTGCACTTCGGTGTAGACCGGCGCGGGGTCTTTGGCGTTGAACACGTCGAAGTTGAGGAAATGGCGGAGCCAGACCAGCTTCGACGCGCAGAGAAACGGCGGAGTGCGCATCGCTTCGAGGAACCGCCGGGCGATCTCGTCGGGTTTCAGCGTGTCGCTGTCTCCCGGGATGATCTCCACGGCGGGATTATCCTCGAGCGCTTCGCCGCCGAGTTCGACCGCGAGCGCCCGGGAGCGTTCCTTGACGGCGAATTCATCGTCGCCGGTGATGATATACAGCTTGCCCAATCCGCCTCTCCTGTTACCGGGTCAGTGTCTGTGCGGCGGAGAGCAGCTCCGCCTCGGCCAGCGCCGGGGCGAGAAGCTGGATGCCGACCGGCATGCCGGTTTCCGCATCCGTTCCCGCCGGAACGCTCACGCCGCAGTTGCCCGAGAGGTTCAAGGCGATGGTGAAGATGTCCGACAGATACATCTGGAGCGGATCGCTCTTCTCGCCGAACTTGAACGCCACCGTCGGCGTCACCGGGGTCAGCAGGATGTCGCACTGCTTGAACGCGTTTTCGAAGTCGCGCCGGATCAGGGTGCGAACCTTCTGCGCCCGCAGGTAGTAGGCGTCGTAATATCCGCTCGACAGCACGTAGGTGCCGAGCAGGATGCGCCGCTTCACCTCGTCGCCGAATCCGCGTCCGCGCGATTTCAAATAGGTGTCCAGCAAATCCTTGCCGTCAACCCGCTTGCCGTAGCGCATCCCGTCGAAGCGGGCGAGGTTGGCGCTCGCTTCCGCGGTGGCGATGATGTAGTAGACCGCCACCGCGTATTTGGTGTGCGGGAGCGAAACGTTCACGATCTCCGCACCGAGCGACTTCGCTTTTTCGATGCTTTCGCGCACGACTTTTTCCACACCCGCGCTCAGGCCTCCTTCGGCAAAGTATTCCTTGGGGAGACCGATCTTCTTTCCCGCGAACGATTTCGGGGCGTTGCGCACCGCCTCGGCGAATCCGCCCGCCGGAATCGGCAGCGAGGTCGCGTCCATCGGGTCGTGCCCGGCGATTGCGTCGAGCAGGATCGCCGCGTCTTCGACGTCGCGCGTCATCGGGCCGATCTGGTCGAGGCTCGACGCGAAGGCCACAAGACCGCTGCGCGAGACCCGCCCGTAGGTCGGCTTGAGCCCGACGATTCCGCAGAACGCCGCGGGCTGGCGGATCGAGCCGCCGGTGTCGCTGCCGAGCGCGCCCGCCGCGAAACTCGCCGCCACGCAGGCGGCCGAGCCGCCCGAGGAACCGCCCGGAACCCGTTCCGGGTCGCGCGGGTTGCGGGTTTTCTGGAAGGCGCTGTTTTCGCACGACGAGCCCATGGCGAATTCGTCCATGTTCAGCCGTCCGAACGGGATGAAGCCGTTCGCCTTGAGCCGCGCCACCACGGTGGAGTCATACGGCGAAACCACCGGCTCGAGGATCTTCGACGCGCACGAGCAGGTTTCCCCCTCGGTCACGATGCAGTCCTTGATGCCGATCGGAATGCCGTCGTAAGGACTCAGCGGAACTCCGGCCGCACGGCGGCGGTCGGACTCCTTTGCGGCGGAGAGAATCTGGTCTTTATCCAGCTTGAGGAAGGCGCCGATGACGCCGTCCTTGCTCTCGATCTCCGCGAAATAGGCTTCGGCCAGCTCCACGGCGGTGCAGTTCCCCATGGCGAGGTCTGACGCCAGCGCGTGGATCGGACGGTCCTTGATTTCGATGTTCTTCGCCATTGGTCAGTTGCTCCCTTCGCCGGGCAGCACCTGGGGCACCCGGATCAGATCCCCGTCGATCAGGGCGGGGGCGTTTGCGAGCATCCGGTCGCGGTCGAACGACGGCTCCGCCGCGTCCTCGCGCCAGACGTTCGTCAGCGCGGCGGCGTGGGCGGTCGGTTCGACTCCGTCGAGGTCCAGCTCGCTTAAGCTCGCGATGTAGCCGACGATGCTTTCGAGGTCCTTCCGGAGCTTCGGAAGCTGTTCTTCCGGGAGCTCCAGACGGGCCAGCGCCGCCACGTACTCGATATCGATGCGGGTCTCTTCCATGATTTTGTCCGGATTACTTGCTCTGTTCGAGCATCAGGGTCTGGGTGACGAGATCGCACACTTCCGACGGTCCGAAGTATTGGATCGGGCCGGGGTAGACGTAGGCGGTTTCTTTCGCCCACTGGTCGCGCTTCGAGGCGAAGAACTGGAACGGCTTGCCGTCCAGCTCGACCAGCGCCTTGCGGATGACCGGCTTGTCATGGCCGTGGCGGCGTTCGATGTTCATCATCATGGTGATCGGAATGCCGCCGGCGATCCATTCGGAGGCCGGTTTGGTCGTGTTGCGGACGCTCGACATATAGCCGGTGCGGCCCGCGCCGATCAGCGCTGCGGCGTTGAAGCCGAGGCTGTAGCAGTAGTCTGCGTCGTAGTTCGACGGCGCGGCGCAGCGGCCTTCGTAGCCGAAGAAGTGAACCTGGGTGCTGAATTTGCCGTTGTACTTTCCGGCGACCTTCAGGGCCTTGAGCTTGGAGCCGACCATCTGGGCGAGCAGCTTTTCGGTTTCGATCAGCGAAACCTGGACGTTGCCGTGCGGGTCGCGGTCGTTGCAGAGCTGGATCTGGATCTCGGCCGGCAGCGTCAGGAACACCGCGGCGGAGTCTTTGCTCAGCTTGGCGTGGGCGAATTTGACCTTGTCGGCCTTGTCCATCGTGTTGACCTTCTCGGCGTCGGCGGCGAGGATGTCGTTGAGCTCGGCGATCAGGGTCTTCATTTCCGGGACGAATTCGATCAGGCCTTCCGGAATCAGCGCGACGCCGAAATTCATTCCGGCGGCGGCGCGGGCGGCGACGATGTCGGCGATGCGGTCGACGATCTGGCCGAGGGTCATCTTCTTCTCGGCGACTTCCTCGGAGATGATCGCGACGTTCGGCTGGGTCTGGAGCGCGCATTCGAGAGCGATGTGCGACGCCGAGCGGCCCATCAGCTTGATGAAGTGCCAGTATTTCTTGGCCGAGTTCGCGTCGCGGCCGATGTTGCCGATGAGTTCGCTGTAGACGCGGCAGGCGGTGTCGAAGCCGAAGCTGGCTTCGATCCACTCGTTCTTGAGGTCGCCGTCGATGGTCTTCGGGCAGCCGACCACCTGGATCGGAATGTTGTGGCTCTTGAAGTATTCAGCCAGCATGCAGGCGTTGGTGTTGGAGTCGTCGCCGCCGATGACGACCAGCGCGGAGATGCCGAGCTTTTCGCAGTTGGCGCGGGCCGCTTCGAACTGTTCGTCGGTTTCAAGCTTGGTCCGGCCGGAGCCGATCATGTCGAAGCCGCCGGTGTTGCGGTGGGCGTCGATGACCGCGTCGTTGAGTTCCATGTACTCGTCTTTGACCAGGCCGTCCGGTCCCTTGAGGAAGCCGAAGAGCTTGTTCGCCTTGTTGAGCGACTTGAGGCCGTCGTAGAGTCCGGCGATGACGTTGTGGCCGCCGGGGGCCTGTCCGCCGGAGAGGATCACGCCGACGCCGATCGGTTCGGCCTTGGCGCAGCCGCCCGCTTCGAAGGTCAGCGCCGGGCTGCCGAACGTGGTCTTGAAGATCGCCTTGACCTTTTCAACGTCGGCCACAGCGGTGGTCGGCGCGCCTTCGTTCACCTTGACGTTGGCGCCTTTGGCCAGCGCGGGCGGGAGTTTCGGGGCGTAGGCGGCGCGCGCCTTCTGGAGCGGAGAGATGCTCATGATCAGTTTCCTGTATTTGATTGAGTTGACATGGAAATACGTCATTTCATAAAATAATCCGCAAAACTCCATTTATCAAGTTGGAATTCGCCGCGAAAAAGGGTATATTCCGAAAAAGAAGAAGGAGAAATCGCACATGTACAAGCAGATACCGCAGATTCTCGCGGTCGTTTTTTTTGCGGCGGGCTGTTCGACTCCGCCGGAGCCCGCCAAGCCCGAACCGGTTCATTCGAATTCGACTTACGAACAGGCCGCCTTGCTGGCTTCGACGCTGGAATTTCTCCACCGCAATTACGTCGATGAGGACAGCGCCGGATACGACCGGCTGCTGACCGCCGCATTGCGCGGAATGATGCGCGAACTCGACCCGTATTCCGGCTACGAACCGCCCGCCGTCTACCGCGACAACGAGGTTGCCCGGACCGGCGAACACATCGGCATCGGCGTCGAACTGGTCAAGCCGGACGAGCGTCCGCCCGCGGTGACGGTGACAACTCCCGACTCCTCCGCCGCCAAAGCCGGAATCCTTCCCGGCGACCGGATTTTGCGCATCGGCACGGCGCGGACTTCCGCGCTGCCGCTCGAAGAGTGCGTGAAGCTGCTCCGGGGGCCGGACGGCAGTGAAGTCGCCCTTGAAATCCAGCCGCACGACAGCAGCGCGGTCCGCAACGTCACGTTGCGGCGCGGGAAGGTGGTGGTGAGTTCCGCCCCGGTTCAGGCCGCGCACCTGATCGACGGCGACATCGGCTATCTCAAAATCAACAGTTTCAACACCCACACGCCCGGCGAAACCGCCGCACTGCTGGCGAAGCTGCGCAAAGAGGGGATGAGCCGCGGGCTGGTGCTCGATTTGCGCAACAATCCGGGCGGACTGGTTTCCGGCGCGGCGGAGACCGCGTCGCTCTTTTTGCCGGAAGGCGCCGAACTCTTTTCCGCCGTCCACCGCAACCATTCGAAAGTCGAAGTGGTCAAGGCGGGGGCGGGGAAGGGGAAGCTGCTCGACCTCCCGGTCGTGATTCTCCTCAACCCGTTTTCAGCCAGCGCCGCCGAGCTCTTTTCGGGCGCGTTGCGCGACAACGGCCGGGCCCGGCTGGTCGGCATGAGGAGCTTCGGCAAGGGGACGCTGCTCCAGGTGACGCAGCTTCCCAACGGCGGCGCATTGCGTTACGCGGCGGGCCGTTACCGGACGCCGAAGGGGGTTGAGATCGAAGGGCGCGGCCTGGCTCCCGACCTCCCGGTCATGCTCGACCTCTCGCAGCTTTGGCGGCTGAACGCACAAATGATGCGCTATCCCGGCGTGGTTCTTCCCGAGGAGAAGGGCGCCATGCGCGACACCCAGCTCGAAGCCGCGCTGAAGCTCTTCCCCGCACCGAAAGACGGCAAATAGGAGAGTCCGGCGGGCGGATCGTTTATTCGATCGTTTCGATGAAGAGAATGACCCGCTTCTGATTCTCGGCCGGAAGCTGCCGGAACATGCGGAGCAGTGCCAGCTCCGGATCGGAGAGGGTGGCGCCGACCAGGTAGGGGATGGCGACTTTCGAATCCACATGAAGCTGGACGAAGCGCTTGAGGTCCGACTCCGCCGCCCCGGTTTCCACCAGCATGTCGTAGATGGTTTTGAAGTGATCGGGGCCGAGCGGACTTTTGCCGCCGCAGATCTGGCAGACGTATTGCCGGGTGATGCCCAGGCGCATGGCGATCTGTGTCTGCCGAATCCCGTATTTGGTCAGCATCACTTTCAGCCAGATTCCCAGCTCCCGGCGCTTTTCCAGACAAGGCGACATATTCCCTCTAGTCCCTTCGCTTCAATCCACAAGCGGTACGCGGTACACTGTATCAATATAATGGATTCGCATTCAAAGTCAAGAGTTCCGGCGCAAAAGTTACTTTATTCGGTTGACAGTCGTTTCCGGCCGGTGCTGCAAACGGCGCTGTCGCCGCGACCGGATGCCGCGTCCGTTTGATTTTCGATTTGATCTTTTTTTTGACTTTTTTCCGGTTTTGCTCTTGACAATCGGATTCCTCTCGGTCATAATATAAGCAAAACAGATCAAAACGATTTGATTTTTTTTATTCCGGATTCTCAAAACGATTTGATTCTCCGGGTTGATTTGGAAGGAAGGGTGCGATGACTAAGAAAACGGCGACGATTGTCGATGTGGCGCGTGCGGTGGGGGTCTCCCCGAGCACGGTATCCCATGCGATCAGCGGGAAGCGTGAAATCAGCGGCCCGGTGAAAGAGCGGATTTTCAAGAAGATCCGGGAGCTGGACTACCGTCCGAGCTTTTATGCGCAGGCGTTGAAGAACAATTCGACCCGGCTGATCGGCGTGGTGGTCAACGAGTGCCGCAATCCGAGCGCCGCCTCGTTTCTCGACTGCCTGGCCGAGAAGCTGGAAAAATATTCCTACAAGCCGGTTGTCGCCATCACCGGGCTGAATCACGACAAGGGCGAGGAGATGCTGCGCCGCCTCTCCACCGGCATGGTGGACGGCATTATCAATCTCCTTCCCCAGATCGAACCGGAAGAGGCGGAGAAACTCTGCGGCGGAATTCCGGTGGTGACCAACTTGCGCGAACCCGCGTTCCCGGTCCACCTCGACTACGACCAGCTTACCCGGGATATCTTGGAATATCTGTGGAAGAACGGACACCGCGACATCGGCTACATCACCTCCCGGACACGCACCTATACCAGCACGGATACGACCCTCGGAGTGATGCGGAGGTTTCTGGAAGAACACGGCGCAGAGTTCGACCCCGGTTTGATCATGCTCGGCGACGACTCGATCGAATCCGGCGTATCGGGCATGGACGCCATTTACAATCACCGTAAAGTGACCGCGGTTTTCACCGGAAACGACCAGATGGCGTTCGGCGTCTATCGCTGGGCCTACGAACACGGCCTCTCCGTGCCGGACGACCTTTCGGTGATCGGTTATGACGATGTCCCGCAGGCGGCAACGATCATTCCGCCGCTGACCACGGCGCGTTTCCCGCTCGAAACGGTGGTGGAGCATACGGTGAATCTGTTGATCGCCAAGCTGGAAAAGCGGCCGCTTCCTTCCGGCGCGATCAATTTGAAGTTTCAGATGGTGATTCGTAAGTCCGTAGCGGACCTCAAGTAACAGGAACAGGGAGGAATCAGGATGAAAAAGCGGCGGAATTTCACATTGATCGAGCTTCTGGTTGTTATTGCTATCATTGCCATTCTGGCGTCGATGCTGCTGCCCGCGCTCAACAAGGCGCGCGACCGGGCCCGTTCGAACAAATGCCTCGGAATTCTCAAGGATACCGGCATGTCGATCCTTCAATATGAGGCGGACAACAACGATTACTGCCCACCGACCAAAGCCGACAGCCCCACCCCGACCAGCCTGACCAACATGGACAAGACTTCGCCTTATAAAGTGGAGTGGTACGATGTTGTGCTCGCGTACGGCACCAAATCCATGAAAGGGATCACCTACAGCAGCGGAACCCAGAGCAACATCTATTCGTTCCTGATTTGCCCGATCAACAACGGATCGTTCGACGGCGGCGACGGCGCTTCCGACCTCTACGGGAGCTATGGTTACAACCACCGGTTCAGCGGGAACAAGATCGTCAAGTTCAAATTTCCGTCGCGCTCGGCCATGGTGATGGACAGTGAATATTATTTATTCCACAACTATCAGAACGCCACGCTGCAGCGCATTGCGAAATTCGCACACTTCGCTCCGAACGTGCAGTCCGGAGTCATCAACATGGTGATGGCCGACGGGCATGCGACGGACAAGATGCTGCGCGAATTCCTCGGCACCGGCCCCTACGGCAGCTCGGATTCGGGCTATTCGAAATACAATCTCACCCTCGACCCGACCCGCAGCTACTGAAAAAGGATCTTCTGATGAAGCAATGGTTTGCACTGCTGGCCGCCGCCGCGTCCCTTACTCTCGCGGCGGCTCCCGAACTGACCGAGATGACGGTACCGACCGGCGGCGCCTGGCCGGTGCGCGGCCGCGGCGAAGTCGCGGCCAAGGTGACGAATGGAACCGTGGACGGGCGAGAGGGAGTCATTTCGCTCGCCTATGATTTCACCCGTTGCCCGGACCGGCGCAACAGCTTCGCCCGGGTCGAACTGGGGCGCGAGCTGGTGGGTATGCCGCAGGCGTTCACCCTGGAACTCCGCTCCGATGCGCCGGAGCGCGAGTTACCGCTGGCGGTGATGGTTTACGACCGCACCGGGGAGGTCTACCTGATGCGCTTCCCCCTGAAAGGGAAGGGGTGGCAGACGGTCAAAGTCCCGATGATGCGCGCCCCGGCGTGGAAGAGCGGCGACGGCAACGGCAAACCGGACCTGCCGATCCGTCTGGCCGGAATCCTTGTCGACATGCCGGACGCGGTCGCCGGAACCGTCGACCTCGGCGGAATCAAAGTGAAGACCGACCTCGAACCGGTCGAAATTTTCGGTTATCCGTCGGTGGATCGGTATTTCACCGACGGGCGCAAACCGGTGCTGAAACTCAATCTCAAGAGCCGCAACCGCTTCCCGCTCGGGGACTACGGCTGGACGCTCAAGGCGACCGATCTTTATTCCGGCAAAGCGGTGCTGGAGAAAAGCGGCTCCTTTGCCGGAATGACGCAGTTCCCGGAGGAGATTCCGCTCGACGTTCCTTACGGTCAGATTCAGCTCCAATTCGCGGTGACGCGCGGAGAAGTCCGCCCCATCGTGTTCAAGGGCGGTTTCGCCAACTTCATGCCGGAGGGATTGCCGGACGACCCGGCGGTCCGTGCCTGGGAGTACGAATACTCCCCGCTCGGCGGCGTATTCGGTTCGCTTTCACCGCAGGACGCCAATGTCTACGGCGCGAGCTGGATTCGCTTCGAGCATCCGAGCTGGCGCGACGGCGAGACGGCTCCCGGCGTCTATGATTTCGCGGAGATGAAGGCGAAGATGAAGCCGTTCATCGAGGCGAACGTCCGCCCGGTGGTTCTCCAGTGTCTCTACCACTACCCGAATTTCCCGGAGTACACCGACTCCAACGCCTTTGCGCTCGGGTACGGGCGCTACTTTCAGCACGCCGCCGCCGCGCTTGACGGGATGACCCGGTACTTCGAGCTCGGCAACGAGGACAACGGGCACACCAAGTTCCTCTACACCGAAGTCGCCCGCAACGGCGCCGCCGGAATCCGCTCAAGACAGCCGCTCGCGGTTCTCGCCAACAGCGGCACCGCGTTCGTCGATATCAACTGGCTGGAGTTTCAGCGCCAGCGCGGGCTGCTCGAGCTGCTCGACGCGCTCTGCGTGCACCCCTACACCAACAATTCGACGCCGTCACAGGAAGTCGGGCCCGAGAAGGGCAAGGTCTATGAACTGCTCACCCGGCTCGCCGACGTGGTCGATGCGGCGGGCGGCATGAAACAGCTCTGGAGCACCGAGTTCGGCTGGCCGAACCTCGGCGGGGAAAAAGGCGAACACGACCGCGCCGATCTCTATGTCCGCGAAATGGCCGTCGGCGAGATGGCCGGGCTGGATTACAACGGCCTCTACACCTGGGATCGGGATTACGGCATCGTGAACCGTCCCGCCGGAGTCGCGATTCAAACCTTCGCCCGGATGCGGCAGGGAAGGCGACTGGCCGGATTCTACCGTGATGGAGAGGTCTATGTCATTGTTTATGAACGCGACGGCGATGCCACCGCGATGATCTGGACTCCGGAATCCGCGAGCCGCCCGAATCCGGTGCGCGGCGGCGCGTATTTCGACTTGTTCGGCAATCCGCGGAAGGCGGGCGAGGTGACGGTTTCGCAAAGTCCGGTCTATGTCCGCCATGTCGAACAAAGCGTGCTCGACCGCGCCCGGGCCAACACCGTAAAGCTGGCGAAAGAGCGCCTGGAGAAACTCTCCGGCAAGCCCGCCGGGGACGTGTTGCGGGAATTGCAGGCGTGGAGCCGTGCTTCCGGTCCGGTTTCTCAAGCGGAACAGGCGGTGATCGCCCGCAGGCTCGATCTGGCGATGGCGCAGGCGCGCCTTGCCGGGACGCTTCCGGCGATGTCGAAAGATGGGTTTGCGGAGAGACGCAAGGTGTTGGAATCGAAGGTGATTGCGGCCAATGCGAATCAGGAGGACATCCCGAGCGTCCGCTATTTGCTGAACCTCGGCGCGAAGCTCGAAGCGGAGTCCGCCCTGATGCAACATCCGGTCAATTCGGTCAACGCCCTGGCAAAACTGGTCTACGATCTTGCCGACCGCTTTGCGCGGGACGGATATCATGTTCAGTACGCGGTCTTTGCGAATCTCTATATGCGTCAGGGCGACGCGATCCGCGAGCGTCTGGTCTTCGTGCCGGGCCGCCAGACCGCGACCCGTGCCCGGGTAGTCTCCTACGCGCCGGGTAAGGTGGAAGCGACGGTCCGCCCGCTGCTGCCGGAAGGCTGGAAGGCGATTCCGGAGAGCCGCAAGGTCGAAGTCGTCCCGGGAGAAGCGGTGTTTGCCGACTTCCAGATCGAGTGTCCGGCGCGCCCCGCCGAACGGAATCTCCTGAAACTCTCGGTCGAGCTGCCGGGGCGTGTCTCCGCCGTGACCGGATTCAACGATCTTGAGATTGTTCCGGCGGTGACGGTTGAGGCCGAACCGGTAGCGGGTGCGCTGCCGGAGACGCCGCTCACGCTGGTGGTGCGCAACCGCGAGAACGCCGCCGTCTCGGGCGAAGCGGTGGTCTGCACACCGGACGGCAATCTGGAGCTGGCCCGTTTCCGCCTGCCGCAACTTGCGCCGTACAAGGATGCAAAGATTCCGGTGAAACTTGCCCGGGTGACGCCGGAGATGGAAAAGGAGTGGCGCATTTCCGTCCGCTTCAAGCTCGACGACGGGCGTGAATTCAGCGTTCCGGCCGACCTCGATTTCGTCCACGCCACCGCTGCCGCGGCGACGCCGACGCTCGATGCGAAGCTCGACGAGTGGACGCGGGCGCTGCCATTGAAAATCAACAAGGCGGAGTACACCCGCGGCTCCTATGGCGACGGTTGGACGCCGGAGGATTGCAGCGCGGTCTCCTATCTGATGTGGGACGACCGTTTCCTCTACTTCGCCGCCGCGGTGACCGACCAGACCTTCAACCAGCAGCTCACCGGCGATTCGACCTGGCAGCAGGACAGCATCCAGATCATCTTCGCCGCCGCCGCGGACGAAAAGCCGTTTGAACTGACGTTTGCGTTGACCCCGCAGGGGCCGCAGGTGTGGGGCGGGCGCGCTTTCTCCGGCGCGAGCCTTTCTGCTTCCTACCGCGACGGGAAAATCTGGTACGAGGCGGCGATTCCGTGGAGCGCTTTCCCGGGGAAACTCAAAGAGGCGGTGAAGAAACGCGAATTCCTCTACGGCATTGCGATCAACGACGACGACGCGATCATGCCGCGCCGCTTCCTCGAACGCTTTGAGGGGAGTATTGTCCACGGCAAGCATGTCGAATCGTTCGCCCGGGTGACGCTGGGCGGCGAGCCGCCGCGGGCGGTGGACGACGGCACGGTGTTCGAGGACACCTTTTCCGCAGATGCCGCCGGGAAAGCTCCGCTCAAATGGCTTTATCACCGCAATCTGCTCCCGGAGGATTCGATCCGGGTGGCGGCGACGCCGGAGGCGGCGGACGGCAAGGCGTTGCGGCTCGACAACAAGACCGGGAACAAGCCGAACCACTTCGCCATCTGCATCGCCGAGCTCAATCTGGTTCCCGGCGCGGAGTACGAGATCACCGCCCGGATTAAAAATGTTCCGGAGAACGCGAACGGCGCAATCGGCGTCTGCGCCGACAAGTGGGGCAACAAGAGCCAGAGCTATATGCAGCTAACGCCCTCCGCCGGATGGCAGGAGGTCAGCAAACGGTTCAAGGCCCCGGTGAACGGGACCTTGAACCTGATCATCCGCAACACGACCGCCTTCGACGGAATGCTGATCGATTCGATCGCGGTGCGGCGTGTCAATTAGTTGCTCCGGAGCCAGGTGGCCAGTTCCCCGTCGCCGCGATTCTGCCAGAGGGCGTAGGGAACGGCGGTGAAGCCGGCCTTCTCCCGTTTCGGGGCGCGGTTGCGGAAATAGAGCGTGCCCGCCGACTCGTCCGATTCGCGGAGCGCCGAGCCGAGGATGGCGGGGACGCCGGGGAGTCCCGCCGCTTCGCCCAGGCGGAACTCCTGGTCCGCCGGAATCAGCAGATTGTTGACGCCGGGGCCGTTGTCCACGCTTTCGAGCGCATAGACGAGCGGGCCGCGCATCAGGGCGATCTTCCCCGCGTCGGCGGTCACTTTGGCGTTGGCGCGGACCACGTCGATGGTGAGTTCGAGCACAAGTTCCAACCGGTCGCCCGCCGCCCAGTCGCGAGAGATGGCGAGATAACCGTTTTCCGCTTTCGCCTCCAGCTTTTTGCCGTTGAGCGAGGCGCTCCACTTGCGGCACCAGGAGGGAATGCGGATGCTGAGCGTGAAATTCCCCCCGGCAACGATCTTGAAACCGACGTTCCCTTCGTAGGGATAGCGGCCGGAAACTTCGATTTCGACGCCGTCCGACTTCACGGTTCCCGCCGCCGGAATGTTGCAGCGCAGTTCCCCTTCGCGTTTCGACCAGCCCAGTCCGGCGAGCTGCGGCAGGAAGCGGCAGTAGCTGGTGGGGCAGCAGGAGCAGCTGAACCACGGCTGGCGCACCGGGCTGATGTGTGCGGCGACGTGAAGCGTGTCGTCGACCGTCAACGGATTGGCGTAGAAGAATTTGCTGCCGTCAATCGAAATTCCGGAGAGTGCGTTGTTGTAGAGCGCCTGCTCCATCGCGTCGGCGTAGCGGACTTCTCCGGTGGCGTCGGCCATGCGGCGGGCGAACTGAACCAGCGCCATTGCGGCGCAGCTTTCGGCGTAGGCGGTTTCGTTCGGCAGGTCGTAATCGACGGTGAAGGCTTCGCCGATCCGGGTCGAGCCGCATCCTCCGGTCAGGTACATGCGCCTGTTTGCAACGCTTTCAAAGAGCGTCCGGCATGCGTCGAGAAGGGACTTGTCGCCGGTGCGCATGGCGACGTCGGCCATGCCGATATAAAGGTAGAGCGCGCGCACCGAGTGGCCGACCGCGTCGGTCTGCTCGCGGACCGGCTTGTGGGCCTGGCGGTTGTCGAGGTTCCACGATTCGGCGTTGGTCCGGAACACCTTCTTTTCTTCCAGGAAAAAGAACGGCTCTTTGCCGCGTTCGTCCACGAAATAGCGGGCGAGTTCGAGGTATTTCGCTTCCCCGGTGGCGTCGGCCAGCTTGCAGAGGGCAAGTTCGAGTTCCTCGTGGCCGGGGTAGCCGTGCTTCTTGTCGGGTTCCGTTCCGAACACGGTGGCGATGTAGTCGGCGTAGCGACAGAGACAATCGAGGAACTTGCGGCTGCCGGTGGCGCGGAAATGGGCGACGGCGGCTTCGGTCAGGTGACCGGCGCAGTAGAGTTCATGCCAGTCGAAGACGTTTTTCCAGCGGTTTTCCGGCTCAACCACGGTGAAATGGGTGTTGAGATAGCCGTCCGGCTGCTGGGCGGAGACGACCAGGTCTACGTAACCTTCGAGTTCCTCGGCCAGCGCCTTGTCTTCCGGATTCTGGGCGAGCATGAGCGCCATGCCTTCGAGCACCTTGGCGAAATCGGAATCCCAGAAAATATGCGGCATATCCGGCATGCCCGGCTTCCATTCGAGGCGGAAGGCGTCGATCCGCCCGGTTTCCCGGCACTTTTCGATGGAGGACGGAATCGTCGCGCTCCGGCAGGCGGAAATGCGCTCCGCGAATACCGGGTCGCTCAACTTGACGGCGGTGGGGTCGATCGGTGAGAACGGTTTCATTTTCAACAGGCTCCCATGGTTGTGGATTTGCTTTGCGATATAGTATACCCCGGAAATGTCCTGTCGGGGAGGGGGATGAATCACGAAATAAAGGAGACGATTCCGAACTCGTCTGCAAAGAATGCGGAAAAGACCGGACGAAAAGCGTCTTGAATTTTTCCGGAAATCGGCGTATTTTACGCGATAAGACACAATAAGGGCCTTTTTTGCTTCGTTAACTCGGGTGCAGCCGTGATTTTTGCGGTCTGCTGTTCAAACGGGACGGAAAACAAGAATCATTAAGGAGCTGAAAATGAAAAAGACCGCCCTTCTGGCAGGAGCCCTCGTCTCGACCCTGACTCTTTTCTCCGCGATCGCGGCGGATGACACTCCCGCCGCCGACAACATGAACCAGAATGCTCCGCAGGCGGACGCCAACGGCGGCCGCCGGAACGGGCGGCAGGGACGCGGCGGCGACCGCGGCGAGCGCGGCATGGACCGCCGCGACCCGCGCGCCGAGGCCGAGGCGCTGATCAAGGCGAAATTCCCCGAAGAGTATGCCGCGATTGAAAAACTGCGCGCCGAAGCCGATACGAAACTCAAAGAGCTGGCCAAGAAGGCCGGCGTCGAAATTCCCAAGACGTATGCCGAACAGATGGCCGAGCTGAAGGAGAAATATCCCAAGGAGATGGCCGAAATCGAAGAATTGCGCAAGACCGACCGCATGGCCGCGTTCCGCAAAATGCGCGAACTGGCGGAGAAAGCCGGCATTCAGCTTTCCTTCGGGCGCGGTATGGGCGGCGGCCCCGGAATGGGTCCTGGCGGCCCCGGCGGACGCGAAGACGGCGAACAGGCGACGAGTGCGCCGCGTATGAATCCGATGCAGCAGCTTCGTGAACTGCGCCGCAAATTCCCGAAGGAAATGGCTGCGATCGAAGAGCTGCGCAAGACCGATCCTGAAGCGGCCCGCGCGAAGATCCAGGAGTTGTCCGCCAAACTTGAGGCCGAGAAAACTCCCGAACCGCAGCAGTAAACCGGAAAGTCTCCGAACACTATGACAAGGAAGAAGAGCAGTCACATTCGGGAATTCGCCGTGCTGGCGTTCGATCCTGATTCTGTGCGCGGTTGCCTGTTCCGGCGCCGGGGCGCGCAGTATGCGGTCGAGCGCGGCACGATCGAAACCATCGATCCGAACGACCCGGCGCAGGCATGGAAACATGTATTCCGGCAGCTCGGGCGGGGCAGGGATTGTCCGCTCTATCTGACCGGTGCGCTCTCCGGCGGCATCTTCTTCCGGTTCCGCTCCATCGAATTGCCGCCCCGGACGCGGCGGGAAGCGCTTGAGCTTGAGCTCCCGCAGCGGATTCCGGTCGTGCCCGAGGCGTGCCGTTTCCAGTTTTTCGCCGGAGAGGCCGATGCCGAGGGCAACGTTCCGGTCAACGTCTATACGGTTCCGGGCGCGTCCCTCGAACACCTGGCGGCGATGCTGACCCAGGCGGGCGGCAAGGCCGATGAATTTCTTTATCCGCTCCTCGCGGTCCGCGACGGAGACCCGGCGGTCGATCTGCCGCGACTTGATCCGGATTTCGGATTCGCCGACGGCGAATGGCGGCCTCTGCCGGCCGTTCCGGAGCCCGGCCCCTGGCTGAAGCTCTTCGAAACAGAATTCAAATTTCCGGTGGAGGGCGGCTTTCGGGCCGAGGATTTCTTCGAGTGCCTGCTGGCCGCCCGGCTTGTCGTATCCCCGACATTCCGGCAGCAGGAGAAGGCGCTGACATTGCTGCCCTCGGAACTGAGGCCGCGCCGTCTCCGCAATCAGCTGCGGGTCACCGTGCTCCTGGCGTTGCTGCTGGCCGCCAACTATCTCTGGTCGGCGGCCGGGGCGTGGAGTGACAATTTTCACGCGTACAGCCGGGTCGCCGCCGAGCGCGACCGCCTCAAAACCGAAAACGCATCGCTCAGCCGTCGCGTTCGCACCCAGGAAAAGGAACAGCGGGAACTGGCCAGGGTGGTCGGCCTCAGCGCCGGAGAGAACGACGTGCTGGCGAAACTGGCGGCGCTGACTTCGATCCTGCCCTCCAACGTCATGGTTTCCAGTCTGCGCTGGAGCGAGTCGAGCCTCGACCTCATGTTGCAGAGCGAGGCGGAAAACCTCGACTTGCCGAGCCTGCTGCGGCGGCTCCCGTACTGGAAGATCAGCCAGCTTCAGCAGCGGCGCATGGGCGATACCGTCACCATGATCACGCTTAAACTCGTACCGGCGGCCGGGGAGACTTCGAAATGAATGCCAAATTCAAGGAATTCGCCAAGACCGGCCGCGGCAAACTGATTCTCGCCCTGGGCGGGCTCGTTCTCGTCTGGGTTGTTCTTTTGTGGCAGTTCGCCGGTTCGCTGGCCGGACTGCTTCCCGGTGCCGGGCAGATCGACCGCACCGAGCGCGAAGTCAAAGAGTTGCGGCGGCAGAACGCCACGGTGCAGGCCAAGGCGAAGGAATTCGACGACCTCAAGGCCCGCTATCGGAAACAGCTCGACGGCTACTGGCAGGAGGAGCGCGACGGCGTCGTCGATACCGAATTGCGCAACAAAATCCAGCAGGCGGCGCGCGAGGTCGAGCTTAAATTGAGTAGTCTCGGCTCGGTGCGCACCACCCGGATCAACAACGATCTTTATTATGCGGAGATCGATCTCTCCTCCTCCGGTACGCTTGAGGCGATCACCGCGTTCCTGGCCGGAATCCAGAAGATCACCCCCGTGCTCTCCTGGCGCCGGCTGGATATGCGTCCGGAGCCGGTGCGCGGCCGGCCCGACACGACCACGACCACGACGGCGACTACCGCGCAGAGTCTCACCTTCAACGGCGCAATCCGGGTCATCGGGTTCGACGGGGGCGCGGCGGAGCACAACGGAGGCAAAAAATGAAATTCGTACTCGTTGCGGTCAATCTGCTGCTGGCTCTCTGGCTGCTGGCTTCCGTCGGAAGCCGTTTCTCGGGAGGTTCTTCCGGGACGGAGGCGTTTTCGGTCAAGAAGAGCGATCCCGGTAAAAAAGCCGCCGCAACCGCCGGTGCCGCGGCGAAGAAGACGCAGGCGGAATCGGTCGATTCCCTGTTGGCGACCATCGTCGACAACAATATTTTCAACCCCGACCGCTGTCCGAACGCCTTGTTCGGGCGCGGACGTTCTTCCCGGGTCGAACTGACGCTGGTCGGAACCTTTGAGATCGGAACCTGGAAGGGCGCGATTATCCTGCAGAAGACTTCCACCACCAACCGCAACATGATGGGCGGCATGATGGGCGGCATGATGGGCGGGGGAATGGGCGGCCCCGGCGGAGAGGGCGGCGGACCGCCCGACATGCAGGGGCAGCAGAACGGCGACGGCGGTTCCCGGCGTTCGTCATCTTCTTCGCGCCAGCAGGGTTCGGGGCGCACCCGCTTCTCCGGCATGTGGAACCGGAACGGCGGAAACACCTCCGGCGCCGGCGGCGATTCCGCGACGACCACCGCCACGGCTTCGGTGAAACAGTATGTCAGGGTCGGCGAGACCCTGAGCAACGGCTATACGCTGTCCGAGGTCACCCGCACCACGGCGACCCTGACCCGCGGCAGCGACAAGATGGAGCTGGAGCTCCAAGACCCCTCGAAGAATCAGACGAAAGCCGCGACGACGAACAATAACCGGAGCAACCCCGTTCTCAATCAGCTCCAGCAGATGCAGCAGATGCAGATGATGCAGAACTTCCAGATGATGCGGATGATGCGCGACACGTCGCGCAACCAGAATCAGAACCAGAGCGGAAACCGCGGCGGCAGTTCTTCCGGGAACAGCCGTGGCGGCGGAGGCGGCCCCGGCGGCCCGCCGCCCGGTATGTGACGAATGGATTCGAAATTCATATAAGGATAGAATTGGTGAAGTTTGAAAATGAAAAATAACAAGATGTTCCTGTTCCCGCCGCGTCTGGTGACGAGCTCAACGCTCGCGTTTTCCATGCTGCTGCTCTCTTCCTGTTCGATTTTTCGTCCGGATGAGGAGCCTGAGGAAAAGACGGAAAAGAAAACCGACCGGTTCGAATTTCTGAAAGAGGAACAGCGGCCCGAGTTGAAGAGAACGTCAACCGCAGAATCCATCGAACAGGAACAGGTCTTGCCGAAGGACGGCGTTGCCGCCGAGAACGGTCCCGGCAAATACGAGGCGCTCAACTCTTCCGGAAAGCCTGCGGCGGGCGCCAAGGCCGGTGCGGAGACCCCGACAGTCAAAGACCCCCCCCGTTTCTACGACGATTTCGTGCTGCTGAACGGCGATGAGGAGCTGGACGTTTCGCTGGTGTTCAACAGCGCGCCGCTGCTCGACGTGCTGCCCGCCTTCGCCGACGTGCTCGGGTTCAACTTCGTGGCCGACAGCGACCTCAAGAGCGTCGTCACCCTCAACCTCAACTCGAAGATGACCCGCCGCGAACTCTGGAACACCTTCGACCGGATGCTCTATCTCGCCGGCGCCGGTGTGAAGGTCGAAGATTCTCTGCTCCGGATCATGGCGCTGCCCAAGCTCGCCCAGCAGCCCGGCTCCAAAGTCGGCAACGGCATTCTCTATTATCCGCTCAAGAATTCCACCGCCAAGGACATCGTGACCCAGATCAAGCCATTTCTCGGCACCGGCGGCGTCTGTGTCGAACTGACCCGGCCCAACGCGGTCCTGATCTGTGACGAAGCGGCCAACATCGCCAAGCTCCAGCAGGTGCTCGAAGCGATCGACCAGAGCGCGCGCAACGACTGGCCCCGTACCGCGGTGCCCTGCCGCAACATCCTGCCGACCAAGGTGGTGGAGGAACTCCAGACCGTTCTGCCCGTCCTCGGCTTCACGGTGACCAAGACCACCGACAAGGTCGAAGTCCCCGGCGCGGTCCAGCTGGTCGGCATCGACCGGCTCCAGATGATCGTGATTTCGGCGGCGACGCAGGACGCCATCACCGAAATCCGCAAGTGGATCGATATTTTCGACAGCGCCGATTCGATCGACCAGGAACGGGTTTTCGTCTACAAGGTGAGCCATAACAAGGCATCGCAGCTCGCCCAGGCGCTTTCGATCATCTACAATACGCAGGGGGCGAGCCTGACCATCGATACTTCGACCGGGAACAGCCGCACCGACACGATCACCTCGCCGACCACGCGCACCACCACCACCAATCAGAACCAGAACAACCGGAACACCACCACCGGTGCGACGGTCACCAGCAGTACGAAGACCGACCAGAGTTCGAGTCTGTTCGACACCTCGGTCCGCGTGTTTGCGGACGGCGTGCTGAACCGCCTGGTGATCCGGACGACGCCGCGCACCTACGCCAGCATCAAAGCGCTGCTCGACCGGCTCGACGTGGTCCCGGCGCAGGTGCTGCTCCAGGTGCTGGTGATCGAAGTGACGCTGACCGATTCGACCAAATTCGGCATCGAAATGTCCGCCCAGGGCAGCGGCAGCGGCCTCAATTCCCTGCTCGGGACCAGCTACAGCGATCTGACTCCCTATAGCGAAACGAAGCAGGACGGATTCACCTACCTGTTGAGCGACCCGAACAACCCCGAAAACAAGTTCGGCTACATCCGGGCGCTGGCGGGGAATAACGCGGTCAAGGTCGTATCCAGCCCGCAGCTGCTGGTCTCCAGCAACACCGAAGCGAGGATTCAGGTCGGCAAACAGGTGCCGATCATCACCGGCGGCGTGACCAACTCTTCGTCGGGCGGCGACGTGACCCAGACCTACACTTATAAGGACACCGGCATCATCCTCACGCTGACGCCGCAGATCACCAGCACCGACCTGATCGCCCTGGAAATCACCCAGGAACTGTCGAACGCGGTGACCAACACGACCAGCACGACGATCGATTCGCCGGAGATCACCATCCGGCAGATCGAGACTTCGATGACCGTCGCCAACGGCCAGACCATGGTGATCGGCGGACTGATCCAGGAGACGCGCAAGGACGACCTTCAGTCGGTTCCGTTCGTCAACGACATTCCGTTCCTGCGCCGGTTGCTGGGCAGTACCAATGCTTCGGTCGAGCGTACCGAACTCCTGGTGCTCGTCACCGGTTACATCGTGGACGAGAAGAGCCGCGTCGAAGAGCTGATCAAGCGTTACAACGAAGCGCTCACCAGCCTCAATCAGTTCAGCGAAACGCTCGGCGACAAGGCCAAGCCGCGCAAGGGAGCCACCAAGGTCGACAGCTCGGAGTTCTGGAAATGAGCAACGGCACCGGAACAAGCGATTTCGCGGCGGCGCGGAAGCGGCTGCGGGAGTTGCTGGCGGAGAAGAGTCCGGAATATCCGGCCGCTCCCGCCCGCGAGGAGGCGCGCGCCGCGGACCGGGCGCTGGTCCAGTCCGGCGCGCTCTCCGAGGCGCAGCTTGTCGCGCTCTACTCCAAAGCCTATGGGAGCGAACCGGTCGAGGAGGAGGAGTTCAAGACGCCGGAGCCGTTCCCGGACGCGCCCTATGATTTCTTCAACGCCAACAGCTGCCTCCCCGCCGAATGGGACGCCGATGCGATCACCTTTCTCGTGGTCGACCCCTACGATCTCGAACAGCTGAGCTTCTTCGTGCGGCGCACCTGGAAGACCGGCGCGCGTTTCCGCTTCGTGCGGCGTACCTTCCTCGAACGGCTGACCAGCAAACTCCAGAGCGCCGGTGAAGAGGAGGAGATGGCCGAGGTCGAAGACGAAAACATGCTGCGCTCGATGGCGGGCGAGGCGCGGATCGTCCGGCTGGTCAACGACATCTTCACCCGGGCGATCGAGCTCGGCGCGTCGGACATTCACATCGAGCCGGGCGAGGAGAGCGTCGCGGTCCGCTGCCGGGTGGACGGCGTCCTGACCGAAATCATCAGCGCGCCGCTCTCGCAGTTTCCGGCCATCGCGTCCCGCATCAAACTCTTGGGCGGGCTCAACATCGCGGAGAGCCGCCTGCCGCAGGACGGCCGCACCAACATCCAGCTCGGGCGGCAGGAGCTGGACATGCGTATTTCGACCATTCCGATCCTCACCGGCGAGAGCATCGTATTGCGTCTGCTCAACCAGGAGGCGATTTCGTTCGACCTCGGGATTCTCGGCATGTCGCCGACCCACCTCGAACAGTTCCGCAAACTGATCCGCATTCCGCACGGCATCATCCTGGTGGTGGGGCCGACCGGCAGCGGCAAGACGACGACGCTGTACAGCGTGATCAACCACCTGAACGACAACAAGAAAAAGATCATCACCGTCGAAGACCCGGTCGAATATAAAATGGCCGGGCTCTGCCAGATGCAGGTCAACGCCAAGATCGGCGTGACCTTCGCCACCGGGCTGCGCAGCATCGTCCGCCAGGACCCCGACATCATTCTGGTCGGCGAAATCCGCGACCGCGAAACCGCCGACATCGCGATCAACGCGGCGCTCACCGGGCACCTCGTGTTGTCGACGCTGCACACCAACGACGCGGTCGGCGCGGTGACCCGTCTGCTCGACATGGGGGTGGAGAACTTTCTGGTTTCGTCGGCGCTGTTCGGCGTGCTTTCGCAGCGGCTGGTCCGCAAGATCTGTCCGGTCTGCCACGGCAAGACCACCGACGCCGCCGGGAACAAGTGCCGCAAATGCAACGGCTCCGGCTACAAGGGCCGTTGCGGCATTTTCGAACTTCTGACCGTGAGCGAAGAGTTGCGCACGGCGATCAACCGCAGCGCTTCGAGTTCGGAACTCGAGGCGATCGCGGTCAAAGAGGGCATGGTCACGCTCCAGGACGACGGCATGGCGAAAGTCAAGGCCGGCGTGACCACGTTCGAGGAACTCAACCGGTCCACTGCGGAGCTGTAAACGATGGGACTCTACAAATATCTTGCGGCGGCGAAAGGCGAAACGCCTCAGGAGATGCTGATCGAAGCCGACAGCGTCGCCGAGGCGCTGTCGAAGCTGCGCAGCCGGAAGATCGTGCCGATCCGTTACTGCGGCGAAGCGAACGTGTCGGGTGGAAAATTCACGTTTCACCGGAGCAGGATCAACACCTACGAGTTCACCCGTCAGCTTGCGCCGCTCTTGGATTCGCACATCCCGCTGGAACGGGCGCTGGCGATTATCGCCGACAGTTCCGCCGAGGCGGAACAGCGCGATTTCGTCAGTTCGCTGCGGCAGGGGCTGCATGAAGGCAAGAAATTTTCGGAGCTGACCCGCGGCCACGGCACGCTGTTTCCGGGGTATTACGCCAATCTGATCGAGTCCGGCGAGGAGACCGGCTGCCTGCCGGAAGTCGTGGACGAGCTGCATAAGTTCATGGGCGAAAGCAAGGAGCTCAAGGACTTCATCGTGTCGAGCTCGATCTATCCTCTGGCGATTCTCTCGGTGACCATCATCGTCACCGTGGTGCTGTTCACCGTGTTCGTGCCCCGGTTCGCCAAGATTTTCGTCGACATGGGGCGCGCAATGCCGCCGTCGATGGAGTTCCTGCTGACCATGAGCGCGTTCTTCTCCTATGCGTGGTGGATGGTTCCGCTCGGCGCGGTCGGCGGCTGGCTGTTGCTCAAGAAATACATGGGCGAGCGCGAACTCAAACTGATGATTTCGCGGTTCGTCCTCAAGCTGCCGCTCTTCGGGCGGATTGTGACCGATCTTGAAATGTGCAAATACATCCGGACGCTGGCGATTCTGATCACCAACCATGTGGAGATCATCCGGACGGTGCGTATTTCGGGGCGGATTATCGCCAACCCGGTGGTGGCGGCCGGATTCTCCGACATCGACCGCAAGCTCAAGGGCGGCGACAAACTTTCGGCGGCGCTGACGGGGAACCGTTTCATTCCGCCGAGCATGGTGCCGATGCTCCGGGTGGGCGAGGAGTCCGGCACGGTGGGCGAAATGCTGTTGAAAATCGCCACGCATCTTGAGAATGACACGAAACTGAAGATCAAGCGGCTGCTCAGTTTGTTCGAACCGGCGGTGATTATTTTCCTCGCCGGGATCGTGCTGGTGGTCGTCGTCTCGATCTTCATCGCCATGATGGAAATCAACTCAATCAGCCAGGGAGGGCCGTCGATATGAAAAAACGCAATTGGAAAAGAAGCAATTTCACCCTGATCGAAGTCGTCGTCGTGATCATCATTCTGGTTACGCTCGCCTCGATCGCCACGCCGATCTACCTCAACTATGTGAAGAAGGCCAACGTCGGCGCCGCCACCACCCAGATCAAGCTCTTGGAGGACGCCGTGACCGGGTATAAGCTCGACGTCGGCAGCTACCCCGAGACGCTCAGCGGCCTGGTCGAGAATACCGACCAGAGCGAGAAATGGGACGGCCCCTACATCAAGCCGGCGGTCCCCAAGGACCCGTGGGGCAATCAGTACATCTACACCATTCCCGGCGAACACAGCAATGATTTCGACCTGGTCAGCTACGGCGCCGACGGCCAGCCGGGCGGAACCGGCGAAAACGCCGACATCACCAACTACGTGGAGAACCAGTAAGTACATGCGCGGAAAGCCGTTCACCCTGCTGGAGCTGATGGTGGTGATGGCGATCATCGCGATCACCACCACTCTGGCGGTATCGACTTTCCGCGGCGAATCCCCGACCCGCAAGGTCGAAAACGCCTCGCTCTCGTTCCACGCGTTCTGCGCCCGGGTGCGTTACGCCGCGATGGAGAACGGTTCCGACCGGGTGGTCGCCTTCGATCCGGCGAAGCGGCGTTTCGTGGCCGAAGATCCGAATGCGGCGATCGACGACGACTCCCCGGTGACCGCGGTCTGGGAGTTGCCGGAGGACTTTGAACTGGATTCCGAACTCGGTGAAGCCGAAGCAAGCGAACGCGGTACCGTGGAGATCTTCCGCTTCTTCTCCGACGGCAGTGCGAACGCCGCCCGGGAATTCATCCTGCGTTACCGCAAGTCCCAGCGCCGGTTCATGGTTTCTCCGCTCACCGGGCTCTTGCTGGTCAACGAGGAGGAGGTGGAAGATTGAAGAAATACCGTTTTACCCTGATTGAAGTCGCCGTTGCGCTCGGGATTCTGGCGCTTTCCCTCGCCGGGCTGCTCCAGATGCTGATTTCGTCGCAGCAGCGGATCGCCCGCGTCGAGGAAAAATGGCGCGAGACCCATATGCTCATGCAGGCGGCGGAATACTATCTGCTGCAGAAGGGGGAAGACCCGGAAACTCCTCCGCTATCGGTCTTTCCGTACAAAAATTATTCGACCCAGTGCACCTTCCGCGATGCGGAGAACCTGCCGGAAGGTTATTCCGACATCGTCGGGCAGCTTCCGCTGCGGGCGTGCCAGGTCGACTTGATCCGGAGCAAGGATCAGAAGACCGTCGATTCCGTCACCGTAGACCGGTTCAACTATGATGCGAGTATCACAAGTGAGACGACCGCAAACAATTAAATACCGCTTCACGCTGGTCGAAATGGCCATCGCCATGGGGCTTCTCGTGGTGGTCGCCCTGATTGTCGGCACCGCGTCGGCGACGTTTTACAACAGCTACCGCCGTTCGGTGAAGACCACCGAGCGGCTGAAGTCGTATCAGGCGATCGACCGGGTGATGGACGGCAACCTCCGCAATTTGATTCCGTTCAAATGGGTGGACGACGATGCGAGCGAATCCCGTTACGTGTTCGAGGGTGAGGCCGACACGCTCCACTTCACCGCGTTGCGGCGCACTTACGGCAACGACCGCGGCGCGTTCCTCTTCATCCGGCTCAAGGTGGAAAACGATGAATTGGTCGCCGAATATTCGAGCTACCCGCGGCTGCCCTGGCTCGAGGAGGGCAAGCAGGAGTACAACCGCGAGGTGCTGGCGAAAAACGTCCGCTCCGTCCGTTTCCTCTATTACGACATGGTGGACGACGAGATCGAGGAAGAGGAGACCTGGGACGAAGACGACCACGACAACCTCCCGCTCGCCATCCAGATGACCGTCGAATGGGCGGACGGAACCAGCGAGCAGTGGCTGCGCCGCACCGCCGGTTCGAGCTCGAACAGCACCTTAGGCGTCCGTACCGAGACGGAGGAATAATCCATGAATGCGGGACGGCACAATCGCAAATCGGAATCGGGTTCCGCGCTGATCGCGGTGCTCTGCCTGATATTCATGGCCGGGCTGCTGGCCTCCGCCGTGCTGGCGATGTCGAAATACAACACCTTCACCATGGCGGCGCACCTGTCGCTCCAGAAATCGATGTACGTCAACGAGGGCGCGGCGACCCGGATTCAGTACCTGATGGCCGCCGACCGCACGCTCTATTCGACCGTGGAACTCGGCCAGACCGCCTACAGCGACTACGATACCGACCGCTTTTTCGCGGACGGCGTCATTCATGTGATGGACTATTACGGGACGCCGGTCGAATTTTCCATCACCGACGCCCGCAGCGGTTTCGCCCTCGGTTCGGGGGCCAACCGGGTGCTCAACCGGATTGCGAGCGCCGATCCGCTCAACACCGAGCTGGCCGAGACCATCGAGCAGCTGATTGCCGGAATCACCGATTATACCGACGAAGACGACACCGTCAGCAACACCGGCGGCTACGAGGAGGCTGACTTCGAGTCGCTCGGCATGTCGCCGCTGCCGCGCAACGCGGCGATCCAGTTCCGCGAGGAACTCGGCTGGATTCCGGGCGTGACCGGGCTGTTTCCCGCCGACAAGGACGGGCGGCTGAGTACGATCCGGCTGGTTCCTCCGGAAAATATGGAAATTTCAAACGGTACGCCGAGCATCTTCACCGCCGACCGCCTGATCCTCAAAACCTACTGCCCGGACCTTGAGGACGAGGAGATCGACCAGGTGCTTGCGGCGCTGGACGTTTACCGCCGGGAGCGGACGCTCCTGTCCGACCAGCTCGATACGCTGCTCATCCCTCGCCTCGGCAACCTGTCGTGGGAAGAGAGTGGCGTTTACACCGTCACCGTCGGGCCGCGGACGACGCAGCTGCCGGACACCATCGCCACCGCCGACGCGGGGGAGGGGGACGTTTCGGCGCTCGAAATTCCGTCGCCCCGCCGTCCTTCGGGAAAGTTGACCTTCACCTGGACCGGGTTCAACAGCAGCGGGCCGCAGAATGATATTGTGCAGTATATGGAATGGATGTTCCACTAGGGGGATATGGATTCGATGAAACGGGGATTGCTGATTCTGGTTCTGGTATTGAGTTTCACCGCGCCGCCGCTTGTGCGGGAGGCGAAAGCGATGGACCCGGTGACGATCGCCATCTTAACGCCGATCGCCATCAAAGTGGCGCAACGGGCCGCTCCCTATGTGTTGCGCGGGCTGTACAGCGGGGGACAGCAGATGCTTTCGATGGGCGGTGACCTGCTCGATATCTTCCGGCTTCCGCTGGGAGCGCTTCAGGCCACCGCCGGCATCCCGTTCGGGCAGCTCGGCAACGGGGTGCACAATATGTTCACCGGCGTGCTGGCCCCGTTCAAATTCACCTTGAAAGCGCTGTTTCTACCGCTGTCGTTCTGCAATATCGGAACGTCGTAGCCGGTTGACTCAGCGGAACTTGCCGGTCTTCACGTCGTCGGCGTAGGCGGTGACCGCCTCGCGGAAGATGCGGCCGAACTCGGCGTATTTCCGCGCGTGCTTCGGGGTGAACTCCTCGAAGAGGCCGAGCAGGTCGTTGAGCACCTGCACCTGTCCGTCGCAGTCGGGCCCGGCGCCGATGCCGATGGTGGGGATTCCGATGTTTTCGGAGAGCATTTTACCGACTTCGTCCGGCATGCATTCGAGCACCGTGGCGAACGCGCCCGCCTCTTCGACCTTCTTCGCGTCGGCCAGCAGCCGCTCCGCGTCTTCCGGCGTCTTGCCGGTCTTGCGGTAGCCGCCCGCGGTCATGATGTGCTGGGGCAGGAGCCCGATGTGGGCCAGCACCGGAATGCCGCAGCCGACCAGCTTTTCGATGAGCGGGGAAACCGCCGCGCCGCCTTCGAGCTTGACCGCGTCGGCCCCCGCCTCCTTGATGGCGCGCCCGGCGTTGCGGAGCGCCTCTTCGTCGCAGGTCTGGTAGCTCATGAACGGCATGTCGAAGATGACGAACGCATCCGGCGCGCCGCGCCGGACCGCTTTGGTATGATGAAGCGCCTCCTCCATGGTGTAGGGGAGCGTGTTCTTGTAGCCGAGAACGGTCATGGCCAGCGAGTCGCCCACCAGCAGCGCGTCGACTCCGGCGGAGTGGCAGATGGCGGCGCTCGGGGCGTCGTAGACGGTGATCATCGAGATTTTCTCGCCGGCCGCCTTGCGTTTGCGGAAGGTGGCGACGGTGACTTTTTCATTCGGATTCATGGGAACCTCCTTTCGGAAACGGTCCACCCGAATCGGCGGGCCGGTCTATTAATATGCACGGGCTTCCGGATTTTTGCAAATTTCTTTTGCACTTTTCGCATTGCGGTGGTATGTTGAACTTGAAGCCGGCATGACTGAGATTCCGGAATAACGAGGTGCTGCATGAATAGAGACAAGAAGAAACGGCTCCGCCGCATTGCGGAGCATGTGAAACTGCGCCATGAACGGCGGACGGAAACCGTGGTGGGCAAAATTGCGATCACCCAATCCGGGTTCGGGTTCGTGACGCTGCCGGAAGATGAGAACGGCGAAAAGCCGCAGGACGTGTTCATTCCGCCGCAATTCACCGGCGACGCGATGGACGGCGACGAAGTCAAAGTCGCCATCCTCCCGCCGCGCGACTCCCACCCCGACGACCGCGAAAAGGGTCCGGCCGGAAAGGTGGTCGAAGTCATCACCCGCGGACGCGAGGAGCTGGTCGGCGAACTTCTCGCCGGGCACCGCGTCCGCCCGCTCAACAAGCGGATGCCCGACGAAATCGAGCTCTCCGGCGCGCGGAACGGCGCCAAGCGCGGCGACTGGGTCAAGATCCGGCTGCTCGGCCGCGAGGACGGCGCGTGGCGCGGCAGCATCAGAAAGGTGCTCGGCCGTGCCGGCGTCATCGGCGCCGATCTCGACGCGATCATGGCCGAATACAACCTCGCGTCGCCCTATTCGGCGGAGGATGACGAGGAGGCCGGGAAGATCGAACCGCGCGAAATCACCCGCGAAGATCATACCGCCGCACTCACGCTGACTATCGACCCTTTCGACGCCAAGGATTTCGACGACGCGCTCTCAATCGCGCCGGGAAAGAACAATTCCGAGGTGGTGATCGGCGTCCATATTTCCGACGTGGCCGCCTTTATCATGCCGAAATCGAAATTCGACAAGCAGGCCGAGAAACGGTCGTTCAGCTGTTATCTGCCGGGGCGGACGCTGCCGATGCTGCCGAAATCGCTGACGGCCAAAATCAGTCTCCAGGCCGGGGTGCATTCCCATGCCCACACGGTTTTCCTGACGGTGGAGAAGGAGACTGGCAAAGTCGTCTCCTTCCGCCGCTGCCATACCGTGATCCGGGTCGACCACCGGCTCAACTACGAAGAGGTGCAGGAGTTCCTTGACCACGGCAAGTCTCCCGCCGACTGGTCCGACGGCCTCAAGTCGGAGCTGAAGCTGCTGCTCGACGTGACCCGCCGGATGCGCAAATACCGCAAAGCGACCGAGGGATTCATCGACCTCGACCTGCCCGAAGTCCGGGTGCTCTGCAGCGAAGTCGACAACAAGATTCTCGGCATGGTCTCCAAGACGCCGCGCGAATCGGAGCAGCTCGTCGAAGAGTGCATGCTCGCCGCCAACTCGGCGGTCGGCATCGAACTCGGCGAAAAGAGCATCGCCGGAGTCTTCCGCGTCCACCCGGCGCCGGAGCCGGACCGGGTCGAGGAGTTCACCGCGATCATGCAGGACTCCTTCGGCCTCGTCCCCGGCGACCTCACCGAACGGAAGAACTGCAACAAATTCCTGGCGAGCCTGCCGGACGATCCGCGCCGGCCGGTGATCCTGAGTTTGATGCTCCGCTCGATGGCGCGAGCCTACTATCTCGAAAAACCGGCGCTCCACTTCGGGCTCGGCAAGGGGAGGTACGTCCACTTCACCAGTCCGATCCGGCGCTACCCGGACCTCGTCGTCCACCAGCAGCTCTGGAATTACGACACCAAGGCGCGCACCCGGACCGTCTCCACCATGGCCCGCGTCGCGGCGGACTGCACCGCCAAGGAGGAAAACAACGACAACGCCTACTTCGCCGCCAACGACCGGCTCAAACTCCGCTACCTCGAAGAGCGGCTCGACGCCGGCGAGGAGAACTTCTACGAGGGCGTCATTGTCAAGGTGGTGGCCAACGGCCTCCAGGTCGACATCCGCGCGCTCGGCATGTACGGGTTTGTCGAACGCGAACGGTTGCCGGGGGAATTCCGACGCAGCGAACACGGTCTCCGCCAGGAGCGGGGGAAGAGCGGCTACAAACCGGGCGATTTCATCTACCTGCGGCTTGACCACATCGATTTCGCGCGCGGTTCGGCGCTTTTCGTCCCGGCTGGAATCGCGACGGGAGGCGGCGGCAGATGAGCGGCGGATATTCGATGAAGCACATCGGAATCACCATCGTTGTTTCGCTGGTGGTTCTGGTTCTGGTCTCTCCGCTGCTGCGCCCGAAGGGGACGGTGCTGCCGCCCCGCACGGTCACGCCGGAGCTGCGCGACACGGTCAAGGCGTATCGCGTGAAAATGGGAGAACTGGCCGCGCAGGCAGAAGGCATGTACCGGGGCGGGACGCTGCCGCAGGACGACGTTTTTCAGTTGCGGATGAAGGCCGATCTGGTTCAGGTGGAGGAATTCGCCCTTGATGCCCCGAACGGGCGCGGCGGGGCGGTCACCCGCGCGGTGGTCGCCGCATTTTACACCGGCGAAATCCGCAAGCTCGAAGCCGGCCGTATTGCGGCGGGGGCGGGGGCGGATACCGTGGAATCCGTCGAAGCCTATTACCGGGCGAGGATCGAGCTGGTGCAGCGGCTGCCGGAGGTGAAAGCGAATCCCGCTTTCGCCTCAGCCCGCGCCGCTTGGGAGAAAGATCGCACGCCGGAAAACCTGAAGAAAATGTATGACGCGGAAATGAATCCATGAGAGAAGAGCTGTGCCGTTTTTACGATTTCCACGACCTCACGCTGCCGGAGTGGGGGCCTTATTCGAAACAATTTTTCGGGATATCCCACCTGTCCGACCGGGAGACCGGCATGCGGTTCGACTTCACGGTGGTCCCGGCGGTCTACCGGCGGCAGCTCGGAGTCCCCGATGCGCTGCGTCCCGCCGGCTACCTGCCGTGGAGCGGGTCGCCCGACCTGGAGAGTTACGGCTACCGCCAGCAGCTTGAAGCGAAGGACCGGCTTTTCGCCGACATCCGCTTCACCCGGCTGACCGACCATGCGCGGCTGGTCGAATGCCGCTGCGAAAACCGCTCCGACCTGCCGACCGCGTTCGGAGTCCACTTCCTCTCGGCGCTTGTCGCGCCGCCGGAGAAGCGGGTCGAGCCGGTGTTGCCGGATGGCGTCGTCTGGCTCGACGCCCTCGACCATGCCGGACTCGAATGGGCGAAACTTCGTCCGCGGGATAATCTGGTGTACGACGCGCTCCGGCGCGGCGAAGTTCGCCTCTCCGGCGCGGTGCGCGGCGGCTGCGTCGGCCAGGACTGGGGATTGGAGGCGGGGGACCGGCTGACGTTCCGGTTGCCCTCTCCGGTTTCCGGGCCGGTCGGGCTGGCGCTTCGCTGCCGGGTCATGGCGGGCAGGGCGGTCGAACTCGTCGTCAACGGCGTCACCGTTTCTCCCGTCGGCAACGGAGATTGGGAACTTGTTGAATTCCAGCTGCCTGAACTTGCTTCCGGAATGCTCACGCTGGTTTCGCGGGGCGGCGCCGAGTGCCGCATCGACGGCGTCGCCGTCGGCCCCGGCGCGGGGCGGACCGCATTCGTCGAAGCCAGTCAGGCAATCACCCCGAAGATCGCGGCTGGCCCGGTTCCGAACAGCCGGATTCTCTCCTACGATTCGGTCGCGCCGGTCTACGGTGTTTTGTGGAGCTTCGATTCCGATTTCGTCCGCCATTACCGGGCGAAGTCGATGATGGACGTCCTGCTTTACGAAGATTCGGTGCACCAGCCCTTTTTCGGGAATCTCTCGCTTCACGACGGCGAAGAGGAGTGGGTGGACGCGGTGATGCAGCCGCTGACCGCCCGGCCGGGGGAATCGGCGACGGTCTACGCTGTGGTTTGCTCCGGCTCCCGCGCCGAAGTGGAGGCGGCGCTGCGTGACGCGGCGGGCCGCCGGGCGGAGTTCCCGTCCATTGCGGAGGCGGCGCGGCGCAACGATTTCGCCGCCGTTTCGACGGCCGCGGGAGAAGCGTACCGGTTCAGCCGCGAACGGCTGGCCGCGGTTACGCTGACCAATGTGGTCTATCCGACCTATTTCAAGGGGCGGAACGTGCGGCACCACACGCCCGGACGGCGCTGGAACTGCCTCTACACCTGGGACTCCGGCTTCATCGGCCTCGGGCTGCTCGAACTCGGCACCCGGCTTGCCGCCGAGAACCTCAACGCCTATCTCACCGAACCGGAGGACGACGAGTGCGCGTTCATCCACCACGGTTCTCCGGTCCCGGTGCAGTTCTACCTCTTCGCCGAACTCCTGAACCGGACCGGCGACCGCGAGCTGGCGGCCTGCTTCTACCCGAAACTGCGGCATTACTACCGGTTCATGGCCGGACGCGCACCCTCGTCGACCATGCGCGGGAAAAAGCGCGATACGCTGATTCGGAGCTGGGATTACTTTTACAATTCGGGCGGCTGGGACGACTATCCGCCGCAGCTCCACGTCCATAAGCACCATCTGCTCGACACCGCTCCGGCGGTGGGCAGTTCGCACGTGATCCGCGCGGCGAAGATTCTGCGTTCGGTCGCGGCCGAGTTGGGAATCACGGATGATTTCGCCATGTACGATTCCGACATCGCCGATCTTTCGGCGCTGCTGCAAAGCGCGTCGTGGGATGATGGGGCGGGGAGTTTCAGCTACGTTCGGCACGACGGTTCCGACCGCCCGTGCGGACTCCTGCACCACGAGAGCGGCGTCAATTTCGACCTCGGGCTCGACGGCGCTTCGCCGCTGCTTGCCGGAATCTGCACCCCCGAGCAGAAGGCGGCGCTCTGGGCGCGGCTGGAGAGTCCGGAGCACTGCTGGACCGAATTCGGCCTCTCCACCGTGGACCGCGCCGCTCCCTACTACCGGAACGACGGCTACTGGAACGGTTCGATCTGGATGCCCCACCAATGGTTCTTCTGGAAGGCGGCGCTCGACGACGGCCGCGCCGATTTCGCCTGGAAGATCGCGCATACCGCGCTTTCGGTCTACGAGCGCGAAGTCGCCGACTCCTACGGCTGTTACGAGCACATCACCATCGCGGCGGGAAGGGGAGGCGGCTGGCACCATTTTTCGGCGCTCTCCTGCCCGGTGCTCTGCTGGTTCGGCGCGTATTTCGAGCCGGGGCGGCTCACCGGCGGACTCGATGCGGCGATCCGGAACCTCGAAACCGGGGAGAGTCGCTGGAGCGCGGAGATTTCCGTCGGCGGCCGTCCGGAAGAGGGTGTTTCGACCTTCGTCGCGGTGACCGGAACCGAAGGCTGGAGCGTCGAATACGGCGGGAAACCCTGCCCGGTCCGCACCCGGATTGCCGGCGCGCTCGAATTCAACCTGCCGCGCGGAAGTTCCGGCGCACTCATATTACGCCGTTTCCCGTGAAGATTCCCCCGTTTTTTCTTGCGTTATTCCTTGCGAAGGTGTATATTCTTAAAGGGTATAACTGAAAAGGCGGGCGATGGACGAGCGACGGGCGAAAGAGTGGGCACTGGAGTGGATCGGGAAGAATCTCGACCCGCAGCGCTGGTGCTATCATCATCTCTGGCACGTCCGCCATGTGGTTGAGGATGTGACCGAGTTCGGGCGCGAGGCGGGAGTCTGCGCCCACGAGCTCTCCTGCCTGGTCACCGCCGCCTGGCTGCACGACACCGGGTACGCGACCAATCCGCACCGGCACGAGGAGGCCTCGGCAAAGATCGCGCGGGAAGTCCTGCCCGGGCTCGGCGCGACCGCCGAAGAGACGGAGCTGGTCGCCTCGCTCATCATGGCCACCTGGCCGGTCCTCACACCGCGGACTCCGCTGGAAAAGCTGATGCGCGACGCCGACGTCGGGCAGCTCGGCACTCCGAATTTTCTCGAAGCCGCGCTCTTGCTGCGCCGTGAACTGGAGTTGGGCGGGCAAGTTTTCACGGACCACGAGTTCTGGTGTTTCGAACGGAATTTCCTCGGCAGAATCTGCTTTTTCTCCGAAGCCGCGCAAACACTGCGCGGTCCCGGCCTGGAATTGAGCCGCGCCCTGGTCGCCGGGAAACTGGCGTGCCTCGAAGAGGAGAGCCGGGCATGAAAGATACCAACACTCTCAGCGTGATCGAGGGGCGCGAGCGCTACGAGATCGTCAAACTGATCGCCGAGGGCGGCATGGGGACCGTCTTCAAGGCGAAGAAGATCGGCGTTGCCGGATTCGAGAAGATCGTCGCCATCAAGATGATGCGCAACAAGCTGTCGGACGACGAGAACAACATCTATTACTTCATCCGCGAAGCGAAGCTGGTCGCCAACCTGATCCACGAGAATATCGTGCAGATCTACCAGCTCGACAAGTACAAGGATATCTATTATCTGGTGATCGAATACGTCGACGGGGTTTCGCTGTTCGAGTTCGTCGATTTTCACACCAAGCTCAAGAAGCGGACGCCGCTCGACCTGGCGATCTTTATCGCGGCAAGGGTGGCGCGCGGGCTGGCCTATGCGCACAGCCGCCGCGGGCATGACGGCAAGCTGCTCGGAATCGTCCATTGCGACGTCTGCCCCCACAACATCCTCATCAACACCGAAGGCGTTCCCAAGATCACCGACTTCGGCATCGCGCGGGTGACCTCGCGGGATGCGGTCCGGCGGCGGTTCACCGGGAAACTCGCCTTCATGGCGCCTGAGCAGGCGCGGCAGGAGGAGGTCGATTTCCGCGCCGACATCTATGCGCTGGGGATCGTGCTCTTCTTCATGGTTTCCGGCAAGATGGCGCGCGACACCGCGCTCTCTCCGGTTGAACAGCTCGCCGCGGCGCGGGAGAACCGCATCGACTGGTCGCTGCTCCCCGACGGCCTGCCCGGCGAAGTGACCGGCATGCTCCGCAAGATGCTGGCCGCTGACCCGGCCGAACGTTACGACGACACCGCGCACCTGGCGCGCGATCTCGAATATTTCATCTATAAGGACGGATACGGCCCGACCATCGTGACGCTCGCCGATTACATGCGCGAGCTGATGCCCGGCCGGTTCGAGGCCGATTCCGGCACCGAACCCGGCACCGATACGATCGGCGACAGCGATCGGACCGTCGTCCTGCCACCCAACCGATAAAGGATTTTTTGACGATGACTTTCATGGAGAAACTCAAGCACGCTTCGCAGAGAAACCGCAGTCTGATCTGCGTCGGACTCGATCCGGAGCTGCCCAAATTGCCGGAATGCGTCCGGGGCAAAAAGCAGCCGTTGTTCGAATTCAACCGCGCCATCGTCGACGCCACCGCCGACTGGGTCTGCGCCTACAAGCCGCAGGCGGCCTACTATGCCGGGCAGAATGCCGACGAAGAGCTCAAGCTGACCATCGACTACATCCGCGAACGGGCGCCTGAGGTTCCGGTGATTCTCGACGTCAAGCGCGGCGACATCGGCTCCACCGCTTCGATGTATGCGAAAGAAGCGTTCGAGCGCTACAACGCCGACGCGGTGACGGTCAACCCCTACATGGGGTTCGATACGCTCAAGCCGTTCCTCGACCACGCGGACCGCGGGGTCATCATCCTTTGCCGCACCTCGAATCCGAATTCGGGCGACCTCCAGAATCTGGTCTGCGACGGCAAGATGGTTTATGAACACGTCGCCGAGCTGGCCCGCGACAAGTGGAACTACAACGGGAACGTCGCGTTGGTGATCGGCGCGACCTATCCGGAAGAGCTCCGGCACGTGCGGGAACTCTGCCCGGAGATGACCTTTCTGGTTCCCGGCGTCGGCGCCCAGGGCGGCGACGTGCAGAAGGTGGTCGAATTTGGCTGCGACAAGAGCGGCCATGGAATTGTAATCAACTCCTCGCGCGGCATCATCTACGCCGGCAAGGGGGAGGATTTCGCCGCTTTGGCGGGGGCCGCGGCGCGCGAGCTCCGCGATCTGGTGAACTCCTTCCGCGACTGACAGGAAAGCTGTGCCAAGCCTATGACAGAAGAACATCAAATGAACCAGGAAACGCGTCCGCCGACCATTGCGATCGTCGGGCGTCCGAATGTCGGCAAATCGTCGCTCTTCAATGCGATCGTCGGGCGGCGGGTGTCGATCGTCCATGAAATGCCCGGTGTGACCCGCGACCGCGTCATCGCGCCGCTGGCGCGCGGCAAGCGCCGCTTCCGGCTGATCGACACCGGCGGTCTCGGCATGATTCCGGGCGAAACCCGCAAGGTGGACGCCTGGGACGGTCGTATCGCCGATCAGGTCAAGGTCGCGGTCGAAGAGGCCGACGTCCTGGTTCTGGTCGTCAACACCCAGGACGGCGTGGTCAACCTCGACGAAGAGGTGGCCCGGCATCTCCGCTCCGCGGGGAAAACGGTGCTGCTGGCGGCGAACAAGTGCGACAACCCGTCGCTCGTGGCGCAGTCGGTGGAATTCGCCAAGCTCGGATTTTCCGAACTGTTCCCGGTCTCCTGCCTCCACCGCAGCGGCATCGATTCGCTGGTGGATGCGGCGCTCAAATTGCTGCCGGAGAACATCGATGAGAACGCCGAATCCGAAGGAGCCGCGCGCAAGTTCAACATCGCCGTGGTCGGCCGCCCCAACGTCGGCAAGTCCTCGCTGGTGAACGCCCTGCTCGGCGAGCAGCGTGTGATGGTCAGCGACGTGGCGGGGACCACCCGCGACGCGATCGACGTCGATTTCGAGCTCAAGTTCCGCGGCGCGACCCACCCCGCCACGCTGGTCGACACGGCCGGGCTGCGCAAGACCGCCAAGGTCGATACCGTGGTCGAATATTTCAGCGTGATGCGCGCCAAGGCCGCGATCGACCGCGCCGACCTGGTGCTCTTCCTGGTGGAAGCGAGTCCCGACGGCGTCACCGCGCAGGACCGCCGCATCGCCTCGATGGTGCAGGATTCCGGCAAGGGCTGTGTGATCGTCGCCAACAAGTTCGACGTCTACAAGAGCTCGCATAAGGTGAAACAGCTTGAGGAGGAAGTCCGTTATTCGCTCTCCGGCATGAACTATGCGCCGCTGGTGTTCATCAGCGCGCGCGACCGCTGGAACCTCGACGGCCTGCTCGACCGCATCGCCGAGGTGATGGAGCAGCTCGAGATGAAGATTCCGACCGGAGTCCTGAACCGGGTGCTGATGGATGCCTTTGTGGCGCATACGCCGCCGGTGGTGGGTTCCGCGCCGCTCAAGCTGTTTTACGCCTCGATGGTCGGCATGACGCCGCCCCGGATTCGACTCTTCGTCAACAACCCGGCCTATTGCGCGGACAATTACCTGGCTTTTTTAAATCGGACCGTGCGTAATGCATTCGATTTGAACGGGTTGCCGATTGTGATCGAATTGCGTGCGCGCCCGAAGAAGGTGGTGAGCATCCGCAGCGAACCCGGTGGCCCGCACCGGCGCGGCAACATGAAAGCGGACCCCGAGGCGAAAGCCGCCTCGGCCCGGGAGGCTTCTCCGACCACCGAAAAGCCCGCTCCCGAGAAGAAGAAAAAGAGAAAACCGACTGCCGGGAAGATCGTCCAGGACCGGAAGAAACGGCCGGCCGGCGGAAGGTCTCAGGGAAGAAAACCGGCGCCGAAACGTGACGCCTCGAAGAAGAAAGGTGGCAAATGAGCAGCAACGATTTGGAAATCAAGCGCTTCATTGCGCAGAAACTCGCCGAGAAGGAGTCGCTTTCGAATATCCAGAAGCTGGTGAACGAAAAATTCGGCACCAAACTGACGTATATGGAGATCCGCATTCTCGCCTCCGAGCTTGACGATGTGGACTGGAAGGCGTTCGACCCCGCCCCGGCGAAAAAGGATGAGGACGAGGAGGCGGAACCGGAGGAGGAGCTTTCGTCTTCCGGCACTGTCGTCGAGGTCAGCAAGCTCGTCCGTCCCGGCACCGCGCTTTCCGGCACGGTGACCTTCCGTTCCGGTTCGAAGGCCGACTGGTACGTCGATTCGTACGGCCGGCTGGGCATTGAAAACCTGCAGGGAGAGAATCCCACCGAAGAGGATGTTCGCGAATTCCAGAAAGAGCTCCAGAAGCAGCTCGGGCGCTGAGGGCGGGGCACCCCGCGGCCGCAGCAGCATGAGGCGGAAACTCCGGTTCACGCTGTTTTCTGCGGTCCTCGCGGCGCTCCTGCTCGTGTTCGCCTGGTTTTTCCTGACCGGTTCCTGGTTTCTGACCTCGGTTGCGCTGCCGTTTCTCGGCAGCCGGGCCGGGGTTCCGATCGTGGCCGACCGGGTGGATCTCTCTTTGTTCCATTCCCGGATCGTGTTCGAGAAATTGCGGATCGGTCCGGCGTCGCGGCCGCTGTTCACCGCCGACCGGGGCGAGGGGGTGTTCGCCCGCTCCATGTTGTTCGGCGGTCCGCTGAAATTTTCCGATGTGTCGCTCGACGGCGCGGCGCTGACGCTCTATTACCACCACGACGACAGGAACTGGAGCGTATTTCCCGCGGAGCCGGAACCGGACACGGCGAAGCCGGAAGCCGATGACGGCGAAAAGGAGCCGTTCCGGATCGATCTTTCCGCGGTGACGGTCCGCGATTCGCGGTTCCGGATGATCTTCGGCGACCCCGAGGCGGGGAGCGCCTTCGAGCTTTCCGGATTGAACTTTACCGCCGACCGTTTCGCCAACGGCGAACCGTTCTCCATCAACGGCGCGGCGAAGCTCCGGCTCGCCTCGAGCCGGGCCAACCACATCGATGCCGGGGAGACCAAGTTTTCCTGGTCGTCGAAGCTGCGAAAGAATCTGGCTCCGGAAGAATTTCAGGGGAAGTTCGTTTTCTCCGGTCTCTTCGGTTCGATCAGCGGCGAGCCGTTGAACGACGGTTCGCTTGACATCGCCTTCCGCGGCGGACTGAAGGATGACCGTCTGAAGCTGGAGAAGTTCACCATGCTCCAGTCGCAGGGCGGCCGGGTGCAGAGCGATGTCGAGCTCTCCGGCGAGGCGGGGTTACACCCGGTCGAAATCCGTGCCGAAGTCGATATCCGGCGGCTTTCCGAGGAGGTGACTTCGCTCCTGTTCGACCTCGGCTGCGGCTTCAATCCCGGCCGGGCGGCGATTCAGTACCGCGGCGGCTTCTCTTACGGCCACCGGCGGCTGGCGGCCACCGGCACGCTGCGGGTCGACCGCTCCGGCGATGCGATGTTCGGTCTTGAACGGATTGCGCTTCCGCCTTTCCGGCTGGACGGGGAGCACGATTTCGCGATCGATCTGGAGGATAGTTCCATCGACCTGCGCCGGTTTGCGCTGACGCTTTCCGAACGCGATCGGGAGGCCGCCTCGTTCCGGCTCCGCCGCCCGATTCGCTATTCGTGGCGTCTCGACGGCGGGACCGAAGAGCAGCGCGCGGTATTCGACTTCAATTGCGACGCCTTCGACCTGAAGCTGTTGCGGTTGCTGACCCCGAATGAATCGGCCTTTCGTTTCAACTCCGGCATTCTGACTTCGAAGCTGCAACTGACGGTGCGTCACAATCTTTCGGCGGTTTCCCTGCTCGGCAGCGGGCGGATTTCCAACGGCTCCTGCCGCTGGAAGAACCGGAATTTTGAATTGACCGAATTGCTGACCGGGCTGGATATGGATCTGGGCCGGGATTTTCACTGGACGCTGCGCAATCTCTCGCTCGCGCTTAAGAATGCCGACACCGATCTCGGCAGCGCCAACTTTTCGGGGGAAGGCGAGCTGACCGACCTGACCGGAAAACTTTCCGGCAGGCTCGAACGGCTGACTCCGGAACTGGCCGCATGGATTTTCCCGTCGTTCGCTTCGTTCCTGCCTGAATACCGCAAGCTGAAGCTCGGCACGCTGGAAGTCGGGTTCAGCGTGGAGAAGCCCGGCGCGAACGAACCGGTCATGCTGAAGAGCCTGACGGCGGGAATCGACCGCGAAGGGCAACGGGCGCTGGAACTCAAAACCGCCGCTTACAAGCTGGGGGGAGGGGAGACCGGCGACCTCAAGGTCCAGCTCTCGGGGCAGCTCCCGGCGTCCGCTTTCAACCCCTATCTGGAAGACTTGCAGGCGAAGTTCGCGAACGGCAGCGTCAAGCTCGCCGTCGAATGCTCGTTCGCCCGTGAGTTTGATTCGGCGATGTTTTCCGGCGAACTGTCGCTTGACGACCTGGCCGCGAAAATCGGCGAAAAGGAGTATCGGAACTTCTCCGGGCAGTGTGCGCTCTCCTGCTTCATGCCGTCCGCCAGTTTGCTGGAGTTCCGGACGCTCAACTTCTATCTGCGCCGTGCCGGGAAACCGGCGCTGCGCGTCGAGTGCCCCGGCACGTGGGATCTGGCCAAAGACAGCTACGCCGGAGAGTGGGCGATCCGTTATCTGAACGAACAGTTCCTGGAACTGGTCGCCCCGGGCAAGGTCTCCGAGGCGCAATTGACCGGCAAGTTGCAAGTGGCTGCGGCGGACCGTTTCCGGACGCTCCGGGCGGCGGGCGGGGTCGAACTGTCCGGGCTGCTTCCGGTCGGCTGGACCGGGGACGCGCTTTCCGGCAATCTTTCGCTTTCAGTGGAGCGCGATGAACGGCGGCTTCTGCTGCGCCGGGTCAAAGCCGGGCTCAAGCAGGGCGAAACAACGGTGTTCGACCTCGCCGGCGAGTGCCGGGTCGATCTTTCCGCACCGGACGGCCAGGTGACGGTGCAGCTGGTCTCCTCGGAAATCGACGCATCGAAACTGCTCGCCCTGATTCCGGATAAAGCCGAGCCGCAGGTTGAGCCGGACAAGCCCGTGGTGAAGCCGCAGCTCGATTTCGGGCCGCGGCCGGTCGATTTCGGCTGTCGTCTGGAAAAGATCCATTTTACGCCGGAGCTGGCGGCGGATTTCGACACGCGGATTCACTTGCGCCGGGATTCGATTTTCTCCGACCATCTGCTGCTTCAGGTCAACAACTCCCGCTACGACGGGGAGTTCCAGGGGGCGAACGTGGAGAACGGCATCGAGTTTTCGCTGGCGCTGCGCGGGAACGAGCCGCTTTCGATTCCGCCGCTGATGGAGCTGATCGTCGGCAGTCCGCAGACCGGGTCGACCGGGACGCTGCGGGATTTCAATTTGAGCATGCGCTGCCTCGAAGACGGGCGGCCGGAATCCTATCTCGAAACGATGTCGGGCAATCTCGCCATGGATTTCCGCGATCTGCGCATTCCCAACAACGTGGCCAACGGGCCTTACGCCAAGGTGTTGCTCTTCCCGATTGAAATGGCCGGGCAGCTTGATTTGCTGCTGCCGAAGGATGTCGCCGCGTGGAAGGAGCGGATCATCAACAACGGTTCGCTGCAACGGCAGCTGCGGACGATCGAGCTTGCGGAAGGGCGGGTCCGGCTCCACGCCGCGGACGGCAAAGTCCGGGTGGACGAGTGCGCGTTTTTCGGCGACTGGGTCAGCCGCCTCATCTTCTCCGGCGATTTCGACCTGGGTGGGGAACGGAGATTGCGGCTGATCTCGAAACTGACCGTGGGCGGAATTCAGACCACGATTCCGATTGTGGGAACACTCTATGCGCCGGAAGTCCGGCTCGGTTCGATGGCGAGTGATTCGCTCGGTTCGCTGCTGCGTAAAATCGGAGAGCTCAAATTGATCGGCACCTCGGCCGACCCGTCGAATCCGGACAAGGTCGAGCCGGTGATCATGCTCGACAAACTCCCCGCGGCCGGAACCATCCGCGAACTTCACCAATTATTCAAAGGACTCTGGGACAACGATTAAATGGAACTTTTCGATTCACATTTTCACTATTACGGGGAGCATTCTCCCCTCGAATACTTCCGCAACTGCATGACCGAGGCCGCCGTGCCGCCGCAAAGCGAAATCGGCGTGCCCGACCGGCTCTGCCTGATGGCGGCGGGCGGCGACTACCTCGAGAGCTGCCGTGCGCGCGAGTTTGCGCAGGTGATCGACACCGCCTGGTTCGCGGCGGGGGTGCACCCCCACAACGCCGGAAAATACCTGGCGGCGCCGGAGGACTTCTCGGAATTTCGCAACCACCCGAAGCTGAAGGCGATCGGGGAACTCGGGCTGGATTATTTCTACGAGCACTCCGGCGCGGAGGAGCAGAAACAGATGTTCCGGCAGTTTCTCGACCTCGCGCTCGCCTGGGATTTGCCCGCCATCGTGCACCTCCGCGACCGCGACGATGTCTGGACCGCCTATGAGGACGGCTACGCGCTGCTCGAACCCTTCGCCGCGGCGGGCGGCCGGTTCGTGGTGCACTGTTTCTCGGGCACGCCGGAGTGGGCGAAAAAATTCCTGGACCTCGGGGCCTATCTCGGCGTGACCGGGATGGTTACCTTCAACCGGGCGCACAACATCCGCGAGGCGCTGGCGGTGATTCCGGACGAACGGCTGCTGATTGAAACCGACTCGCCCTACCTCGCGCCGGTTCCGCACCGCGGCCGGGAAAATCACCCCGGCTATCTCGCGCTCGTCGCGGCCCGGGTTGCCGCCGAGCGCCGCCGCGAATTCGAGTCGATCGCCCGGCTGACGGCGGACAACGCACGTACTTTCTTCCGAATTGATGAGGTGACGAAATGAGTATTTTCTTTCCCGGTATTGCGGCATTGCGTTCGGCGCCGGCTTCGCCCGACGAAGTGCTGGTCGCGCTGACCGGCGGCGACCGGGTGGTGCTCTCCGGCTCCGGCCGGCTGCCGCGCGCGGCGGAGTGGCCGCTCGAAGGGGAGCGGCTCGAAGTGGGCCGTCTCGACAAAGCGCTCTGCTGCCTGGTGGACGCTTCCGGCGCGATTCCCGAGGCGTTCCGCGAGGTCGAAGTGCGTTCCGCCTTCACCATCCTTTCCGAAGAGGAGCAGACCGCGGTCTGCCGCGCCCGTTCGCTGGCGTTCTGGCGGCGCGACCGCCGGTACTGCGGCGCCTGCGGCAACGAATTGGCCGATCTCGCCACCGAGTGCGCCCGCAAATGTTCTTCCTGCGGAACGGTTTACTATCCGCAGGTCACTCCGGCGGTCATCGTCGCCGTCACCGATGCGAAAGGGCGGTTGCTGCTTGCGCACAACGCCAAATTTCGCGACGGCATGTACAGCCTGATCGCCGGATTCGTCGAGCCGGGCGAGACGATGGAGTCGGCCGTCCACCGCGAAATCCGCGAGGAAGTCGGGATTGAAGTGACCAATATCCGTTACTTCGGCAGCCAGAGCTGGCCGTTCCCGAATGCGCTGATGGCCGGGTTCCAGGCCGAGTACGCCGGAGGAACCGTGACCCCGGACGGGGTCGAGATTACCGATGCCAAGTTTTTTACCATCAATGATATGCCTGCCGTTCCGTCGCCCGGATCGATCTCCCGCACGCTGATTGAAGAGTGGGTGCGGAACGGAAGTCACCCGAAAGGAAACGACCCGAATGAATGAGCTCCTGTTGTTTCGCATCGCCCTCGCTGTTGCGGGTGCGCTCTTCGTGTTTTTCGCGGTGTGGACGTTCCGTCTGTCGCCGGAAAACCTGAGCCGCTGGGAGCCGCTGCCGCGGTGGCGGCTGCCGGGGATGCTGATCGGCTGGGCGGCGCTGCTGCTCTGCGTGCCGCACGCCGAAGTGGTGTCGCCGGGATTCCTGGTGCCGCTCCTGTGGCCGCTGGCGATCGCGGTGCCGATTCTCGGCTACTTCTTCGTCGATTACGCGCTGGCGCGGGCGCTTGGCGGAATCGCGATCCTCGGGGCATACTACTTCATCCACATGAGCTTCGAGTGGCACACACCGCTGATGGCGGGAGTGACCGTGCTGGCAATGCTGTTCGGCATCGCCGGAATCTGGGTCTCCGGCAAGCCGAGCGCGTTGCGGGACTGGATTCGTCTTTGTTCCCGTTCCGGTTCCTGGCGTGCGGCCAGCACCGGTTTCTGGTCGGTGCTGGCGCTGGCGCTCTTCTGGAGCGCGGCAATGACGACGGGAGCATAAGACGATGACGACTTTATTCAGCCTTTCCGCATATGCCGCTTCGTGCGGCGTGGCCGACCCCGAAGGGTTCGCCCGGCGTTGCGATCTCCTGCGCGAGATCATCGTCGAAACCAACCGGACCATGAACCTCACCCGGATCACCGAACCGGATGAGTTCGCGGTCAAGCATGTGGCCGATTCGCTCTCGATCGCCCGGATGTTCCCGTTCCTGACTGTCGAGTACGCCAAAATCGCCGACATCGGCTGCGGTGCGGGATTCCCCACGCTGGTGTTGGCGCTGGCGTTTCCGAACCTGAAGATGACCGCGATCGATTCGACCGGCAAGAAGGTGGCCTTCGTCCAGCACGCCGCCAAAGAGCTGGGCCTGTGCAACGTCGAGGCCGTTCACGGCCGGAGCGGCGAGCTCAACCACCGCTCCGAATACCGGCACCGGTTCGATGTGGTGACCGCGCGGGCGGTGGCCGCCGCGCCGATCATCTATCTCGACGCCTGCGACTTCATCAAGCGCAAGACAGGCAAGTTTATCCTCTACAAGACGCCGCAGCAGGCGGCCGAGGACCTGCCCGCGCTGGAAATCGCCTGTCGCAAACTGCCGGTCGAATGGCATGCGACCGACGTTTTCGAATTACCCGAAAACGCCGGTCAGCGGTTGTTTCTCTACTCCTCTCCGAAGTAGAGCATACGGAATTCGATCCGGTTCCGGATCAGTTCCGTTCCATGCGGAGCAGCGCCTCGCGCCCGGTCATGCCGGGTTCGACACCGCAGCGCGCGGCCTCTTCGCTCACCGCGGAAACGCGGGCGACGAGCATGTCGGAGAACTCCTTCACCCCCGTCACCAGCGCGAAGCGGTCCCCGAGCCGGTCGGCCGGCCCGAGCGAGAAATAACCGCAGCCGAGGTTGCCCGCTTCCCCCTGGATCAGCAGGATGGTGGCGTGTCTGGTCTTCAGCGCGGTCCCCTGGAAGGAGATTCCGTCGAGTTCGATGGTGTCACTTATCATCGTCGAACCTGTAGTTGTCGCCGTAACCGTAGTGCTCGACCACGTAATCGACGTCCTTGTCGCCGCGCCCGGAACAGGTGGCGAGGATCGAGCCGTAAGGATGGGTCGCCGCCCACTTCATGGCGAAGGCGATCGCGTGCGAACTCTCCAGCGCCGGGATGATCCCCTCGTAACGCGAGAGTTTGAAGAACGCGTCGACCGCTTCCTCGTCGGTGCAGTTGACATAGTTGACCCGCCCGAGGTCTTTCCAGAACGCGTGTTCCGGGCCGACCGACGGATAGTCGAGGCCGGACGCGATCGAGTAGACCGGGGCCGGACCGCCCTTTTCGTCCTTGAGCACGTAACTGTCGAAGCCGTGCATATTGCCCGGCGTGCCGCAGGTCAGCGTGGCGGCGTGGTCGCCGGTCTCCGTCCCCCGGCCCATCGGCTCGACGCCGTAGATGTCGACCGGGTCGTTGAGGTAGGCGGAGAAGGAGCCCGCCGCGTTGCTGCCGCCGCCGACGCAGGCGCAGATCGCGTCCGGAAGCTGGCCGGTCATCGCCTTGAACTGCTCGCGCGACTCTTCGCCGATACAGTACTGGAAGTCGCGGACCATCAGCGGGAACGGGTGCGGCCCGAGCGCCGAACCGATGCAGTAGATCGAATCCTTGTAATTCTTCGCATACGATTCGAAGGCGGAGTCCACCGCTTCTTTCAGCGTCTTGAGCCCGGCGCTGACCGGCACGACCTTGGCGCCGAGAATCTTCATGCGGGTGACGTTCGGAGCCTGCTTGGCGATGTCGACTTCGCCCATATGGATTTCGCATTCCAGCCCGAAATAGGCAGCCGCCGTCGCCAGCGCGACGCCGTGCTGCCCGGCGCCGGTTTCGGCGATCAGGCGCTTCTTGCCCATCACCTTGGCCAGCAATCCTTCGCCCATGCAGTGGTTGAGCTTGTGGGCGCCGGTGTGGTTGAGGTCTTCGCGCTTGAGATAGATCTGGCAGTTGCCGATCTTGCGCGACAGGCGGTCGCAGTGGTAGACCGGCGTCGGGCGGCCCTGGAACTCCCGCCGGATGCGGCGCAATTCGTTGATGAAGTAGGCCGAACGCGCGATCGACTGGTAGGCGGCTTCGATTTCGTGGAAGGCCTGTTCGAGTTCCGGCGGCAGATAGCAGCCGCCGTAAGGCCCGAAACGCCCCTCGGGAGTGGGGTAATCACGGAAATAACGGGAAAAATCCATAGCTGTTCTCCTGTTTGGACACAGGTACAATACCATTCCTTGAGCGGAAAATCAATCTCCGGCGCGGCAAATCCGCAATTATTTGGAGAAGTCGTTCATCGCTCCGGTGCGGTAGGCGGCCAGCGTGACGGTCTCGAAGCCGAGTGCGCGAAGCCGGGCTTCGAGAGCGGGGAATTCGTTCCGGGCGCGCTCGAGGTCGTCCGCCCGGAATTCAAGGCGCGCCGCCGCCGGGCCGGTCTTGCGGACCCGGAACCCGGTGTAGTCGAGTTCCGCTACGGCGGTTTCTCCCGCTTCGACCAGGGCGAGGGAGGCTGCGTCGAGCGGCGTTCCGGTTGGAATCCGGCTGGCGAGACAGGCCGCGGCCGGGAGATCCCAGGTCGGCAAATCCCACGCCCTGGCCAGTTTGCGAATCTCCGCCTTGGGGAACTCCCGCAGCGGGTGGACCACGCCGAGTTCGTCGGCCGCCTGTGCGCCGGGGCGGTAGTCGCCGCGGTCGTCGAGGTTTGCTCCGTCGGCCAGCGTTTCGAAGCCGAGGCTCCGGGCGCGTTCGAACAGCGCCGTGAAAACCCGCTTTTTGCAATGATAGCAGCGGCGCGGGTCGTTGGCGCGAACCCGTTCGTCGGCAAGCGGATCGAGTTTCAGAATTTCGAGCCGGAGTCCTGCTTTTGCGGCGATTCCACGAGCCCGCGCCGCTTCCGCCCGCGGCAGCAGCGCCGAATCGGCAAGCAGCAGCAGGACGTTCGATTCTCCCAACATCCGCCGGGCCGCCTCGGCCAGCAGCGTGCTGTCGCAGCCGCCGGAGAAGGCGATGGCAAGGCGGCCGAAGCGCCGCAGTTCAGCGTCCAGTTTTGTTTGCCAGCAGTTCACGGTACTCCTCCTCAATAATATCGGCCATATGCGGCCAGGCGAATTGTTCGAGTACGCGGGCCTGGCCGGTTTCGCCCATCCGGCGGATCGCGGCGGGGTCGTCCCACAACTTGCGGGTCGCCTTTACCACCTCGTCAATCTGTTCCGGTTCCACGCAGTAGCCGGTTTCTCCGTTTTCGATCACTTCCGGGATTGCGCCGACCCGGAACGCAATCGCCGGGATGCCGGCGGCGAGCGCCTGGACGATCGGCCGGAGAAGTTTCTCATACGGGGAAAGATGCCAGAAGAGATCGGCCTGGGCGAGGTAACGGGGAATCTGCGCCGACGGAATCTTTCCTGCGAAGTGGAAGTGGTTCAGCAGCCCGAGTTCGAGCGTCTGCGCCTTGAGACCGTGCAGCATCGGCCCGTCGCCGATCAGCAGCATGTGGGTTTCCGGATATTTTCGGATGATCCGGGCCGCCGCCTGGACGACGTATTCGTACCCCTTCTGCGGGGCGAGCTGGGCCTGCGTGGCGATGACCCGTGCGTTTTCGGGTATCTCCAGTTCGTTGCGCAGTTCCGGTTTCCGTTTCGCCTTGACGAATGCCGAGGTGTCTATCCCGCGGTAGATGACCATGTACTTGTCGCGCGGAGCGATTTTCGCTTCGACGGACTGGTCGATGATGCTTTGGGCGGCGGCGAAGATTTTGTCGCAATGTCGTGCGGCGAACCGTTCCGACATCTTGCTGAACATATTTCTCCACCCACATTTTCCTGTCTCGAACTCCAGACTGTGAACGGTATGAACGACGACCGGAGTCCCGGCCCGACGCGCGGCGGTTCTTCCGGCGATTCCCGTCTGGGGACTGTGGGTGTTGACGATATCGAATTTCCGGTTCCGGAAGAATTCCAGAAGCTCGCGATATTCCTTGTATTCGTTGCGCAGCCCGGGTTGGCTGGCAAGAGAAGGCAGATGGACGACCTCCAATCGGGAAGAGTCGATTTTCAACGGAAATTCTCTCTCGCATTCCTGCGAAGAGCCGGTAATCAGAACGACTTCATGACCCTTTTGCAAATGACTCTGAATGGCGAAAAAAATACTCTCCAATGCTCCGCCGACGGTCATGCGGGTGATGACGTGGCAGATTTTCATCTTATCGGAACTCATGTTCCCACACCTCCGGTACACTGCTGTTCGGCAAAAAACGTTCAATCGCGGGAGAGTTCGGTCGCAGCAGCTTCAAATGACAACCGGAATCTGTCCGTTCAAGCGAAAGACGCCAGTCTAATCTAGCTCTGTTTCCAGAATATACAAGTATTAAAATATTCTTTTGTGATAAAATATCAAGTGGTTTATGAATTACACCTGTAATTGAATTGGTGGCAGGACAATCGGGAAGCGCTTTTTCGAGCTTTTCCGAGAAGGAACGCGAATAGCGGTCCAAACCGGATACCGTGACGGCGGTGACCGGAATCCGGGAAGTGAGCAGCGGGAGCGCGGCGAGATTGCCCGTCCTCGCCTCCGAAAACGCGAGTTGTTCGATCCGGGTGACGCCGCGTTTCTGGAGGAAGTCGGCGGCGGCCGACACCGCGGCGTACTCGGATGCGTTGACGGCGCAGGCGTATTCGTTCCCCGGATCGTGGAAGACGATGACCGGCGCGTCTTCCACGCTCCCCGCCGCGACGAAGAGCGCGGGCGGGTTCAGCCCGGCCCGGAGAATCCACCCCGCCGGGAGCAATAGGAGCGCCAGCGCCGCCAGCCGGGCGATCCGGGCCCTGCGCACCGTAATCAGCAAAAAGAGCGCCGCATAGAACAGCAGGATTTCGGCCGGAGAGGGCCGCACGGCGGGAATCCGGCCGAATCCGGTCGCCGCCAGTTGCATCACCGTTTCCATGAAGCCGAAGCAGCGTTCGAGCAGCCATGCGCCGAACCGGTCGAACCCGCTCCAGAAAAGCCCGAATCCGAGCTTGAAAAACAGGATGGGGAAGAGCAGCGCCACCACCGGCATCAAGGCAAGATTGGCCGGGACCGAACCGGGCAGCAGCAGTCCCTGCGAATAGAGCGAAATGCCGACGCCGCCTAGAAATGCCGCCGCGCAGGCTCCGACTGCGAAAAGCAGCGCCCAGCCGCGCCGCAGCCGTTTCTCGCGTCGGCGCTTGAAGCGGGAGTTCGGCATATAGCGGAACTCTTCGCCGAGCAGTTCGGCGGTGCTCTCAAAACGTTCCCCCGCCAGAATCAGGATTGCGGTGATGACGAACGAATACTGGAACCCCATGTCGAGCAGCAGGTCCGGAGAAACGAGGATCAGCACGCTGCCCGCCAGCAGCAGGGTGTGAAAGGGCGGGATGTAGAACAGCGCGGCGCGGAGCACGCACCAGAGCCCGATCATGTAAAACGCCCGCATCGCCGGGGCGTTCGCTCCGGTCGAGAGCACGTAGAGAAAGACCAGTCCGGCCAGCGTGAGGTAGCGGCTCCGGAACGGCAGCGGCCGCAGCAGCCAGAGCAGCACGGCGGCGAGCATCGCCACGTGCATGCCGGAGACGGAAAAGAGGTGGATCGTCCCCGATTCGATCATCATTCTGCGGTTTTCCGGGGTGACGCCGCCCGAAGTGCCGAAGAACAATGCGGCGGTCAGGTTGCGGATGTGCGGCGAATCGATCCGCTCCACGGCGCGGGCCAGCAGATGATCGCGCACGGCGGTGAGAAATCCGAGCAGCCCGGCGTTGCGCCCGGTGACGGCGGCTTCCCGCGCCCGGAAGGTGCGCGACGCTCCGCGCCCGGCGAGATAATCGGCGAAATCGCGCATCGGTTCGAGCCGTTCGGCGGAACCGTGTTTCAGCGCTCCGCCCGGTTCCGGGAGGACGAACGTTCCCGTCGCGGTCAAGAGGTCGCCGCAGCGGACCGCGGGCGGCGCTTCGGCGGGGAGCTTGAGGTAGATGATTCCCGAGGCGTCGCGGAATTTCTCTTCGCCGGTGAGCCGCAGCTTCCGGACTTCCGCCCGGATCAGCGTCGGCGGCGTGATGCCGGGAACCGACGAAATGCGGGGATCGGCGATACGCAATTCCGCGCTCCCGCCGCAGCTGCGCGGCGGCAGAAGCATTTCACAGGCGTTCGGACGTTGATTCCAGAGAGCGTGGAACGCGACGGCGGCGAGGCCGAGGCCGATCCCGGCGAGGACGACGATAGCGAATTTCCGTTCGAGCAGCAGGAGCGCTGCGACCGCGGCCGCAGCCGCGACGACCGGGCCCCACGGCAGAAAAACTCCTCCGGCCGTCGCCGGAAGCACTCCGGCGAGGATGCCGAGAAAGAGCGCCGCCGGAGCCGGCAACCGGAAACGGATTCGGGGAGTCGAAACATTCATGCCAGCTAATGTAACCGGTTTTGGCGGAATTTCCACTTTCCTTATTTGATATTCCGGAAAAGTGTCGTAAGTTAATCATTGAAGATCAACGGGGAGGTGCGATTATGAAGCATTATTTTCTTTTTCTCATGTGCGCGTGCCTCGGCGCCGCGCAACCGTCCGGAGGCGAAGATACCCAGCTTCCGACGCCGCCCGCTTCCGAAGCGGAGGCTCCCGCCCCCGAGCCGGAGAGCGATGAACTGGTGATGGATATCAAGACCGCCGACGGCAAGGTGTTCCGTAACGCGACGGTCGAACGGGTGACGCCGAGCGGCATCGATATCGGATACCTGCGCCAGGACGGCACCTATGCGATGATCGGCTTGCCGCTGTCGTCGCTGACGCCGGATCTCCAGAAGAAATTCGGTTACGACTCCGAGAAGGCGCGGCAGTTCGACGAGCAGTTGAACGCGGCGAATTCGAAGTCGCTCGACGAAACCGCCGAAAGCGAAGCCCAGCGCATGGCGCGGGTGGTGCAGGAGGTCAAGGCGCGCCTCTCGGGCGCCGACATCCGGATTCAGCCCGCCGACCTGCGGTTCGCAATCTACGCGCGCCGCCGTCCGGTCATGGTGGTTCCGGTCGAGCGGGTGCTTTCCGGCACGGTGGTGGCGATCGTCGAAGACAACAGCAATCTTCCGAAGCTGACCCCGCCGCTGGTGCTGATTGATCAGCTGGAACTCGATGAGGGGACCGGCAAGTGGAGCGGGTTCATCTATCCGACCGGAATGCATGCGCGCTACCGCGATCTCGACAAGATTCCGGTTTACGCCGACACGCTCGACAACGCGCAGGTTCTGCTCGACCGTTATCTGGACATCTACAGCGATTTCGCCGCGGCGCAGAAGGATGACTCCACTGCGCAGCAGGCCGCAACGCAGAACCAGGCTCCCGATCAGGCCGCCGACGACAGTACGTCCGGCGTGGCCGGGGTGGACAACAAGGGCGGCTCCGTGCCGAACAACGGATATTACGACAACACCGGCGCTTATCCCTACTGGAGCGATTACCCGTACTATATTGGCGGCTCCTATTGGCCGGTGGTCTGGTGGTCCTCGAACTGCTGGAACCATAACCGGCCGTGGCCGGGACCGCCGCATCCGTATCCGCGTCCGCCGCGTCCGCGTCCGCCGCATCCGCAGCCCGGACCGCATCCGCAGCCCGGACCGCACCCGCAGCCGCAGCCTCAACCGGGCGGCTCGACGGTGATTCCCGGATTCGGTTACCGGACGGAGCGCAACGGCGGATTCCGCCGGGTTGTTCCTTCGCCCGCTCCGGCGATGCCGGTCACCTGGCCGGGGACTCCGGTGCCGACCAATCCGCCGCGGATGACGCCGAGGCCGGGCGGCTTCGGCGGGATGCCGCGACGCTGAAAAAAGAAAAGGGGAGCGAAATCGCTCCCCCTTTTTTTGTCCTTTTTTCCGCGCCTACAGCAGCCGGAGCTGGATCATATCGTCGTTCTCGTCGCTGCCGCCTTTGCGCCGCTTCGACTTGACCGTCTGGCGGGGGAGGGCGGAGATCGCTTCGCGCGGGGCGTCGGCGGTCTTCTCCAGGAGTTCGAGGATGACGTTGGCCCGCTCGAGCACCGGGTGCGGAATCCCGGCCAGCTTGGCGACGTGGATTCCGTAGCTGCGGTCGGTGCTGCCCGGCACGATCTGCCGGAGGAAGATGATCTGGTCGCCGTATTCCTTGACCGCGACGTTGTAGTTGTTGACGCCGCGCCGGGTCTGGGCCAGCTCGGTCAGCTCGTGATAGTGCGTGGCGAACTGCGTCCGGCAGCGGCAGGAGGGGTCGTCGTGGAGGAACTCCGCGACCGCCCAGGCGATGGAGAGCCCGTCGAAGGTGCTGGTCCCGCGCCCGATTTCGTCGAGGATGACCAGGCTCTTCGGCGTCACGTGGTTGAGGATGTTGGCGGTCTCGATCATTTCGACCATGAAGGTGCTCTGCCCGCGCGAGAGGTCGTCGGCCGCGCCGACGCGGGTGAAAATCCGGTCCACCAGCCCGATCTCCATCGATTCGGCCGGGACGAACGAGCCGATCTGGGCGAGCACCACCAGGAGCGCGGTCTGGCGGATGTAGGTCGATTTGCCGGCCATGTTCGGGCCGGTGATCAGCATCATCCGGTTGCAGTCGCCGTCGAGCATGCAGTCGTTGGGCACGAATTTGCCTGCGCCCATCATCGCATCGAGCACCGGATGGCGGCCGCCTTTGATGGTCAGCCGGTCGTCTTCGAAAATGGCGGGGCGGCGGTAGCCGTAGCGCCGGGCGCATTCGGCCAGCGCCGCCAGGGCGTCGACCTCGGCCAGCGCGTCGGCGGTGTTCTGAATCCGTTTGGTGTAGGCCAGCGCAAATTCGCGGAGCTCCTGGAAGAGCTGCGCTTCGAGCGCCCCGGCCTTTTCTTCGGCGCCGAGGATCTTGCTCTCCAGCTCCTTGAGTTCCGGGGTGATGAAGCGTTCGGCGTTGACCAGCGTCTGCTTGCGGACGTAATCGTCCGGAACCATGGCGAGGTTCGACTTGCTCACTTCGATATAATAGCCGAAGACGGAGTTGTACTTGACCTTGAGCGAACGGATTCCGGTGCGCTCCTGTTCGCGCTGCTGGATCTGCGAGAGCCACGCCTTGCCGTCGGTGGCGGCGCTGCGGAGTTCGTCGAGCCCGGCGTTGTAGCCGGGGCGGATGACGCCGCCGTCGGAGAGCAGCGCGGGCGGATTCTCGGCGATGGCGCTTTCGATCCGTTCGACCAGTTCCGGCAGCGGTTCGAGGCGGCCGTTGAGCGTTTCGAGCAGCGGGACGCCGAAGTTGTCGAGCAGGCTTTTGACGCCGGGGAGCACGTCGAGCGAGACGGCCAGCGTCTGGATGTCCCGGGCGTTGGCGTTGCCGACGTTGAGCCGCCCGATGATGCGTTCGAGGTCGCGCACCACGCCGATGGTTTCGCGCAGTTCGGCCAGCGTCAGCGGGTCGTCGCGGAACGCGCCGACCGCGTCGAGCCGGGCGACGATCGCGTCGTGGTCGCAGAGCGGGCGGAGCACCCAGTTGCGCAGTTTGCGCCCGCCCATCGGGGTTTCGGTGTAGTCCAATACGCCGAGCAGCGTGCCGCTTTTGCCGGTGCCGAACATCGGCTCGACCAGCTCGAGGTTGCGCAGCGAAATCGAGTCGAGTTCGAGCGAGCGGTCGAGATTGTAAAGGTCGATTTTTCCGATATGCGAAGCGTCCTGGCGCAGGTTCTCGGTGGCGTAATGAAGCACTGCTCCGGCGGCGGAGACCGCTTCGGGCAGGTCGCGGAGGCCGAAGCCGTCCAGCGTGGCGACGCCGAACTGCCGTTTCAGCAATTCTTCGGCGAAGGGATAGTCGAAGCAGTCGTTTTCAAGCGGGGTCCAGAGCAGTTTTGTGCGCGGTTCGGGGCGGCCGCCCGCTTCGTTGAACTGGGCGTCGAGCCGGTAGCTGATGACGCACTCGCGCGCGCCGAGGCGGTTGAGTTCGGCGGTCAGCTTGTCCGCGTCGGCGACCCGGCAGACCCGGAATTCCCCGGTGCTGATGTCGAGGCTGGCCAGCGCCCAGACGCCGTTTTTGCCGGGAACGAGGCTGGTGAGATAGTTGTTGCACTCCGGCGAGAGCATCGCGTTGTCCACGATGGTTCCGGGGGTGATGATCCGGGTGATCTGGCGCTTGACGATCCCCTTGGCCAGGCGGGGGTCTTCCATCTGCTCGGCGATGGCGACTTTGACCCCGGCCGCGACGAGGCGCGGCAGATAGGTGTCGAGCGCGTGATAGGGGAATCCGCACATCGGGTAGCCCTGGCGGCGGGTCAGCGTGAGCTCCAGCACGGAACTTACCCGTTCGGCATCCTCGAAGAACTCCTCGTAGAAGTCCCCGAGGCGGAACAGCAGCACGGCATCGGGCGGGATCGCCGCTTTCGCCTCGCGGTACTGCTGCATCATGGGAGTGAGGTTGATATCTGACATGGTTTCCTGTGATTCAGTTCTTCCGGAATTCGAGTTCGGCGGTGACCGAACGGGCGTAGCGGGCGCCGCCGGGTTTCTCCACTCGGACCTTGACCAGCTGCACCGGACCGTAGGCGAGCACGAGTCTGCCGACCGCCCCGGCCAGTCCTTCGATCAACCGGAATTCCGAGCCGGAAACGAGAATCTCGATTTTCCTCTCGATTTCGGCGTAGTCGACCGTGTCGGCGAGGCTGTCGCTTTTTGCCGCTTCGGCCAGGTCGAGGCCGATGGCGACATCAAGCGTGACCCCCTGCCGCCGCTCGCGTTCGGCGGGCATGCACCCGATGGTGGTGTTGACTTTGAGGGCGTTGATGTGAATGAAGTCCATGGATCGTTCCGTCATTCGTTGAGTTTGAAGATGCGGCGCTGTTCCGGCGTCGGCTGCATCAGGAGATTGTAGCGGGCGTTTTTCCAGAACGAGTCGCTGGCGAAAAACCCCATGTGGGCTGCGCCGACATGGTAGATGGCATGCCAGTCGATGGGGGAGCGGGAGAGCGGCGGCGTCTGGATCTTCCGCGTCAGCGAATCGAACCGCGCGCTGGAAACCAGCACTTTGCCGTCTCCCGAGCTGTACTCGGGGTCATGCAGTTTGCCGTCGGCGTCCACCCGGATGATCGAAGTGGTGTCCACCGCGTCGCCGGCGAAGAGCAGCAGGAGGCACCCTTCCGGCGGCCGCGACGGCACCGAGAGCGCGCGGCGGAACTGCCAGGCGCGGACGAGGCACTTGATCAGGTGGTCGCGGGCGATTTTCTGCCGCTCTTCCGGCGTCTTGGCGACGCTCTCGGGAATCAGCAGTTTCCAGTAACGGTCGTTTTCGGGATCGGCCAGCCCCCACTTGTTCTGAATCCACAGCAGCGGGTTGAAAAGATTGAGCGGAATCTGCGTCTTCCCGCCGTCGAGATCGAGAATGGCAGTACCTCCCGACGGCCCCGGCAGCATCTGGTAATAGCTCGGAAAAGTGGCGATGATTCCCGACGGCAGCCGCGGCGCGCCGGGCACGAGCACCAGCCCTTCGACCAGCTCCCGGAAGGTGTCGAGATAGCCGTCGTTCGGCGTTCCCACCACCAGCAGCCGGTCGACGAAGGCGGCGCCGCGCCAGTCGAGCTTCGGCAGTTTCTCTGTGTCGCGGGGGAGATCCTGGTCGCCGTACATCAGATAATAACGCGCCAGCATTCCGCCCATCGAGTGGGCGACGAGGTCGAACTGGATATCGTAATTTTTGACGCCGTATTTCTTCTCGTAGGCTTTCCGGAGAAGTTCGCGCTTCTCCAGCAGGAACTGATGCAGCCGGGCTGCGTTTTCCGGCAGGTCGCGCCGCCAGTCGTAGGCGAAGACGAACAGCGTCGGATAGGGCCTGCCCTCCGGAAGCGGCTTGTCCGCATCGGTGTAACCGGCCTGCACCAGCTTGTCGATCGCCTGCTGATAGCCGGGCTGGCGGAAGGAGAGCCCGGCGATGCGGATCTCCGTGTCGGCGAGAATCCCGGTCGCCACGAGCGGCGAAGTCAGTTTTTCCAGCGGCGTTCCGGGCCGCATCGGCAGCCCGAGCCGCTGCAGATTGGCGTCGGAGAAGGTTTCCGGAGAGAAATCGCCCCAGATCATTTTGCCGTCGGAAGTGTCCGTGAGTTTGGCCCCGAGGAATCCGTGGATGATGACCACCGGGTTGCGGGCGATCCCCTCGTAGGAGAGCGCGGCGGTCGCCAGCTGGCTGTTGAGCACCGAATTGTAGGTGTTGGTCGACTGGTACGAACCAACCGCGGAAGAGGCGCATCCGGCGGCGGCGAGCAGGGCGCCTGCGACGGAGATTACGGCGAACAACCTCGAAAACAGTTTCATATCGCTCCTTGTGAATGATCCGGGCCCGGACAGGAATAAATCGCAACAGGCATACAATACCACGAAATTCCGCTTTTCGCAAAATGAAAAGTTGTTTTGACGCGGAAAAAGTGCTATATTATCCGATGATTTTACAAATTAGGCTACTTCAGTCGGGAATACCATGGCAAAACTGGAACTGATACGGAATTTCTGCATTATCGCACACATCGATCACGGCAAGTCCACCCTCGCCGACCGGCTGCTCGAGCTGACCGGCACGGTGGCCCAGCGCGACCTTCAGGAACAGCTGCTGGACGGGATGGACCTGGAACGCGAGCGCGGCATCACCATCAAGTCGCACCCGGTCCGCATGCACTACACGGCGGAGGACGGCAATACCTACGAGCTGAATTTGATCGACACTCCGGGGCACGTGGACTTCACCTATGAGGTTTCCCGGTCGCTCGGCGCCTGCGAGGGCGCGCTGCTCCTCATCGACGCCACGCAGGGTGTTCAGGCGCAAACGGTGGCCAACGTGAACCTGGCTTTCAAACAGAACCTCAAGGTGATTCCGGTCATCAACAAGATCGACCTTCCGGCGGCCAACCTCGAGCTCTGCTACGAGCAGATGGAGGAGGTTCTGGCGCTGCCCCGCGAGGAGGCGCTCTGCGTCTCCGGCAAAACGGGGGTGGGGGTTCCTGAGCTGCTCAAAGCGGTGATCGAACGCATCCCGGCGCCGAAGACGCTCGACATGCCGGGCTGCGCCGCGCTGATTTTCGACTCCAACTACGACACCTACCGCGGCGTGGTCAACTACGTCCGGGTCAAGAACGGCTCGTTCCGTCGCGGCAGCCGGATTCGCCTCTTCAACAACGGCATCGAGAGCGAAATCAAGGAAGTCGGCTTCTTCAGCCCCGAAATGCGCGCCGCCGACGAGCTGACCGCCGGGAGCGTGGGCTATCTCCTGCCCAACCTCAAGAGTCCCTCCGACACCAAGATGGGCGACACCATCACCGACGTCAAGGACCCCTGTCCGGCGCCGCTGCCCGGATTTAAGGAGATCTGCCCGATGGTGTTCTCCGGCATCTACCCGATCGACACCGCCGATTACGAGCAGCTCAAGGCGAGCATGGCCAAACTCCAGCTCAACGACGCGGCGTTCCTCTACCAGGCCGAAACCTCGGCGGCGCTCGGATTCGGGTTCCGCTGCGGATTCCTCGGGCTGCTCCATATGGAGATCATCCAGGAACGGTTGCGGCGCGAATACAACTGCGACATCATCGCGACCTATCCCTCGGTGATCTACCACGTCTACATGAAGTCGGGCGAGATGATTCAGGTGGACAACCCGGTGTTCCTGCCCGACCCCTCCGGCATCGACCGGATCGAGGAGCCGATCATCAACTGCCACATCATGATCCCCTCCGAATACATCGGCGATGTGATGAACCTGGTGATGAGCAAGCGCGGCGTCTGTACCAACACCACTTCGGTCGACGCCCGCCATGTCATCATCACCGCGGAAATCCCGATGCACGAGATCCTGATCGACTTCCACGACAAGCTCAAGTCGATCACCCGCGGCTACGGCAGCATGGACTACGAGCCGGCCGGCTACCGCGCCGACAAGCTGGTCAAGCTTGATATCCTGGTCAACGGCGAACCGGTCGACGCCTTCAGCTCGATCGTCCATATCGACATGGCCTACGGCCGCGGCCGCCAGCTTGCCGAGCGGTTGAGCAATGTGATTCCGCCGCAGATGTTCCAGATCGCCATTCAGGCGGCGGTCGGCGGCAAGGTGGTCGCCCGCGAAAGCATCCGGGCGCTGCGCAAGAACGTGCTGGCCAAGTGCTACGGCGGCGACATCACCCGTAAGCGCAAACTGCTGGAAAAGCAGAAGGAAGGCAAGAAGCGGATGAAGCAGATCGGTCAGGTGAACATTCCGCAGGAGGCGTTCGTGGCCGTTCTCAAAGCGAGCGAAATCAACGGATAAAGGGAGTTTTCTCATGTCCTTCTGGCGGAATCACCGGGCGAAGAAGAAACTGGCCAAGCTGAGAAGCGAAATCGCCCTCTGCCGTCACAACGACGACGACATTCTGGGCGGTGAGGCGAAGGAGAAGCTCGACGCGCTGCTGCTCGACATGAAAACGCTCCCCGCCGCCGAATCCGCGGAGCGCTGCGACGAATACGAGAGCCGGTTCCGGAAGGCGGTGCCGCCCTATCGTTACCAGACGATTCGCGGGCTGCTGGATCTTCTGCTGGTGGTCGGCGCGGTCGCGTTCGGCATCCGGGCGCTCTTCCTCCAGCCGTTCCGCATTCCGACCAGCAGCATGCAGCCGACGCTGTACGGCATCCACTATATCGACGCGGAATACGCGGTCAATCCGCTGCTCGGCAAACTGCCCGGGCCGCTCGACTGGCTGCTGTTCTCCGCGCGCCGCGCCGATGCGACGGTCAAGTCGCCGGGCGAGCTCGACACGAATTCGTTTCGGGCCGTCGGGAACCTGTTCACCGATTCCACGGAATTCAAGATCGGCGACGTCCGCTACACGCTGCCCGGCGAGCCGCGCAAGGTGATCGAATACACCGGGCTTCAGCCAAACCGCGAATACACTGCCGGCGAAAAGCTGGCGAAGGGCTGGCTTTCGATGGGCGACCACCTGTTCGTCGAGCGCTGGAGCATCTACATGGCTCCGCCGGAGCGCGGCGATGTGATGGTGTTCACCACTGACGGGCTCACCGCCGAAGGCCGCCGGCTCTCGGAACTCAGCGGATTCTTCTACATCAAGCGTCTCGTCGGCCTTCCCGGCGACACGCTGAAAATCGTCGACAACGTCCTCATGGTCAAACCGGCGGGCGCAACGGAATTCCGCCCGGTCCGCGAACTTGCTTCCGCGTTCGACAAAGTCTACAGCGGCAAGGGCGGCTATCAGGGCCACCTGAACGGCATGGGGAAACTGATCGCTTCGCCGCTTCAGGAATACACCGTCCCCGCGGATCACTACTTCATGATGGGCGACAACTCGCGGTTCAGCCTCGACAGCCGCTTCTTCGGCGCGGTGCCGCGCCGCAATCTGGTCGGCCGCGCCTGGGTGGTCTTCTGGCCGTTCTCGCGGCGCTGGGGATTCGTGGACCACGCCGGCCCGCTTGACGTCCCCACCGGGCTGCCCAATTCCGAGACCTTCCCGGTCATGTACCGCCAATAGCCGGAGGCGCTCCGCTATTTGGCGGAGGGTTCGACGACTTCGATCGGCAACTGTTTTCCGTCGGTGTACTTGAGGAATTCCGCCTTGAGGACGCGGAGATAGCGGGCGTTGTTTTCCACTTTTTCCATGCTGCCGTCAAGGTCCATGGTGCGTTGGATCTGTCGCATGCTTCCGGATTCCTGGTCGAAATCGGCGGCGGTTCCGAACCGGGGCTTGACGCTGCGCGACTCGGCTTCCGGAATGACCTGCTGTTCGGTGATCAGGATGGCGTCGGCGCCTTTGTCCTCCGCCTCGCTTTTGAGTTTGGCGATCAGGCGGTCGCGGCTGACGTCGGTGTAATCGCCCGAAACGGTCGCTTTGCCGAGGACGCGATAGGGGTTGCGGATGCGGTTCGCCTGGCTGAATACGGCGACCTCTTCCGTTCCGGACGACTCGGTTTCGCCGTCGTATTCGAAGTTGACGCAGCCGGCGAGAAGGGTCAGGCAGGCGAGCAGAAGGGCGGTTTGTTTGATCATGATATCCGGTTCTCCTTGTGTTTCCCTCTATAAGGTATCCGAATCCGGCCGATTTTTCAAATCAAAACCCGGAATTCCGATTGATTTTCAGCGTAAACGGCATTATGTTAATATACACGGTTTTACCGTCGGTTCGCCCAGAGAGGGAATACACAACAATTTTCCGGAGCAGTAAAAATGATGAAGTTCGAAGGAGTTTACACCGCGCTTGTGACGCCATTCCGCAATGGAGAGGTTGATTTCGAGGCGTTGAAAAAACTGGTGGAACTTCAGGTAAAAGGTAAGGTCAGCGGTCTGGTTCCGGTCGGGACCACCGGAGAATCTCCCACGCTCAGCCCGGAAGAACACCTCAAAGTGATCGCCACGGTCGTCGAGGCCGCCGCGGGGCGCTGTCAGATCATCGCCGGAACCGGCGCGAATTCGACCGAGGAAGCGGTCTACCTCACCCGCGAGGCGAAAGCGGTGGGTGCGGATGCGACGCTTCAGGTCACCCCTTATTACAATAAGCCGACGCAGGAAGGGCTTTACCGCCACTTCTCCACCGTGGCCGACAAGGTCGGGCTGCCGGTGGTGCTGTACAATGTGCCGGGCCGTTCCGGGGTTGCGATTGCCGAATCCACCGTCGCCCGCCTGGCGAAGAATCCGGTGATCGGCGCAATCAAGGAAGCGGCGGGGAGCGTCGACCGGGTGTCGGCGATCCTCGATTGCTGTGATGACATCGTGGTGCTTTCCGGCGACGATTCGCTGACACTGCCGATGATGGCGGTGGGCGCGAAGGGGATCATCAGCGTCTCCTCCAACATCGTTCCCGGCGAGATGAGCGCGATGGTGCAGGCGGCGCTGGATGGAGATTATGCCAAGGCTTACGAATACCACCGCAAGCTTTACCCGCTGTTCCGCGACCAGTTCATCGAGACCAACCCGATTCCGATCAAGGCCGCCATGGCGATGGCCGGGCTGGTCGAAGAGGAATACCGGCTGCCGCTCTGCGAGCTTTCGCCGGAACACCGTGAGAAGCTCGCCGCCACGCTGAAGCACTGCGGCATTCTCGCCTGATCGTTTCGTTTCTGCATCCGGCCCGGAGTGATGATTCATTCCGGGCCGTTTTTTGCGGAGAAAATGCAAGGCGCACGATACCGGTCAGCCCGCCGGAAAAGTTGAAACGGGATGTTACTGCCCGCGTTGTCCGGGGTGCGATCGTTGCATGTGGTCTACTGTAAATATTTTTCGCTGCCCGGATTTTTCGACGCGGGTGCCCGCAGTGCTGATCGCATAAGGGTGGAAAACCTTTTCTACGGAGCGGAATCGGCCCGGCGGTATGCCGCTGGACTCATCGTATATTCGGCGGTGAACATTCGGGTAAAATAATTTCGGTCGCAAAACCCACACGATTCGGCAATTTCCTCCAGCGATCGATCCGTTTCAGTCAGGAGTTGCGCCGCCAAGTCCAGCCGGCGGCGAATCGCGTATTGCAGCGGCGGTGATCCCGTGACTTCACGGAATTTGCGGATAAACCCGTTTCGGCTCATTCCTGCAAGTTTTGCGAGATGGGAATTGTCCATTTTTGCTGTCGGCTGCTTGTCGAGCAGATGGATGATTTTTTCGACTCCGGCATTGACATGACCGATTCGCCAGTGGAGTTCCGGCAACTCACCCAGAATCGCGAAAATCCAGGACAACAGCCGCAGCCGCTGCGACGGTGAAAGGTCGCCGTATTCTATTCCTGCCGGAAACTGGGCCAGCATCGTGTCGAATGGTTTCGACTCCAATAGAAACACTCCTCCGGTATAACAGCCGCGCACTCCATTCAAACTGAAGTGAACAAACAGCGTCTCGAACGGCTGCAGCATCTTCTGCGTCACCGCTGTGTATGGCGGAATGACGAGGATATGTTCCCGACCGGGAAAAAAATTCTGTTGCCCGGATACAATCAATGCTCCCGGCGTCGGATTCCAGTATACCCGCCACCAGGGACGGACCGGAACCGGATTCATCCATTCCGTTAGATACGTTCGATCGAAACGATGAATGATCACATTCGGATTTTTCATGTTATGTTTCTTTTGTGAATAAAATGAGATTTTTTGTTTATAGAAAAAAAGATCAATGGTGTTAATATATATAAAGAGCGATTTTTTTCAACATGGGGGACATGCAATGGAACCGAAAAAGCCGAATGTCGTATTCGTCATTACCGACGATCAGGGCTATGGAGATCTGGGCTGCACCGGAAATCCGTGGATCAAGACGCCGAACATCGACCGCTTTTATCAGGAGGCCGCTCGGCTGACCGATTTTCACGTCGAGCCGCTCTGTACGCCCACCCGCGGCGCGTTGATGACCGGACACCGTCCGATTCGGAACGGAGCCTGGGCGACTTGTTGGGGGCGTTCGATTCTCCGCGCCGATGAGACGACCCTGGCCGATCTGTTTCGTGCCAACGGCTACCGGACCGGAATGTTCGGGAAATGGCACCTTGGCGACAATTATCCGTATCGTCCCTTTGATCGCGGATTCGAGCATGTCGTGGCCCATAAGGGCGGCGGCGTCGGCCAGACCCCCGATTTTTGGGGGAATAATTATTTCGACGACACCTACTTTCACAATGGACAGGCCAGGGCGCACAACGGATATTGCACCGATATCTGGTTCGACGAGGGAATGAAATTCATTGAGGCGCACAAAGCGGAACCGTTTTTCGCATGGATCGCCACCAACGCTCCGCACGATCCCTATCTCGTCGCTGAGAAATACGCCTCACCCTACCGGAACAATCCGGATATTGTAAGTCCGGAGTTTTACGGCATGATCACCAATATCGACGAAAACTTCGGCCGACTGGATGCATTTCTCGCCCGGCACGGGCTGTGCGAGAACACCATTCTCATTTTCATGACCGACAATGGTTCCAGCGGAGGCGTGGTTCTGGATTCGGACAAATACGTCGCCAAAGGCTACAATGCCGGAATGCGCGGAAAAAAAGGCGATTATTATGATGGCGGGCACCGGGTTCCGTTTTTCGTTCGCTGGCCGGAGCACGGCATCGGAGGCGGCTGTGATATCGACGGGATGTGTCTTGATATCGACGTGTTTCCGACGCTTGCGGAGCTTTGCGGATTGCGCCCGCCGAAACCCGTGATGTCGGACGGCGTCAGCTTCGCCGGTCTCCTGGACGACCCGCTCGCAAGTCTTCCGGAGCGTACGCATTTCCTTCAGATCCGGCAGAGCACCACCCCTCCGGAGCAGTGGGAAAACTGTGTGATGACCCGGGAGTGGCGGCTGGTTTTCGGCCGGGAGCTGTACCGGATCAAGGACGATCCGGGCCAGATGCACGATCTCGCGGCGGAATATCCGGAGGTGGTGAACCGTTTGCGTGCCATCCATACGGCGTGGTGGAAGGAGATGAAACCCGGTTTTTCTGATATCTGTGCGCTTTCCCTCGGCAATGACGCGGAAAATCCGACCTGTCTTTGCGCGATGGATGTAATGGGCGATGTCGCCTGGAACCAGGGACAGATCCTCAACGCCATGCGTAGCACGGGCCGCTGGCGCGTGAATGTCGAACGTCCCGGGCTCTACCGGTTTGAGTTGCGGCGCTGGCCGCGCGAGTTGCCGATCCCCATGGAAGCCACGGTTTCGAAAGAATTTCCGAAAACCGCGATCTTTCCGAATGCGGAACGGGTATGCATCCATCCAGAAAAAGTCCGGTTCAAACTCTTCGAAGACGAATATTTCGCATCGGTCGAACCGGATTCGGAACGGGTCCTCTTCGAACTCGATCTCAGGAAAACCGGCAAGACCGATCTCGATGCCTGGTTCATCGACGCCGATGGAGAAGAGCGCGGCGCCTATTACGTCTATGTCACCCGAATCGAGGAGTAAGGGATCTGATGTCGACAGCCCGGACGGCATTGAAAAGTCCGGGCTGCTTTTTTGTCGCGAAATTTTTCGTACGACGCTTGATTGTGTGGAAAGGCTGGCTATATTAATTGTCAACAATTAAATAAAATAGGTTGATAATTAACGTGACGCTGCTCGAAGAACTCAAGAGCTATCTGCTGGAACTCGGCTGTCGGCCGGGGGAAAAGATCCCGACCGAGATGGAGTTGGCGGCGCATTTCAAGGTGAGCCGCGGCAAGGTGCGCGAGGCGACCACGGCGCTCTGTCTGCAGGGGGTGCTGGACAAGAAGGCGCGGCGGGGGACGGTGATCAAGTCGCTCGACCCCGATTCCGCGGGCAGCGATCTCCTGTTCCGGTTTTCGCTGAGCGACATCGACCCGGCGGACTTCAAGGAGGCGCGCCGGGTGATTGAGCGGGCGATCATGCCGCTCTCGGTCCGGCGGATCACTCCGGTGCTGCTGCGGGAGCTGGAAGTATTGGTCGAGCGGATGGAGGACCGGAGCATGACGCCCGAAGCCGCCGACGCCGCCGACCGCGATTTCCACCTCGTTCTTCTGAAAGCCTGCGGCAACCGGACGCTCCAGACGTTCGGGCAGGTCATTCAGGCGCTCTTCCGCGAGCAGTACCGGCGGCAGTATCGGACGCCGGAACTGCTCGAGAGGGCCGCCGCGGCGCATCGCCGGCTGCTGACGGCGCTGAAGAATTCGGACGAAGCGGCGGCGGTCGAATTGATCGCAAACCACATCCGGGACTGACGGGAGGCTTTCAGCTGATATGAACCTCCGCAAATTCAACTTGCCCGGGCCGGTCTGGATCATCGGGGCGGCCGTCTGCTTCGCGCTGATGGGCGTCACGGTCAAACAGGCGGTGACGGTCGGCGGGGTCAACATCTTCCAGCTCGGGATGATCCGCTTCCTCGCCGCCACGGTCGGGGTGTCGCTGCCCGCGCTGTGCGGGGCGTGGTCGCTGCGGGTGGTCAACCGCAAATACTTCCTGCTGCGCGGATTCTTCGGCGCGGCGGGCAACTTCCTCATGTTCGCGGTGATCGTGCTGGTCGGGCTGGGGAGGGGGACCGTGATGATGCAGCTGATGGGGATTTTCGGCGCGCTGTCGGCGCTGTTCCTGCTGCGGGAGACGATGTCGCTTCGACTGCTGGCGGCGGTGGCCGCGGCCTCGGCCGGGGTGGTGCTGTGCGCCGGACTGCGCTGGCCCTCGACCTTCGAATGGCTGGCGGTGGGCGGCGCGCTCTGTTCCGGGCTGGCGCTGACCTTCATCCGCAAGCTCAACCGGACGGACAATCTGCATGTGATTTTCTTCAGCCAGAGCATCTGCGGGCTGATGCTGATGACGATTCCGGCCTGCTTCGTCGGCTTTCCCTCCGGCTGGGCGGTCTGGTCCGCCGGGCTCCTGGTGACGTTCTTCGATGTGGCCGGGCAGTACTTCATGACGCACGGCATGGTGCGGACTCCGGTCGCCGTGACCGGGGCGCTGCTGATGCTCTCTCCGGTGGTCAGTCTCTCCATCGGTTACGCCGTCTACTGTGAGATTCTGGACGGCCCGCAGCTGGCCGGCTGCATCCTGATCCTCGGCGGCGGGTTGCTGGCGGTCTGCCGCCGGACTCCGGCAGCGTGGGGAAAATGGTTCGTCGTTCGATAGAAAAAGCTCAGATTGTCGTTTTTTCGCTTGCTGTTTTGCCGCGTTGTGCTTTATTAATAAGAACGACATAAAAGTGCAGGACGACTTTGTCCCATTGTGGAACATGTTTTGCGCTTGTCAACCGAACCTGTTCCGGTCCGTGCGGCCGGGATCAGGGCACAGGTGACCGGTAGTATGGTTTTCAACTGTAGTACCTGTTTCAGGTTGCCGCCATCCGGAACGATTCTGAAAGGAATACGGAAAGGAGGGGAAGGCAATGGCTAACGTCAACAAGCAGGCGAAGAAAGCGGAAGCTCCGGCGAGCAATCCGTCCGCCGACAAGCAGAATGCCAAGAAGGGCAAGAAATAACCTTTCCTGACGAAAAAAAAAGACCGGGCATTTCGCCCGGTCTTTTCGTTTGTTCAGGGAGTGTAGATGATCCGGATATCACGGAACCGGATCGTGATATCGTCTTCCAGCGGGTTGACGCCGATGCGGAGCTGCTCCACCTTGGCCGGGTCGAATCCGTCCGGGAACTGGACGAAGCGCTTTTCCCACTGTTCCGTCGGGTTGTTGACCCGGAGATTGAGTGAGCTGCCGCCCTCCTTCTGTTTTCCCGTCACCGCCATCACCAGCATTTGCTTGATCGCCGAGGCCTTCGAGACTTTCACCTCGAACTCGATGCCGAGCGCGCCCTTCAGAGATTCCTGCGGGAGCTGCAGCACGTATTCCGGATAAGTCCAGCGGTCTATGTTGGGTGGGAATACGGTCTTGAACGCGATCGCTTTTTCTACCGCGTCATATCCGATGGTCATCGTGCCCGAGGCGTTTTTCCGCCAGTTGACAGGGTCGACCATCTGCGGCATTTCCACTTTGCGCCCGGAGTCCCTCATCGCCTTCAGGCTCTGCATCGGGATCACCAGCGGCGTCGCCTTGCGGCCGCCGAAGACGCCGGTCGCCCGCAGTTCGCCTTTGAACTCCCTGCCGAGTTCCGGCGTGAACCCGAGCTGCATCTCGGTCTTGCCGAACGCCGGAATCGAAACCGAGTCCGGCAGGCCGCTCACCTTGCCGCCGGAGACGGAGATCGCTCCCTCCTTCGGCCGGTTCGAGAGATTCCAGATCTGAAGCTTGAACTGCGCATTGTCCTTTTTGACGTCGACGCTGTCCTTTGCCGCCGAAAGCACGAAGTCGTTCGAGAGTTCGGTCCGGAAGAGGATCGTTTTATCGAATTCCGGATTCTCCGGCGCGCCCGCCGTTTTCGGCGTTTCGAAGGGAACGCTGACCTTCACCCCGGTCACGCCGTCGAGGAAGGACGGGAAACGGGTCGCGGTCACTTTCGCGCCGTCGGTTTCGAACGGCGTCCCGAAGAGATCGACGCCCTTGAGGACGTCCTTCTGCTTCGGCAGCGGGAAGGTTCGGGTCAAACGGTCTTCGACGGTCAGGTTCGGGCGTTCGCCCTCGTTGTCGAGCGGAGAGATGCTCCAGTAAACCAGCGTGTCGCTGCCGTCTTTCTGCCGGTAGAGATAGCCTTTGAGTCCCTTGCCGAGATCGACTTCGCCCGCCGGAACCGCGTTGCCGAGCCGGTCGGTCAGCGTGGAAAAGGCGGTGAAGCCCGGCTTGACGGTGAAGTCGCGCCGCATCAGCCCCCAGTCTTTGCTGCCGCCGCCTTCGTTGTAGGGCGGCAGGACGAAGAAGAAGTCGCGCGCCACGCCGAGGAACTGCATGGCGATCATCATCTTGGGCATGAATTCGGCGATCAGCAGCTCCTGGTCGGGGGAGTGCATGCGGACGCCCGGCAGATAGCTCTCCTGCCGCCCGGAGCCTTCCATCCGGCAGCCGTTTTCGGTGAACCAGACCGGACGGTCGGCGATGCCGTGCCGCTTCATGTGGGCGCGGATATTCTTGAGAATGCCCGGATAATCCTTGATCGAGTGGTAGGAGTGGACGTTGAAAATATCGAAATAATCCCCCGCTCCATTCTCCATCACCACATCGGCGTAGGAAGAGACCGGGGTAATCGCATATCCGCCGATCGCCACCGCAAGATTGGGGTCGCCCGCCTTGAAGCCGAGGGCGGCGGCTTTCAGCGCGGCGGCGTAATTCCAGGCGCCTTCCGAGGTGAAACCGATGTCCTGCTCGTTCCAGAATTCCCAGTCTGTCATCTGGCCTTTGAATACTTCGGCCACCTTCTTCGCAAAGCTGTAAGCGGCCAGCAGGTCGCCGGGAAGATGTTCGGTGTCCGTCTTCGCCCACTTCGGCGCGTTGTGGTACATCCCGGAGAGTTTCACGCCGCGGGCGGAGAGCAGATCGGCGTTGGCCTTATACTGCTTCCCGTCGAACTTGCCGGGGGCGGACTCGGTTTCCGACCAGCTCAACCGTTCGCGCACCTGGGCGAGCCCGGCGCGGCGGGCGACTTCGGAGACCACTTCATAGGCGTTTGCCGGCTGCCGCGGATTCTTGGAATCCGGGCGCGCCAGCCAGCTCTGGGCGGAATCCAGGGCGAAGAACATGTCGGGGTTCCCGTGGCGTTTCGCCGGGTCCGGTAGCACCGTGAAGCTGCGGAATCCGCTGAACTTCGCGTCGTCGGAGGCGAGCTCCAGCCGGTAGTAGCCGTTCGGCAGCTCGTCGAGCGTCAAGAGGGCGTTTTTCGGCCAGTCGCCGCTCCGGAGCGTTTCGTCCTTCCAGTTCTTGAGCGTCCACTTCGCGGCGACCGCCGCATAGGGCTTGCGCTTGAATTCGAGCGGTTCTCCCTGAAGGAAAGCCGCGCCGGGGGCCGCCGCGCCGATCGCGTCGGCGGTGTCGTAGACGGCGTTTTTACTTTCGCCCAGAAATTGCAGATTGCGGATAGAGAAGGTCAGTTTCGCATCTTTCGGATTCATGCCGATTTTGAGGGCTTTGACCGCCGCCGGATTCTTCACCGCTTTGGCGACGTCGATGGTGACCGACTGGTACTCCTCTTTCGGCGTCGGCAGCGGGAAGAACGGCTTTTCGCCGCCGATCATCACATAGGCGCAGCGGTATCCGGCGGCGGGATTCTCCTGCTTCGCCTTGAATTCGAACCGGATTTCACTGACGTCGGCGAGGGATTCGCCTTTCAACTTCAAAACCGGGTAGACCCAGAAGTCGGTCCCCGGCTTGAGTTCGACGTCGAAGCGGACCGCGTTTTCCTTCGCGTCGTCGGAGATGGTCATCTTCCCCGACGAATTCGCTTCGAAGTTCGCGGCGGAGCAGATTCCCTGCGACCAGGGCAGGGGACGCGGGGCGGCAAAAACGGTGGCGGTCATCATGACCGCCGCCGCGACAACCGGGCTGATCGATTGTTTCATGCGAGTTCCTTTATTTACCGGATCAGGACTGCGGTGCTGTTGAGCTCTCCCCGGCCGACATCGCCGGCGTGGAGGTCGAACCAGAGGACGTTCTTGCGCATATTGTGCCGGAACGCGAACCACAGGCCGTCTTCCCCTGCGGGGGAGTAGACCGAGTTCAGGAAGTTGCCGTTCTGGAACGCCACATCGTTCGCGGCGGTGGTGGCGTTTGCATATCCCATCTCAGTGACGAAGGCGATCGTCGAAGGACGGGGCACGATGCCGATTCCGCCGTCGCCGGTGGCCACGCTGGTCGGGGAGACGCAGAAGATTCCGTTCGCGTCGTCGCTTCCCCGGGCCAGGGACGCGGGGCGGAAGCCGAACCACACCTTCACCGGGCCGAATCCGTACATCGAGTAGCTGCAGCGGTCACGCCACGGGCTGCCCGGCTTGAAGGCAAGTTCCGAACAGCGAAGGACTCCGGATTCCCGTCTGCGGGAGACTTCATCCCAGTTCCCGACCGGAATATTGCTGGTACTCATGCCGAGATAGGGCATGACCAGCCAGTGCCAGGTATTGGTGTTCATCGTCGCATAGATGGCCGGTTTGGCCGGCGGGAAGAAACGGTAATCGGCGGCATACTGCGCCATCCCGGTGCCGACCTGCTTCAGATTGTTGAGGCAGGTCGTCTTGCGGGCGGAGCTTCGTGCCCGGTTGAGCGCCGGCAGCAGCATGGAGGCCAGAATGGCGATGATGGCAATCACGACCAAGAGTTCGATCAGGGTGAAGTGGACTCGTTTCATTTTAATGCCTTTCCTGTTGAGGGGACTTTATTTTCTTGCGGGTGCAATGGTTTCTCCTTCGATGAACTGGACCTGGGTCTGGGTGATGGCGGGGGGGGCATCGGGATGCGCCAGCCGCCAGAGAATCATATCGAACGACCTTGCGGCCTGATCTTCGAGCCGCACGGAAAACACGGTGGGGCGGGGGCAGTAGAATTCCGTCTCCTGCCGGTCGCCGAAAGTCAGAATCGAGATGTCTTCCGGTACCCGCATCCCGATATCGCGCAACCCCGACATGACGCCCCAGAAGAAACTTAGCTGGCAGACCACCGCGGTATAGCCGGAGAGTTCCGCTTTCTTATCGCGGATCGCCTGCCGGATCACCCGGTGCGGCTGTTCGAAAAACGGGATTTCCAGCGACATGATTTCGCTATTGAACTCGACATCCGGATGTTTCCGGTGAAAAACCTCCTCGAATCCCTTCATGCTGGGGTGGATTGTCTGCAGTTTTCCCTGACGCCGGGTCACCTGGTCCACCAGGAAAATCCGGCGGTGGCCCAGTTCATACAGGCGGTCGCACGGCTCTTCCATGCGGAAATCGTTGCGGTAGAACACCGAATCCTGCCCGATGAACTCGGCGGATGCGCCGCTGACGACCACCGGTTTTGCAGGGGAGCGCAGCTTCTCCAGCAGGTATGGGGGGATATGCGAAAACTCCTCAATGACCTGCATAACCAGTCCGTCGCACGCCTGATAGAGGTCGAGGATGGAACGGTCTTCCCAACTGCGGACGTGGATGACTTTCAACAGCCAGTTTGATTCTTCACAGGCTTTGGAGAGATGCATGACCGTGTCGAGGTTTTCCGGCGCCGACCAGGCGGGCATGACCAGCCCGAGGACTTTCTGCACCTTCTGTTCGGGGATCTCGCTGCGGACGAAAGTGCCGCTGCCCTGGTTCCGTTCGAGCAGCCCCTCGTCCACCAGTGCGCCGACCGCTTTGCGGAGCGTCATGTAGCTCACGCCGATCTGGTCGGCGAGCTGCCGCTCCGGCGGCAGGACCGAACCCCGGGTGAAATTGCCGATCCGGATCTCCCGTTCCAGCCAGTCCCGCGCCCGTTCCGCTTTGGTGCGGCTGCGTTCTTCTGTTCCTGTCTCGATCATGACTGCTCCGAATGTTTATAGCACTTTTCTATATCTTTGCTGATATTATAGCAAATTCCTATAACAATGTCAAGAGGCGGTTGAAAGAAAAGTCGAAAAAGAATCTCATTTTTCTTCCACTGGGTTCTTGACAAACGGTTCCGAATTTGGTATAATATAATCCATAGAACGTTTCATGTAACGTTATGAAAGGATTCGGATGAACCGCAGCAATGTTGTAAAACTGAAGGATATCGCGGATGCCGCGGGGGTGGCGGTGGCCACTGTTTCGGCGGCGCTGAACGGAACCGGGACGGTTTCGAGCGCGATGCGGGAGCGTGTGCGCAAGGTCGCCGCGGAGATGAATTACGAGCCCAATATGGCGGCGAAACTGCTCAAGCAGAAGCGCAGCCGGGATCTCGGGCTGATTATCAGCGACCTGCCGGAACGGATTTTCGGATCGGGCTACTTCATGCCGATGGTGTCGAGTTTCATTCGTCAGTGCGAAGGGGAAGAGTTGCGGTGCCAGATCGAATATCACGATCCGTCGTCGTCGAAAACCCCGGCGCTGCTGACCAACGGGCTGGCGGGCGGGATTCTGCACGGCGGAACCATTTCGTCGGCGGTCCGCGAGTTCCTGGCGGAGAATCCGGATTTTCCGTTTGTTGCGCTCGAAGAGGAGCATGAGTTCGATCTGTTCTCCGACTACGAACTCGCCTTTTTCAAGGCGGTGCAGTACCTGACCGCGCTCGACCACCGCCGTTTCGGGCTGGTATCCGGCCCGCTCTGTTACCGGCGGCAGCAGCAGATCGAGAACGGATTTCTGCGCGGGGTGAGCGAGTTCGCGCTGGACTTCCGCCCCGGCGAGTGGTCTGTCAGGCTCGAACTCAAGGACGACATCGAAACCGTGCAAAGCGCGGTCGAGTTCGGCCGGAAGCTGTTTTCCGGAAAAGAGTTCCCTTCCGCGATCGTCTGCAGCGACGGACGCGCCGCCAAGGGAATTCTCTACGCCGCTTGCGAAGCCGGGCTGAAGGTTCCGGAAGATTTGAGCGTATTCGCCTGCAGTTCCCGGGCGGAGTCGGAGCAGACCTTCCCGCCGGTCAGCTCGATTGCCTGGAACGCGCCCGAAGCGATTTTTCGCGGCATCTACATGCTGAAAACGCTGATGGAGCACCGCGCGCTGAAAGAACCGCATCTGGTGATCGAACCCGAGATGACGATCCGCGCAACCACCGGACGCTGTAACGGATAACTACACGGGAGAACACGATGAATTTAGTGTGTCACAGGCTCTTTTTGTCTCTTTTTCTGGCCCTGACGGCTATACTGCCGTTGTTCGGCGAACCGTATGCCGGGATTCCGCGCCTGAAAAATCCGGTCAAACTCGACGGAAAAATCGACGCCGCCGAATGGAGCGACGCCGCCCGGCTTCGCCAGATTTGGGCGCAGGACAACCGAGTCCCCGGCGAACCGGCGACCGAATTTTTGGTGAAATACGCCGATGATGCGCTCTATGTCGCCGCCGTCGGGACGGAGACCGATCCGGCTTATCCCGCCGCCTCGCTGCGCAAGTGGGACGACCTGCTTTTCCCCACGGAAGATGCGTATAGCGTAGTGCTCGGCCTCGAGGACCGCAACGTCGCCGAACAGGCTGCGATCGACATGGGCGGCTACGACGGCGCGATGGGCGGCAAGGCGGCCAAAGCCGATTTCTACTACACCTTCACCGTCAACGCCGCCGGGAGCCGCCAGCGCTGCTTCAATGAGATGCCGCTGGAGAACGCGCTTTTCGAGTCGGCGGTCGCTGCGGAAAAAGGGAAGCGGTTCACCGCCGAATTCAAGATTCCGTTCCGCTCGCTCGGATTCTCCGCTCCGGAGGGCAAAGCTATCGATATGAACCTCTTCCGGTTCCGTCCGCCCGAAGTGCAGGCGTGGAATCACAAGCGGTTCAAAGGGTATTCCCCGATGCCGTTCGGCACGATCCGCTTCCTCCCGGAACGGGAGAGTGCGAAACGGACGGTCGAGGAAAGGCCGGAAAAACCAGCTCCGGCGGCGCGCAACTGCCGTGTCGAACTTCAGTACAGCCCGCTTTGCGGCGCGATCATCGGCAAGGCATATCTCACCGGAAAATGGGAGAAGCTGACCGGAATTCTCAATGTGACCGGCTTCCCCGAACAGCGGGTTCCGCTGGTGGAACTCTCTACGATCAACCGCGACTCAATCGTGCTTCGCGGCGGCGAGAGCCTCGCCTATGTGACGCAGAAGCTGACGCCGGGAACGCAGAGTACTGCCCGCAAGGCTGCCTTCCGCGTCATCGACGGCAGCGGCAGGACCGTGGCGGAAACCGCGCTCGACTGCCCCGCTGTCACCGCGCCGGAGTGGTTCGGCCATGACATCGGCAAAGAGTATCTCAACGGGAAGATTCCCGCCCCGTGGACCAGACCGGTCATTGCGGGCAATACGGTGAAACTGGTCCATGCGACGCACACCTTCAACGAATTCGCCCTGCCGTGCGGGGCGGTGGTGGAGGTGACCGGGCGCAACGGCAACTCGCTCGCGTTCCGTCCGCTTTCCATGTCGCTGAAATCGGCGGGGAACGATGTTGCAGGCGAAGCCGTGTTGACCGCCGGAACCGCCCGGCTGGAGATCCGAAGCCGGATGGAACCGGACGGGTTCACCGAAATCAAGTTTCGCCTGGTCAATCTCGATCCCGTCGCGGTCGGTTCGGTCCGGCTCCGCATTCCGGTGCCCGCCGCCGAGGCGAAGCTGATGCTGCCGGGAACGCTGGTTCAGAACGCCGCGGCGGTTTCGCCCGCCGGATATTCCGGCCCAGCCGGACAGTTCTGGCTGGGGAATGATGAAAAAGGCCTTTCGTTCTCCTTCGACACTGACCTTTTCTTCGGCGAGAAAGTCCGTGAACAGATCGCCGTCAAACCGGGGAAGGAGACGACCGAGCTCGCCTTCCGGTTCGCCGATGCGCCGGGACAGTTCGAGAAGGACACCGTCTTCCGCTTCTTTCTCCTGCCGACGCCGACCAAGCCGCGCCCGGACCGTCCGGTCCGCGACCTTACCGTCCGCAAATGGGAACGCTGGGCCGACTGGCACGGTTACCCCGATACCGGGAAAATCCCGGAACTTAAGAAGTGGACCGAGGAACTGAAGGGCCAGAATAAGGTCGGCATTCTCTACACCTGTCAGGGATTGCGTGAAGATGCTCCCGGGTTTCAGGAGTTCCGCAGCGATTTCGAACTCCAGCCCCGCTGGCGTTACTACCGCGACCGCGGACGGGACTGCTTCGCCACCAACAAGCGCGGTCCGGAAGGCGAACTCCAGCTCTATTACTGGGAACAGCTGATCGAAAAAGGCGGCGTCCGCGGCATTGCGTCTGACGGCATGAGCGCCGCCTGGGGCGACGCCAACCCGGCTCTCGCCGGAGTCGATGCCCTCGACCGCCGCGCGAAGTGGGACGAGATGAGCTCGCGCATCAAAGCCCAGCGCAATTTCCTCAAGCGGCTGCGCGGCCTCTTCTCGGCCACCGGCGAACCTTTCGCCATGATGGCCCACACCGGCGGCGGACTCGACGTCAGCACGCTCAGCTTCTTCGACGGCTATATGGAAGGCGAGCAGATGGCGCGCTTCAAGACCGGCTACTTCCTGCCGGAAGCGGTCTACGCGGTCGGCTACAGCGGCCTGCCGTGGGGATGGCGCTCGGTCTTCTGGTCGAAACACTGGCGCAATTACCTGTCGCAGGACAGTTCGCTGGCCTATTCGCTGCTCTTCAATACCGAGTTCAACGGCAACTTCCAGGCGGAGAATCCGGAATACGATCTAGAACTCATCCGCGATTTCGAAGGAAAGGACGGTTCGTTCCACCCCTTCTGGAATCCCGAACCCCGGCTGAATTTCCAGTCGGAAAGGGCCAAGGCCAGCTGCTATCTTGCCCCCGGCAAGGCGCTGATCGCGGTGTCGAACCTGACCGAGGACGAGGCGGAGTATACGCTCGACTTCACCGCGTTCTTTCCGGACGGCGACTTTCACGCGGTCGAACTGCTTGACAACCGCCCGCTCTCCGGCGGTCGCATTACCGGAAAGATCGCCCCGCACAGCTGCGACGTGATCCGTGTGGACGCCGGGAAAGCCGTGGCGAAGAAAGCACCGGAAGTTTCCGCGTCCCCCGCCTTCGACATCACCGGCAACCGGGCGGAAGATTGGCAGGCGAACGCCGACGGCAAGACCAGATTCTTCACCGTCGGGGCCGACAAGATCGCGCTCGTGTCGAAACCCGGCGGCTCCAAGGCGGCGACAGCGGTGTTTCGCCACCCCTTCGACCGCGATTTCGAGATGGATTTCACCATGACGGCCACCGACCGCGTCCGCTTCGAGCTCGGCCCGGTCACCATCGGTTACGGACCCGGTTGGGTCGGCTACGGCTGGTATGTCCAGGGGCCGGTGGCCAAACGAGGCAAAGGGCACGTCTATTATCAAATGCCGAAAGTGAACGGCAAAGAAATCCCCGTTCGGATTTCCCTCCGGGACGGCGTGCTCAATCTGCTCTACGACAACAAGGCGGTGGTGCGCGACCTGCCGCTCGAGCTGCCGAACGGCAACCTGTTCAATCTCCAGACCTGGCACGACGACCGAATCGAGTTCCATCTCGACCGGGCGTCGAACCAGGGCGAGACGATTATTGCAAGTGAATTCGATCACCCGGTGATCCATTAACAAAGAAGGAGTTGTGCCATGAAACGTTTTTTTACCTTGATTGAGCTCCTGGTCGTCGTCGCCATCATCGCGATCCTGGCCTCGCTGCTGCTGCCCGCTCTGAACCAGGCGAGGGCCCGGGCCAAGTCGAGCAATTGCCTCAGCAACCTCAAGCAGTGCGGTACCGCTTCGCTGATGTATGCGGGCGATTACAAGGATTACCTGCCGCCTTCGGCGACGACGGCGAGCACTAACCGGTCGCGCTGGTGGCAGATTCTTTCCGGCTGGACCGACGGCAATAATCTGGTGGCGGTCGGCAATTATCTGCCGACGCCCACGGTGGGCAAGCCTTCGCTCTTCGTCTGCGGCTCCTATGCTCCCTACGTATTGACCAAGGCGTCTGCCGAATACCTGACCTACGGCATGGTATCCAACGACGGAAATTCCGGCGGCGCGGGAGTTTACCGCCACCTGCCGGACCTGATCGGCAAGCCGGAACTTTCAGTCATGATCGGTGACAGCCGGCGCGGTCAATATACGGTTATCGATCATGGTCAGAGCTTTTTTCTTCAGCGCGGCAACGCCGGGAATATTGCGGGCACTTCGACCAAAACGCTCCACTTCCGCCATTCCGGTCACGCCAACGTGGTGATGATCGACGGCAGCGCCCGTTCGCTTCCGGTCGGAAAGGCGAGAGATTACGGATTCAGCTACATCGTCGGCGAATAATGACGAAGTATCTGTCACTGCTCCTGCTCTTTACCGTTGCCGGATGCGTTTCTCCGCGTCCGGAAGCGGCATCGCCGGTCGCTGCCCGCTATGCGGAACTTTCGCCGGTCATCGACGGGAAACTCGATGATCTGGCGTGGCGGCGGGCCGAGTGGGTGATGCTCGACGGCAGCCGCCCGGCGTTTCCCCGGAACGAGGCGGAGTGGGAATTCCACTCCGCTGTCTCCGGCGGCCGGGGGTATGTGGAGGAGCAGTTCAACCAGAAAACCCGCGCCGCCGCGGTCTGGGATGAGAAGGGACTCTATTTCGCCCTCTCCTGCGAAGACGTCGATGTACAGGCGCTTTCCGGGGAGGGCGACTGGATCTGGCTCGGCGATGTGCTCGAACTTTTCCTGGCGTCCCGCGCTGTTGCCGGAGCTCCGGTCTGGGAGCTTCAGATCAACCCGGCCAACGCCCGGTTCATGCAACCGGAGCTGCCGGTCGTTCCGGTGACCGCCGCCCATGTCGAAGGGACGGCGGGAGACAGCGCCGGGCGCGACGCCGGCTGGTCGGTTGAGATCTTCCTTGCCTGGGAACAGCTGGAAAAGGCGGGGCTCGCCCGCCGTCCGCGTGGGAAGGGGGCGTACGAAGCCGCGGCGGTCCGCTTCGCCTCCTGGGATCTCTCCATCTACACGCAGGAGCGGGTCAACCGCTTCACCACGCCGGGGAAAGCCAATCCGCATTTCCCCGAACTGTACCGCCCGCTGCGTTGTCTTCCGCGGTGATTTCGCGGGAGATTGTCAGGAAACCGGGCAGGGTTCGCCGATGCAGGCGAGGGCTTCCAGCGTGTCCGCGTCCAGGGTGCCGTCTTCCCGGAAGGGGAGGTCCCAGCTGACGACTGCGTCGAGCTGCCGGGAGGCATCGGTATGCCGGTGCAGCTCCTCTCCGGAGAAGCGGAGCGGCCCTTTGCCCCAGGTCTGTCCGGCGTAAGTGAGCATGTGGCGCTGGATGCCGGAAGCGGGGAATCCCGACTCCAGCATCCGGGCCGGATCGTTGCACTCCCCGGCGCAGAAGTCCTCCTCGGGACTCAGGACCACCGGAGGGTACTTGACGCCGCAGTTGAAGGCGACAATCGCTTCCGGATTCCCGGCGCGGGCGGCGGCGGCGAAGGTGTGAAAATCCGGCTCCCCGCCGGAGAGGTACATCTCCTTGTAATAGTAACAGCCGTCGAACCACCAGCCGTTGAGCCGGTCGCCCCAGCGTTCGGACCAGCAGCGGATGACTGCCTCCCAGTTTCGCTGCGCCCGGGAGAGCTTCGGGTCCGGGTCCATGCCGCCGTCACGTCGCAGCGCCTCCTGGTCGACCGGGCTCCACGCCCTGAAATCCCATTCCGGCACGAATCCGAGCCGGCGGACCGCCTCGGCGTCGGCCATCGGCGCATGGCTCGGCAGGTAGCCGAGCAGCGGAATCCGGTACCGCGCCAGCGAGTCCGCCAGATCGGCGAAGAGGTCGCGGCGGGAGCAGCGCCCGGCGACGGCCAGCTCATCGTAAGTTGCGTTGGGAGAGCAGAAATATCCGGAATTCTGCCCCAGTGTCAGAAATACATATCCGGCATCGACGGCGGCCAGCTGGGCCGCCAGCCGATCGGTGTCGAAGGCGTCGACCCGCCGGTTCCAGGAGTCGGCATCGACTTCCCGGATGTCGCTGGTGCTTGGCGGAATGGCGAGAAAGTGCAGAAAGACTCCCCAGCCTCGGCTGCGGAATTTTTCCGCCCCCCATTTTCTCATTTGACAATTCATCATGATCATTCTTTCTCGGCAATGATAAATTTGCCGTATTGGGTCGGGTCATTCGACGCTATGCCGTCGAAGAGACGCAGCATCTTGCGCTGGAGCGCCTTGTCCGCGTTGTTGACCAGCAGTGCGAACCCGATGTTGGTCCCCGGCTTCGGCATGGATTCCGCGCCGAGCAGTTTCCAGGGGAAGAGCGCCTCATAAACCGTCCGCTTTTCGGCTTCGTTCCGGACGACACGGATGGTCTTCATCAGCTCGAAGGCGGGTCCGCTTTTGACCCCGTCCGCATAACCGAGAAAGCACCAGCCCTGCGCTTTTCCGTCGCGGCGGGAGGCGATTCCGTACTCCACGACGCGGTGCCCGTTGAGTCCGTGCCCGACATTGTTCGGCTCCCAATCCCGATCCGCGTCGAGATCGAAGCCGACCTGAATCGAATCCTCCTTCCACATTTCGTTCCAGCGATCATTCTGAACGTGGTAATCGTCGCGGACCGCGAGCCACAGATGAAGACCGTCGGGAGCGGCGGCGAGCTTGAGTTCCGCCTCGGCCGGAAAAGACCCATCTTTTGCGGACTCGTCCGGACGGTTCCACGCGGCGACATCGACGCCGGGAATTTCGGCCCAGTCGGCGGAAGTGAATTCCGGAACCGCGAACGCCGCCAGCGGTGTGATGTTGAACCCGGTTTCCGTCATCCAGTTGATTGGCTGACGGCATCGGATTTCGAGCCGTCCGGTTACGCGATTCCCATTTTTCGCAGCGATGTTAAAGTCGGCGGGAACCGTTTTTCCGTTGGGAAACTTCATGCTTTTCTCCGCCGAAATTTTTCCGTCGGCGTCAAAGAGTTTCAGCTCGAATTCCGCCGTTCCCGGCAGGGCGGAGGACACTGCGAACTCCAACCGTCCCTCGGGAGCGCGGCCGTTCCAGCAGAAGCCGGACATGGCGACTCTGACCGGAGGAACCACCGTTACCGGTTGTGCATAAAAATCGCTTCCCCGACGGAGAAGAACGGTATATTCGCCCAGCGGAGCGGTCGCGGGGAAACGGACGCCGCTGTGGTCGAGGGACAGGCCGGGCGGCAGAATGGTCTCGTCCGCAGTCACCGGAAGAACGGTTCCCGGCAGCATTTTCTTCTCCGGGAGAATCGTTATCTCGGCGACGGCGGCATCTTTGAACGTCACATAGCACGGACTCGGGGAGAGTGCAATGCGACGGGTCGGCGCAATGCTCCGGCCGGTCATGCCGGTCACGCTTTGCGGCAGCTCCGGCAGCGAATATTCAACCTCGTCCTTGCTGGTCCACAGCGCGGCCAGGGCTTTGCCGTCACGTTTGAAGCCGGTCCAGAAAATCCCCGGCGCCAGTTTGAAATATTGCCCGCCCCCCTTGACGGTGGACATTTCCCGCAGCATGGTGGAAAACGCGACGAAGGCAGGCAGCGGCGTATAATCCGGCTTCACGATCGAATAGTTGTAGTCCTTCGCCGCCTGGACGTAGCGGGCGTTGAAGTAGATCATCGCATCGATATTCCGGGCGGTGCAGAGCAGCAGCGAGCGGACGCAGTAACGCGCCTTGTCAAGTTCGGAAACCGGTTTCTGCCAATCGCCCGGGTAACCGGTCCAGCCGAATTCTGTGAGCGCGACCGGCAGGTTGCGGTATTCGGTCGTGGCCAGATATTCCTGCATTCCGATGATGCGTTCGATGAAATCCGTCTCGGGAGGCGTAGCGGGCACGTAGGCGTGCATCACCACATAATCCATATTCCGCAGGATTCCTTTCTCCACATACCGTTTGAAGGCTTTGAGGTCGATGCTGTAAAGTACCGGCCCGCCGACCTTTGCGCCGGGACGGCCGCGCTTGACGGCATCGGCCGTCTCGTTGTGGAAACGGACCAGTTCCTCTTCGGTCCCCTGCCAGTGGGCGTTCGGCTCATTGTAGACACAGACCACATCGGGCAGGTCCGGGTTGTCGCGCGCCCATACTTCGACCGCTTCGGAATAGAGTTTCCAGTCCTTCGGGGGGAAGAGATAATGGTTTTTCGCCCGTTCCGACTGAAGGAAGGTCGGGAATACGCCGTTCATTCCGGAAAAAACGAGGAAATCCCGGCGATTGGATGCTGGCTTCTGAAAATGGCTGACCAGCCGTCCGTCCGGCCCCGGGGCGACCGCATCGAGCGTCCAGAATCCCCAATCGATGTTGGACCCGATCTCTTTCGCCCAGTCGCCGGAAGCGTGGACGCGCATCACACCGTAGCGGGACTGTTTGCGGACCTCTTCCGGAATCCGGGGGCCTACCACGCCAGCCGTGGCGTCCGACGAGAGTTCGCTTCCGTCCTTGTACCGGGCGGAGGCGACGACTTCGTAAAACCCCGGACCTGGAAGAATGACGGAGGTTTCCTTCGTCCCTGCAGGGATGACGGTCTTCTGCAGGATTTTCTGTTCCTCGTCACGCACCGTCAACTTGCCGTCCAGCAGCTCGCCGGGTGCGAACCAGCGGACCGTCAGGCTCCCGGAATCGCCGAAGAAGGTGTTGCCATCCTCGCCGGTCGCAATTTTTTGGTTGACGACGTCGGTCTCGTCGATTTTCAGCTTTTCAAGCAGGAATTCCCCTTTGCCGGAAGCGGGATCGACCCATAGCACGAGCCGCCCGGAGACGGTATCGTTGGCGATGGTTCCCTGCTCTGTCTGGACGCCGCGGGAATTCCATTTCCAGGCTTCGACCATGTCTATCACGGTGTCCCAGTCCCGCCGGGGGCGCAGCGGAACCGCCCAGCGTCCGTTGCTCTGCCGGATGCGGAATTGGACCGCCCCGTTGCCGCATTCCTTCTGCCAGGCCTGAATGGAAAGCCCCAGCCTCCGCGAAGTGACGAATTCCGGCTGTTCTTCAAGCTTGAATTCCGGGCCGGAAACTTCCACCGGCGTTTTTCCCGCCTGAAGAATGCGGATGCGGATTGCGCCGGGATTTTCGCCTTCGGGCGGGACATAATCAACCGCGACGCGCGACGGATCGGCGCTTTGCCAGAGTCCGGCTCCGGCGGCGGTCACCGGGAGTTCGTAGACCGCCCGCGTCTGGATCTTTTCGGCTCCGGCCGGCAGCAGGCAGGCGCAGAGGCACAATAATGCTAACAGTTCTTTTTTCATCAGAGCTCCGATTCAATTCCAGTTGGCGGCATAGAGTCCCTGTGCGACGCCATCCTTGGTTTTCCAGGTCCAGTATCCGGCTGCCCGCATTTCGTCGCCGAGCTGGCTGCCGGAGATTGCAACGGAATGACCGTCACCATAAAGGATATTTCCCTGTTTACCGTGTCGTTCCATGAACATGCCGTCGCAACTGGAGTTATTGTCGTCGAGGCAATACGATTGCTGATAGCCGCCTTTCGCCGGGACGACCGAATCCCCCAGAAGAATCATGCTGGAAGGTTTGTTCCATATTCCCCGCGTTGCGGCGGGATTGAGCGGGTCCTCGACCCGGATGTTCGGTTTGAAATAGAAGATCGCGGTTGTTCCTCTGCGGTAGCAGCGCAGTCCGTATCCGGAGGAGGTATCGTTCGATCCGGTCTTGAGAGAATTGCTTATGGGGCAGCGGAACAGAAATGCGCTTTTTTTTCCGGCGGCCGAATACTCGTAGGCGGAAGGCATTTTCAGATATTTCGCCAGCACTTCAAACCATGGAACCTGCGAATAAGACGCATTGACCCCGTCCCTGATCCGGCAGCTGTTGGGCGCCAGGAATGTTCCGTTGAAATCATTGGCGTACTGGGCGGCATACAGGCCGATCTCCTTTTGCCGCGACATGCAGCTGCTCGCCGTGGCCCGTTCGCGGGCCTGGTTCAGCGCCGGCAGCAGCATTGAGGCGAGAATGGCGATGATGGCGACGACGACAAGGAGTTCGATCAGCGTGAAATTCCAGACAGGGGAACGTTTTGCTGATTTTCCAAGTAACGTTTTCATGTTCGATTCCCTTTTTTTGCTTTTCCCTTCGACACCGGTTTTCGTCGGGAACAGTTTGATTCGATTGTCCGCGGTTTCCATATTTAATTATATCCGAAAAAGTGGCAAAGGGCAATTGGAATAATCCGTACATCAATGGGAATATTGCGACCTTTCGTTTTTTTTGCTTGCATGTCGTGCAAAAGCGGAATAAATTATCATGCAAAGAGTAAAGCGGGGGAACCGGTTTTTATGAGAAGTCCGAATCGGATCAATAATGCCTTCATCTCGATCATGAGCCGCTCCCCTCGCTGCACGGAAGTCGTGTTCGCGGAGGAATCGGGGCCGTTCATCGGCGAAGACATGCGCCGCGAGAGCGCCGGGATGCTGGCCTATCTGTTGAGCGGCAGCCAGAAAATCGGCTTCTACCGCGGCGGGAAAATTGCGACCCACATCATGCGGCCCGGTGAGTTTTTTTTCGCTCCGGTCGGGCACCCTTACACCATCGACTGGCAGCAGAATTGCCGGCGCATCGGCGTGGTGGCGGGCGAATTCGGGCGGCTTTCGATCTCGTGGAACAACCACACCGAAAAGGAGTCCCGGACCGTGGTCAAAGGCGATCTCTGGTATTCCGCCGGAATCCGGGAGGAAACCGACCTCTTCGCACTGTTTTCCGCGCTGACCGGGCGAATCGCCAAACCGGGAGACTCCCCGGTCAGCCGGGCCCTCGCCGAACTGATCGTACAGCGTATTGTCGAACATCTCGAGACGGAGTGGAAGGTCGTTCCCAACGGTTCCGGCCTCCAGACCTTTCAGCGGATCGCCACCTATCTGGAAGCCCATTCGAAAGACCCGATCAGCCGCAAAGAACTGGCGATGAGATTTCATCTGCACCCCGATTACGTCACCCGTCTTTTTCAGCAGCATGCGCAATGCGGATTTTCGGAATATCTGCTCCGGTTGCGCATGCTGAGCGCCACCTGGCTTCTTGACAACAGCGAATTGAGCGTTCGTGAAATCGCCGGAAACTGCGGCTTCAACGACGTCGGCTACTTCATCAAGGTGTTTCGCGGCCGCTACGGCAAAACCCCGGCGAAATGCCGCAGCGGGCGTTCCCTGAAAATCCAGATCCTCTCCTCGGATGAAGAGATCCCGTAACGGCCCTTTCTGCGGCGGACGAAGCGTTTTTCGATTTCGCGCAGCGTGACGGTGATCATCGTCGGGCGGCCGTGGGGGCAGAGTTCTGCTCGGCAGGCTTACTTCAAAACGGCTGAATCACACAGGCCGTCGACAAAATCATGACAAAACTGCTGTTTTGCAGTTGGCCCTCTTGACAAACGATTGCGAATCGAGTATAATATAGTCAACTGATATAACTGATTTTGGCAAAAAGAAAGCCGCTTTGCATGGTCGTTTCCGATAAAAATCAGAGTGTGCTCACGCACTTCAACGCCTCCGACGATACTGCGATAAACGAGCAGTTGGCCGAATTTCTAAAAGAAGCCATTATGCGCGGTGATTTTACCGGCGGCGAAAAATTGCCGTCCCTGCGCACGATTTCGCAAGTCTGCAACATCAATTACTTTTCCGCCCAGCTGGCCACCGAGGTCTTGATGCGCGACGGGTTGCTCTATAAGGTCCACGGCAAAGGGATGTACGTGAGCGACTCCAGGCACAAGGGCGATGTCGTCTGCCTGTTTATCGCCGAAGACCCGCGCGGCGGCTCCGCTTTCATCTATACTCTGGCCAGTATGTTAAGCCGCCAACTCTGCGAGCGCGGGATTGAGTCGCTGATTTACAACGAGAATCGTCCCATCGGCGAGCGTACCACGATCCCCCCTTACATCGCCTCGCTGATTAATGGAAACCGCTTGAGTGCGATTTTGGGAGTTGGGCTCTCGATTGACTGTCTTGAGTGGTTTGACCGTTTGCCGATCCCAAAAGCAAAAAATGAAATCATTCCGAGTATCTCTTTCGAGTGCTTGCGGCATGCCCTGCTGTCTGACAAATACCGTCATCCGCTGTTTATCATCCCGGAGGATGTCCACCGCGGTTTTGAGTCCGGACTTGTGATGAAATCTCTGACCCGGGCCGGAGTACCGATTGAACGATGCGAGTTCAATCTTTTGCGCGAAAACAAAGTGGGCGTTTGCAGCTTTGCCGAGCAGGGATATGATTTGATTAAAACAGCGTTTCAGCGGCCGCAAGCGCCGGATCTGCTGTTCGTTTACCCGGATATGGCGATGCCGGGCGTCATTCCCGCGTTGATTGAGCTGGGGATCGATATCCCCGGCAAACTCAAGGTTTTCAGCCACCGAAACACCGAAATCCCGATCTTTTGCCCGTTTGAAGTCACTTATCTTGAAGTTTGCATCAACGACTATGCCAATAACATCATCAACGCCTTGTATGAACCCAAAAACAGGTGAGTACAATGAACAAAAGGAGAAATTATGTCGTCAGCAGGTAACACTCAAACCGGGAGGAACGATCATGAGAAATAAACATCTATTTACACTGATCGAACTTTTAGTCGTAATTGCCATCATCGCCATTTTAGCCTCCATGCTTTTGCCCGCGCTGGGCAGGGCCAGGAGCCGGGCAAAAAGTACGCAGTGCCTCGCCAACATGAAACAGCAAGGTACCGCTCTGGGCATGTACTCCGATGACAACGCCGGGATGAGCGTCGCCCATTCCGACGCATCCGCCTGGATTATTCAGCGTGATGTTTTTATCAAAAACAATCTGGGGCGGCCGACCTGGCAGCGATTCATTGCGCCTTATCTGGCCATTTCCGACAATCTTTGCATTGCCCCCTCAAACAAGCCGCAGCCGTTCGCCTGTCCGGGAGTCCCCGTCAATACTTCATTGCCCAGCACACTGGTAGTCGGATCAGCCGGATACAACGGGGAATACAATGGCGGACTGGGCAGCGCATACGGCGGCACTTCCGCGTTTTGTTACTCCATCAATGCGTATGGTTATGCCAGCTGGTATCCGGCGGACGCCAACGGGGGAAATCATAAAACGGGCGAGTTGAAAAATCCGTCCCGGCTGTTTGCCGTTGTCGAGGGCGGACAGGGCGGACGGGTGATTGGCAGCGATCTTGATAAAAACGATGGCGGCGGCACCTGGCCGATCTCCAGTGGCGGGGTCAGGCGCGTTCGCTATCCCCACTCCCAAGGTTCCAACCAACTTTATGCCGACGGCCATACCGGATCGACCCCCGGACTTTTGCGGGAAAGAACCTCCATCACCTGGGCCCCGCACTGGGGCACATTGCGATAAAGGTAGAGAAACAACAGGATGATGATTGATATGAAACGAATTTCGATTGCCGTTTCGGCCGTGATGCTGTGGCTCGGGCTCAACGCCGTTGAGTTGCCGTCCCTCAATTGGGCCCCCGGAAGCGACTGGGTCAATGTGAAAACGTTAGGAGCCAAAGGCGATGGCGCAACCGACGACACCGAGGTGATCCAGGGGGCGATTTCGGCGATGCGCGAAGGCAGCGTATTGTATTTTCCCGCCGGGAAATATGTGATCAAAAAAGAGCTGAAGATGCTTAAGACAGAAGAGGTCAAAAACGAGAAACGCTACATCGGCACCGCCTTTTACGGTCACGGCAAAGATACCGTCCTCAGCTATGAGGGAGAGGATGGCGGCGTTTTATTTCGCGAAATGGGCGCAGTCCATTGCTCTTATATCGGTTTGACCTTTGAGGGCAACAACAAAGCGGCGATCGGATTCCTGCACGACAACGACAACAAGTTTGAAACACATGTCATGCATGAATATATGGCCTTCCGCAATTTCAAACAGTACGGTATTTTATCGGAGAAAAACAGCAAAGACGGTTTATCCACCGCTGAAATCGCCTTTCGCTACAACATTTTTGACAACTGCAATGTCGCGGTGTCATTCACCAGCTTCAATGACTACGATTACACCTTCGACGGCAGTTATTTTCTCAATAACCGCATCGCCGTGGAGTGCATCAACGGCAATTTTTACATCCGCAATTCTTACTTCAGCAAAAACCAGTGCGATGTCGAGGCCAATCCGGAGCATGGCTCCTCCATTCGCCGCTCGGTTTCGGTCGGCTCCGGCAAATTCCTCAATTCTTACAACAGCATATCGCCGATGACCGTGGAAAATTGCTATGTGGCCGATTGGACCGGACCGGCGGCAATCGTATCGCGCGGCGCGCCGCTGGCATTCTTTGACAATGTATTCAAGCATTCGGCGGAGAAGGTCACCGCCCTGCTTGCCGACAAGAGCCAGAAAGTCCTCTCCGCCAACAACACGGTCATCGGCGGCGGCAAATTGATCGGCGGCACCCCTCAGGTCACCGAAGTCAAAATCGACAATGATGTGCTCCCGCTGGATGAAAACAACTGTTTTATGCCGGACTCGGTCGCTCTCCCTGCAAAACTTTTTGACGTCAAAGCCGATTTCGGCGCCAAGGGCGATGGCGTGACCGATGACACCGGGGCCGTCCTGAACGCGGTCGCCGCGGCGCGGCAATTCCGGAACGATGCCACCGTTTACTTTCCCAGGGGCCGGTACCGGATCACGCGGACCATCGAGTTGACCGGCGGCAATTATCGGCTGGGCGGTTCCGGGGTGTTTTCCAAGGTTCTTTTTGACGGAAAACCGGAGGCCGACGCCATTAACATTACTCCCGACGGGAATCTCCGCATCGAAAATCTATTGATCGCCCGTAACAATCTTTCCCTCCGGCCGCGCGACAACAAGGGGCAACACAGTGGAGGCCTGCCGGTTTGGACCAATGATGTCGTGTGCACCGGCGCCGACATCCGGCAGAACCCCTCCGCCAACGGTTCCCGATGCACATACTCCAGCGTTTATGTTTCCGGGAAGTACGCCTATATGCCGTTTGAACTCGGTCTTCGCCTGAGCAATCTCAAGGCGCATGATACGGTGATCATCGACAATTGCGAGGGCAACATCCAATCGCATAATTCGGGAAGCGCCACCATTTACGCTCCGATCAGTTATGAGGGCACGATCTGGAGCAAGGGCGAGGGCAGCGGCGGTCATTTTGTAATCTTATCGCGGCTCTCCACGCTGTCGCAATACAGTTTGTATATTGAGGACAACAACTCCTTGATCGCCACAGACTACTATGTCGAGCAGGCGGCCCCTGATACCATTTGTCTCCGGGGCGACAAAAACCTGCCGCCCGGCCGGATCACCCTGTCAATGCCCAAGCTGGACATTGCCAATACTTCGGCGGATCTCGACAGGGACAAAGAGTTGATCACCATCGATCATTATCGCGGCGAAGTGAACTTTTTCGCCACGCAACTGTATCCTCCAAAATGGGCGGTCAACCTGACGATCAAGGGGGACGACACCAAACTGAACATGGTTAACAATTTCTTCTATGTCAAAAGTTTGGCGATTATGCCCAAGGATTATGCGTTTCAGCTCGTGAGTTCGTCCGGCAACAGCGCATTCAACGACAGCGCTCTTGTGTTTACGCACGCCGCCGGCGATGCCGCCGCCGCGGTCAATGCGATCAAGGACATGCGCACCGCCGGTAAAGTTGACTGGCGGATCGCTTATCCCGGTTTAAAACAGTAGCATTGCCGTTAGACCCCAGGCTGGAAATTACGGCCAGCCATTCCTTCGCTTCTCCCGTTGCCGTCAGCGGCGGGCGAAGCGTTTTTCGATTTCGCGCAGCGTGACGGTGATCATCGTCGGGCGGCCGTGGGGACAGAGCGTCCCCTGACGGCATTCGCCGAGCTGGCGGAGCAGCTCTTCGGCGGCCGCCGGAGGCAGCCTGTCGTGCGCCTTGACCGCCGCGCGGCAGGCGGCGCGGGCGACGTATTCAAGCTCGACCGGCAGATTGTGTCCGGCGTTGTCCAGCAGCTCCTGAAGCATGTCCGGAATCATCTCCGCCAGGTCGCGGTGCCCCGGCAGCGCCGCCGGGACCGAGTTCAGCATCACCGTGTGACTCCCCATCGGCTCGATGTCGAAGCCGACCGCTTCGAAAATCTTCCGGTTTCTCAGCAGCAGCGTCGCCTGGGTCTGCGGCAGCTCCAGCGTCTGCGGCAGCAGCAGCGTCTGGGCCGCCGCGCCGCGCTTCGCCGATTCGAGCAGCCGCTCGAACATCACCCGCTCGTGGGCGGCGTGCTGGTCGATCAGGATCAGCCCGGATTTCCCCGCCGCCAGGAGATAGGTCTCATCCAGCACGCCGATCAGCCGGGTCGGCCATTCGCCGTTGAACGGAGCGTCGGGGTAATCGAATTTCGAGGTCGTCGGAACTTTCGGAACCGTCTCCGCCTCAGGCGGAACATCGGTCAGGAACTCCGCGCTTCCCGCGGTCGCCGTCGCCGGAACCGGCTCTGGAATCTCCTCGTCGATCAGGAATTGCGGCTCTTCTTCGGTCGTCATCTCCGGCTCCGGGGGAGGGGAGGAGGGCACCGGGACCGGCCGTTCGGGGAGAATCTCCGGGAAAGCCGGCTGCTCGGTTTTCTTCGGCTCGTAACGCACCGCCGCCGAATCGAGCACCATCCGCAGCGGAATCTGCCCGGAGAGCGGCAGCGTGTCGGGATTCAACGCGGCGGGAGCCGCTTCGCGCGTCCGTTTGAGCGCGTTGCCGATCGCCGCCGCCACCGCCCGGCTCACCACGTATTCGTGGCGGAAGCGGACTTCGCGTTTGGCCGGGTGAACGTTGACATCCACCTCGCGCGGCGACATTGAAATAAACAGGATCACCGGGGGGAAACGCCCGCTCTCGGCCAGCGTCGCGTATCCTTCGCGGATGCCGCGGTAGATGGCCGGGGATTCCACCGCCCGTCCGTTGATGAAGGTGCGCTGCTCGCGGCGGCTGTTGCGGGTGAAGCCGGGCGCGGCGGTCCAGCCGGTGATCTCCAGGCCGTTCTCACGGTGGCTGACCGGCCAGAACGAATCGGCGTAGGGCCGCCCGAAGAATTCACGCAGCCGCGGCCCGGCGCTTTCCGCCGCCGGGGAGTGGAAGACGGTCCGGCCGTCGCTGACCAGCTCGAAGGCCACTTCCGGGCGCGGCAATGCCAGCGCCAGCACCGTCTCTTCGATGTGGTGGGATTCGGTCGCGTCGCTCTTCAGGAATTTCCGCCGCGCCGGCGTGTTGAAAAAGAGGTCGCGGATTCGGATCGAAGTCCCCACCGCGCCGCCGCAGGGGGCGGTTTCGAGGAGTTTCCCCGCTTCGACGGTCACTTGCGTGCCTTCCATCTGGTCGACGGTCCGGGTGCGGAGTTCGAGACGGCTGATGGAGGCGATCGAAGGCAGCGCTTCCCCGCGGAACCCGAGGGTGACGATGTTGTCGATCCCTTCCTCGTCGAGCAGTTTGCTGGTGCCGTGCGGTTGGAGACAGAGCAGCGCGTCGTCGGCGTCCATGCCGCAGCCGTCGTCGCTGACGGCGATGAGGCGGGTTCCGGCGCGTTCGATTTCGATGCGGATTCGCCGCGCTCCGGCGTCGATGGCGTTCTCCAGGAGCTCCTTGACCACCGAGGCGGGCCGTTCGATGACCTCGCCCGCGGCGATCCGGTTGCTCAGGTGTTCGGACATTACATGGATCTTACTCATGCTGCGGCTCCGGAAGGGATACGGGCGGCGCCGTTTCCGGCTTCCCCGCGGATTGATGTTTCTTCGCGTTCTCTTCAGCCAGCGCCCGGTAGTAGGCGGCCTTTTCCGTATCGCCGAGCTCTTCGTAGGCGCGACTCAAATTGAGGTCGATTCCCGGCTGGTCGGGGTCTAGTTGCCGGGCCGCCAGCAGTTCGCGGATTCCCGCCTCGTACCACTGCATGTTGATCATCGAGAGCCCGAGGTTGTTGCGGGCGACCGCGTCCTTGGGGCGTCTGGCGAGGATGGCTCGGAACATGTTCCCTGCATCGTAGTAACGTCCCGACATGTAGTAGACGTTGCCGAGCATCTTCATCGCGGCGATGTTGTCGCGGTCAAAATTGAGAATCCGTTTCAGCGAACGTTCCGCTTCCGGATAGCGCTTCTTTTCGAACAGTCGCTCCGACTGCTTGAGCAGCTGCTGAAGAATCTGCGGCGAGGCCGGCGCGGTCCTGGTCTGCCGCCGGCCGGTGATTCCCGGCCGGTCGTAGGTATGGATGACCAGCGCAGTCAGCAGCACCACGCCGAGCAGCGCGCCGCCCGTCACCAGGAGTCTCCAGATTTCCCGGCTCATGCGCGCCCCTCTCCGGGAACTTCCGGGCCGGGGTGGAAGCAGCGGACGGTGTGCCCGTTCCCGAGCTCGGTTTCTCCCGGTTTCTTCGCCCGGCACTCCTCCTTCTGCGCGTCGGAAAGGACGGCGCGCCTTGCGCAGCGGTCGCAGAAGCGGCAACCGGGCGCGAAGTCGGCGGCCGACGGCACACGCCCCGGAATGGTCGAGAGCCGTTTTTCTTCCCTGCCGAGGCGCGGCACCGCCCGGAGCAGCGCCTGGGTATAGGGATGGGCCGGGTTGGCCAGCAGTTGCGCGGTCGGCCCGGATTCGGCGATCTGCCCGGCGTACATCACCGCCACGCGGTCGGCCAGTTCGGCGACGATGCCGAGGTTGTGGGTCACCAGGATCACCGCCATGTCGCGTTTGTGCCGCAGCTCGTCGATCAGTTCGAGGATCTGGGCCTGGATGGTTACGTCGAGGGCGGTGGTCGGCTCGTCGGCGATCAGGAGTTCCGGGTTCCCGGCCAGCGCCATGGCGATCATGATGCGCTGCTGCATTCCGCCGGAGAGTTCGTGCGGATAGGCGTCGATCCGGGTTTCGGGAGCGGGGATGCCGACCTGTTTCAACAGCGAAATCACCTCTTCCCGGCGGTCGGTCACCTCGGGGCGGTGCAACTCGAGCACCTCGGCGATCTGGCTGCCGATGCGGAAGACCGGGTTGAGCGAGACCGAGGGTTCCTGAAAAATGTAGGCGATTCCGCCGCCGCGCACCTTGCGCAACCGCCGGAGCGGCACGTGGGCGAGGTCGAGCTCCTCCTTTTTGGAGCGGAAGCGGATTTCATCCGCCGAAACTCGTGCGGGCGGCGTCGGCAGCAGCGAGGTCAAGGCGAGGCAGCTGATGCTCTTCCCGCAGCCGGATTCCCCGACCAGTGCCAGGATTTCTCCCCGTTCCACTTCGAACCCGATGCCGTCCACTACCGGCGGCGTCGAGCGGCCGAATGAGATCGAGAGGTTGTTTACGGTCAATAAAGCCATAGTAGCGAAAAGCCGTTTCCGTTTTTGAAGAATATAACATGAAAAGCGTCAAGATTCCACATTATTTCGTGCCCGGCGGTAGAAAAAAGAGAAATTCACGGCTATATTACATTCGAAGGGTATGGATTGGAACGTTGAATGGACCAACGGAAAGAGGGTGCATGGAAAGAGCAATGATTTCGGGGCGGGGGTTGATTTCCCCCATCGGCGGAACCGTGGCGGAAAACGAAGCCGGGCTCAGGTCCGGCAGGAGCGGAATCATCCGTGAGGCTTCCTTTGTCGAAAATAATCTCGAAAGTCAGGTCGGCGGCAGCGTCGGTGAAATTCCGCCCTGTCCCCTTATCGATCGCAAAACACTGCGGTTCTGCCCGCCGGTGAGCGTGATGTCGGTCGTCGCGGTACTCGAAGCGATCGCCGAGTCGGGCATTTCGCTTGACGAGCTCCGCACCATGCGCGTCGCGGTGATCGGCGGCGTGGCCGGCGGCAATTATCTCGAACTTTACCAGCAGACCGACGGCTACCTCAAATCGAACTACCGGCTCCGCAATGTCAGCCCCTACAGCGTTCCGCGCATCATGCCGTCGAGCGCGGTGGCGACGATTTCCCTGCTTCTCGGGCTCACCGGAGAGTCCTACGATATTTCCGCCGCCTGCGCCTCCAGCGCGATTTCGGTGATGGTCGGCGCCCGTTTGATCCGTTCCGGGCAGTACGACGTGGTGATCGCCGGCGGCGCCGAGAAGCTCGACTGGGTGCAGGCGCTCGGGTTCTGCGCCTGTCGCGCGCTTTCGCGCAATTTCAACGACACGCCGGAACGGGCGAGTCGCCCGTTCGACCGCGACCGCGACGGCTTCGTGCTGGCGGAAGGCGCGGCCTATGTGGTGCTGGAATCCGAAACGCACCTCAAGGCGCGCGGCGGCCGGGCGATTTCCGAGGTCTCCGGCGTCGCCTCCAACAGCAACGCGAGAGACATGGTCGTGCCTGACGCCGCCGCTTCGGCCAACGTCATGCGCGCAGCGATCGCCGACGCCGGGCTCCGTCCCGAAGACATCGGCTACGTCAACACCCACGGCACCGGAACTCCGGTCGGCGACCCGGTTGAACTCGCCGCAATCCGCGACGTGTTCGGTTCGAAGAGCGCAATCAACAGCACCAAGTCGCAGACCGGCCACATGGTCGGTGCGACCGGTGCGGCCGAGATCATCTTCACTTCTCTCATGCTCGAACACCACTTTCTGTCGAAATCGCTCAATATCGACAATCCGGACCCGGAATCCGGCTGGGCCGACCTGGTCCGCGAATACCGCGAGGGCGTCAACATCCGTCACGGCATTTCGAACAGCTTCGCCTTCGGCGGCTCGAACGCCGCGCTGGTGATCTCCGACTGCGGGAACGGGCGGTGAAGGGCTCGGGGAAACCGCCGCGGCCGAAGCTGCCGGACTGGCTCAAAGTGCGGGTCCGCGCGGGCGGCAGCGGCGGCGAAGTCGCCGGAATCCTCCGCGATCTCCGGCTCAACACGGTCTGCTCCGGCGCGCTCTGCCCGAACATCGGCGAATGTTTCTGCTCTGGAACCGCCACTTTTCTCATCATGGGCGGAAGCTGCACACGCAACTGCAAGTTCTGCGCGATCGACCACGATCCGCACCCGGCTCCGCCTGAAACGGACGAGCCGGAGCGCCTTGCCGAAGCCGCGGCGCGGCTCAAACTCAATTATGTGGTCGTCACCAGCGTCACCCGCGACGACCTGTCCGACGGCGGCGCCGGAATTTTCGCCGCCGTCATCGAAGCGCTCCACAGACGGTTACCGGAATCCGGCGTCGAAGTGCTGACCCCCGACTTCAACGGCGACCGGGACGCGATTGCCGCGGTGCTTGCCGCGAAACCCTCCGTCTTCAATCATAACATCGAAACCGTCGAGCGGCTGTCGAACGAAATCCGCACCCGCGCCACCTATCGCAAGTCGCTCGAAGTGTTGAAGATCGCGGCGGAAATCGGCGGCGGAATCCCCGTCAAGTCCGGCATCATGCTGGGGCTCGGCGAGAGCGACGAAGAGGCGGTCCAGGCCCTGAAAGACCTGCGCGTCGCCGGGGTTTCCATCGTCACCATCGGCCAGTATCTGCCGCCGTCGGCGGAACACTGGCCGCTCGCCCGCTTCGTCACCCCCGACGAATTCACCCGGTTCGGCGAAATCGCCCGGGAACTCGGCTTCTCGGCCGTCGCCAGCTCGCCTCTGGTCCGCAGCAGCTATCACGCCGGAGAACTCGCGCGCGAACGCTGAACCTCGGGCAGGGGGGCGGGTCAGGCCAGCTTGTTCCCGCTCCGGGCGCGGGTCGCTTCATCGTGGAACTGAATGATCGGGTCGCAGCATTCGTCGCTCCCGTTCAGGGTTTCGACGTAGCGGCAGACCGCGTAGGGCTCGGACTTCTTCCGGTAGGAGTCGATCCATTCGGCGGCTTCCCGCTCCTCCGCCTCCGGGCGCGGCCAGAGGAATTTGCGGCCGTGCTGGTGCACCCGGTACGGCTTCGGCGTCAGCCGGGCGCGGAAGCATTTTTGGGAGTCGCAGAGCGTCGCATAGAGGTAGTCCGCGCCGAAGTGGCGCATCAGTTTGCGCGTCTCCTTCGAGCCGGGGGCGAAACCGCCGCCCTGCACGATCAGCCGGAACCCCGCACAGGTGCGGTAGACCCGGATCAGGCACGAAGCATATTCCGGGCGCGCCGCCGTTTTACGGATCTGTTCGAGCATCCGCTCTTCCGGCGATTCATGCATGGTTCCGGAAAAGAGGGAGCGCAGCGTGTCGAGGAACGACGGAGCCGGCGGCCGGAAACCGTCGATGTCGACGAAGACCAGCGTCTCGGAGTTGAGCACTTCGGCGCCGTACCGGTTGCGGGTGACTATATTTTCCGGCGAGAATTCGCGGACGATCTCTTCCCGGATCGGTCTTGCGTCGTAGCTCCACGGGCCGTTTTCGCCGTTGAGGCGGGTCTGGAGCGCCGCAAAATTGCGTTCCGCCACTTCTCCGGCTTCCGCCGGAGAAGTGTTCGAATAGCCGAACACGCGGCTCGGCTGACTGCTGCCGTCGGGCAAGAGAACCTCGCCCCGCTTCTCCAACCAGTAACGATAGATCCTCATCCGCCATGCTCCTTCGAGCCTGCCAGTGGACAAGCTCCTTACTTTTTCGCTTTCAGGAACGCTTCGATGAATTCTTCGATTTCGCCGTCCAGTACGCCCGCGGTGTTGCTGGTTTCCACGTCGGTGCGCAGGTCTTTGACCATCTGGTAGGGCTGGAGCACGTAACTGCGGATCTGGCTGCCCCAGCCGTTTTCCGCCTTCTCCCCGCGGATGGCGTCGGCTTCGTTGCGGCGTTTTTCCTCTTCGTACGCATAGAGTTTCGCCTTCAGCATCTTCATCGCGGTGGCGCGGTTCTTGTGCTGGGAACGCTCGTTCTGGCAGCAGACCACAATGTTGGTCGGCAAATGGGTGATGCGGATGGCCGAGTCGGTTGTGTTGACGTGCTGACCGCCCGACCCACTCGAACGGTAGGTGTCCACACGCAACTGGGTCTCGTCGATTTCGATTTCGATGTCGTCGTCAAGCTCCGGGAAAACATCCGCCGACGCGAAGCTGGTGTGCCGCCGGGCGTTGCTGTCGAAGGGCGAAATGCGGACCAGCCGGTGCACACCCTTCTCGCCTTTCATATAGCCGTAGGAGAAGTCGCCGATGACGTGGAGCGTGGCGCTTTTGATTCCGGCTTCTTCGCCCGGCTGGATATCGATCACCTCGTCCTTCCAGCCGCGCCGTTCGAAGTAGCGGCGGTACATGCGCAGCAGCATGTTCGCCCAGTCGCACGACTCGGTGCCGCCGGCTCCGGCGTGGACCGAAAAGTAGAAATTGTTGCGGTCGAACTTGCCGGAGAGGAAGCTCATGATCTCCATCCGGTCGAGCGACTTGAGCAGCCGCCGGTAGGCGATCTCGGTCTCCTTGAGGAACCCTTCGTCCTCTTCGGCAAGCTCCAGGGAGACCGTGTAATCCTCGATCTCCCCTTCGATTTTACGATAGGGCTCAAGCAAATTCCGGCAGGCGGAGAGACAACCGACCGTGCTTTGCGCGGCCTCCTTGTCGTTCCAGAAATCCGGCGCGGACATCTTCTGTTCCAGTTCCGCCATCTCGGCTTTGCGGTCGTCGATGTGCAGAAACTCGTGAAGGTGTTCGATCCGGCTCTTGAGTTCGCCTTCCGCCTGGCGCAATTCGTCGATGCTCATCATTTCTTGGCATTCTCCAGTTTCCACATATCGTCCAGCAGGTGCTGGATGTCGTCGAGGCAGGCCCCGCAGGCGCCGCCCGCCTTGCAGTAATGGGTCACGTCCTCGGCCTTGCTGAGGTTGTTTTCCTTGGCGACTTTGAGAATCTTCACGTCGGTCACGCCGAAGCACTTGCAGACGATGCGCCCTTCGTGCTCATGGTCGTTCTCGAACGGACTCTCTTCGCCCTTGTAGTTGCTGATCGCCTTCTGGAGCGCCTCCATGCCCATGACCGAGCAGTGCATCTTGGCGTCCGGCAGGCCGCCGAGCGCTTCGGCAATCTGCTGGTTGCTCACCTGGGCCGCCTCTTCGAGCGTCATCCCCTTCACCAGCTCGGTCAGCACCGAGCTCGAAGCGATCGCGCTCGCGCAGCCGAAGGTCTTGAATTTGACGTCGGCGATGCGCCCCTGGTCGTCCAGCTTGAAGGTCAGCTTGAGGGCGTCGCCGCAGGCGGCGTTGCCGACTTCGCCGACCCCGTCCGGATTTTCGACTTCCCCGACGTTGCGGGGATGCAGAAAGTGATCCATCACTTTATCGGTATAATTCCACATGATTTTTTCCTCCTCGTTATAAGTGACGTCCCTGCCAAAAGTCCCGTCGCGCTTTTTTGTCTGCCGCTTTGCCGTTTCTCCACCGCCCCTCGGGCTTTACCGCTGCGGGTAAAGTCGCTTCGGGAGCGTTGAAGAACCGACTTTGCGGCAAATCAAAAAAAATCATCGACGTTACTTTTTGCAGTGCCGTCGGTCAGAGAAATTTCGCATTCTCTTTCTCGATTTCACGCTTGAGCAGTGCCGGAACCTCCTCGAGTGCAATCCGTTCCGCTTCGCGGCCGCTGCGGAGCTTGAACTCCGCCTGGCCGTCCGCCAGCGTCTTCGGCGACACCACGATCCGGAACGGAATTCCGAGCAGGTCCGCGTCGCTGAACATCGACCCGGCTTTTTCACCGCGGTCATCATACAATACTTCGATTCCCGCCGACTGCAAGTCGGAATACAGTTTTTCGCAGATTTCTCCGACATTGTCCTTGCCGGGGTTGACCGCGCAGATTTCCACCTGCCACGGCGCGATCGACAGCGGCCAGACCGGGCCGTATTCGTCGTTCGACTGCTCGATCACCGCCGCCATCGCCCGGCCGACGCCGATTCCGTAGCAGCCCATCACCATCGGGTGCGACTTGCCGTCGCGGTCGAGGAAATCGCAGTGCATCGCTTCGGTGTACTTGGTGCCGAGCTGGAAGATATTGCCCACTTCGATGCCGCGGGTGAAGCGCAGCGGCTCGCCGGTCAGCGGGCAGGGGTCTCCCTCGCGCACGGTGGCGATATCGGTGACCAGGCACTCGACTCCGGCCATGTCGCGGTCGAAATTGAAATTCTTATAGTGATAATCCGCCTCGTTCGCGCCGACCACCAGGTTGCCGGATTCGGCCGCCGAACGGTCGATCACGATGCGGACCTTTTTGCCGTCGATTCCGAGCGGGCTGGCATATCCGGCGACCGCTCCGGCCGCCTGGATCGCATTGTCGTCGGCGAACTTGAGTTCCGGAACCTTCACCGCGTTGCCGAGCTTGGTTTCATTCACCTCGAAGTCGCCGCGGATCAGCACGAAAATCAGCTCTCCGCTGCGGGTGTCCTGGTAGAAGACCGCCTTGCCGGTGTTTTCGGCCTTGACGCCGAGGAATCCGGCCACCTCTTCGATGGTCTTCGTTCCGGGCGTGTGAACCTTTTCCAGCGGAAGCGGTTCGCCCTTGTCGAATTTCCACGCGGCCACCGCGATTTCGCGGTTGGCGCGGTAGGAGTTGTCGGCGTTGGTGATGACCGTGTCTTCGCCGCAATCGCAGATCGCCATGAATTCGTGCGACACCTTGCCGCCCATCATGCCGGAGTTCGCCTCGATCGACAGCACATTGTTCATGCCGAGACGGCGGAAAATCCGCACGTACGCCTCGTGGCAGCGCACATAGTACTGTTCGAGGTCGGCCTGGTCGGCGTGGAAGCTGTAGGCGTCCTTCATGGTGAATTCGCGGACCCGGATCAGCCCGGCGCGCGGGCGCGCCTCGTCGCGGTATTTGGTCTGGATCTGGTAGAGCATCACCGGCAACTGCTTGTAGCTGTTGACCTCGGTGCGCACCAGGTGGACGATGCCCTCCTCGTGGGTCATCGCCAGCAGCATCGGCTTGTCGTTGCGATCTTTGAACCGCAGCAGCTCCGAGCCGACCGAATCATAGCGGCCGGATTCCTGCCAGAGTTCGGCGGGCAGAACCACCGGCATCAGCACCTCCTGGCCGTCGACGCGGTTCATCTCTTCGCGGATGATCGCCTCGATTTTTTCGACGATCCGCTTCCCAGTCGGCAGCAGCGAGTAGATCCCCGCCGACACCGGACGGGCGTAACCGCCGCGAATCAGGAATTTATGGCTGACCGTCTTGGCGTCCTTGGGATCTTCCTTGATCCGGCGCCCCACCAGTTGACTCATTTTCATACTATTTTTTGTCCTTGAAAAAGGGTTGTTTAAACAAGCGCCAGCCCGAGCGCCATCAGGAACATGCCCGAGACCAGTCCGTACAGCGCCCAGTGTTCTTTCCCGTATTTGTGCGCCATCGGCAGCAGGCCGTCGAAGGTGACGAAGACCATGACTCCGGCCACCGCCGCATAAATAATTTCCAGCATCACCGGGGTCAGGAAGGGGGCGAGGATCAGATAGCCGAGCAGCGCCCCCGCCGGATCGGCCAGCCCGGTCAAACTGGCGTACCAGAACGCCTTGGCCCGGCTCCCGGTCGCATAGTAGACCGGCACCGAAACCGCGATCCCTTCGGGAATATTGTGCAGCGCCATGGCCAGCGCCACCGGAATGCCGAGCTCAAGCCCGCTCAGGCTCGCGGCGAACACCGCCAGCCCTTCCGGAAACTTGTGGATGGCGATCGCCGCCGCGAAGCGGATTCCCGCCCGGTGCAGCCTGTCGCAGTCGGGAGGAGCTTCGAGATCCATCTCTTCGACCGACTTCGTCTCGTGCGGATTCACCGGCTCCGGCACCATCCGGTCGATGATCGCCGCAATCAGAATGCCGCCGAAGAACGCCGCAATCGCCACGAACGCGCCGGTGCGCCCGCCGAGATCCTCGCGCAGCACCCGGTTGGCGCCGGCCAGCAGCTCGACGAACGAAATATAAACCATCACCCCGCCGGAGAGGCCGAGCGAGACGGAGAGCATCCGGGTATTGGTCCGCCGGGCGAAAAAGGCCGCCGCCGCTCCCGCCGCGGTGGCCAATCCGGCCAGCGTGGTCAGGAGAAACGCGCCCCATACCGATCCGGCGAAAAGATCCATGACGCTCCCCTCCTGCTGGTGTCGGACTTATTCTTTTTCCACGAGTTCGCGGTGAAGCGCCTTCTGGGCGGTTTCAAAGTCTCCGCGGTCGATGATGAACTGCATATTGACCTGCCGCAGGCACTGATCGAGCGCCAGCACGTTGATCTTCGCTTCGGCCAGCGATTTCGCCGCGCGATAGAGGAAGCCCGGCAGCTTCATGTTCGTCCCGATCACGCTGACGATGGCGACTTCGCGCGTCGAGATGTCCGCCGCCGGAAAGCGTTCGCGGAGCTCTTTCAGGCACTTGGGCAGATTCTTCTCCTTTTCGGAGACGAAATGCGTGATGGTGTTCGCATTGGTGTTCTTGGCGATATAGCTGATCTTGTTCCGGGCGAACCCGGCGAGCACGTTGTAGTCGTACCCGGCCTCGCCGACCATTTCGGGGTCGAACACCTCGATCGCCAGCACGTCGCGGCGGCCGCAGATCATGTCCACCCGCGGCGTCGGAGAGACGTAGTCGCGCGAAATCAAGGTTCCCGGGCTGGCCGGGTCGAACGCGTTGGCGACGCGGATCGGAATCCCCGCCAGCTCCATCGCCTTGGCCGCCTTGGGGTGGATCGCCTCCATCGCCATGTCGGCGAGCTGGTCGGCGATGTCGTAATTGGTGTGCCCGATGGTACGGACATTGTCCTGCCCCATCAGTTTCGGGTCGCCGGTCGAGAGATGGAACTCCTTGTGGATGATGCCTTCACGCGCTCCGGTCACCACCGCGAGTTTGCTGAAGGTGATCTCGCTGTAGCCGCGGTCGAATTTCGCCATGACGCCCTCGGCGCACTTGGCGTAGCCGGTCACAATCGGCATGCAGGTGGCGAAATCCAGCCCGTCCAGGTGGCCGGCGATGGTCTCTTCCATCGAGCCGGTGTCCTGGTCGCGCCAGCCGGAGAGGTCGACGAAGATCGCGTTGATGCCGCGTCCGCACAGAATGAGCGTTGAATTGTATGCGCTGTGCGCCTCGCCGATCGAGCTCAGGAGCTCCCGCGCCGCCGGGAGATAGTTCTCGCGGTGGAAGTGGCCGAAACTGCGGAGCTGCATCAGGTGGCGGAGGCAGTTTTTGACCCCGTCCATGCGCTCATTGACGAAGTCGTCCGCCGCTTTCTGGTCGAGCCCGAGCGGCTCGAACGAGCGGTTGAGGCTGATCATTTCGGCGCGGGTCTCTTCGAGTTTGGTTTCCCAGCTGCGGTCGCCCGCCGCAAAGCTCGCATAGATGCCGGGCTCGGCGGTTTTCTTATTCTCCAGCAGGAGGTTGGTGATGCCGCCGTAGGCCGACACCACGAAAACGCGGTTGTAAAGTTCTGGCCCTTTGCGGTCGCCGATGAGGATGTTCTCCATCAGCTCGCCGAAGCGGGTCATCGAAGTCCCGCCGATTTTTTCAACGGTATGCTGTCCCATGATGGTGTGCAGTTCCTTAAATATCTTCGATTCGCATGAGTTTGACCGGAGAGCGGTTGATCGAGAGGATGTCGATCTCGGCCAGCGCGCTGCGGATTTCCTTCTCCGCCGCCTTGTGAGTCAGGATGACCAGCGGAACCGCACCGTCGCTGCTGCGGCTTTCGTGCTGGATCACGCTGGAGATGCTGATCGATTTTTCCGCCAGGATCTGCGAAATCGACGCGAGCACGCCCGGACGGTCGTCGACCATGAAGCGCAGGTAGTAGCGCGAGGAGACTTCTTCGATCGGCGCGATTTCGTTAAACAGCTCGCCGGCGCGAAAGCCCGGAATCCGGCGCACCGAACCGGCGGCGATATTGAGCGCCACGTCGGTGATGTCGGCCACCACCGCGCTGGCCGTCGCGTAACGGCCGGCTCCGCGTCCGTAGAAGAGGGTCTGCCCGACGGTGTCGCCGTCGACCATCACGCCGTTGAACACGTCGGAGATATTCGCCAGGAGCGTACTCTTCGGAATCAGCGTCGGGTGGACGCGCATCTGAACTTTGCCGTCTTCGGATTTGATGATGGCCAGCAATTTGATCCGGTAGCCGAGCTCGTCGGCGTAACGGAGGTCTTCCAGCGCGAGATCGCGGATGCCTTCGACATGGACCGGGTCCATCCCGAACCAGCGGCCGTAGGCCAGCGAGGCGAGGATCGAGGTCTTGTGCGCGGTGTCGAAGCCGTCGATGTCGAGCGACGGATTCGCTTCGGCATAACCGAGCTTCTGCGCGTCGGCGAGCACGGTGTTGAACGCGGCGCCCTCATTCTCCATCCGGGTGAGGATGTAGTTGCAGGTGCCGTTCATGATTCCGTAAATCCGGTTGATCCGGTTCGAGACCAGTCCTTCGCGGAGCGCTTTGATGATCGGAATGCCGCCCGCCACGCTCGCTTCGTAGCAGACGTCGACGCCGGCCTTTTCCGCCGCGTCGAAAATCTCCTTGCCGTGCAGGGCGAGGAGGGCTTTGTTGGCGGTCACGACATGTTTCCCGGCGGCGATGGCGTCGAGGATGAGCTTGCGGGCGAACGTGGTGCCGCCGACAAGTTCGACGATGATGTCAGAAGCGGCGATCGCTTCGGCGGCGTCGGTAGTCAGAAGTTCCCGCGGTACCGCGACACCCCGGTCGGTAGTAGTGTCGAGATCGGCGATACGGGTCAGAACGAGTTTGACGCCGGTGCGTTTGGCGACGACTTCGCTGTTCTTGAGGATGTTCTCCGCGACTCCGGCACCGACCGTGCCGAATCCGACAATACCGACTTTGACTTCTTTCACGTTCTGTTTCCCTGATTTCCGTCCATGTTTCCAACGGGCTTGCGCCGAAAAAACAATATAGCACTTCGAAGCCGTTTTGTAAATACGGCCTTCCTGTTTTTTGGCGAAAATCGGGGGAAAAAGCGGGAGTTACTCCGTTTCGGCCGGCTCCTCTACGGTCCGGGCGAGCCGGACGCCGTGCCGGATGCTCCAGACGGTGGTCAGCCCGGCGATCAGCGCCGCCAGGAGATAGGAGAGTCTGAGGTCGAGTCCGAACCCGACCAGCGGCTTGCCGAGCGGCCCGCCGTGCGCCGGAGAAATCCAGAGAATGTAGGTCGCCACGATGAAGGTCATGAACGCGCCGGGGATCACCGTGATCCAGGCCGGTTTGCGGTTGCGCAGCAGCCAGACCGTTCCCGCCGTCAGCGTGCAGCTGGCCAGCACCTGGTTGGCCCAGGCGAAGTAGACCCAGAGCTGGTTGAAGGTCTGGGTGCTCCGGTTCGACCACCAGAGCAGCCCGGAGACGATCACCACCAGCGGCAGGCAGAGGCCCAGCCGGTTGCGGATCGGCTTCTGGGGTACGTGAAACATCTCGGCCAGGCTCAGCCGCAGGCTCCGCATCGCGGTGTCTCCAGAGGTGATCGCCAGAATGATCACGCTGATGATGGTGAGCGCGCCCACCCAGGTGCCGAGAAAGTGGGTGGTGATTTTCGACAGAACTGCGGTCGGCGCCTTGGACATGAATTCGGGGAACAGATTGTAGATCGCCATTCCCGCCGCCGCCCAGACCATGCCGATCATGCCTTCGAGCACCATCATGCCGTAGAAGCTCGAACGCGCCTGTTTCTCATGCTCCATGGTGCGGGCGATGATCGGCGACTGGGTGGCGTGAAAGCCGGAGAGGATTCCGCAGGCGATGGTGACGAACAGCATCGGCAGGATCGGGCTGTTGTTTTGCGGCGTGAGCATTCCCGCCCGGAACGCCTCTGACTCTTCGAGAATCAGCGGATTGCGGAAGGCGTGGAAGAGCAGCACCGAAAAAATGGCGAGACTGCCCATGATCAGCAGCGCGCCGAAGAAAGGATAGATCATCCCGATGATCTTATCCACCGGGAACAGCGTCGCGGCGATGTAGTAGAGGAAAATCGCCACGACGATGTACCAGAAAAACGGACTCTGCGGCCAGAAACCGTCGATCAGCCGCGCCGGAATGTTGATGAACACCGCCACCACCAGCAGCAGGAGAAAGATCATGAAGCCGGAGAAGAGCCAATAGAAAGTGCGCCCCGTGTTCTGCCGGATCAGCTCCGGGAGGTTTGCGCCGCCGTGCCGCAGCGACATCATGCCGCCGACGAAATCGTGAACCGCGCCGCCGATGATGTTGCCGATCGGGATGATGAGAAAGGCCACCGCGCCGAATTTGATGCCGAGAATCACCCCGATCACCGGACCGACTCCGGCGATATTGAGAAGCTGGATCAGCATGTTCTTCCAGTGCGGAAGACGGACGAAATCGACTCCGTCACAACTGGTTTTGCAGGGCGTCGGGCGGTCGTCCGGCGCGAGAATTTTCTCGACGAGTTTGCCGTAGGTGAAGTACCCGATCGCAAGGATCGCCAACCCGAGCAGAAAAAGCGGCATTTTCTTTCCCTTTTTGTCGTCGCTTCAAAATGAATTTGAAGCGGCTCCTTTGCACACTTGCATGCGAACGAAACTCATTAATATACCATATCGTTCCGGGAATGCAAGGGGAGGGGCGTATGTTTTTTTCTGCCGGTTCAGCGCATGCGCTTGAAATCCTCCCTGCCTTTGGCCAGGGAGATGAAGTCGGCGTCGGCAATCGCTTTCCCGGTCGGCAGAGTGACGGTGGTGTTGTAAAGCCAGCCCGATTTCAGGTTGAAGCAGCTGAAGAGGAAGCAGTAGCCGCCGTCGATCGAGTCTTCCGAAATGGCGACCTCGCAGGCGGCGCAGGTTTCCGGGTCGACCAGTTCGGTGCTGACTTCCGAGCGCTGGAGACTCAGCAGCCGCGGCAGCTGAATCGGCAGGTCCGGATATTCTCCGGTGAAGTAGGTCCCTTCGCCGTCGGTCATCACCAGGACCGTGTCGCGGTCGCCGGGGGAGAGTTCGAACGAAATTCCGTAGGCGTTCGACTGCGGCGGAAGCTCTTTGCCGGTGGCGACGGTCTTGATGCGGATCGCCCCTTTCAGCTTGCGGGTGGCGGGGTCCCAATTGAACTGGCGGTCGATTTCGTAATCGACCGAGACCCGGACCGGGCCCGGACGTGACTTTTCATCGCACCCGGAAATGAGCGCGGCCGCGATCAGCAGAAGCAGCAGCAACAGATGTTTCATTGACGTTTCTCCGGAATTATCGGTTGTCTGAACACAGTTTCTTCTTCTGCGGCCGGGACGGTTTCCACCCGGCCGAATCCGAGGTTGCGGAGCTCGGCGATCACTTCGCAAACCAAGCTCTCCGGCGCGCTGGCTCCTGCTCCGACTCCGACCGATGCTGCTGTTTTCAGCACTTCCCGCGGCAATCCCGCCGCGCCGTCGATCAGGAACGCTTTTGCTCCGGACTGTTCCGCAACTTCGCGCAGCCGGTTCGAATTCGAACTGTGCGGCGAACCGATGACCAGCACCACGCCGGTTTTTTCGGCCAGCATACGCACGGCCCTCTGCCGGTTGGTGGTCGCATAACAGACCGCCGCGGCCGATTCGAGTTGCGGATATTTCTTCTTCAGTGCATCTTCCAGTATACGGACGTCTTCCGTATTGAGCGTAGTCTGCGCCAGAAGCGCAACCGGCGTTTCCGCCGGGAAATCCGGCAGCCCGGCGATTTCGTCCGTGCCGCCGACGGTGAACGTCCATCGCGCTCCGGACCGGCCGACCGAGCCTTCCACTTCAGGGTGCCCGCGGTGGCCGAGCAGCAGCAGGACTCCGGATGTGTTTTCCGCGGCGTGGTGAAGCCGTTTTACCAGCGGACAGGTGGCGTCGATGAGACTCAACCGCCGCGCCCGCGCCTCCCGTTCCACCGCGTCGGAAACCCCGTGCGCGCTGAACAGGAGCACCGCGCCTGTCGGAACCTCTTCGAGCGTTTCCGCAAAGCGGACGCCGCGTTCACGCAATGCGTTCACAATGAAACTATTGTGGACGATCTCGTGCAATACGTACACCGGCGGACCGAACCGTTCCAGAACGGCATCGACCGCTTCAAGCGCACGCCTGACTCCGGCGCACATACCGTGCGGCTGCGCCAGGTATATCGTCTTGTTTCGCTCCATCCTAGTATCATACTCCCATGTTCTCTTTTTTTCAAGGCCGCGCCGGAATGAAAAAAAATGTTTTTTTTACGTTTCCCGATTGCATTGCGGAAAAGTGTCGAGTAATTTATAGGGCGCTGCCGTATAAGACGGGATTCTCCCGTTCGTTACGGTTTTTTTTTAACTTTTCTTCGTTCTAAGGATAAGAGAAAATGCACTATTTTTTCGGTGAGGCGCTCGCTCCGGCGGCAGAAACGATGGCGGCCGCGGCTGCGGACGGCTCAAGTGCGGGCGCAATTCTCACTCCCAATGCCAAGCTGACACTCTGGGTCGGGATCTCCCTGTACATCATCGTGATGATCGGAATCGGTTTCTGGTCGAGCCGCAAGGTTAAGGGCATGAACGACTTTCTGGTTGCCGGGCGGCGTCTTCCCCTGTGGATGGCCACCGCGACGCTGCTGGCCACCTGGTTCGGCGCCGGGTCGAGCATGGGCGTGGCCGCCACCGTCTATCAGGACGGCATCGGCGGAGTGCTCGCCGACCCCTTCGGCGCTTCGATCAGCCTGGTCCTCGCCGGTATTTTCATCGTCGGGCTGCTCCGCCGCCTGAAATGTCTCACCGTCACCGATATCGTCGAGCGTAAATACGGGAAATGGGCGGGCGTCTACACCTCGCTTTGGATGATCCCCGTCTACATCGGCTGGCTCGGTGCGCAGATGCTCGGCATCGGCACCATTCTTCACATCCTGACCGGGATCGACGAAAATTACGGCACTCTCATCGGCGCCGGTGTGGTTCTTATCTACACCTTCGCCGGCGGCATGTGGGCGGTGACGCTCACCGACGTGGTTCAGGTTTCGCTGATCGTGATCGGGCTCTTCATCATCGTTCCCGGGGCGATATTCGAGGCGGGCGGCTGGGACGCCGTGACGAGTCGCCTCACGGCCGAGGATCTTTCTCTGTGGATTCGCCCCGCGACTGACGCCGCCGGAAATGCGGTGCCGCTCACCCACACCGATTGGGTTTACTATATCGGGAGCTGGATCGTCATGGGGCTCGGCTGCATGGTCGGTCAGGACCTCATCCAGCGTTCGCTGGCGAGCCGGAATGAGAAAATCGCGGTATCGAGTGCGGTGATGTCCGGTTTCTTCTACGCCGCGATCGGCCTGGTTCCGATTACCATCGGGTTCGCCGCCCGCACCGTGCTGGCCAAATACAACATCTCCACTTCGGGCGATGTCGAAAACCAGGTTCTTCCGCAGATGGCGATCATCGTCCTGGGGCAGATTCACCCGCTGCTGCTGACGCTCTTCCTCGCGGCGCTGGTTTCGGCGATCATGAGTTCGGCCGACAGCTCCCTCCTGGCCGGTTCTTCGCTGCTCTGCAACAATGTGATCGGCTCGATCTGGCCGCGTCTCAGCGACCGCAAACTGCTGGTCCTGACCCGGGTCTCCACCATATTCTTGACCGTGATCGCCCTGATTCTCGCCTGGAAGGTGGAAAGCATTTATAGCCTGATGATCAACAGCTGGGCTTCTCAGCTTGTGGTCATCTTCATCCCGGTGGTGACCGCGCTTTATGTGCCGAAGGCGAGCAAGAACGCCGCATGGGCGGCGATGGCGGTCTCCACCGCCGTCTGGTTGGCCTATGTGTTCGTCGATTCGAGCGGTTCGGGCATGACCTTCACCGAGCTGATGAATTCCGACCTCGACCGCAGCCTGACGGTCGGCGCAGTCTACGGCTTCCTCGCCGGCGCGGTGGCGTTCTTCTGCTGTTACATCGGGGAACGGATTCCGCACCGGATGCTCGACCAGAGCGTGGCGGAAGAGGAATGAGTCCGCTCGTCACGCTCGCGGAATCCGGCGTCGAAACGGCGGTCGAAGCGGCTCTGGCCGCTCTCGCCGTTCCCGGCGCGGTGATTCTGGTGCCGACCGAAACGGTCTACGGGCTGGTCTGCCGGGCCGATGACGCCGCGGCAATCCGCCGCATTTACGACCTTAAGGACCGCGACAGTTCGAAGCCGCTCGGCTGGTTCGTTGCGGACTGGCGGAGTCTCTCCGGATTCGGCGTCCGGCTGGAAGGGCTGCCCGCCGAACTCGCCGGGAAATATTGTCCGGGGCCGATCACCATCATCGCCCCGAAAGAGGACGGCTGCACGGTGGGGTTCCGGATTCCGGATCACCCGTTCGTGCTGGAACTGCTGCGCCGGATCGGCTGTCCGCTGGCCCAGACCAGCGCCAACCACTCCGGGCACCCGAACGCGCTGACCGTCGCCCAGGCTCTCGCCGAACTCTCCGGCGATCTTTCGCTGGCGGTCGACGGCGGGCCGATTTCCGCCGATGCGCTCGCCTCCACCGTGGTCGATGCCACGTCCGCGTCTCCCCGCGTCCTGCGCCAGGGGGCGCTTCGGATTATTTGAGCGATTCGGCTTCGGCGACTTTCTTTGCTTTGTGTTTCGCCTTGAGCGCGTCCTTGATGCGGCGATAGCGCCCGACCAGGCGGTAGACCGTAAAATAGACGGCGGGGGTGAGAATCAGCGCCAGCAGGAAGCCGCCGATGAAGAACGAGGCGATAAGATCGCCGCCGAGGTGGAAAAATCCGGAGAGGTCCAGTTTGATCAACCCGAGTGCGGCCTGTTCCGTGGCTTTCCAGGTCAGGTCGCCGCCGATGATTTTATTGCCCACCCAGCATTGGGCGGGGTAGATGAAAAGAACGGTGAACGGGTTGGTGATGAAGGTCCCGAGCGCCGCGCCGATTTTCGACCCCCGCAATGCAAATGAAAGCGGAATCGAGATCATCAGCTGAAACGACATCGGGATGACGCAGCCGATGAAAATGCCGATACTCCAGCCGCGGGCGATATAGTCGGGAGACCCGTCATCTCGAACGATCTTCGCATAGAGATAAAGCAGCTTACGCTTCCAATTGAATGCCATGAATCTTCCTTCCACCGAGAACAGTCAAAATAATATACTCGGTTCGTTGGGAATAACAAGGCCGCGAGAAGAAAAAACGGTCATTCCGTCGCCTTTCTTGCCGGAGGCTGATAACGGGTCGATTGCCGGATCAGGTTCGAGCTGTTCCAGAACCGGCTCAGGTCTTTGGAGAGCCGGTCGACATCGACCCCTTTCCAGGCGGCTTCGTTGGCGGCGGCGGGGTCCCGGGTCTCCACCAGCGTGTCGTAATAGCGGACGGGGATTTCGGCGTATTCCGGCTTGCCGTCCACCTTGGCCCCTTTCCAGAGATAGTAGAGTAGCGCCTGCGACAGCGGATAGTTGACATCGCGGTTCGCTCCATAGAAGGTTTCGCGGTCCATCTTGATCAGTGCGCCGATGTCGTGCACCTTGTCCCGGTCGAAAAGTGCGACCAGACTGCGCTCGATGTACTGCGGCAGCCCGACCACGCCTCTTCCGGACTGGAACTCGATACCCTCGAAAAACTGCGCCGACCCTTCGTTGAACCACATGCCGGCCGGCGCTTCTCCGGTGGCGAAATAGAGATACTGGTGGAATCCCTCGTGGAACGCCACCTGTCGCATGATCATCTCACGGACCGATTCGCGCGCGCCGGGGTCCAGCGGCGAAATAATCAGCTCCCGGCGCGAAGGCGCCCAGAGTCCCCCCGACCACTGCATGTCTTCGCCGACATACTCCTTGTACTGGTCGCGCGTGGCGAAAATACGTACCACGCTGACCGAAGCCAACGGTTTCTTGAGCGGGTAATAGTCGGAAAACACTTCGCGCGCCTTCTCGAGGTCGGTGCGCAGCCGCGCCATGGCCCGGCGGTCGGATTCGTTGGAGACGAACAGGTAGTTGTCGGATTCGACATACCACCAGTCGCGGAAGTTGCGGATGCTGCGGATTACCCGTTCGCGGCTTGCCTCGTATTCCGGCGTCCCCTTTTTGCGGAGGCGTTCCTCGAGGGAAACCGTCTCCCGCTTGGGGGTGACGAGCTGAAGGCTCGAGAGCACCTGACGGATCGTCACGTCGGCCCGTTCCGAGTAGTTCGACTTGTCGATGGCGAACAAGAGTGCGATGACCCGGGTCGGATCGATTCGCGAAGTCACCAGAAAAGCGGCCTGATGCACCGCGGAATCCTCCTCCAGCTCGAACACTTTGGCCGAACAGCCGTAAAGCGATTCCGGATACGGTTTGACGGAGAGAACTTTCGCCCCCGCGAACTGTTCCATCCACAACTTTTCATCCGCTTCGGGCAGGCCGCTGTCGAGTGTTTTGACGCTGGAGGCAAGTTCGCCTTCGGGTTTAAGTTCGCGTTTGGCGAGCGGCGCAAGCGTCGCGGTGCCGACCCGGAGCATGGCGACTCCGTTCGACCAGATACCGGCGGTCTGGCGGAAGTTCCAGTACTCCAGGTTGTCCATCAGCTTTACGCCGTCGCTGCGCGAGGCGCGGATCGCCGGCATGGGAAGCGGCATCGGCTTCATGTTGCGGAACGCCCGGAACCGCACCCCCACCGGGGGCAGCGACACCGGCGAACCGAGCGTGAGATCGGGGGGCACGGATGCCCCCATCCCCAGCACTCCAGCAACGATCAACGCCGGAACTATCCTCCTCATACCGGAACGTATCCTCTCTCTGTTATCGGTCCACGCGGGCCGCGGCCCCTTTCATCATTTTGCGGACTTCGTCGATGGTCGCCATCGAGGTGTCGCCCGGGGTCGTCATGGCCAGCGCGCCGTGTGCCGCGCCGCAGTTGACTGCGAATTCGATGTTTTCACCGCTCAGGAGTCCGTAGACCAGTCCGGAGGCGAAGCTGTCGCCGCCGCCGACGCGGTCGAAGATCTCGAGGTCCGGACGGTGGATCGCCTCGGCGAACTTGCCGTCCATCCAGGCGATGGCGCCCCAGTCGTTGATGCTGGCGGACTTGACCGCGCGCAGCGTGGTGGCGACCACCTTGAAGTTCGGATAGCACTTGACCGCCTCTTCGATCATCGCGCGGAAGTTGGCGGTGTCGAGCTTGGAGAGGTTGGCGTCGACGCCCTTGACTTCGAGTCCGAGACAGGCGGTGAAATCCTCCTCGTTGCCGATCATCACATCGACGTACTTGGCGATTTCGCGGTTGACCGAGCGGGCGCGTTCGACGCCGCCGATCGCCGACCAGAGGCTGGGACGATAGTTGAGGTCGTAGCTGGTGATGGTGCCGTATTTCTTGGCGGTCTTCAGCGCTTCGATGACCACGTCGGGAGTGGTGTCGGAGAGCGCCGCGAAAATCCCGCCGGTGTGGAAGTGGCGGACGCCGCACTTGCCGAAGAGGTACTCCCAGTCGATGTCGCCGGCCTTCAGCTGCGAAACCGCCGTGTTGCCGCGGTCGGAACAGCTCTTGGCGCCGCGGCAGCCGAAGCCGCGCTCGACGAAATTGAGTCCGTTGCGGACCGTCCGGCCGATGCCGTCGTAAGGCACCCACTTGATGAATTCGGTGGAGACGCCGCCCTGGAGGATGAAGTCCTCGACGAGGCGGCCGACCAGGTTGTCGGCGAACGCGGTGACCACCGCGGTGCGCAATCCGAAGCAGCGGCGCAGGCCGCGCGCGACGTTGTATTCGCCGCCGCCTTCCCAGACGGTGAAGCTGCGGGCGGTATGGACCCGGCCTTCGCCCGGGTCGAAACGGAGCATGATCTCTCCGAGGCTGACTTCATCGAAACGGCACTCTTCGGCTTTTCTGTACTGCAGCATGACTTACTTTCCTTCCTTGAGCGCGACCGCCTGCTTCACGGTTTCGCGAATCTTGTCCCAGTTGCCGGCTTTGATATCCTCGGACTTGCCGAGCCAGGTGCCGCCGACCGCGGCGACTTCGCGGATCGCCAGATATTCCAGCACGTTGGCGGTGGTGACGCCGCCGGTCGGCATGAAGCGGATTCCGAGGTGCTTGTAGGGGGCGATGATCGATTTCAGCATCGCGGTTCCGCCCGCCGCTTCCGCGGGGAAGAATTTGAGGAACCGGCAGCCGAGTTCCATCGCCTGTTCCGCTTCAGAGGGGGTGCAGACGCCGGGGGCGAAGGCGAAATTGTTTTCGACGGCGGCGCGGACCACGGTCGGGTTGAATCCGGGGGCGACCGCGAACTTGGCGCCCGCGTCGAACGCGCGCTTCAGGTCGGCGACGTTGAGGATGGTTCCGGCGCCGAGGTAGAGGTTCGGGAACCGCTTCGAAGCGGCTTCGATGATCGAGGCCGCCGCTTTGGTGCGGAAGGTGATTTCCGCGGCGGGAAGTCCGCACTCGGCGAGAACTTCGCACATTTTCAGGCCCGATTCAAGCTCTTCAAGTACGAGCACCGGAACGATCCGGATTCGCTCCAGTTGCGCGAGGACCGCATCGCACTCCATCGAAAAACTCATTTTCACTCTCCTTATAAGGAAAACAGTTCAATCTTGAAACCGTTACATACGGTTCATACCGTCATTGATTGAATATAGCGTAAACGTGCGATTATGCAAGACCGGCGGCCGGTTTTTTCGGCGGCAAACCGGGAAATGAGGTTCGTCGCCGGAACCGGAACCACAGAGGTTGAGTCACATATCCGCAATTACCCATAGTGCAATATTAAATAGCCGATCCCCCGTCCGGGCGAAAATGAGGCAAATCGGGGAGAGTGAAATGCAAAAACCGGGCCGGACATCGGCTTAATGATGTCCGGCCCGGCCCCTCTCCTCTAAGGCCTCCTTGATAAACTTCGGGAGCACCTTCCAAGGCATACTGTAACACTGGATTTTTAAGAATCAAGTCATTATCTTGAGCTTTTTGTGAATTTTTCGAATTTTATTCAGGGAATAAGGATCAAATGCCCGGATTTTTCCCCGTCCGGTTTGATTGCGCCTCTTCTTTTTGTCATTTTTTGTAAAAAAAGCGTTTGCAATCCATGCGGAGCCGATTATAGTTTAGGCAAGAGGGGAGCGCTTCGGGCTCCAGAATCAACGATAAGGAGATTGGAAAATGGTTACAGGCATCGTTCTGGTCAACGTCGAGCGGGCAATGATCCGCAGTGTCATCGAAGACCTCATGAAGCTCGACGGCGTGTCCGAAGTGTACAGCGTCGCCGGGGAGTACGACCTTGTGGTTATGATCCGCGTCAAAAGCAACGCCGAACTGGCTGAAATCATCGCGACCCGGATGACTCACGACATCAACGGAATCGTCCATACCAAGACCCTGGTCACCCTCAACGCCTACAGCAAATTCGATCTGGACAAGATATTCCTGGCGGAATAACCGGGAACCGTTCCGGACATCATGATTTTCCCGCGCGCCCGAAACCGGACGCGCGGGAATTTTTTTGGGTCGGACGGGGCAGGGGAGGGGGCTACAGCAGCGCCATCATCCGGTTCATCTGATGCTCGATCGACTCGACCAGCCGGAACTGGTTGCGGCAGCGGTCGAGGTTGTGGGTCGGCCGCCGGGTCTTGAAATAGACGTCGCCGTTGAGGTAATCGGTGAGGAAACGGATGCCGGTCTCCAGGGTGATGAGTTTTCCCGAGAACGGCAGGTTCTCCCGCTCCGCAGCGGTGAGGAAGTCGCCGGCGCTCGACAGAAACCCGGTGAGCAGTGCTTCGAACATTTCGAACCGCATGGAAACTTTGGCGAGGTTGACCTCGTCTTCCTCCGCCGGGCTGGTTCCGCCGCGCACCATGTCGCCGAAATCGTAGAGCGCGAGTCCGGGCATGACGGTGTCGAGGTCAAGCACGCAGATCCCTTCGCCGGTCAGGTCGTCGATCAGCAGGTTGTTGGCCTTGGTGTCGTTGTGGGTGATGCGTTCCGGGATCGCGCCTTCGGCGTGGAGCCGCAGCAGCCGTTCCGTCTCTTCCCGGCGCTCCATGACGAAGTCGATTTCGCGGCGGACGCCGGCGGCGCGCCCCGCCCGGTCTTCGCGGACGGCGTCGAGCAGCGCCGTCACCCGCTTCGGCGTGTTGTGAAAATCCGGAATCGTCTCATGCAGCCGTTGCCCCGGAAGATCGACAAGATCGCACTGGAACTCCCCGAACGCCTGCGCCGCGCGATAAGCCTGTTCCGGAGTTTCGAACACTTCGTAGGAGCGGGCGTTTTCGACGAATACATAGGCTCGCCAGTAGTCGCCGCGGTCGTCCTGAACGAAGGGATGGTTCGAAAAGGTGCGCAACAGCCGGATGGTCCGTTTGCGGGTCTCCTCCCGGCGGCTGCGGATTTTTTCGAGCAGGTGATTGGTCACCCGGTCGATATTCTCCATCACCTGCGCCGGTTTGCGGAACACCTCGTGGTTGATCCGCTGCAGCGTGTAGTGCAGCCGGATTCCCCCCTGGTCGTAGGTCACCTGATAGGTGTCGTTGATGTGGCCGGTGCCGAAGGGCACCGCGACGAGGAAATCCCCGTAAATCGCAAACCGGGCGCAGATATTCCGGATTTCCTCCTGCGAGCGGGACGATGGCGCGGCCGTCATGCGAACAGTTTCCCCGGGTAGGAGCCTTCGTCCACCAGTCGGCGCAGCGCGGCCTGGACGAACGGCTTGTCTTCGCGGTAGGTGATGCCGAACCAGCTGTCTTCGCTCTTGAGCACCTTGACTTCGGCGCGCCCTTCGCGGATCAGCGTATCGACGGCGAACGGCAGGTAAAATTCGCTCTTGAGCTCGGACCCGTGCTCTTTGAGGAAGCTGGTAAAAAGCCGCTCAAGTTCACCGAGCAGCCCCGGCGTGAATCCCCAGGAATTCATCGAAACGAGTTCCTGCCCGGTGAATTCACTCTCGAAGCCGTCTTCTCTGGCGCTGATGATCTTGCCGTCGCGGCGGAATATCTTGGTGTTTTCAACGACTTTCGCCAGATTCCCGGCGGCGTCGGCCGAACAGATTCCGCGCGAGACCGAACCGTTTTCGCTCAGCGTGTTGCCGAGCAGAAACGAGGCGATGCAGCCGCGGATCTTGCCGTCGGCCGGGGCGCTCTTCAGGTATCCGGCCAGCTTGCGGTAGCTGTCAGCACCGTAGAAATCGTCGGCGTTGATGACGGCGAAGGGGCCGTCGAGCAGTTTGCGGGCGGCATAGACCGCCTGGCCGGTGCCCCACGGCTTGGTGCGTCCTTCGGGGACGGCGAATCCGGCGGGGAGGTCGCCCATATCCTGGAAGGTGTAGGCGACTTCGATCCGGTTCTCATAACGGCTGCCGACCGCGGCGCGGAACGCCTCCTCGATATCCTTGCGGATGACGAAGACCACGCGGTCGAATCCGGCGCGCATCGCATCGAATACCGAATAGTCCATGACGGTTTCGCCGGAGGGCCCGACTTCGTCAAGCTGCTTGAGTCCGCCGTAACGACTTCCCATTCCAGCCGCCAGCACGAGGAGAGTCAATTTCATAATGCACTGCCTTTCTGCATTTTCTGGTAACAGAGATCGGAAAAATATAATACAAAACACGCGTTAAAACAAGCGATTTCAGCTGAAAAAAAGCTTCTTTTGCGTAAAAGTCCATCGTTTTTGCCGAACATTGCATTTCGGATTCGGTCGGTTGTGGTATATTGTCTTATTGGAATAAGACAATATCAAACAGGGGGAAGTCCGGATTATGAATACGTTGATTACGAATTGCCGCATCGTTTCGCCCGGAATCGACATCGCTTCCGGTTCGCTTCTGATTGAAGCGGGGAAAATCGCCGCGGTTTTTGCGACCGGCGCGCCGCTGCCGCCGGCGGATACGGTGATCGACGGGGCAGGACTGACCGCCTTGCCGGGATTCGTGGACGTTCACTGCCATGGCCGGAACAACTTCGACTTCTGCGACGGCTCGGTGGAGGGCGTCAACCGGATCGCCCGGGGCAAGCTGGAGGAGGGCGTAACCACGCTGCTGCCGACCACGCTGACGTTGCCGGAAGAGGAGCTCCGGAAATCGCTCAAAGCGGTCGCGCAATACGACGGCAAAGGGTGCAAACTGCCGGGCGTCCACCTGGAGGGGCCGTTCATCAACGTCAAATGCAGCGGCGCGCAGAACCCCGCTTATGTCCGGAAGCCCGACATCGAAGAGGTGAAGCGGCTGAACGCGGTCTACCCGGTGAAGAAGGTTTCGTTCGCGGTGGAAACCGAAGGCGCCGCGGAGCTGACCGCAGAACTGCTCCGCATGGGGATCGTTCCCTCCTGCGTCCACAGCGCGGCGAAGTACTCCGAATTCCACGGCTGTTTCCGTCAGGGATTGCGGAATCTGTCGCATTTCTGCAACCAGATGACGCCGCTGCATCACCGCGACATCGGGCTGGTCGGCGCCGGATTTCTGGAGGACGACGTGTTCCTCGAACTGATCTGCGACAAACTGCACATCTGCCCGGACATGATCAAACTGGTGTTCAAAGTGAAACACGCGGAACGCGTCCAGTTGATCACCGACGCGATGCGCGCCTCGGGGATGCCGGACGGGGAGTACACGCTCGGCGGCCTCCCGGTGATCTCCTCCGGCGGCGCGGCGCGGCTGAAGGAGGGCGGAGCCCTGGCCGGGAGTGTGCTCCAGTTGCACACCGCGTTGAAAAACGTGGCGGAGGTGACCGGTCTGCCGCTGTCGGAGTTGGTGAAATCGACCTCGTACACCCAGGCGCAGGCGCTGGGACTCTCCGGAATCGGGAAACTGGAGCCGGGCTATCAGGCGGACGTGGTGCTTCTGGACGCGGACTGGAGGGTCCGGAAGACGCTGGTTGACGGCGAAGTCCGCTACGAAACCAACTGACGGTACATTTTTCGAATTTTCCCTCGAATCCGATTTGACATTCGAGGGAAACAAGGCTATTTTAGAAATACAATCCAAGACACGGAGAGATGGCTGAGTGGCCGAAAGCACAGGTTTGCTAAACCTGCGTGGGAGAAATCTCACCGAGGGTTCGAATCCCTCTCTCTCCGCCACTTTTCTTTTCATGGCAAGACACTGTTTCCTTCCGGTTGAAAAGTTATCCTTCCCTGCTATATTACGTTTGAACCATGGAAGGGGGGATCAGATGAATGCAACAGTACCTGCCAGACTTCATGCAATCATTGCCCGCGAAGCCGATCGTGCGGTGATTTTCCGGCGCGGTCCGTCGGATCGGGTCGCTGTAATCGGCTGGAATCTGGCCGACGACACCTTTTCCCTCGGACAATGGTTCCACGGGCGCATTTACGGATACCGTTGCGATCTGTCGCCGGATGGCCGGTATCTGGTCTATTTTGCTGCAAAATACGGAGGATCAATCCGGTTGACGAACGAATCAAGGCGCTGATTCGGGAGAAGATCGGCGAACGGCCGCCTTTTACCCTCACGGATGTAGCGGAAGCTATGAAGTGCTTTCAAAAATTGAAGGAATTTCATGACAGCCCTCTGTCGCCGAAAGGTCAATATGACCCCGCTCAATTTCTGATGCCGGAGAGTGAATATGATCGCAAATACGCCGAAGCCTGCGCCGAGGTACTGCGGGAACATGCAGAAGAATTCGAGCAGATGCGCCGTTCGCCCGACTATCACGATGCCAGCTGGACCGCAATTTCCGAAGCTCCTTATCTCAAGGCTTTAGATCTCTGGTTCAACGGTTCCGGCTGGAACGGCGGCGGAATTTTCACGGACAATTCCCATGTTTGGATCAACCAGCCGCTGCCTCTCCGGGGGACGCATATTCAAACACGATGCAGCGGGCTCTTTACCGAACTCGCCTCGCCCCCGTCAGGGTGGGGAGTAGGCGGCGAGTATCCGGGAATCTACTTGCCGAAATTGGAACGGGACGGTTGGATCTGTGTCAGCGAGAGCGACACAGATATTTCCTATGAAAAAGAGTTGCCCGGTTCGTTGAGGCTGCAAAAGATATTTCATGTCGATCAACCGGATGATACTCCCGGTTATGGCGTTTATTGGGAAGAACATAAGGTGTTCGCAGACCAAACCTTGCTTCTGGATGGGGCCGATTGGTGCTGGGCGGATTTTGACGCAAAGCGCCGCCGGATTCTGTTTGCGAAAGCAGGAGCGATTTATTCCTGCAAACTCGATTCGCTTGCCGCCCCGGCGGTTCTGCTGTATGATTTCAACGCTATGAAGTTCGAGCCGACCGCCGCCCCGGAAGAGGTCGCTTTATAGCCGCTGGCGGGGGTCGAGGGCGTCGCGCAGCGCGTCGCCGAGGACGTTCAGCGCCAGGACGAGGACGAACATGAAGCCGGTCGCCGCCGTGATTTCCCACCAGACGCCGCGCCAGAGGCGCTGCTGGCCGTCGGAAATCATCACTCCCCAGCTCGGCGCGCTCTGCACGCCGAATCCGAGGTAGCTCACAATGACCTCAAGCATGATCGCTCCCGCAAAGGAGAGCGTGAAGTAGATGATGACCAGGTGGAACACGTTCGGCAGAATGTGGCGGCGGATGATGACCGCGCTGCCGACTCCCGCCACCCGCGCCGCCGCGACGAACGGCATGGTTCGCAGCCGCATCGTCTCGGCCCGGACCACCCGGCAGAGCGTCACCCACCCGGTGATCCCGATGGCGAGGTACACCGCGAGCATCCCGGGTTCCGCCCGAAGCACGTTCCCGGCGGATTCGGCGACGCGCATCATTCCGGGAGAGAGGAAGTTGCGCGATACAAGGAGAGCGAAGGCGAGGATGAAAAGCAGCGTCGGCATCGACGCGAAGGTGCTGTAGAGCCAGACCACCGCATCGTCGAATTTTCCGCCGTAGAATCCGGCGACCGCGCCGAGCGCGACGCCTATGACCGCAGCAATCAGACTGGCGATCAGCCCGACTTTGACCGCGGTGGCGCTGCCGGCGATCGCCCGCAACAGAACGTCGCGCCCCTGGTAATCGGTGCCCAGCCAGTGCCGGGGGGAGGGGGGCATATAGTGCGCCGCATCGTCGGCGACCTGATAAATCGGAATCACTTCGTGAGAGTCGCACCACGCCGCGTAGACTTCGGTTCCGACCGCCGCCAGAACGTAAAGCGCCACCACGCCGAGCGAAATCATCGCCAGCGGACTGCGGCGCAAACGGTTCCAGGCGGTGACGGCGGGTCCGTTCATCCGGCGTTCTCCTCCCGGTTCTTCCGAATCACCGAAATTTGGATCAAGGCGATATCCGCCGGGGTAACGCCGTCGATCCGGCCCGCCTGGGCGAGCGTGGTCGGCCGCACTTTAAGCAGTTTCATCCGCGCCTCGTTGCTGAGGCCGCGCAGGGCCTGATAATCGAAGTCCGCCGGAATCTCCAGCGCTTCGAGTTTGCGCATCCGGTTGATTTCGTGGGCTTCGCGCTGAAGGTAGCCGTCATAACGCGCCTCGACGAGAAGCTCGCGCCAGACGCGCCGCCCGAGACGGCCTTCCGGGAGTTCCGGCAGCAGCTCGGCAGGGAAGGGGAGGCGGGTGCGCCCCTCTTCCGGATCGATTCCGTCCGGCAGGTCCTTGAGGTGGACGAGCAGCGCTTTGCCTGCCGACTTCGCGGTCTTGCAGCGGTTGAGCACGCGATCGAGTTCTTCGCGGTAAGTCTTGAATTCGAGATACTTCGACTCCGGCAGAAGGCCGATGTCGTGCGCCTGTTCCGAGAGCCGGAGATCGGCGTTGTCCTGCCGCAGATGAAGCCGGTACTCGGCGCGGCTGGTGAACAGCCGATAGGGTTCGATGATCTCCTTGGTGCAGAGATCGTCGATCATGACGCCGATGTAGCTGGTGTCGCGTCCGAATTCGACCGTGCTTTCTCCGGCGGCGGTCCGGGCGGCGTTGAGCCCGGCGACCAGCCCCTGTCCGGCGGCCTCTTCGTAGCCGCTGGTGCCGTTGATCTGCCCGGCGCTGAACAGGTTGTCATACTGCTTGACCCGCAGCGAACGCTCCAGCTGGTCGGGGTAGAGAAAATCGTATTCGATCGCATAGGCGTAACGCGAAATGACCGCCTGTTCCATGCCGGGAATCGAATGGATCATCAGCCGCTGGACTTCGACCGGCAGGCTGGTGGAGATGCCGTTGATGTAATATTCGCGGGTATCGGCCCCCTCCGGTTCCAGATAGAGCAGATGGACCGGGTGTTGCGGGAAACGCACCACCTTGTCTTCGAACGAGGGGCAATAGCGGGTGCCGATCCCCTTGATAACCCCTTGATACATCGGGGAAAACTGGATGTTGTTCCGGATGATCTCCGCCGTGGTCGGAGTCGAATAGACCTGATGGCACGGCAGATCGTGACGCCGGGCGCGGGGAAGGGGGGGCAACAATGCCGAACTCCAGCAGGAAAATTCTTCCTCCTGCCCTTCCGCCTCCTGCGCCTTCATCGCGGAGAAATCGATGGTTTTGGCGAGAATGCGCGGCGGCGTTCCGGTCTTGAGCCGCCCGATCCGCAGACCGAGCTGCCCGGAAAGTGCGGTGGAGAGTGCGTTGGAGGGGAAATCGCCTGCCCGGCCGCCGGGAAAATTGCGCATTCCGTAATGCAGTTTCCCGTTGAGGAACGTTCCGGTGGTGACGACCACGGCCCGGCAATGAATCTGGTCGCCGAACTGGTTCTCGATACCGCGAATCCGGCCGTTTTCGACCAGGAACGCGGTGGCTTCGCACTGAAGGATGTCGAGATTCGGCGTTTCTTCGAGCAGCAGTTTCATGCCGCGCTGGTAGGCGACCTTGTCGCACTGGGAACGCGGCGACCAGACGGCGGGGCCTTTGGTGCGGTTCAACATGCGGAACTGGATGGAGGCGGCGTCGGTGACGAATCCCTGTGCTCCGCCCATCGCGTCGATTTCACGCACGACCTGCCCCTTGGCGATGCCGCCGACGGCGGGGTTGCAGCTCATCTGCGCGATATGGTCCATATGCAAAGTGACCAGCAGAACGGTAGCGCCGACCCGTGCGGCGGCGTAAGCCGCTTCACATCCGGCATGTCCGCCGCCAATCACGACAACATCATATTCTTTCAACATGCAATGTAATCTCCGTCAAAGAAAAGACAACCTTATAAGATAGTTCAAAGGTTGACATTATCAATCCTTATGGCGGGGAAAATCGGCAAAATCGCACTTCGGCAGGGGATTTCTCCGGCATTTGCCCCCTTCCCCGAATTCCCTGCATAAAACTTACCATAACATATGTTATGCGACGTTATATTCATGCAGAGAAATCACTCCCCTTTTGATTTCGAACCGTTGTCAACGCTGTCCGATGGTTCGAGCAAGCTCTTTCCGCCATTCCTGGAGAAGTGATTCCGGTGGAACGGCCATCGACTCCCAGTCCGGTTCGGGGAGTCCGGACATTGCGGCTTTGCCGCGGCCGAGATCGTGCCACGGCAGGAAATCGGCACCGATGACGCCGGGCAGGACTGCGCATTCCCGCAGAAAGTCGAGCAGGCCGGAATCGGTGTTGTATCCGGCGACCATCGGGACGCGAAGCCGGATTTTCGCACCCGCATCGGACAAGGCCTCGAGATTGCGGAAAACGAGTTCGGAATCCGCTCCGGTCAACATCTTATACTGTTTGCGCGAGGCTTTGAGGTCGACCAGCCATAGATCCGCTTGACCCGAGAACCGGTCGAAGACGGCTTCGGGGACGGCGGCGGCGGTCTCGATCGCCGTCGATATCCCCTCCCCCTTTGCGCGATTCAGCAGATCCAACGTGCCTTCCGCTTGTGCCAAAGGTTCTCCTCCGGAAAGGGTTAGACCTCCGCCGGTCCGGCGGTAATAGAAGGCGTCCCGCCGCACGACGGCAAGAATGTCTTCGACGGAAACCGGGCGACCGAGAAGCGTCAGCGCTCCCGCGGGGCACTCCGCGACGCATTTCCCGCAGGCGGAACAGGATTGTCGCGGATTCCGCACACAGCTCCGCCCTCCCCCCGGACGCACGCAACGTCCGCACCGGATGCATTTCTCCGCATGGAAGAGGATTCCCGGTTGAAACGGACGGGATTCCGGGTTGTGGCACCAGGGACAATGCAAAGGACAGCCCTGGAAAAACACCGTGGTGCGGATTCCCGGACCGTCGGAGACGCTGAACCGCTGGATGTCGAAAATTCGAATGGATCGTTCATGCGCCATGATGGGCGGTCCTCCGGATGATGTCCCGCTGAACGGAAGGATCGAGCTTGGTGAAGAACGCGGAAAACCCGCTGACACGGACGATCAGGTCGGCGTACCGCTCCGGATGCTTCATGGCGTCCTCCAGCTGGAGATTGTCGGTGACATTGAACTGCATCTCCTGCCCGCCGCCGTCGAGAAACCGGCGGATGATTGCAAGCAGATTCCCCCTGCCCTCTTCGTCGCGGAACATTTCCGGCTGGAACCGCATGTTTACGACCGTACACGCCTGTTCGGAATAATCGGGCCGGACAATGGAGTTGACAAATGCGGTGGGCCCGTGAACATCGCGCCCGGCGCACGGCGAAGCGGCGTCGGAAAGCGGTTCCCCGGCAAGCCTGCCGTCCGGTGTGGCTCCGAGCGTCGCTCCGGCGGGAATGTTCTGAATGTTGGAGGCCATGCAGCTCTGGAAATAGCCGTCGTCCAGCGTGCGGAATTCACGGCAGACGTTTCCGCACATGCTCACGATCCGGCAGGCGATTTCATCGCAGAAATCATCGTCGTTCCCATATTTCGGCGCCCGGTTGAGGAGGATGAGGCGAAGTTCGGGATCTTCCGAGAAATTACTCTCCAGGGCGGCGAGAAGCCGTTCCGGTGTTACGCTTCTTTCTTCGTAGACGAGTTTCCGGATCGCGGAAAGACTGTCCGTGAGCGTACCTAACCCCATCATGCCGACTCCGTGAAGACGCGGAAACTCCGCGCCGCCGTCGTTGAGGTCGCGGCCGCGGCCGATGCAGTCTCTCGTAAGCGCCGAGAGAAACGGGTCGGGGAAACGGTCCGGCGGCTGTTCCCGGAGTCCCCGGTTGTAGTTTTCCGCGTAGATCGCCATATCGCGGCGCATTTCCAGTTGAAACGCCTCCAGCAGTTCATCGAACGAACAGAATTCCTTCAGGTGCGCACAGGTTTTGAGGAAACATTCCGGCAGGTTGAAACGGCCGTCGCTCCAAGCGGGCTGGCGACCGGGGATCAGCGGTTCGACGCAGCCGAAGAGCGCATAATCGCGCGCGGCTTCGAGTGGTATTCCGAGATTCGTCAGCATCCGGATGTTGTTCGTGTCGTTGAAGATGGCGGGGAAGCCGATTCCCGTGCGGATTTGATCGACGCAGGCGAGCAGAAACTCGTCGCCGGAACCGGGATGCAGCCGCGCCGAAAGATTGGTTGAGGCCGAATGCACCATGCCGGTCGCTTTCAGCATGAGGAACGAGAGTTCGTTCGCGGCATCCGAACCGTCGGGGCGGACTCCGCCGATGCAGATGTTCGTCACCTCGTGGAGTCCCTCGATTTTGGTCCACAAATGGCAGAGTTCGTTCAACGCGACCTCCTCGGACGGGTGGCTTTTTCGATAGAGCCGATAAAGATACTGGTCGATCCGGGCCAGTGCATTGTGACCGCGCGAACCGTCTGCCTCCAGCAGCACGAACACCAGCCATACGAGCTGGATTCCCTCCTCGAACGTCTCCGGCGGTCGCACGGCGATTGCCCCGAGCCGGGCGGCTGCATCCGCCTGTCCGCTGTTCCGGAAGTACTTGGCGGCGCGGAGGCAGAAGTCGGAGAGTGCGCGGAGCACGATCGTCATGGCCTTGCTGTCCGGCGATGAAAAGCGGGACTCCGCTTCTTCGGCCCGGCGCAGAAATCCGCCGATTCCTTCACGGAGAAGCGTTTCATAATCCACCGTGGTGTGGCTGGCTCCGGTCGCGAAGTTGCGGAGGCCCGTGCAGCGGGCGAACGCCTCGGCGGTCGCCCGGTACTCCGCTTCGGAAATTCCTGCCGGGAGCGTGTTGCACCGGAAAGTTTCCGCCCCTCCGAAGAACTCCTGCTCCGGGTGCAGCGTCAGCGGCAGATGCTCGAACATGAATTGGATCGAACGGGCGCGGCGGATCGCCTCCGGAACGCCGGGCATCGGGTTCTCCTGCCGGTATTTGCCCTGCCAGTAGGTTCCGAGCGCGTATTTCTGCCCCTGCCCGAACGGATCACCCGGCGTGGCGGTCAGGCGTTCCAGCGCAAAAATAGTTTTCCAGTTTCTCATGACAGCTCCTCCAGTTTTCGGAAGACTTCGGGGAACGCCGGAAGCGGCGAATCGTGGTTGCCGTTTTCGATTTCGCGGTAGAAGAAGTCCGGTTTCCCGGCGAGTCGGTCGCGCAACGCCCGGGCTTCGCTCACCGGAATGGTGGCATCCTCCTCTCCGTGAAGATAACAGACCGGCATGGAGAGGCGGTCCGCATGACGACACACGCTGTTTCTCTCCCGCGATTCCGGCGTGGGGTAAGCGTCGAGCAGGGCGGCGCGGATTTCCCGCAGGATCGGCCCGGTTTGAGGCTCCAGCCTGTCGAGATAGGTTTGCGGGTCCGTGGCCGCGCCGAGCGCGCCGACGCCGTCAACCAGTTCCGGATGGCGCATGGCGAAGATCAACGCGCCGGTTCCGCCCATCGACCCCGAAACGACCAGCAGTTTTCGCCACGGATTCTTTTCCCTTTCGGCTTCAATGATTTGCCGGAGGTCGGCGACGGCGGACTCCTTCATCCAGGCGTTTCCGCGAAGGTTCGGCGAGAGGATCGAAACGTTCCTCTCCAGCAGGAAGCGCGTCCAGACTTCCGCGATGTCGGGCCGGGTGAGGAGCTGGTCGCCCGTGCTGCCGTGCCCGTGAAGAATCACCGCGCAGGTCCGCGCATTCCAAACGCGGTGAACGAGATACCAATCGTGATAGCCGTCCGCCTTGCTTTCGTATTCGATTCTTTCAAATTCGGCTTCGAACATGATCGGTCACTCCAGCGTAAAGACGGCCTTGACGGCGCGTCCGGCCTCGGCGTCGGCCAGGGCGGCGTTGACGTCGCCGACCCGGAGCGTTTTCACGAGACGGCGGAATCTCTTCTGGAGATCCGGTTTTCCGGCCAGAAAGTCGAGATACGTTCCGATGTCGGCCATCGTGTACTGACCGCTGCCGAAGATGCGGAGCGCCTTGAAGGTGATCTGCTGCGGTTCGAATTCGACGGGTCCGCGGTTCGAATACTGCCCCGGCACGAAGTAGCGGCCGCGGGTGCGCAGAAGTTTCACTCCGAGCGGAAAAGCGTTCCGCGCGCCGCTGGTTTCGATCACGACATCGGCACCGTTGCCGCGCCCGAGTTTCGCCGCCGCGTCATTGATGCGCGTTGCCATTTCGTCTTCGGAGAGTTTCCGGAAGTCGAGAAAATCGTCGGCGCCCAGCTCGCGCGTCAGCTCCGCCCGTTCGGGGTTGGCCGACGACCCGATCACCACGACGCGGCAGCCGTGCGCCTTTGCATACGCCAGCGCGAACAAACCGAGCGAACCGTTGCCCTGGATCACCACCAGTTCGCCGGGCTCGAAGCCGCCGCCGTATTCGCAGGCGCGAATGACCGTCGGCCCGCCGCAGGGGAATGCCGCCGCCGCGAGCGGATCGACCGTTTCCGGCAGCAGAACCAGATTTTCCGCCGGAGAGAACAGATATTCGGCGAATCCGCCGTGAAAGTGCGGCGCATCGTTCACATTTTTGCAGTAAGTCACTCCGAATGCCAGACAGCTTGCGGTTTCGCCGCGACGGCAGTTGAAGCATGTTCCGCAGGGAATCGCAACGCAGGTGATGGCCAAGGCGCCCGGCGTGATGGTGTTGCCAAGCGCATCTTTTGCCGCGCCTTCGCCGATTCGGTCGATTCTCCCGATGAATTCGTGGCCGATCACCATCGGGAAGTCGGGCATGGCCAGAAATCCGCCGTGGATGTGCACGTCGGTTCCGCAGATTCCGCTGGATACGAGCCGGAGCCCAACCTGACCGGACGCCGGAGCCCCGACTTCGAATTCGCAAACGTCGAACGGTTTGCCGGGACCGGTGAATACGGCGGCGTTTCGTTTCATGGCGACTTTCCTTTTTCTGTTGAATCGAAAATTGATTTTCTCTTTGCGTTGTGTATATTATACCGGAGATGAGATGCGGCTGCCATGTCATATTCTGCAAAGTCATGCCGGAATTCGCAAAAGAAAGGAGTCGCCGGTGTTTCATGGATTCACGTTCGCGGACGATAGTCCGCTACCGGTTTTAAAGACCGCGGTTTTCCGCGAGCTCCGGCCGCTGCCGGAAAAGATCTCGGATTGCCGCATCGACGAGGCGTGGGCGCTCGACTATCTGATCAGCGGGACCGTCCGCATCTGGTGCGGCGGCGTTTGGCGGGAGCGCCCTCTCCGCACGGCGCACCTGTATCCACCCGGCACGCCTTACCGCGAGGATTGGTCGGAGGGCGCCGCCGTGTTTCGCAGCGCCTATATCGTCTTTTCCGGCGAATGCGCGTTTCTGAAAGAACTGACGGATAATCCCTATCATTACGCCCGGATTTCGGACCCCGACGGCGTCCTGGAATCCCTCTTGCGGGAGTGCGCCATCCTCGCCGGAAAGTCCGGCAACGCCGGATATTTCGATACGCTCCCCGTCTTCTTTCGGATTCTCGCCCGGCTCGGGTCTGTCCGGAAAGCCGAAAACGGGTGGGATTGCGATTATACCCTTTCGGAAATTCCGTTCAACGGGGAGTCGATTTCGCATCGTACAATCGGATATCTCGAACAGAACTTCCGGAAAAAGCTGACACTGGCCGGAATCGCACGGGTTCTCGGCAGCAGCATCTCCTCCCTCGAACACAAGTTCAAGGCGGAAACCGGCCGGACCGTTGTGGAAACCCTGCGGCGGATTCGCATCGAGCAATCCATTCCGCTGCTGCTGCGAAACGTTCCGCTCAAGGAGGTTGCCGAAGCGACGGGGTTCCCGAACGAGTTCTACTATTCCAAGGTGTTCCGCCGCGAATGCGGCAAATCCCCCGCTGAATACCGCAAAAGCTCTAAAGGTTGAGTCCGGTCTCTTCGTTGAGGCGGTGAAAAAAGGCGTCCATGAAAGCGGCGCGTTCCTGCGCGACCGCTTTCCCCGGTTCGGTCAGCATCCCCTCCGGCAGTTTGCGGAGTTTCACCAGGTATTCGCGGTAGGCGGTGTCCTCGCGGCTGTAGGCGGGCGAATTGACCGCTTCGGCTTCGGTGTTGTGGAGCCTGGCGTGTTCGCGCCCGGCAAAGAGGAAGGCGCGGCCGATGCCCACCGCGCCGAGCGAATCGAGCTTGTCGGCGTCGTAGACAATCTTCGCCTCCAGCGTGACCGGAATCCGCCGCGCCCGGTAACGGTGCGTGTAGACCGCCGCCGCCACATGGTCGACGAAATCGGGCTCAAACCCGCCGACTTCGCCGAGGAGTTCCGGAACCAGTTTTGCCCCGATCACCGCATGGCAAATCTTTCCCTTCGAAGACATCTCCTCGGGTCGCGCCACATCGTGCAGCAGCGCGGCCATCCGGACCACCCGGCAATCCGCTTCCGGCAATTGCTCGGCCAGCCGTTCGGCGTTGGCCAGCACCCGGAGCGTATGGTCGTAGTCGTGACAACCGGACGCGGCATCCAGCTTGGCGCGGACCTGTCCCGCAATCGCGGCGAATTTCGCGTCGAACTCCCCGGCGGTCATCTCCCCTCCCCGCTCGGGACAGCCGATGTCGGTGTCGTCGCAACTACTTCGGGGGGAACGAAATTCTTTGTCCCGATTTCCAATGCGGAGCCGGTCTGGAACACCACGAGCGTGATAACGTAGGCCACCGCCGTGTAAAGCGCGATCTGCGCGAACATGAACTTCCAGGAATTCGCCTCGCGGCGCACCACCGCCATGGTCGCGATGCACGGCACCGTCAGCAGGCAGAAGAGCATGATGCAGAATCCCTGAAGCGGCGTGTACGAGTCCCTCAGCGCTTCCCGGAGCGTCGATTCGCCGCTTTCGGCGTCTTCGACCGAGTAAAGGATGCCGAGCTGGGCGACGAAAAGCTCTTTCGCCGCAAACGCGCCGATCAGCGCCGAGCTGACTTTCCAGTCGAACCCGAGCGGTTTCAGAACCACTTCCAGCCCCTTCCCGATCCGCCCGGCGACGGAATATTGCAGAAGCTCGCTCTTGCGTTCTGCCCGGAGCGCGGAAATTTCATCGATCTTCTCTTCGGCCGAAGCGGCCGAATCTTCGACCCGGGAAATCTCCGTATCGTAATCGACCGCGAACGTTTTTTTCTCCGGGAACGTGTTGATTACAAAAAGGACAATCGATGCCAGCAGGATCAGCGTACCGGCTTTTTGCAGGTACATCGAAGTTTTTTCCCACATCAGGATCATCACGCTGCGGAACGTCGGGCAGCGGTAGGGCGGCAGTTCCATCACGAACACCTCCCCTTCCCCCTTGAAGATGGTGTTTTTGAGCAGGAACGCGCACCCGAGCGCAACCACGATGCCAATGAGGTAGATGATCCACATGGTCAGCGCCTGGAACCGTTCCGGGAAGAACGCCGGAATCAGCATCGCATAGATCGGCAGCCGCGCGCCGCAGCTCATGAACGGAACCACCATCATGGTCGTCTTGCGGTCGCTCTCGTTGTCGATCGTCCGCGTCGCCATCACCGCCGGAACCGAACAGCCGAACCCGAGCAGCATCGGGATGAAGCTCTTGCCGTGGAGTCCGAATTTATGCATGAACCCATCCATGATAAACGCCGCGCGGGCCATGTAGCCGGTGCCTTCCAGAATCGCGATCGCAAAGAAGAGCAGCAGAATGTTCGGCAGGAAGACCAGCACCCCGCCGACGCCGCCGATCATGCCGTCCACCAGGAGCCGCCGCAGCAGATCCGCCTCCCCTGACGGCCAGACCGCGTTGATCGAATTGCCGAGCCAGTCGAAGAAAATGCCCAGCCCCTCCATCGGATACGCGCCGAGCGTGAAGGTGAAGAGGAACACCAGGAACATCAGAATCAAAAAGATCGGGATGCCGAGGAACCGGTTGGTGACGTATTTGTCGATTACATCCGAGAGCTGGCGGCGGCGGTCGTTGTTGATGGTGATCGTTTCGCGGCAGGCTCCGGCGATCACGCCGTAGCGGACGTCAGCCATCAGAATCCGGCTGTTGATGCCGTTGCGGGCGGAAATCTGCTTGCGCCACTCCTCCGCCTCGGCGCAAAACGGGGCGAATTCCGGCCGGCTGCAGATCTCCAGATCGTCTTCCAGTATCTTGATGGCAAAATAACGTGCCGGAATCCGCTGCGTCTCAGGCAGTTCGAGTGCCGCAATCTTGGCGGTCAGCGCCCGGATCGCCTCGTCGGTCTTGGGGCCGTACTTCGGCTTGACCGGGCGCGGCAGCGACGGTGCATTGGCCAGTTCGCAGATTTTGGCGCGCAGTTCCTCGATGCCGGTGCCGGTGGAACCGACCGTCGGCACGATCGGCGCTCCGAAAATCTGTTCCAGCTTCGGGAAATCGAACACAAGCCCCTGTTTCTCCGCATCGTCGATCATGTTGAATGCGAGCAGCATCGGAATGTCCAGCTCGGTGAGCTGCGTGGTGAGGTACATGTTGCGCTGGGCGTTCCCCGCGTCGATCACGTTGAGAATGAGATCGATCCCGCTCTCCAGGAGTTCCCGGAACGCCACCTTCTCCTCCGGCGAGGACGACGACAAGCTGTAAATGCCCGGCAAGTCGATGATTTCCGTTTTGAGCTCCCCGATCCGGCACATGCCGGTCTTCCGTTCCACCGTCACGCCGGGGTAGTTGCCGACGTGCTGCCGCGTCCCGGTGAGCCGGTTGAAAATGGTGGTTTTCCCGCAATTCGGATTCCCGGCTAGAGCGATTCGGAAAACTTTGCTCTCCATAGAATGATATCCTCAACAAAAAATAATTAGAAGAAACTAAACATTTCCATCAAAAAAAACCGCATCACGTGAGCTTGACGTGGATGAACGCGGCGTCGCGGGCGCGGAGCGAGAGGCTGCTGCCCATGATCCGGACCCGAAGCAGATCGCCGAACGGGGCGTGGCCCTCGAGCTGGAGCAGCGTTCCGGGCACAAGCCCGAGATCGGCGAATTTCTTGAGTCCGCGCAGGTTCTCATCGACCCGGACGACCACGGCCGCCTGCCCGATGGGCAGTTCCGAAAGGGGAATCAAATCACGATCCCCCTCCCCTGCCTCGGCGTTGAGTTTCGGCATGGTGTTTTCGAGGTATTCGCGCAACGGGGCGCAATCGTCGCGGTCGGCGATGGCCTCCACCAGAAGGACGATGCGCGAGAGAACGGTTTCGCCGATTACGTGTTCGATCTTGCAGGCGGTGTCGTCGGCTTCGGCGGAATCAAGCTTGAGCAGTCCGGAGAAAAATCCTTTGAGCACGGTGTGGCGGTGACGGATCACGGCGGCGAGTTCGGCGCCGCGGCTGGTCAGCACGACCGGGCTGTGGGACTGATAGTGGATGAGCCCGCGCCCGGCGAGGGATTGAAGCGCATTGGTGACCGAAGGCATTTTCACCTGGAGTCTGTCGGCGATATCTTTGGTATGGGCATGCCCGTTATTCTCGATGATCTCGGCGATGGCTTCGAGATAATCTTCCAGACTGCTGGAAATGACCGTATTGCTCATAGACATGGGTTCCTACGATAAAATTCGCTTCAAGACAGTGTCGTTCTCCCGGGTTCGCCATACTATACCATTGCTGCCGGAATTATGCAACGCGGGAAAGAAGAAAAATTAGCGCATTCTAATGCCGGTTTCATGCCAAGCCCGTTCTTTTTCCCGATTTCCCGCTCATCACGCTTGACAAATTGCAAAACCGGTCTATATTAGTTAGACAATCACAGCGCGGGGTAGAGCAGTGGCAGCTCGTCAGGCTCATAACCTGAAGGTCAATGGTTCGATTCCATTCCCCGCTACCATTCGATTCGACGGGAGACTGACTGGTCTCCCGTTTTTTTTTGCTTTGATTCAGCTTTCCAGCCTCTTTTCAGTTTCGATTCTGACGGTAACGCCGGGCTGCTGCCTTAAAAACGTCAGCTTATCCCAGTAGCCGCGCTGGAAAATGATTTTGTCATCGATCACATGGAAAAAACCGCAGCCGCGCAGCCCTTTGGGGTCGCGCCATTCGAGAATTGCCCACTCGCCGTCTTCGAACAGGTTTTCCACGATGCAGACCATGTCCGCCGCGGCGAATTCCTGCTCGAACATCGCCTTGATCGCCTGCCTTCCGCAGACCGGCTCGTTGGCAACCTGGTGATTGACGGCGTTCTCGGCATACAGCGCGGCCAGTCCCTCGGCGTCGGCGGCGTTGAATCGCTCGACGAATTGGCGTACCACTTCCTTCGGTCTCATCTTTTTTACTCCTGTTCTGTTTCTTTCGATCCTGTTCCGGTGTCACTTCGAACTGTGACCGAGCGGGGAGAATTCCTGGCGGTATTCCAGCGGAGTGACGTTATAATGCTGCTTGAACAGCCGGGAAAAGTAGATATTGCTGCAGAATCCGGTATCCTCGGCAATCTGCTTGATGGGGTCGTTCCCGCCGATCAACAGGGAAGCGGCCTGTTGCAGCCGGCACTGAATCAGGAACTGCTGCGGCGGCAGTCCGGCCAGGCTCTTGAACAGGCGGCGGAAATGGTGGAACGTCTGGCCGTGCTGTTGCGATATCTCTTCGAAACGCCAGTCCTCCTCCGGGTTGTTCCGGATTCCGGCGATCAGCCGGTGAAAAAAATCATGCTGGTAGGCGGGGATCGTCTGCTCCTCCGGAACCGGTTCATGGAACAGCTGCAGCAGCAGGTCTTCAAACATCAGCACCGCCCGGGGCGGCGTTGCCGGAATGTTTCTCTGCAGCATGGCAATGATATTGAGCATGAGATTCAGGAAACGGTCCGGCTGCCTCACCCGGATGATCGGAACGGCGTCATTGATCACCAGCATTCCGGATTCCAGATACCTTTTCACCCGCTCGCCGCATACACAAAGATGATTGTGATGCCGCGGGGAATCGTCGTAATATCCGTATTCGAAGAACGCCCCCGGGTGACTGATGAAGACGCACGGCCCCTCCGCATGGAATTCCGTCCCGTGATTGATCCGCAGGAAAAAATGCCCGGAGTGGTTGTATTGCACCCCGTAATAAATCGGTTCATGCCGGTAAATATTGTGGTGCACGGGTTCCGACCGGCCCGCGGCGAATTTCAATCCGTCATAGAAATTCATTTCAAATGTTCCTTTTGTGTAATAAACAGTCTTCTTTATGCTATTGACATCTTTATTGTTTTGAGGTAAAATTAATATAGTTCCAAGATATTATATTCATTTTGTATCATAAGTCAAGGAAATCAGGCGCCGACAACTGAAAAAACGGATCAAATCACAGCGTCGGGAGAAGGAGTATTGAATGCATTGGGTTGACTGGTTGATTTTAGTGATGCCGCTGAGCATTGTGATGGGTCTGGCGATCTATTCCAGGCGCTATGTCCGCGGTATCGCTGATTTTCTTGCCGCGGGGCGCGTCGCCGGCCGATATCTGATCGCGGTGGGCGGGCTGGAGGCGGCGCTGGCCGTGATGACACTGATTTCACTCTGCGAGCAGGAATACCAGTGCGGACTGGCGGTCGGCTTCTGGGGGAAGCTGATCGTGCCGCTGAGCATCTTCATGTCGCTCACCGGTTACGTGCTCTACCGGTACCGCCAGACCAGGGCCCTGTCGATGGGGCAGTTCCTGGAGATGCGCTACAACCGGCCGCTGCGAATCGTGGCGGCGTTCATCCGCACCGTCGCGGAGATCATGACCAATGCGATCGGGCCGGCGGTGGCGGCGCGGTTCTTCATTTACTTCATGGGGTTCCCGCTGTCGGTCAATTTCTGGGGCTGGCAGGTCTCCACGTTCGCTCTGGTGATGATCGTGGTCCTGGCGCTGGCCATGCTGGTCATCTGGCCCGGCGGACGCATTTCGCTTCTGGTCACCGACTCCATCCAGGGGCTGATGTCCTACCCCATCTTCGTGATTTTCACGGTGTTTGTGCTGAGCGAAATTTCGTGGCACTACGATGTCGCTCCGGTCATGCTCGACCGCGTCAAGGGAGAGAGCTTCCTCAACCCGATGGACATCGCCTCTCTCCGTGACTTCAATTTGTTCGCCCTCATCGTCACCATCATCGGTTCGGTGCTGAACCGCGGCGCCTGGATCGGCAACGACACCTCCAGCGCGGGCCGGACGCCGCACGAGCAGAAGATGGCAGGGATTCTGGGGGCGTGGCGCAACGGGTTCTCCACGTTGATGCTGACGCTGCTGGCGCTGTTCCTGATTACGGTGATGCAGGCCGGGCATTTCGCCGACCGGGCCCGGAACGTGCGGGTCACCCTGATTGACAGAATCTCGGAAGAGACCATCGCCGACCCCGAAGTCCGGCAGGATGTCGTCCTCCAGGCGACCGCCATTCCGCCGGTCAGGCATGTCATCGGCGTCGATCAGCCCTATTCGCAGACGAACAACCCGGATCAGCGCTATCTGGATGCGGCCAAACATTCCATGAACCGGGCGGCGGAGGCGCGGATCGCCACCGCCGGGATCGACCCGAAAAGCACCGAGGCCGGGGACATCCGGGGGCAGAACAACGCGGCGTTCCAGAAGTTCCGCACCCTCTACTACCAGATGATGATGCCGGTGCTGCTGCGCAAAGAGCTTCCGGTGGGGATGATGGGGCTGTTCGTGCTGCTGATGGTACTGCTGATGATTTCGACCGACGACAGCCGGATTTTCAACTCCGCCTCCACGCTGGTTCAGGACGTGATCATGCCGTTTCGCAAGAAGCCCTTCGAAAAGAGCGAACACTTGTGGTGGCTGCGGGGCACGTCGGTGGCCGTGTGCGCGTTCTTCTTCTTCGTGTCGCTGTTCTTCGCGCAGATGGATTACATCCGGATGTTCTTCTCAATCATGTGCGCCCTCTGGCTGGGAGCTGCGGGGCCGATCATGCTGGGCGGGCTCTACACCCGCTGGGGGACGACCGCCGGGGCGTTCGGCGCCCTGATCTTCGGTTCGGGGACTTCCCTCGCCGGGCTGATCTGTCAGCGCAACTGGGCTTCGACGATCTATCCGTTCCTGTTCAACAACGGCTACCTCAATACGGTTGAAGCGGTGTTCGACACCGTCACGAAAATCTGTTCTCCGCTGGTCGTGTGGGAAATGAATCCGCTGAAATTCCCCATCAACTCCTTCGAAATCTACTTTTTGTCCATGATGTTCGGCCTCGGCGCGTATATCATCGGGTCGCTCCTGACCTACCGCCGGCCGTACAACCTCGACCGGATGCTGCATCGCGGCAAGTACGCCGAAAGCGCGGAAAAACCGGCCACCGTCTGGAGCTGGAAGCACGTGTACTCCAAACTGATCGGGATCACCGGGGAATATACGAAAGGCGACCGGGTCATCGCCTGGAGCGTGTTCTTCTACTCGGTGGTTTACCAGTTCGGCATCGCGTTCGTCGGCGTGCTGATCTGGAACCTCTTCGATCCCTGGCCGGCGAAATGGTGGAGCTGGTATTTCTTCATCACGATCGTCGTGGTGGGAATCATCACCGGCATCGTGTCGACGATCTGGTTCATGATCGGAGGCATTGTCGACCTGCGGCAGCTGTTCCGGGATCTCGCATTGCGGGTGGACAATCCCGCCGATGACGGCTGGGTCGAGACGCAGCAGAACACGGAAGCGAAATAGCGAATGATTCCGAAATCAAAAACTGCAAAAACATGGAAACGGAGGTGACGTCTTTCAAAAACATGATATATTGAATTGTGGGGAAATGAATCGTAACTGTATTGGGGATAAATAGAAATGAAGATAAGCGCCTTACACTTGCTCGCACTGAGCGCCGCCGGCTTGTTCCTGCTTGCGGCCAATGCAGCGCCCCTGCCTTCCGGGGCGGAGCTCGGTCCGAACGGAATTGTGAAAATCGCGGGAATGAACTTTCAGCCGATTCTCTTCGGAACCGGTTTCAAGCAAACCAATCTGACGGCGAAACACGCCGATCTCCTTACCAATGGAGACACCGTCCAGGCGCAGACTTCTTTCTCCGGCGGAAAAATGAAAGTCGCATTGACCGCTGAAGGCAACGACTCGTTCGACTATGACGCCGAGGTGAAATTCGATCGGGAGACCGAAATCCTTGGCCTGATGCTCAGCGTCCTCGTTCCGGAAACGGGCAAACTGATCATTCCGGGAAAGAAGACCGATTTTCCGCCCTATGACCCCAAGCGGACTACTTTGCTGCAGGCCATCTGCAAAACACTTTCCATCGTTTCGGCGGACGGGAAAAGAGTCGATATCAGCGGTGACATCACCGCCAGAATCATCGACCGGCGCGGCAAGGGGGGCGGGAATTTCGAGCTCCGGCTTTATTTCTCTCCAAACAAAGGAAAGCTGCTCGAATCCGGCCTGAAATTGAAGTTTACGGTCGATGCCGAAGCACAGGCCGCCAAAACGGAAGCGACAGATGAGGAATATGTCACCGCTCCCGGAAAAGACTGGATCGAACTTGAATCCGCCCGGGACGTGGTTCCCGGTTCCCCCCTGGATTTCTCGAAACAGCTGGATGCCCCGGCCGGGAAATACGGCCGGGTCATCGTAAACGGCGACGGCCATTTCGCCTTTGAAAAGAAGAAAGACACCGCGGTGCGTTTTGTCGGGACCAATCTTTGCTTCACCGCCCAGTATCTGGATAAGTCCGAGGCGGATGCGCTGGCCGACCGCCTGGCGCGGATGGGCTACAACGCCGTGCGCATTCACCATCACGACAAGTATCTGGTCGATTTGAAGGCGCCGGATTCGCTGACCATCGACCGGGATAACCTGGACAAGCTGGACTACCTGATCTATGCGCTGAAAAAGCGCGGCATCTATATCACCACCGACATTTACGTCAGCAGGATCATCAAGGCCGGAGACGGCATCCCGGAATTCGTGGAAGGTGCCGGCAAGCTGGCGAAAGCCCTGCTGCCGATCAGCGAGAAGATGCGGGAAAACTGGAAAACGTTCGCCCGGGAGTGGCTGACCCATCGCAATCCCTATACCGGGTTGAGCCTGGTGGATGATCCGGTGCTGTATTCCATCGGCCTGACCAATGAGAACAATATTTACGCCTGCTGGAATTTGTATCCCAAAATCACTGCGCGCTATGACGAACTGTTCCGCGAATGGCAGAAAAAACAGAATCCGGAAGCGAAGATTGTCGCCGCGGACCCCAACAACCGTCTTTTCCGGGAATTCCTCTATGAGCTCCAGGAAAACGATACGCTGGAACTCCGCCGCTACCTGAAAGACGAGTTGAAGGTCAAGGCCTTGCTGAGCGACCTGAACATGGATGACCGGATTCCGTTGACGGTGATTCGGAATCAGATGGATGTCGTTGATGACCACAAATATCACGATCACCCCAAATTCCCCGGCAAACCCTTCCAGTATCCGTTCTCCTTCCGTCAGGAGTCCGCGATTTCCGGGCTGGGTCATGAAGTTCCGGGCAGACTCTTCCCGGCGCGCATCTTCGAGAAACCGTACAGCGTGACCGAATACCGGTACTGCACGCCGAACCGCTTCCGGGTGGAAGGCGGCGCCCTGCTCGGCTCCTATGCCGCGTTTCAGGGCTGGGACGCGCTTTACCAGTTCGCCTGGGCGCATTCCAAAGATACCGTCATGGCGGATGACCCCATCGGGAGCTTCAACACCGCCAACGATCTGCTGGCGCAGCTCTCCGACCGCCTGGTCATGTTTCTCTTCCGCCGGCAGGACGCGACGCCGGCCCGGGAAGGGGTGGCATTGCGGGTCGCGCCTGATTTCTGGGCTGAAATGAAGTCGAAACCTGGTTTTGTCATCGCAGACGAATATTCACCGGTGAAATTCCGGCAACTGGGGTTGATCACCAAAGTCGGCATGGTCGTCGGCGATCGGCAGATTCCCGGCGTGGAACTGATTTCCAAAGCCCAGGCGGAAGGCGCCCTGCCCTTGCAGGAACCGGAGATCGAAAAACGGCGCAAGGAGATGTTTCAGACCGGAATCGCCCGGAGCATGAACGGGGAGTTGTTCCTCGATTCCAAGGCGAACGTGTTCACCGCGACCACCCCGCGCAGCGAAGTTCTCTCCGCGGTCGAAGGCACTCATCAGGTCGGAGCCCTGAACGTTTCCGGCATCGACACGCCGACGACTGTGGCGGCCTGTTCTCTCGACGGCCGGGATCTGGGCTCCAGCAGCAGGATTCTGATCTTTCACCTGACCGATGTCTGTGACAGCGGAATCCGATTCAAAAATGCGGAGAGAAAGGTGATTCTTTCCGCCGGGCAGCTTCCTCACCTGCTGCGGCGGTCCAAACTCGAAATCAGCTTGAAATTACTCGGAAACAGTCCGGTTACGGTATATGCACTGAAAAACAATGGAGGAACGTATGGCAAGGTCGCGGCTTCATTTTCCGGGGAGGCACTGAAATTCAGCGCGGACAACAGCAGTTTCCCGGGAGGAGTAATGATTTATCTGGTGGAAAGACAAACAAACTGATGGAGTGCTTGAAAATGAAAAAGATTCGTCCCCGTTACACCAATTTCACGCTGATCGAATTGCTCGTGGTAATCGCCATCATCGCAATTCTCGCCTCGATGCTGCTCCCGGCCCTGAACCAGGCCCGGGATCGGGCCAAATCGACTTCCTGTCTGGGCAACCTGAAACAGCTCGGCGGAATATTCATGCAGTATGCACAGGACAGTCGCGACTATGTCCCCGCGGCAAAATTCGTTCCCCCGGCCGCCCCGGGAACCAACATCAGCGATTACCCCTGGCGACGCAGCCTGGGCCTGCTCGGCTACCTGCAGCCCTACGACTGGACCTCGGTCGGCCCGGCCGGCAGGAATCTCAACGATGTCGCTTTCTGCCCGATGACCAACCAGAACCGCAACAAGTTCAGCACCTATGGCGTGCCGAACGGAAGACTGGAACTCGGCAGCGCCGTGCCGGGGAGCACGACCACCTTCGCCAGAAAGCTGGGAAAGCTTGACAAAACCTGCGTCCTGCTGGCCGACAGCCGCCGGGGATGGGAAGACGACAACGACACCTACTACAACGGCTCCTATTATCTGGACAACGGCAACGGCGACCGTCTCGATCCGGGCAAGACCTACAAGGTGCTGAGCCTGAGGCACAGCCAGCGGTTCAACGCGGCCTTTCCCGACGGGCACGCCTCCGCCGAAACGTGGAGCTGGGTCGACCAGTCGGGACGCTACTACTACGTAACGCTCTAAATGAATGCAACGGAGAAAGGCAGTACGCCTTTCTCCGTTTTTTTCCGCTTCCGGTTTTCTTTTTCCCTTTCCTGCGTTATTGTATACTGCAAGGAACGGGAAGCTCACCCGGAGGTGCGGCGTGAATCGTTTTTTCAACCGTTTTTTCACAATGCCGAAGACATTCGGACAGTGGCTGGCGGAACTGCTCGGCGGCGTGTTTCTGGCGCTGTCGGCGCTTTTTCTGATCCGCTTTCTGAGCCCTCCCCTGCCCTTCTATTCCCCGCACTGTGCAACCAACCTGCACAATCCCGCTGACCATGGCGCTCTGCTCGCTCTTACCCGCACAGGCATAACCTCAACCGTAGGAGGTGTCGGCGGGCAAAACGGTTTCTTTGTAAGGACGGAGCCGTTTGATTTGAATATGGGAAACGGACCTATCAAACGAATAATATTGCCTGGATTTGCAGGCGATCCGTTAATCACCCCAGCCCATCCGGTGAAGCATTTGAATATCTTGGTCGGAATATTCCTGATCGACCAGGACGCCATCGACACCGCAATATGGGCATAGCGCGGTTTCGTCTTCGTCGCACCAATCCGTGATTTCAGAAACGGGGAAACGTTCTCCGCAGTAATAACAGACACAGCGAGTCAACGGATTCTTCAGATATCTTCGATTTTTGAACGAGGCTGTGACCGGATTGACCTGCTGCCATTTCTCCTTTCCCGGTATCCGTCGTGAGGCCGGGGGGCGATCAATGGAAAAGAGTTCGATGATTTCATCCGATTTTTGCTCGGAAGCAATATCCGGCGCTGTTTTCCCGGAATCGTTTTTGATCGTGACATCCGCTCCGTTGGCCAGCAGGCATTCGACCGCCAATGCATTGCCGTCGCGAGCCGCTTTATGCAATGGGGTTTGCCCGCTATTGTCTTTTGCGTTGACATCGGCGCCGAGTTCCACCAGACTTGCCACGATCTCCTGGTTCCGGTCCTGCACGGCGAGATGCAGCGGCGTTTCTCCTTCTTCGTTTTTAACATTCACATCCGCCCCATGTTCCACGAGATGTTTTACGATGCTTCCGTCATAGATGGTCGCAAAACTGTATGCAATATGGTGCAGCGCAACTGCTCCGTCTTCCCCCCTCGCATTGACATCGGCCCCGGCTTCCACGAGTTGACGAATCGCATCTTGGTTTCCCACCAGTGCGGCCGAATGCAGCGGTGTATTGCCGGTAATGTTTTTCACATTGAGGCCGGCGTGACGTTCCCGGATCAGATAACGCAAGAGATTGGACTTTTTGCTCATTGCGACCTGATGCAATATGCTATCCCGACCGTCATACAGGGAGTCAAGCTGAAATTTATGCTCGATGAGGAACTGGAATACGGTCAGCTTTCCCGCCTGTACAACGGCATCTAAGAATTCCGGCGACGGATTGGCCAAATCGCCCGCCCGGAGCCGACGAAGGAGTGCCGCATTGCCTTTCCGGTCATAGTAATCCAATTCCCGGATCGTCGATTCAAGAGAGGTTTGAGCCTGTCTCAATTGCGTTTCATAAGATTCATGATTTCCCATGTTCAACAGTCCCTCCAATTCGGTATTCCGACCCGGCGCAACGGCACGGAGTTTTGCATTATATTCGGTTCAGATAGTCAAGAGCTTCAACATACTTGCTTTTGAGCAGACTGCGACGCGGTTCCGGCAACTCGTCGAGGGTGGACATATTGTGCTTCAAATCGGCGAGTTTGACCCGGCGCGCAACCGGATTTCCTGCAATGGCTTTTATGTATTCCGGATAAGGCGTTTCAGGCGCGTGGGTCATCAGTCTCAATGCTTCCATGATGGGGCCCGGCTCGATTTCGCCTGCCGTCACCATCGCGCGAATCTCTTCCGCCGTCGCGTCGGTATCTTCCAGAACGTCGTGCAGAATGGCGGTTATTTTCTCCGGACCGTCATCAAATGTTGCAGCGACCGCTTCGGGATGGGTAATGTACGGCTTCCCGCCATCCCGAAATTGTCCGCGATGCTTCGTTTCCGCAAAGGAGTAAGCCGTCGCGTACAACTCCGAAAAACACTGACGTTTCGCCATTTCCAACTCCTGAGCAAATTCTTGATTCCATTCCTCTATCGGTCCGAAATAATGAACACGTTTTTTTACATCGCCGGGGAGATTCCGGTCGCAATTCGGGCAGAACCCGGGCGAATCGATTTCAATCCCGCAGAAACAGCATTTGCTCATTCGCTTTTCGGCGGTGGGACAATGATCTGGTTCCGATTCACCGGAAGCAATTTCCGCCAGCGTCTCCCGTATGGAGAACAGATAGACCGACAGCACATCCCGCCGTAATTCGGGAAAAGGATACCTGCTCACGGAAGTGGGAACCCTGGTGACAAACCCCGGAACCGGCAGGGTTTCCGGCAATCGTTTCCTGAGTTTCTCCGGCAGGGGAGACCGCTCCCTGAGCCTGCGCAGATTCACCTGGCCTCCGGTGAACTCCACCTCCCGGACCAGCAGTGTCGGAATTGCCGTACCGGCCGGTTCCGCCAGCTTCGCCAGATTGTTCCGCCCGGAATCCAGGCATTGCAGCAGGGCGTCGGGAGAATTGAACGCGGAAGGGTCGAGAGTCAGCTCCGCGCCGATCCCTTTCGCCGTGATTCTGCATACGACGGGAGGATCGGCCCGCAAATTCAAGGCGGTGGATGTGATCTCAACCTGGTCGATTCCAAAAGCTTTTCCTTCCGGAAATCCGGGCGGATTGGCCATTGATACGTGGGACAGAATCACCCGAATCGGAAAGAGAGCCGAGGGATCGATGTCCTTCTTCCAGTAAAACAAATAGAGATCCCGCAGTGTCGCCTTGAATCCGGGCTCGACAACCCGAATCGCGGTCCTCGCGATGTGAATCCGGTTGGCCGCGGCAAATTCGAGAATGCCTGCCCGAAGCTCTTTTCGCACCGCAATCAGTTCATGCAGAACCCAGCAGAGGATGATTCCGGCCGTCGCCGAAAGCACGGCCCCGAACATGATGATAATCTCCATAAATCCGACTCTCCCGATATGATTCCGTACGGCTCAATCCCGCAGTTTCCGGACGACCTCCTTCCAGGCCGGGACCGCGGTTTTCGCCGCATAATAGAAGGGGCCGCGCAAATCGTCCAAACTCACCCAGAGCAGATACTCTTTTCCGGCTATCATGACAAAACCGATCGCGTCGGAACGACGGATGCTGTCCCCTTTTTGCGTCACCCGGCGGATGGTGGCGGGAACCGGTCCCGCAAAAGCGTATTTCTTCCAGGCGGGAGCCAGCGCGACATACATTTGAATCACCTGTTCCGGAGTTGCGAAGACTCCCCAGCCGATCGCATTGCGGTCCCAATCCCCGCCGAATTCAAAATGATAGGTACGAAACTGGGATTCCAGTTTCTTCCGGTCGAGCAGCCGGGCGATTCTGACGATGCCGATATTGAAGTTGCCGGCGACAATCTCCGCGACAGTCGCTTTTCCGAAATCCCTGACATCGCGGATGTTCATATCGTCCGTCCGGGTACAGTCGATGACGGTATCCAGCTTGACGACCTTCTCTTCCAAAGCCGAGATCGCCACCAACGGTTTGACCAGGGAGACCAGTTCCAACTTTCTCAAGTCGAATTCCTTCGAACGAAACACGGTTTCTCCGGTTTTTGCGTCACAAAGCCATGCGGAGCCGCTTCCGGCGTGGTACTGTTCCCGGGCCTGCGCCAATTCGGCTTCGATAATCTCCTGCGGGGCGGCGGCCGAAACGGCGGCCGCGACGACCACGCCCAGCAGTCCTGCAACTATTTTTCCTGTCATTTGTCCCATGCTCCTTTTTGATATGATTCAGAAATCGACATGATAATCGTGTTTCATACTGTAGAAGAGACAAATATCATGCAATTATGACAGGCGTTCTTTTCTTTTTTTAAGAAATTTCACGTATGGTTACCGAGTGTGACCGCGATTGCAATCAGCGCGACCGATAGAATCCAGGCAAGCGATGCGGAGGCGATCCGCCACCAGAGCGGGCGCCGGTTTATTTTCACTCCGCATATTCGCAACCGGAAATAGATTGCCGCAAGCGGAATTCCCGGCAGGAAAGCCATGCAGATAAAGCAAATGCCCCAGGCTTCTCCGAACCGTTCCCAGGGACGGTCGTAATAAACATTGTCGACATACGGATTTTGAAATCCGAATGCCCAGGACAATCCGATCAGCAAACTTGTCGCGAGCAGAACAAGCCACCATTCGGACAACCGCCAATGCCGTTTGCCGATGCCGAGTCCGATGGGCAGCAGCAGAAGAAACAGAAAAAACGCCCAATTCTGACCTCCGGCAATCAGGGAGAGCCAAACATTTGAAAATGTTTTTTCATGGATCAACAGCCAATGCCGCAAATTGCTCGCGGCGATATGATAAATAAGAAATCCGCATGCGATCCGGAAAAGGAGCATCGGCTGTTTTTCCCGGAGGAAACGGGATACCCCTTGCCATTGTTCCCGAATATTGCGTTTTATGTTCATTCGCCCTCCCTGCCAAGATATTCCATCGAAAATAAAATGTGTCTGATGATACCATTGCCTGATCGGAGCCGGAACCTTGCTCAGCGGATTGAACCAGTCGGTTCCGGTGCGTCGGTCAAGTCGGCGGCGGAACGGTAGTATTTCGCCGCAATCCAGCGGTAATGATAACGGGGCAGATCCGGTTTGTTCAGCTTCAAGGCGGTGAACGGTGTCCCCCATTCGCAGCGATAACTTCCATGGCAGATCACATTGTCCGGTTCCAGGAAGGTTCCGAAGAGCCTGTCGCCTTGGAAGCGAATCAGGGTCGCCAGCGCCAGTGTGGCTTCCTGACGCTCCTGTTTCGGGATGCCTGGATTCTCCGCCGCCGCTTTCAGCCGGAAGAACTGTTCGGAACAGCGGCGCGTTTCGTCGCCGGTGAACCATTCCCGCGCTTCCGCAAAGCGTTTTTCGCGCATCAGACGGCGGGCGAGAATGTTTCGCAGGACATCGGTCGCCTCGTCGGGGGTGAGAAGGTTGGGGTAAAGGATTTTATCGTTTTTTGCGCACTGGCAGGAATCGATGTCCGCTTCCCCGGAAGAGCCCCGGGCGGCGTGTGTCCGGCAGAAATCAATCAGTTCCTCCACACTGAAAATCTGTTCCGCGACAAGCCCGATGTCCTCCGGGGTGCCGCCTTTCATCCAGCGTTCGAGCGCCGGACGCGCCTCGCCCAGATTCAGGAGTTCGAGTCCGGCCAACGCCTGAAGTTCGGCATGGGTATTTAGGGCGATGGAGGTTCTCGGCATGTCGTCCGGCGTATAATCCGGATATTTTGCCAGATAGGCGTCGATCGCCGCGACCTTCGCTTTCCCGGAGAGTTCCTTGATTGTCAGCAAATCCAGCAGTTGGGCATATTCCGGTTTTCCCTTCAACAGGTTCTCCGCGTCTTTGAACGGAAGGCGCAGGGCCAGAACCGGAAAATTGACGGGACTTTGCTCCGCGAATTCCGCCGCGATCTTCCGGGCGGAAATCATCTGGCGGTTGGTCAGCCCCAGCGCCACGATGAGATCGCGCAACGCCGGATCGTTCCGGCTCATTTCCCGGAGGGTTTCTTCCGACTCCAGATAAAGAAACCAGCGCAGCGGGGGCATCTCCTCGCCGCTGAAAAATGAGTCGCCGCGAAATCCGGCCCAACGCCAGGTATCCATTGCGTTGGTGTAACGCCACGGTTTGGCGGGGACGTGATCCAGCCCGTATTTTTGAAGCCAATGTCGATAAGCTTGAATTTTGTACTCGGGGGAGGACATCAGGTACACATACGACGGGGTGTCTGCGATACAGGCGCGTTCGCAGCCCTGTGTGTCAGGGCAGCCCGCCATGCGCGCCGCGGTTATCCGGGGCAGATACTGGCCGGTGAGGGAAATCTGCCGGAAGGCGGCATACTGGTCGAACGCATAAAGAACCGGGATCGTCGTATAACGCCGCTTTCCCAGGGGAAGGTCGAGCAGGGCCTTCCACGCGGGGGGGAAGTCGGTCCGGTCGTCGCCATCGACCAGCTCTTTCCTGCCCCTGGCGTAAAGCTCGAACTCCAGCAGTTTTTCATGCGGGGCGGATACCGGCGTTCCCTTGCCGGAATGAAGGACGGATGCGATGAACGCGTCCAACTTCCCGGGCGCAATATCCAGACCCTCGGCCGCTTCCGCGATGTCATGCCGCCACGCTTCCGAGCGGGGCAGTCCTTTCTGGAGTTCGCAACCGGTGGTCTCCGGATAATACAACGCCGCGATCTTCCGAATATGCGCGTCGACGTTCACGTTCGGGAATCCGGTGCAGTCGCCGTGATCGACAAATCCGGCGATCGCCGAACCGGCCATGCAGAGACACGCACTCAACCATATGATTTTTCTCACTTTTTATTCTCCTTCCGCCGCTGAAGATATCACATGAACACAATCGCAGGAATTTCTCCGATGAAGCCGTCGGTTGAACGATAGAGACACGCATTCCGGTTTGTACCGGTCCTGAAAAAAGTCAGAAACAATCCCCGATTTCCTCTGCTCCAATCAGTATCGGCAGCACCGCATGGATGGCATGATTGATTGAAAAATCGTTTGCCTGAGTTAATGCCCCCTGACACCTTTCCATATGGCAAATCCGAGAATGCCGATTGATATGCCAAGGATTTTACTCACCCCGTTCACCATGCAGATAATCATCGCAATCAGAAGCGCAATGCCAACCACTCCGGCGATGACGTCGCGGGCGTCGGAGGAGCTGGAGGCGGTCGTCTTCGAAACCGGCGCGGCCGGCGTGTTGCGTTCCGGGATATCCCGGTCCGGGGTGGGCGACGATGTTGCGGCCTGGCGTTCGGGCGCCGGAGATATCGGCGGATCATGAAGGGCGCTGACCGAGATTGAGATGTTCACGTTTGACGTGTCGTTTTTGGGGTTGTCCTGCTGACGCCTGATAAAATCTTCCGCCTGGCTCATGATGTCAACCTCCTTGTGAATTTCAGGTATTCTTATTACATCCCAATATGGGCGATCGAAACAACGGAATCTGACGCTGCATATTCATTTTTTGCTTCGAAATGTTCTTTCGGGGCTGCGGGCGGGGCATTCAAGGCCGAACTCGCATCGCCATCAGGCCGGAAAATTCCGGAGATTGGTACAAGATTGAAACATCGACCGCCATTATTCCGACCGTGATGAGTTGTCTTTCCGTATTATTGCTTTTGGACCGCCACACGAGCGGCGGGGGCGGCTTGACGGCTTTTCTCGGGGATCAGGCTTGTCACCCGTTTCTCTTCCGATTCTTCCGCGAACCATTCAATCAAGGGCAGAAAGCCGCTGAATGTTACATTCTTAAGGTGCCATGCCCCCGCCTCCCTCCGGGCAACCTGGACTTCGGCATCGACCAATTCGCCGGACACATACGGCCAGATCGATTCTTCCGAGTGGCGTTGATAAGACCATTTGCCGATCTTGAGGACGATGTCGCCGGATTTCAAAACTCCGTCCAGCATGGCGACCTGAACCAACGGCAGCACCGGGTTCCCCGCAACGTCATAGGCCAACGTCCGATAAGCCCGCAAGGCATAATCGTAGGAGACGCTATACCGGTGCCGTCCGGAATTGTCATTGACCGGCTGCTCGTTTTCATCAAGCATACTGTGTCCTGCCGGAAATCCGTTCTCATCCAGTACAAATTTTTTGACGGCATATCCGTAACAGTTTCTGGCAAGGTGCCGATTGGAATCGTAAGACCGGATTTCCTTCAGCATGCCGGAACGTTCATGATAGGTGCAACGCGTTTCCGCGACTCCGCTCAACGGGTCCGCCACCAGCTTCTCCCCCCGGTAAAACGCCTCCCGGGTCAGATAATTCTGCTCATTGAATTCCCGGCGCACCTCCGGAGCCATGGGGCCGGCGGCGAAGTTGCCATCCGCATCGTAATTGATGATTCCGGAAATTGTCCTGTTATGATAACAGAAAATCCGCCGATGATAACGCAGTCCGTTTTCAACGGCGCATGCACGGTTGCCGGACGCGTCGAAAAAGGAAATTTCCCGCGTGTTGCCATATTTGTCGATCCGCCACACTTCGCAATGGTGTTGCAGCGGAAGGTCAAAAGGCGTTCCGTCCGCCTTCCAGCGTTTCAGGGTCATGAGCCGGTCGTCGCTGTCATCGTCGACATACCGGTAATCGCGCGTTATGGTCGTTACGCCATTGGGAAGTTCCAACGGTTTGCCCGTTGCATCGCACAACGTGCTGCGGATCAGCTGCCCTTCCCGGTTGTATTCGTCGATCCAGCCGGAAGAAGGGCCGGGGGAATCCGACAACAGCAGGGTGGTGACCTTCCGTCCCTGATCGTCATACGCATATGTTTTGCCGAACGAGGAGCCCTGCGGGGAGTTCACCGTCCAGTTTGCTTTGCCCGCAAGGTGTTTTGCCTTTTCCTCAATCTTCAACCCGTGTGAATCAAGCCGGATCGACACGCGAGGCAGCGGTTGCTGCCGGTGGATTGCGGTAAAGGAATAGAATCCATTGGGAATATCATACTGAAAATTCAATTGCAGGGGAAGCTGCGGCGTGTCCGCCGGCCGGAATTGTGCATCCAAATGCCGGAGCTCGACAAGATTCCCCGGCCAGTCATAGCCAAGTGCCGCGCCGGCAATGCCTTGTGAATTGACGATCGGCCGGTCCCCGGCGTCGCGGAAGAAAATAAAGCTGGGCAGACAGGGGAATATCGTGTCAAAGAGCAATTCCTCCTTGTGGTATCCGTCCTGGCATTTAGCCGGACGGCCTTGTACGTCCACAAAACTCTGGGTGATGCTTCGCATTTCCCAGGCATTTGCATCGGAGGAGTCCCGGCCGGAAATCGGGTCAACCCGGCGGGTGCTTTCCGTGACATCAAAGCCGTGAACGCCGTTGATATCCTGCGTCGGGCGGTTGCGATTGTCGAAATACCGGATGCTTTGCATATCGCCGCCGTTCTTGGCGAACGTCATCTTCAGAAACGTGACTCCGCCGGAAACCAGGTTGCCGCCATTCCGGCTTCCGAAACGCATCTCCCGGACGCCGTCGATGTCGACCCAGGTAACGTAATAGGTTTTCCCGCCGAACATATTGTATCCGGCGATGGTGTCGCCGTCAAGTTGAATGCGGACGGTGCGATACAAATGGAGCTTTTCACCGAGGGGCAATGTTTCCGAGAGCAGAGGGTCGATGCTTCCGCTGAACGCCGGGCGTGTCAGCCCATCGGTCAGGGCGACTTCGGCAAGTTTTCCCCAGTATCCCCGGTATGTGAAGCGGTAATTATTGACCCTGGCCCTGGCCTGTTTCGCGGAAAGGGGGCCGATTCCGCGAATCAACTGCTCCCGATGATAAGAAAAGCCCTGATAATACGAATGGACCGGGTGGCAATAAGCCAGATAACCGCCGCCGCCGCACAGGATCGCAACACAGAGTCCAGCAAAACATATACCCATGCGCAACATGCGTTTACGCCTTCTTCGCATGCTGCCGACAGCGATTTCCGAAATCGTCTGTGTTACGCTGCGGTACGAATTGATGCCGATTACGCGCAGGCGTGTCCCCGCTTTTTTTTGCGCTTCAGGCAACTGAGAGGCGGCCACCCGGAATTCACGGGCGCGGAAAAACTCCGCAATCTGCATTTTTTCCTCCACCCCTTCGACCGGTTCCAGACGATTGGTGGAGAAGTTAAACTGAATGGAGGAAAAGGGCCAGACGCCGGGAATGGAGGCATTGACCGCAAAGTATAAGCCGGTTGCCAGCGCACTCCAGGCGGACGCAATCAGATTATCATTTTCCCTGGACGCAAACAATGTTTCATCGGAAAAATCGATTTTGTCGCCGTAGCGCGGATAGGAGGGATGAATGCTCCAGCCGTCGACATTCATCTGCCGGCAGATTCGGTCCGCCAGCAGATGCAGCGATTCGGGAAGCAGCGGACTGTGGCCTGCGTTTTTTCGCCATTCGCAAATCAGCAGGAATCCATCCCGGCGCAATGGCGAACCGGGCACCACCTCGGCGTGAAACCGGAACAAAACCCATGCTTCGTTTGGCGCCGGCGTAATATTGCGAACGTCGATGAACGGGATTCCCAGTACTTTGTACGGAAGGCGGCACAAGGCCTCGGGAGAAAGCAGAAAAGGCAGCAGCAGTCCGAAGGATTCAATGAGGCCGTCCCAAAACTCCAGGCTGCAATCCTCCTCCGGCATTCGAATGTGAAAGTATTTTATCAAATCGGAGGGGTTCAGTTTGAACATGGCAAAACTCCAGAATTACCAATTCTCCGGGTCAAAAAAGACCGGAACTCCATCCTGCCGTACGTTCACCGCATATTCCAGCGCGGCCATCGGAGTATTCAAACGCTGTTGAAACTCGGTCAACTTGACGAACGCCCTGCCGTCTTTCACCGGCAATCGCAAGCCGCACAGAAGGAAAACGCCATCCCGGATGGCATCTCCCGAGCCATTGATGAGATGAATCCGCAGAACCGTATCGGCCGTCGGCCGGGTCGGAATGATAATCCGGGCACGCCAGTAAAGCGGATCGCCTGCATCGCACTGGGCTTTGAACAGCAGGTAGCCGCTGTTTTGCGCCGACTCCTGCAATTGCCGGTCGGCGTTCTGCCCGTCTGCGACAGCCAGCACTTCCGCGGTACAAAACAGCAGCCGGCTGATGCAACGCCATTGAAAATCGATACTTGCTGCCTTGAGGCCGAATACCGGATCGCGAAGTTGGTGGCGAATTCGTATTTTCTCCTGCTCGGTGACTTCCGGGAACCCGTCCTGCGCACACCTCAGATACTCGGCGTAAGTCTGGAGATTTTCCCGGCAGGCCGGGCAGGAGAGAATTTCTTCGAGTCGGGCATCATCTTCCAGAAGCTTATCAATAAAGCCCGGCGCAATAATTTCATTGTCATCAATATCACGCATCGTCATTTTGCTTCCTCTCGAAGTTTGAGCATTGCCGCTTTGGCGCGGTGATTCAACTGCGCGATATTGCTATCGCTCTGTCCGAGCAAAGCGGCGACTTCTCGAGCCGACAGGCCGTTCGTTGTTCTGAGCAGCAAAACATAAGCTTTCATGGGCTCTTTTTTCCACAGCTGCGCAATATAGTAGTTGGCATTTTCCCTGTATATTCTTCTGGAGATTTCATCGTTTTCGGGTTCCGCACACCCTATATAGGGCTCCCCGCCTCCGTTTTCTGACAGCACCAGCGGAATTTTTCCCATGTTCTCACGGAGAATCTTTTTCACGGAATCACGGATTTGAAAAAAAAGCCAAGCCTTCAACGGCCCTTCAAAGCGGAAGCGCCGCAATTTCTGAAAATCATTTTGGATCAGGTCAGAGTAGACCTGGCCGACGATTGAATCCAGCGGAATGGAGTGGCGGCGGAAAATCTCGAAGTATTTCTGCGATTTGCTTAACGGAGCGATAATTTCCGTACACAAATATTCCCATGCCGCCTGATCATGGATCAGCAGGAGGTCAACCAATTCGTGATCGTTTTTGTATAATGACTTACCATCCTGCGAAAGCGTATGTTGTGTGGTCGTTCTTTCGGCATCGCCCATTTTCTGTTTTCAATTTCCTATTTGCAAAAGTACCAGTTTACCGGAAATGTGTTTCAAGAGGGGTGATTCAGGCCCAAAGAGGCCCTGATGAGACATCAAATGACCTGATGATGAAAAATACAGCAATTTAGCGCCTTTGTCAAATGGTTAAGCCGAATTACTGTATTTTGTTTTCAGGTTGTATTCCTGGGCAATTCTGGAAGCGGAAGACGATGAGGAGCCCGCCGCGAATGCAAAAAGGGGGAAGTCCGCTGCTTGAACCATAACAGCAAGATTCACATTTTCAAACCACCGGTCGATCGCAGGAGCGGTTTTTCCCGGTGATTGGAAAACGATGAAATCATTGTGTGATTTCGGTATCGGCCAGTTCCCGGAGCGATTGATCCCGGCAGGCGCTGTCGGCGAGGAGCTCCTCCTCGGTCGGCAGGTAGCGGGGCGGAACCGATGAGACCTGAATCAAGATGAGCGAGATGTTGTCCCGGCCTCCCCGTTCCAGCGCCAGGGCCAGCAGCGCTTCCGCGGCGGATTCCACCGAGGGGTGCGCGGCGAGTTCTCCGGCGATGACCTTTTCCGGGAGCATTCCGGAGAGTCCGTCGGAACAGAGCAGGAAAAGGTCGTCCCGTTTCACCTCGACCGCGGTCCGTTCCAGAAAGAAGTCGCCGGTGGAGCCGATTGCATTGGTCAGAATTCCCGGCCGGATTTCACGGCCGCCCTTCCCCTTCCCTTTCGCGTTGGCGAGGCTGTGATCCTGCGTCAGGCACTCCAGGCGCTTCCGCCGGAAACGGTAGCACCGGCTGTCCCCGGCGTGGAAGATCGCCGCCGAGGCGTAATTCCAGGAGTCGAAGAGAAGGCAAACCAGCGTACTGCCCATGCTTTTTAATTTCCGGCGCGTAATGATCGAGGCGATATAGGAGTTTGCGCCGTAGGCGGACTGGATGACCGCGCACTCCCGCATGGAAGGCCCCCATTCCGATTGCCGGATTCGCCGATGAACGGACTCGATGACGATTTTGCTGGCGATCTCGCCGCAGGCCCCGCCGCCCATGCCGTCGGCGACCGCGAAGCAGCCGCGCCCGGGGTAAAGCAGAATCGAGTCCTCGTTGTTGCCGCGCGTCATTCCGGGATGGAGCTTTGCGACGGCTCCGAGGTGATGGAACGGGTCCGGCGTCATGGCCGCTCTCCGCCGGAGCCGGAAAGCTCCTTCCAGGCGCTCTGGACGATCGGATCTCCCGGCAGGCCGGTTTCCAGAATCTGTTTCCGGATTTCGATCGCCTTCAAGGGAGGCGCGGCGGTAAATTCCCGCCGGAGTTCCCGCATGCGCTGCGTGTATGCCTGAAACTCTTTGAGCAGACGGCGGTTGAGCGCGTCGTCACCCTTCTCGCCGAGAAGGCAGCTCGCCATGCCGAGCGCGATCAGCCGCTCCCGGCCGCTCTTTGTCTCCGCCAGGCGGATGAGCGCCCTGACGGTATCGGCGCGCATGGTTTTCAGCGCCTCCAGCCGGTCGATGCGGGCTCCGAGCTTTCCTTCCTGATACCAGGTGTTTTCCGGCCTCCGGACAACCGCCAGCACCCGGTCGATTTCGGCGAACTTCCGTCTGGTCGCGTCGATCAGCGGAAGAAACGAGCCGTCGGCGGTGTTCCAGCGGAAGGACTGCGTTTCCAGCCCGGCCAGATAATCGTACAGGAATTCAATGCCGGCAACCTGGTCGTAGAGGCCCGAGGGAGTGCTCCGCAAACGCCGCGGCAACGGTTTCGCCAGGGAGTCGCAGGAGAGCACCGCGTCAAGAGTTTTATTGTTACGGAACGGGGCGAACAGCGCATCGTCCACCCCTGCCGATTCCAGGCCGAGAAAGCTGGCGTTCAGCTGTTTCGCCGTATCCTTCAGCAGCCGTTCCCGGGCGGCGACGGCGTCGCGTTGTTTGAGGAAGCCGCTTTCGACGAAATCGCCGCCGACGGGCAGTTCGATCTTCACGGCTTCGACCTCGGCGAACTTCATCTCGAACAGCAGTTGGCGCATCCGCTCCAGCCCGGCGGCGGCATTTTGCAGCCCGGCGACCATCGAAGCAAGACGCTCCGCACTCTGCCGGACCGCGGGGAAGCCTGTCGCGGTCAAGGGTTTCAGGCGATTCGCCGCCGCTGCGTAGTCGGGCGCGTCGCGGCCGAGGATTTCCGCCACGGAATCCAGCTCCTGGGCGGCGGCGATGCAGTTGTCGGCCGTCGCCAGCCTGTCGCGGCCGTATTCCCCGAGGGGGAGGAGAAATGGCCGCTCCTTTCCCATCCGTTCATTCCCGGCGAGCGCGGCGGCCAGGGTCCGGCGGGCTGCGAGCAAAGCCGGAAGATCGATCCGGTCGCTCTTGCCGAGCGCGTCGATTTTGGAACAGCATTCCAGAACCGTCCGGACCGCGAGCGCCGCCTGACGGTCGCTGACGGCGCCGCGGGCGTTCCAGTTCCACGCCTGATAGTTGTCCTGATTGAGGCTGCCGGCCAGCTGGGAGGCTTTGACCCAGTTCTTCTTCTCCAGCGCGCGGATCACCTCCTGCCAGCGGGAAAAGGTGTGCTGCCACAAATCGATGTCGCCCAGCAGTTTCTCCATCTCGTTCCTCCGTGATTCGGCGTCGCGGCTCCACCCCATCTCATCCAGGCGGATGCGGGCGGTTTTGAAATCGCCCGCTTCGGCGGCGGCCCTCGCTTCGTTGATCTTCTCCTGCGCGTCGGGCGTGACGAACATGTATACGACGTATGCCGCCATCCCCAGCAGCAGCGTCACCGCGACGGTGGCGACGACTTCGCGGGTCCGGTTCCGTCCAGCCGCGCCGGTATCGGCGGAGAAGCGCAAGTTGATATCCGCCAGGGAGATCTCGTCCCCGTTTTTAAGTACCCGCTCGTTGTCGGGGGCAAGCCGTTCGCCGTTTACAAAGGTTCCGTTCCGGCTGTTCAGGTCGTGGAGCCAGACGCTGCCGTCCGGACGGACGGAAATCTCCGCGTGACGCCCCGACACCAGCTGCCCCCAGGAGAGGATCAGATCGCCCCGCAGCGAGCCGATCACCGTCCGTTTCCCGGCGATGCGGAACCGGGACCGCCGGTTTTTTTCATCGGCATATTCCAGTGAGTAACGGATTTCCTCCCCGGTCGTTTCGGGCCGGGTGACCGACTCGACGCTCAGCGTGCATCCGCCCAGGCTGATCCGGTCGCCCGGAGATAGTTTTTTTGCGGCGATCTTTTTCCCCCGGTACAGCATGCCGTTCCTGCTGCCCAGGTCTTTGAGCAGAAAGCGGCCGCTGCGCATGGAGAGTTCGGCGTGTTTTGAGCTGACCGAGTCGTCGATCCGGTCGAGCGGCCAGTCGCAGTCGCGGCTTCTGCCGATCACGATGTTCCGGATGAAATCACGGCCGGAAACCTCAAACAAGACCTTCTCTCCCTGCAGAAGTTTGATGACGGTATCGCCGCCGGAGCGGCGCGGCGCGGTGAAAATTCCCATAGCGGCTCCTCCTTATCGGTTCAACCTGATCCGGTAATACCTGGCGTCTTCCGGATTGGAGAAGATCGCCTCCGACTCGTTACGCACCGTCCGGAGTTCAAGCTCATCGTGATCGGCCATCGCGTTTCTGCGCTTGATTTCCTGCACGTTGAACCCCATCCTCAACCGTTCCCGCAGCAGTTTGAGCTGTTCCTGCGCGGCGGAATAACTGTTCGCGTCGCCGCCGCGCAGTGAATCGCGCAGGACCGTCCGCAGCTCCTCCTCGAGGGAGTGGAGGTTGTTGAACGCCACTCCGGGCAGTTTTTCGCGGACGGACTCCAGACGTTTCCGGCCGTCTCCGCTTCCTTCCGCGGGGGTTCCGCTCCAGTTGCCCCGAATGTATTCCCGGTCGGCCAGGAGGAAAGAATCGCCGTTGACCAACGCCCGACAGCGCCGCTCTTCCTCGAAGGGAACTTCAATCCTCAGCACGGCCAGCTCCTTTCCGTTGCGGAAGAGATTCGCTACGCCGTACCATGACGAATTTCCGCTTCCCCGGCGGTATTCGCAGGAGAAATAGGGCAGCCCGTTCTCTTCGCCGGTGAAATGCGGGCCGGAAATCGCGCCGAAATTCCAGGCGTCGGCGGCATTGCCCGAAACTTGGGAGATCCACCGCCGAAACGCCGCGGGTCCGGTCATGCCGAGCTGCTCCATATCGTTCTCGCGGGTGAGGAGCAAATTCATCGGAACCGCTTCGTCCCTGCCGAGAAAGGTGTTGACCGTAACGGCGGAGTCGCCGGCCTCCACCCGGGTCCGGGAGGCCAGTGGATAGTAGACGCTGTAGCTCCCGCGATCGTGCCCGCCTCCCTTCAGCCCGGAATAGCCGGTCTGGAATTTCCCGTCCTTCTGTGGCCAGGTGAAAGAGCTTTCACGGTCGGGAGAGCGGTTGATCCACATCAGCAACAGAACCAGGCCGATGAAGATCAGGAAGGCGATTCGCTTGAAATCCCTTTTCTTCAGGGCCAGCCCCCGCTGCCGGCGGAGAAATTCGATCTCCTCCTCGGAGGCGACACGGGTTTTCAGGACCTGCGTTTCCCCCATGCGCGTTTCGTTCAGGTCTCCGGCGTCGGAAGTTCCGGACTGGTCGACGCCGAACATGGTGACGCCTTCGTCGTCGTCCAGCGTGACATGGTCGATCCCGGTCAGCCGGGTTTCCGCCGCCCGTTCCTCCGTCGGCGACGCGGGGAGAATGGTTTCCGCAACCTCCGCAAAAGGTTCCTGCTCCGTGCCCGAGCCGTCCGCTTCATTGATAAAATCGAGCCCGGCGATATCGTCGGCAGAAACGAATTCCAGGTTGATCTTCCCCCCGGCGGTGAGGACCTGTCCGGGCGAGAGCGGGAGCGTTCCTTCGATCCACTCCCCGTCCAGCATGGTGCCGTGCGAGCTCAGGTTGGTGATCCGGGCCTGTTCTCCGTCGATATCGATGCGGAAGTGCCTCCCGGAAATCTCCCGGTCGAGCAGGCGAAGGCCGACGCTCCTCGAACGCCCGGCCAGGTTCTCCCCGTCGCGGAGCAGGAGAAGGGCGTCGCCGCCGCCGGACCCGAGTTTTTTCAAATAAAAATACATGATCGACAGACTCCGTTTACCTGAAGATAGTGGTCATCAATCCGGAGTCTTTCACCTTGAGAAAGATCGGAGTGAAGATAATGACGAACATGGCCGGAAAGATGAAAACCGCCATCGGAATAATCATTTTGATCGGAGCCTTGGCCACCTCGCGCTCGGCGCGGACGAACCGCGCGGTCCGGATTTCGTCGGACTGGATGCGCATGATGTCCAGAACCGAGGACCCGCTGTCGAGACTCTGGGAGATTGCGGCGACGAACCGGGTGAACTCCGGCATCTGAATCCGGTCCCGGATATGGTTCAGCGCTTCGACGCGCGAACTTCCCAACTCGATCTGCCGCAGGAAAAGCTGGAACTCGTAGCGCAGCGCGTTGTCGGAATCCAGCGAAACCAGGTATCGCACCGCCGAGCAGAAATCCAGCCCCGCGCCCATGGACGAACAGATCAGGTCGATGGCGAACGACAGCTTCGAGAGAATCTGCGTCGAACGCTGTTCCGCCTTGCGGGTGATGAACAGCACCGGCCACGCCCCCCCGGCGAAAGGCAGGACCAGTATGATGAACAGGGCGGTTCCGCCGGTCAGGTTCAGCCCGGCCGCCAGTACGGCGGCTGCCGCCGCGCCGTAGAAAAAAAACGACAGCTGACTGGCGTAGACGTCTTCCGCCGCGAAATGCCCGTCCATGCGCGAAATCAGCGATTCGTACCGGGAGGTCCGTTTCGGCAGGCGCCTGGCCAGGAAACCGGCGATTCCGTTGCCGCGAAACAGGACGGCGAGCGGAGCGGCCGCCTTCAGCGCCCCCGGCAGGGGGCTTTTCCGGGTGCCGCGAAACAGGCCCGCCGCGAGATAGGCCAGCAGCGCCACCCCGCAGAAAATCAGGAGCTGAATGACCAGCGGATGCTCGAACATGCGTTTCCCCTCCGGGTTATATTTTTACTGAAATGACTTTTTTGATCACCACGAAACCGACCCACTCCCAGACGACGATGCCGAGCATCACCGCCCAGCCGATCCGGCTCTCCAGCATCGGCTGCATCAGCACCGGATCGACCAGGTAAAGGATCACCAGGGCGGCCAGCGGCGAAAGTGAAATCGCCAGCGCCTCGAACTCGGACTGCGCGGTCAGGGTCTTGAGCTTGTCTTTGATCTCGTTGCGCTTGGAAATGGTCTGGATGATCCGCTCCAGCACATCGGCGGCGCTTCCGCCGGTCTTGACGGAGATGCTGACGGAAGAGGCGAACAGCATCAAATTCTCGCTGTCCACCCGGGTCATGACGCTTTTGATCGCATCGCCGAGATCGACGCCGAGCTGGTATTCGCGGAGCACGGTGGTGAACTCCTCGTTGACCGGGCCGGCCGTATTGCGGATCGCCATCGAAATGGCGGCGGGGAGCGCGAACCCGCTGCGCAGGAAGTTCTTGACCAGGATGGTGAAGTCGAGCATCTCCTGCTCGAACCGTTCATTGCGCAGCCGGATCTTCCGGTTGACCGCCGCTTTGATCAGCCGCAGCGACGCCAGCGGCAGGAGTCCGGCCAGAACCGCCATCACCGGAATCGGCAGCTCCAGCCAGAGGGAGCCCAGGATCGCGATCGCGGCCGATGCCGCGGGAACGGCGACCCGGAGCAGCCGGAGCCGTTCCGGGGCGATCACTTTGCGGATCGCCGGGTCGATTTCGCCCTCCTCCTTCTCCGCCGGGAACAGCAGGGGAAACGCCGCGGTTCCGGCGGCGGTGAATGCGGCGAACACCGCAACGTAGGTGATGATGTCGTTCATATGGCCGCTCCGCTCCCCTGTTTGGCCGATGCGAAGATCGAGATGTCCAGATTCGACATGCCGCGCTGCCGCATGACGTTGACGATGGTCGGAATGTTGCCGGTGGCGGCGAACGCCCCGGTCACCCGGCCTTCGGCGTCGATGCCTTCCTGCTTGAAGACGAAAATGTCCTGCATGGTGATGACGCTGCCTTCACGGCCGATGATTTCCGATATGCGGGTGATCTTCCGGCTGCCGTCCACCAGCCGCGCCTGCTGGACGATCAGGTTGATCGCCGAACAGATCTGGGTGTGGATGGCCCCCAGCGGGAGTTCGTATCCGGCCATCAGCACCATATTGCCCAGCCGGTCGATGGCGTCGCGCGGGCTGTTGGCGTGGACCGTGCTCAGCGAACCGTTGTGGCCGGTGTTCATCGCCTGAAGCATGTCGAGCGCCTCGGCGCCGCGGCACTCCCCGACGATGATGCGGTCTGGGCGCATGCGCAGGGCGTTGACCACCAGATCCCGGATGGCGATCCGCCCCCTGCCCTCGATGTTGGCCGGGCGCGCCTCCAGCCGGACCAGGTTCCGGTGGCTCAGCTTGAGTTCGGCGGAATCCTCGATGGTCACCAGCCGCTCCCCGATCGGGATGAACTGGCTGACCACGTTGAGCAACGTGGTCTTGCCCGAGCCGGTGCCTCCGGAAATCAGGATGTTTTGCCGCATCTTCACCGCCTCCTCGAGAAAGAGCGCCATCTCTTCGGTCATGCTGCCGAAGCGGATGAGATCCCCGGTGGTGAGCTTGTGGCGGGCGAATTTCCGGATGGTGATGGAGGCGCCGTCGAGGCTGAGCGGAGAAATCACCGCATTGACCCGCGACCCGTCCGGCAACCGGGCGTCGACCATCGGGCTGGCCTCGTCGATGTGCCGCCCGAGCGGCTCGACGATGCGCTGGATGATCGAGACCAGGTGCTGGTTGCTGAAGAAGCGGATGCCGGTTTCATAGAGCAGCCCCTTCCGTTCGATGAAGACCAAATCCGGCCCGTTGACCATGATTTCGTCGATTTCGTCCATCCGGAGCAGCGGCGAAATCGGCCCGTAATAGATGAGGTCGTCGAGGACGGCCTCGCGGAAGTTCTTGAACGGAATGTTCTTGGGCAATTCGTGCCAGAAATCCTGGAGAGCCCGGTCCAGCGCCTTCTCCAGTTTCGCCAGCGTTTCCGGTTTTTTGAAATCGGAGATGGCGATGTCCAGCATGTTCATCTCCGTCAGGACGCTTTCGTGGATCTTCTTTTTCAGCGCCATGACCGTGTTGGTGTAGAGTAGCCCGGTGTATTTGAATACGGTGTCGTTGCCCAGCGCGGCGACTGCGTCGGGCGCGTCGGCCGATGTGCGGGCCAGGCTCTGCACGGTCGAAACGGTTCCGTTGTCCTCCTCGTCGGTGGGATATGCCATGCTGTCCGACATCAGCAGCTCGAAGTTGCCGACCCGAATGCGATCCGTGGCGGAAAGCGGCGTCTTCTCCTTCAACCGCCGGCCGTTGAGATAGACTCCGCCCTTGCTGTCGCAGTCGGTGAGCGAGAACGCCCCCTGCGAAAACTCCAACAGCGCGTGGGAGCGCGAGACGACGCCGGAGTCGAGGACGATCTGGCAGCTCCGGTCGCGTCCGATCAGCCATTGGAACGGGCTTGCCGGCAGTTCGAAGAACTGTTCCCGCCCGTCGGTGCTTTTCGTGATCAGATACATGGCATTCCTGTGGTTCAGAGCAGCGAGCTGCTTTTTTCGGTTTCCCGTTCGCGGATTTTTTCCTTGACGACGGTGTCCGTGCCGGCGAAATCGCCGGTCGAGATCACTTCCGCATCCGGCTTCCGCGAAAGCAGCGTGGGGCTGATGACCACCAGCACCTGCTTGTCCCGGCTGTCGGAATCGCTTTCCGAGAAGAAGTATTTCAAAACCGGGATATGACGGAGGAAAGGCACTCCCTTGGGGCCGCCGTCGTTGTCGGTGAACTCCTTGAATCCGGCGATGGCGACGGTTTCGCCGAGCTTGCAGCTCACCGACGTGGTGACCTTATTTTTCTTGACGTCGTAATCGCCGTCGTTGATCAGCGCATAGCTGCTGAGCTCCATCTCGATTTCCATAGTGACAGAATTCACCCCGGTCAGCCCGCCTTTGACCTTGAGGATGAAGCCGTAGGGAATGTCCTGCAAACTGCCGTTGTCGATTCCGCTCACCTTCACCTTCAGCGTGCCGCCGTCATGGAGTTCGCGGAAGACGGGGGTGTCGTTGCTCTGGAACGTTACATAACCGAGACGCCGGAAATAGCTGTCGGTGTTGTTGCAGAACAACTGAAGCATGGTCTCAAGATCGGTTTTCATATTGACGCTCCCGCCATTCCCCCGGAACCCGAAGGAATTATTGATCAGCACGTCGTAAATGGCCGAAAAATTAAGCGGAATTCCTTTTTCGACGAAGTTGTAGCCGATCCGTTCCACCTGGGATTTGTCGAATCCGATGCAGACCGCGTTGAGTTCGAGCATTTCCGGCACCACCTGAATGTTGACTTGGGCGGAGAGCGGCGCTTTGGGATTGGCCGAGGGGCCGAGTGAAATCCAGGGCATGGCGCCGATGAGCGAGGTAATCCTCTTGACATCCTCCGGGCTGTACACCGTGCCGGAGATCATCAGGAAGCCGTCGAAACAGCGGATGGAGAGTTCCCCCTTGCCCGGCTCCTCATTTTCTCCGGCGATCTTGTACCCGGCACCCTCCAGCGCCTTTTGCAGTTTCAGCATCGCTTCCGGGGCCGGGCGGAACCGGACGAGGTTGACGATGTTGTTATTGTTGTATTTGAGCACATTCTCCAGCAGCGTCCAGTTTTCCATGCTGCTGATTTCGCCCTGGAGCACAATCCGGTCGCGGTTGACGCCGATCCGGATTTCCGGAATGGCGTCGAGGTCCTTTTTCAGTGCGGCCAGACTCTCGTTGAGGTTGTCCGACACTACCAGATGATAGGTTTTGCTGACCGTTTCCCCGGTCAGCTGGAGGTCGCCGGAACCAGGGCGCAACCCGGAGACGCGGACCTGCCGCTCCCCGGTGATTTCCACCCTGGCGATCCGGTCGTTGCTCAAGCTGAAGTCGCGGACGGCGAAGGGAGGTTCGATCATGGTCATGCCTCCCGCCTCCAGCCTGACCTGCGAAAGCACGGCGGCAGGAACCGGGGCGGACGGCAGGGCGGCCGGCGTTTCCGGAGAAGCCTCCGCTGCCCGGGCCGGAACGAACGAGAAGACAGCGGCGGCAAAGAAGGCGAAACAGACGGGTTTCATCGTGGGGAGCTCCTTATTTCTGACCGGGATTTTCCGGGATGGCGATGGCGGCGACGTCATGGACCAGATTCGAGAAAGTGCTTTCATCGACCAGCCCGATGGCCTTGCGGTTCATGTTGCTGCCGTCGTTGAACTTGCGCAGGGCCGGATACAAATCGGCTTCGCGCTGGGCGGCGATCAGGGTCTGCGCCTGGCCCGGCGGCAGTGCCAGCACCACTTCGCTGCCGTTCCTCCCGATGCCGATGATCCTGACGCACGGCAGGAGCACCGCCGTATTTTTGCGACTCCGGGAGACCGGTTTTTCACCGGGGGTTTTGCCGGGAACGGTGACGGTGGCGTTGAATGTGGCGATGATGGCGATTTCGTCGCCCGGCCGCAGGCTGGCGGTGACGGCGGATTCCGGGAAATTGACCGAGACGGCCCATTCGCCTTCGCCGACGACTTCGCCGATGCCGCGGCCGATTCCGATATCCGACCACTGGATGTAGTCGCCGGTCACGACCGCCCGTTTGGTCTTCTGGTTTTCGATGGTTTTCCGCTGGTTCCAGGGAATCGCCTTGGCCGGCTGTGCGGATACCGGGACGACCCGCGGCGAGAGCGCGCTTTCGGTGAGCACTTCGCCCTCCTGAATCTGGCGCGCCGCCGTGACGATGGTGGTTTTGTCCTCTTTGCCCTCCGCCTTCCGGCTGAGAGAACGGTTGACCGCGAACACGGCGGCAAGGCCGAGCAGCACCGCGATCACCAACGGAATCTTGTTTTTCATCCTCATCCTCCTCGATTGAGTGTTATCGACGAACTTCCTGTTGAAGTTGCTTCCAGCGGGTTTCCGCCTCCCGGGAACCGGCGTCGGCGCTCTTCCGGTACCAGAGGATGGCCTGTCGGGAATCCGGGGGCGTCTCCCGCGTTCCGGCTTCGCAGATGCGCCCGAGGGCCAGCATCGCTTCGGCATCTCCGGCTTCGGCGGCCATGCGGTAATAGGAGAACGCCCGGCGCGGGTCGGCGGTGACGCCGCGGCCGAATTCATGCATCATACCCGCCTTGCGCATGCACTCCGGGTCGCCGAGAAGCGCGCCCGCCTCATACCATTTCAATGCGGCGGCATTGTTCGCGGGCCCGGCTCCGCCGCGGCAGAGATCGCCCATTTTCCCGATCGCCCCCGGATGGCGGCGGGATGCCGCTTTGCGATAATGCGCAAGCGCTTTATCCGGGTCGGCGAACATCGCGCCGCGGCCGGTTTCATACATCCGCCCCAGACGGAATTCGACTTCCGGGTTTTCGAGGGCCCCGGCGGCGGAAAGCAGCTGGAACGCCAACGGGTAATCCCCGGCGTCGAAGGCTTCGATTCCCCGTCTGGCGTCGCCGCCGGCAATTTCCGCCCGGTACTCCGGCTCCAGCGAAACCGCGACGGTTTTCACCTCGCCCGGTTCGAGCCGGATTCCGGCGAGATGCTTGATCGCATAGCCAGGAGCCCGGAGAAACACATCAGAGGCGGCCGCGCCGGGAACCTCCGCCGTGTCCGAGCGCACCCAGCCGCCGGGAGTGAGCACCGTCACCCCTTCGACTCCGGCGGCCAGTTCCAGCCTTCCTGACAGCAGTTCGGGGGCGATCTCCACAAAACGGGTGTTCTTCTCCTTCACATCGACCGTAACCGGCGGAATTGCCCGGCAGTCGGCAAGACGGAAATGAAGCTCCTGCTTTCCGACCGGAGCTTCATAGAGACAGGGGCTTTTGAGCATCCGCCAGCGTCCGTTTTCGCGGATTTCAAGCTGCCGGTCGTGAAGTTTCAGATAGTCGAGCACGGAGTCCGGGGCGGAGAGCCGGATTTCGACGAATCCCCCGGACTGCAGCGGAATCTCCGACGCATAGGTCTCCGCCGGACCGGAGCAGCCGAGCGCCGTGAACCATCTTCCGTAATCGATGCGGATGCAGCCGTTGAGCGAGAGCACCAGCCACAGCAGCGCCAGCAGCACGACGATGACCGCGCGCAGCATCGCCCGGGAGGTGAAATAGGAGACCAGCAGCCGCTTGACCGTATACGGGATCGCGGTGATCCGGGCGTAAAGCCGGTCGGAAATCACGTTGCGCAACACCTTCCGGCGCGCCCGGAAGCCGTCGAGAATCACCGTGATCGCCGCGGCCAGCTCGGCGGCGTTGGCGGGCCGCCTGCCGGGGTCACGGGCCATCATGCGCATCACCAGCCGGGCGGCTTCGGTGGAGACGCTTTTATTGATTTCGCGAGGATTGTGCTCGATGTCGCAGAACACCTTTTCGAGAATTTCCGTGGAGGTCTTTCCGGTGAAGCATTTGGTCCCGGTCAGCATCTCGTAGAGGACCACGCCGAGGCTGTAGATATCGGCGCGGATATCCACGGAACGGGCGTCGCGCGCCTGTTCCGGCGCGATATAGGCGGGGGTGCCGACGAGGGAGTTCATCATGGTCAGCTGGGACTCCTCGCTCTCCAGGCTTTTTGCGATGCCGAAATCGGCCAGCTTGACGGTGCCGCTCCGGGTGAGCATGATGTTTTCCGGCTTGATGTCGCGGTGGACCATATGCAGTTCCTCCGCCCTCCGGAGAACGCCGCAGAGTGCGAGAACCATCTCCAGCGCCTTGCGTTCGTTGATGGCGCCGAACATCTTGAGCATGCTGCGGATGTTGCCGCCGTCGACGTATTCCATGACGATGTAACGCAGATTGAATTCCCGGCTGTACGCCACGTCGAGGACGTTGACGATATTCTCGTGCTGGAGCTGGGTGGCGAGCCGCGCCTCCTGGATGAACCGCTCGGCGAAGACCGGGTTGGCCGCGGCGATCTCCGGCTTGAGGATCTTCACGGCGCGGCGGATGTTCAGGTTGATGTTGACGGCGAGATACACCTCGCCCATGCCGCCGCTGCCGATGCCTTTCTCCATCCGGTAATGGCCGAGGACATCGCCGGGGGAGAGGATGTATCCCTTCCGGGCGGGCGCCAGAGGAACGACGGTGGCCGGAGTCTGGTCGATCATGGCTTCGCCTCCTTGTTCGCGGCGGAGTAGTCGCCCCAGGAGAAACCGCTCTTTCCGCTGTCGATCCGCCACAGCATCAGGATGATCCTCCGTCCTTCCCGCCGCCAGACGCTGAAATATTGATCGGCGGATTTGACGGGTGTAAATTCATTTTTAAGCGTCCAGCCCTGCCGTTTGAGCGAAGCATTCCATTTGTCTCTCGCACTGAGCAAAGAGCAGTCGTTTTCGCCGGTTTGCGTCCAGCTTTTGCCGGTATCATCCGACAGGGAGACCGTACTGCCCGGCGGCAGTTCAATGCGGACGGCAAGAGCCGCCAGCGCCATGAAAATGAATTCCGCAATCCGTGCTTTTTTCATAGATCAATCACTGTAAGCGTTTAAGATCGAATTTCGTTCATACCGCCAGGCGTAACCGCCGGTGTCTGGGGTGATTCCGCACATGGCGGAAAGACCGCGGTCCTGGAGCAGGTTGGAGACGGGACCGTTCCGGTTGCTGCCGGAGTCGTTGCGCAGGATGATCCGGTTGGCGTCTTTCCCGGCCGCCGAGGTCTGCAGGTTTTCCCCTGCAAAATCGTTCGTCGCCGAACCGTAGAAGAACGCCCCGATGAGGTCGTAGCGCAGATACGCCGGGAGGGCGGCCGGGCTGGACAGCGCATAATTGCGGACCAGCAGGAAATCGGTGTCCCCCAGGTACTGCCGGTCCGCCGAGTCGGCGTTCAGTCCGCCCGCGCCGCATCCCGCGGCCGCGGCGAACAGGGCAAGGGAGCCGGGGGCGAAAATGGCGGAGTTTTCCACGATGGCGAGACGGCTGCGTTCGGACACGTGCCCGGCGAGGGCGAACAGCCCGAACAGCAAAATGAGATAGAGCGGCAGAACCAGAATTCCTTCCAGCAGCACCGAGCCCTTGTCGTTTACGAGTGGAATTTTCACTTTAATGCACCAGGTAGTTGTTGTCGCGATAATTCAGGTCGTCAAATGTGCTTCCGCCGTAGCGCGGCTGGAGCTGCGCCTTGATTTTGTTCAGGATATCGCTGCCCCAGATGAAGCTGTCGGCGACGCTTTTGTAGTAATTGTAGAGCGCGATATTGTTGTTCTGCGTATTGTTGTAGTTGCCGATCAGTTCGTTGAGCCGGGTGATTTCGGCATTGAGATTGGTGATGTTCGTATTCTCTCCGGTGATAAGCGGGTTGTAATAATTGTTGTTGCCGGTCTTCTGGGCGGTAAGATTCGTTATCGCCGCATTCGCATTGTCGATTTTCATCTGTTCATTCGCCGCATTTTGCCTGTAGCCAGCGAGGGTATTGTTGTATGCGGTCAGCACATTATTGGCAGCCTGATACCAGGAAGCCGCGGCCGCAGGATACATCTGTGCCATTGCACAATAATAATTATAGGTTGCCGTGACTGACGGCCCCTGCGTTAATTCATAATTCGCGGCGGTACTGTCCCAGCTGCTCTTTGCATTCGCCGCATTCGTTTTATTCGTCTGCTGCGTTGCGATCTGGCCGTCCAGCGATGAATTGACGTTGTTCCGGTTCGTCACGTAAGCGTCGCGCCGGGCGGTGGCCTGCGTCAGCGAGTTCTGCTGGCCGGCCAGCATGGCGGCGGCGGCCTCCAGGCTGCTCTGGCCGTTGGCGATCCGGTTCAGGAGCTCCGCCAGCAGCCGGTTGACTTCGTCGCGGTCGTAGCCGGGCGTCGTCCATACCCGGTCGTTGCCGCCGCAGCCGATTTTATCCACCGGCAGGATCACCGCGTTCCAGTCGCTGTTGCAGAGGTTCCAGCCGCCGCCGGAACGGAAATTCGGATTGGTGATCAAACCGGCGTCGGTGATCCAGGTGGTCTCGTAGACGCCCGGTTGGCCGGTGGTGTTGACTCCGGCGCGGGCCGCCGCCACACACCACATGTCCGACTGCCCGTCCGGATCGAACGCGCTGAAGATTCCGCTCAGATTGAGCACCGCAGTCAGGATGTTGCGCACCGGCTGTCTGGCGCCGACCACGATGCCGCCTTTGTGGAAGAAGTCATCTTTAAGAATCATCGGATTGGGGGAAGCGTCGCCGCTCTGTCCGGTGTGACTGGCGCTGAAACGGGCCCATTTCGTTTTGACATAAGCGGGATTGTCGGCGGCGACCACGATCGACATGTTCCCGGTGTCGAAGGTGGGGGCGCACATGCCGTTGCCGGTCGGCGCATAGATCGCGCCGCGCCCCTCGAAACGGGCGACCAGCGGATCGGCGGAATTGTATTGGCGGGCGAATCCCCGCGGATTCCCGCCGCCGGACGCCGGATTCAGCACCCACCAGCGGTCCGCCCCGTTGCTCATGCGCGCCGCGCCGGTATTGCTCCCGTCGCTGCCGGATTCGGAGAAGCGCAGGAAAAGCGCCTCGCGTTCCGCCAGCGAAAGATGTTTGATCTGTTCGCAAGTCCCGTTCACCAGCGGTTCGAAATAATCGTAATCGCCGTATATGGTGAAATCCACATTGCGTTGTGTTTCCCATGCCGGATCGGCGGTCCAGGACGCGCGAACCGCATTCTCGATTCTGGTTTTGTTCCTGTCCGCATCCGTGTAATCGGCGATCAGTGCATTGGCGGAACGGATCTGCTGGCGCAAAATATCGATTTGAGCCTCCAGTGGATCGACGTAACTGTAAGTTGACGTGGAGATAAAACCGTGCGTCGCCAGCGCCTGGAGCCATGCCGTCCACGCCGCTTCCGGCGTAAGATTCATATTGGCGAAATATTCCATGAACGCCGGAGTGTTGGAGGAATACCCTCCCAGCAGACATTCGAAATAATCACCGAATCCCCACTGAAACCCCTGCCCCATCAGTTCCTGGCGGAGCTGTTCCGCATTCCGGGTTGTTCCGTGGATATTGATGCAGCGGTCCTGGCCGTCGGCTCCCACATAAAAGCCGCGGGATGCCGTCAGGCTGTACTGGAGTGCCAACTGGTTGGCATCGTCTCCCCGCTGCGCCGCGTAGAGCGCGAACACATACGCCGAATACGGGTTGGTGCTGCCCCAGTAACCGCGGTCGAGGCGAAACAGATACCAGGGCACCGCGCTCTGGAGGGAATCGCGATGCCACGGATGACCGCAGGTGGTGTTCGTGGTCAAATTCTCAAAGAACAGTTCGTGCGTGTTATATACCGCGACCGAAGCCATCAGCCATTGCTTGGAGATGTAATCCATCTGAAGCTTGTTCTGCTGGACATAAGACCAGGAGAGCGCCCGGTTGAGCACGGCGACCCGGCTGATGATCTCCGCCTGGGCGGCGGCTCCGGAATAGGCGGCCCGGTCCACCGCGCCCTGCAGCATGATGCGCTGGCGCACCGTGTCGCCCACCACCGCCACGCTCGAAATCATCAGGAAGAGAAACAGAAAAACGGTGATGGTGGTAACCAGCACGACGCCGCTGTCTTCTTCGTTGAGATCGAGGATGCGTTTTTTGAGAAGAGTGTACATCATTTAATAACTGTTGTATCCGGTCGGTAAATTGTTCATATTGACCACAGTGAACGGTTTGGCGGCCACCGCGGTCTCCCGCAGCATGATATGCGGAAAAAAGAATCCTGATTCATACCGGTGCGACCATGTGATGCCTTCCGGTTCGCCGCTTTCGGCCTCCCCGGTCAGCGTCAGGAGATTGGCGAGTCCGCCGATCAGATTCCCGGCGACGGGGAAAACCAGCGGGAAATCCATTTCGACCGTGACACTTTCAAATTGATTGGGCGAATGCGCCAGCGACACCCGCAGTTTTTTCCCGACCGCCTCCGAACCGGTGATTTCGCCCACCCACGGCAACCGCAGCTGCTTTGCACCGGAACTCTCTTCGCCGCCGAGAGTGATGGGAGCACATATCTGTTTGGCCGCCTGCAACGCGGCGAATTCCGCCTCCGATTGAGCGCCTCCGATTTTTTGGTCGCTCATCGGCAACGCCGCCCTTGCGGAAGCATATGCGGCATACGTCACTACCTGGCGGGCGAGAAGAATGTGCGCAAACTGCCCGATTCCCATAATGAGGGTGAGGATCACCGGCAGCATAAAGACGGTTTCCAGCATGACCGATCCCTGTTCCCTGTCCCGCTTCACGATAGATAGGCTCCCCAGAACATGGCCAGCACGGTTCCGATGGAGATGGCGACTCCGAAGGGGATGCGGGATTTCTCACTGCTCCGTTCCGGCAGTTCGGCGCGACCGCCTTTGCGGTCGTACTTCCAGTCGAATCCGCACCTGAAACAGTGTTTCAACCGGGCGGTTTCCACCCGTTTCCCGACGACCATCGCAACTCCGAGCACGATTCCCCCGAGGCTGATGAAAAGCAGCGCGTCGAGGATCAGCGGTACGCCGAGCATGCAGCCGACGGCGAAGAGCATCTTGACGTCGCCTCCCCCCGCGCCGCGCATCAGGAACGGCACCAGCAGGAACAACCCGCCGACCAGCCCGCCGAACACGCCGTTGCAGAAAGAATCGACGCCGAGGAACGCCAGCCGGTAAAGCAGGAATGCGATTGCGCCGGAAACCGTCAGCCAGTTCGGCAGCCGCCGGCAGCGGCAGTCGTACCAGGCCAGCACGATCAGGTAGGCGATAATCGGATATGCGATACTGTTCATCGTAACTCCCCGTTCCCTCTGAAATCAAACGGCCCGGAGGAGCGTTTCTACGCCCCTCCGGAACCTCCCTCATCCGTCAGTCGCCGGAGGTGCTGCCTCCGGTGACATTTGTGATATGCGTGGAAACCGCATCCTTTTCACCGGGCAACTCATTGTGGATGGTGTCCATTTCAGTGCCGATCTCGTTCGGACTGACCACGGCGACGGTGAGCGCGCCGAACATCTTGCTGATGTTGGTTCCGAACATGCGGACCGCCGCGATGCTGACCGCCGCAATCAGCAGGCCGATCACAATGTACTCCATCATAACCGATCCCTTCTGGTCCCGCGCCAGGCGCCGGAACCACGATTTACGTTTGCTTCCACCCTTTGCCATAAAATCCTCCTTTGGTTGTTTCTGGCACTTTCCTCCCGCCGTTACGGCGGGCGCGTATAACACTCCCCTACGGTAAAGGCGATGAAATCACTCTCTGCACGGTCCTTATCTGCGACAGGAACGCGTCGCCGAGCATTCCGTAATTGCGTTCGGCGACGACGGTCGCCTCCCCGGTTTCCGGGTCGATGTAATATTTCCGGTCCCCGAGACTCGACGTATAGGTCTGCGGCAGGACGAACAGATTGTATTCCGGATCACCCGAACCGGGAACCCGGAACGCAATTCGACTGACGCCGACCAGAAACAGGGCGGTGAAGAATGTTACGATCACATATTCCATCAGGATGCTCCCCGCGCTTTCCCTACACTGGAATTCCCGTCTCATTTCTTTTTTCGCCTCCGTTCCGGCCGATCCTGCTCAACTGCCAATGCCTTGCAGGCCAGGGTATTGGCCTTCGCCATGGTCCGCACGCCTTCGCGGAATTCACGGAGGAATCCGCGTCCGTTCCGGTATTCGGCGAGCGCCCGGCGGCATTCGGCGCAGTGGACGAGATGGCAGCGGCACCACAGTTTGCGATACCACTTCAAGTGATTGTCCAGAAGCTGTTCCAGTTCCCATTCCGTACAATGACGCATCGTCAGGCCTTTCGATCCTCTTCGTTGAGTTCACTTACAATCCGCTTAATTTCCGCCAGCACTTTGTTCCGGTAGTTGTACACCGAGGCAAGGCAGATATCCAGCTCCCGCGCAACATCTTCGGCCGGTACATCATCCAGCACGTTCCGGCGGAAGGCCATGATCACGTGGGCCGGATATTTCTTCGCCGCGATTTTCATCGCCCGCCAGAATACGTGACGCCGCCAATCATCCTCCCAGCGCCGTTCGAATTCAAAATTGCCCGGCTCGACCAAATCGCTGATTTCCATGCTGTTCCTGCCGGGCCGGTCTTTCCGGATGTCGCATATGGCTGCCTGTACGATCCGCCCCAGATAAGTCCGGAAACGTCCTTTCCGGGGATCGTATTCAAACTTCCGGCTCACTTTCAGAAAGCGCAGCAGCACCTCCTGCTCAAGAAGGATGAATTCGCCGGCGGTCAATCCGCTTTTTCTGGCGCAATGAAAAATGAGAGGTCGATACGTGTTCCTGAACTCCCACCACGCCGTTTCATTTCCTTCCTTGAGCTCTTTTAAAAGTGTTCCATGCGTACTGTTCATCGTAATTCCGGACTGTTCTTTTTTATATGTACCGATTCAGCCCCTGATAATTCTAAGATTTCAGGTAAAAATCCACATTTTTCACAAATTTTTTTTGTTACTATCAAGTTAAGGGGAAAATTCCAATCAAATCTGACAGGTCGAGAAAAATAATTTCGTTTTTTTATCGTTTTCCCGACGGCAGGATCGGTTATCGCGTCAAAGAGCGTGATCCATTGAAGAGAGCAATCGATTGGCGGGTCTATAAATGGCTTATTTAGAGCTTATCCCTAAATAAGCCAAAATGTCCTGATTTGCGGCGAAACGCCATTCTCTTGTCCGCTAAAATTGCCGATACCACCAGTATCGTCAATTTGATCAGACTTCGCGACTGACATTTTGGCGCGGCATCATGCCATTTCTTTATTTGAGGATAAGCTCTTAAAATTCATGCATCGAGGTTGAAAAGACATCAAGATGTCGTTTTTGATTGACTTTTCTGCCCTCGTCAGCGATTTTGTCTGCAAAATCATGAAATTCTTCAGAACGCGCCGCTGTCCCGGGCGATTCGGCACCTTCATCCCGAACAAGGACGACAGCCGGGACAGCCCGGAAGGACAAATCCAGAGGCGCTGTTGCGCGGTTGGGTGGTGATTTCCCGGAATAGGCGGAGAGGGAACGCGGAAACGATGGCACGGATATTCCGAAACCGGTACCGGTGTAAGAAGCCGCAAAGCGGTGCTGTGGAGGAACTCTACTTAAGGAGGGATAATTGGTAGCCCATGCGGGACCTGTTCGAACTGCTTTTGTTACGATTTTCTATTGAAAAGAACAGAAACGAAGCTTCTTTTAAAAAGAAAAGGAGCTCGCAAAATGCCAAAAATAAAGAAAGATCCGCGTAATGTGCGGATACATGACGCACGAAACCAACAGGCTATTTTCGATTCGCTCCGGGAACTCGGCGCCGGGCGGTCGATCCTCATCGACAATGCGGATTCCGCGATTGGCGGAAACGGGGTGCTGGAGCAGGCCGAAAAGCTCGGCATTCCGATCCGGGTGGTGGAGTCGGACGGCTCCGAACTGATCGCCGTCAAACGAACGGACCTGGCTCCGGACGATCCCAAGCGGAAGGCGCTGGCCATCGCCGACAACCGCACCGGGGATCTGTCCGCCTTCGATGATTCCAAGCTGGCGGAACTTCTCGACGAGTGCGGCGCTCTGGCTGTTTCCGCCGGGTTCGATTCTTCCGAACTCGAAAAGCTGGCCATCTCCATCGGAGAGGACGGTCCGGAGCAGCCGGTCGATCCGGACGCCCCGGAAGTTCCGTTTGCCGAAGAGTTGCTGGAAAAGCACAATTATGTCGTCCTCTTCTTCGACAACGATGTGGACTGGCTCCAGGCGCTTTCCCTCTTTCACATTCAGACCGTCCGGGATTCCTGCGCGCGGCCCGGCTATGAGCGGCGGGGCATCGGCCGGGTCATCCGTGGGGCGGAGGCGATCAACCGCATCAGGGGGCTTGCGCGATGAAGATTTCCGTATGCGCTCCATCCTACCGCCGCCCCGAGGTTTTGACGCTCCGCTATCTCCCCTTCTGCCGCGTCTACGTCGATCCCGCCGAAGCCGCCGATTACCGGGCGGCCAATCCCGGCGCCGCCATCGTCGAATGTGCGCCCGGCGTCCAAGGCAATCTCTGCCGGGTCCGCAATCACATTCTCGAATGTGAGTTCGCCGCCGGCGCCGATGTCGTCGTATTGATCGATGATGATATGTCCGGCGTTTCCTATTTCGAGGGCCGGAAGCGGATTCACGATGTCCCCGCGTCCGGCTTTCTTCCGTTCATCGAGAAATTTTCCGTTATGGCGCGTGACCTGGGCGCGTTTCTCTGGGGATTGAATGTGAACCCCGATCCGCAATGCTATCGGGACTGTACGCCTTTCTCGACCGTCTCGTATATCGGCGGACCGTTTCAGGCTTTTCTCTCCGGTGGTGAATGCCGCTATGATGAGCGGTTGCCGCTGAAAGAGGATTACGATATGACGCTCCAACAGCTCAACCGTTACCGGGTGGTGCTTCGGGTCAACAAATTTTTCTATCGCGTCAAGCAATCCGAGCAGGCGGGAGGATGCGCCATGTACCGGAATCTTGCCGAAGAGCGCCGACAGCTTGAGCTTCTGCAGAAGAAGTGGGGCAAGAAGATCGTCCGGTTCGACACCGCCGACCGCAGCCACAAGAGCAAAAAAAATCGGACCGTAACCTTCGATTACAATCCGATCATCAGACCGCCGATCCGCGGAATTTAGGGGAACAGGAAAATCCGGTCGGCTTTCCACTCTTCCGCTTTCCGAACCGCCGCTTTCCTCGCCTCCGCATAGGTCATGAAATCGAACCATACCGCCCGCCCGGCGATGCTGAATCTCCAGCATCCCGCGCCGGCGGGTTTCTTTTTCATGGCGGCGACGTAGTTCGTCGTATCAATTCTCATGGCAACCTCCTGTTGTTCGGATTACGCTTCGCAAAGTAATCCGCATTGGGATGCTGTCAATCGCGAGAGTCCGTTACGTCCGCGAGAAAAGTACAAAAAAAATCCGGATGGGCGAAAGGACTATTCCCATCCGGCAAAACTTGCGTTTGATTATGGCTATTCGTCAACCCACGTCCACCCGTGCCACGATTCGGCGCGTCTGGCGCGCCCTGGGCGAAGTGCGGAAAGCATCTGATAGGCTATCGGGTCAGGCCTTCCGGAAAAGTGCTCGAGCTCTCGCGCGGTGAAAAGCGCCTCATGTGTCCGGATGAAGTGCGCCAAGTTTTTGAAGGTGTATACGGTCCCGTCCGGCGCTTGCAAGCGCCACTCTTTCGAGGCCAGGTTATCTTCCCCCTTGGCATGTGACGGAAGATCACGGCGGAGCTCTACCATGTGCTCAATCGTCGCGGGGGTATTCTGCATCCCCCGGACGGCATATCTGCACTCAGGACGCCCGCAGGATTGATTTTTCTGGTAGTAGCGCGGATGCTTGATCCTTTCCCCGCAGACCGGACACATGCGCCCACCGCGCGGGTCTTCGCGTCTCTCCCATGCCGCCGCACGGTTCCGGCTGCGGAGCACGGCCAGACACGCGGCGGAGCAAGTCCGCGTCGGCTTTCGGCGCTGGAACTCCGCGTCGCAGATTTCACAGGTCAAGATCACTTTGCCGCCTCGATAGCCGATACCACTCTCCGCAGCGTAGAAAGCGCCGCCTCCGGGATCGGTGACTTTCCGGAAAGAAAGCGGCTCACCGTCTCCGGGCGATATCTCAAGATTTCCGCTATCGACACGTTGGACAGCTTATATCGAGCGGACAGCTCGCAGAACTCGGCATGACGCTCTTTCTGCTCGTCTTCGATCACTTTCCCATATGCGGAAGAGTACGGATCGACTACCATGTGACAGCCGGGGTCTTCGCTTTCGCGCATGAGCTTCTTTGCGGCGATATACGCACTTTCAAGCATCCCCATCGCCTTGACCCGCTCGCTGGAATCCGGCGCGGCGTTAAAGGCACGGATCGCCGGTAGAAGCTCCTCCGGCTCTCCTTCTTCCGATAATGGCGGAGGGGGCGTAAGCCCTTTCCGTATCGTCTTGACGTACTCTCTGTCGTCTTCCATCATCAGCCAGTGATGGTGAAGACCGCCCATAGCTTCCTGTATGCGAGCAAACCGCGACTGGATAAAGGGAAATCTTTTTTGAAGTTCGTTCATGGCGTCCTCACTTGATTTCATCGACGATTTTCTGAATTTTAGCGGCCAGCGACTGGATCGGGGAAACAACCTTGCCTGTAGTGACATCGAGATATCCCTTTTCAATGTCGTTTTTGAGCATCCAGCGCTTGCTGTTGCTGAGCTCATGCTCCGGATCGAGCATGGCGGCAACTTTCATTCCGTCGAAGTATATTCTGGATATGCCATTCTTGCTCCAGAGCTTTCCAAGTACGAGATACTTTTCAGCAGACGCGCAGGCCGCTTCTCTTTCCGCTTCTTCCTTGGCGGCGGCGATCCGTTCAGCTTCAAGGCGCGCTTCGAACTCGGCGCGGTTTTTGGCTTCTTCTTCGGCGGTTCTTGTGATTTTCGGAATTCTGATCATTTTTCAATCCCTTTCATCTCGTTTGTTTCTATATATATTATACCACAAAAAAGATAAAAAGCAAGCAAAATGTCATAAATTAATGACATTTTATCATTATTTATTGATATTTCTCTATTTCTGGAAATAAAAAAGCCGGGCGAGTTGCCCGGCGCGTTGCTTTGTCTGCTAATTTGCGGCGGTATCGGTGCTCGTGTCGGTCGCCGCCGTCCTGGCCTTAATGTCCTCCTTGATCGCAGTTATCACGTTATCGACGCGGTCCCTGTCTCCGGACATAAAAAGGAGCTTGATTTTGTTGGTCTTGGCGTTGGAGTTGAAGATGCTTGTGTCTTCGCTGGCCTCGTATCGGATCACGTCGTCACCGTCTACGTGACTGGCATAGTCCCCCCATACGAAAATGTTCAGCAGCTCCGGCGTTTGATTCGTCTTATCAAGGCCGACACGCGAGATGACAACCGTCCCGCTTCCGGAGATGCTTTTTTCGCTGATTCCCTTGGAGATGTTGTTGAGCGATTTGCACCCGGTCAGCGCGAAGAGCGCCAGCAGGGCGACGGTGAGGGACATGAGGATCTTTTTCATGGTGATTTCTCCTTTTATTCTTGTTTTGGTTTGCACAGGCCCTCGGCCCGCCTTTTGTCACATACTTTGTAACTCACCTTGTGCTTGTCGATCTTGTTGATCTTCTTCAACATAACCGCTTGCCCACGTTCAATTCGTCTCAAAAACCAAACCAGCGTTCCGAAAATCAGTCCGACTGTCGGAATCATGATACTGGCAATTTTTGCAAGCCCATCGAGAAAATCCACGGTTCACCCCCTTTTCTTCCGTCTCCAGTTGAACGCCGCCGCCCCGAAGAGGCGCAGGATGATCCACAGCACCACTGCCTGGTATGCCGCACGGCGGCTACGGTGATACCAGGCGACGCGGAGGCCGTTGGTCAAAAAGTGCCAGTCGGTATTCCAGCGGTCCCGGATTCCGCCGCCATTGTCATACTCGATGTCGTGCGGAAGCGATATTACCACTAAAAGCGGACAGATTGCGCCGACGGTCCAGCGCATCCAGTCCGGCATCCATGCCGCCCCGATCCCGTTGCAAATGACCCGTGCCCGATACATATTTTCGATCACGAGTTGCATCCCGACCAGATGGGCGCGGCGTCCAAATTCCACCAGATTTTCGAGGTCATTGATAGAAAACGTGTACATTCTTATCCCTCCATGATGCACTGATTGAGCAGCGCGTCGAGTTCGACCCCGGCGGCGGTGAGTTGCGGCGACAGGGCGGCGCAGAGCGCGACGAAATCGGCGTCATCCTCGCGCACGTCCTGCGCCAGCGCCCAGCGTTCCGCCGTGTCCGCATCAGCGGAAATGGCGGCTTTGAGCGTGTCCCACAGTCCGAGCGCGGCGAGGTTGTCGCGTAGCTTGAGCTTGGAGAGGATGCGGGGAGGCGGCACGATCACCGGCTCCGGCAGCTCAATCACCGCGCCGTCCGCGATGCCCAGCCGCGACAGCGGGAGCGCTCCGGCGTAGGCGATGTATCCGTTATCGGCATACCACGTGTCGCCCATGCCGGGCCCGGCATACTTTTCCATAATGGCATTGTTTTTGCGGATGTATCTCATGGTCTCCTCCTCAGTTGCTCAGGTATGCGATTTGGCCGGCGGTCATTGTGTCGCTGCGGACCATCAGCCACTCCAGCGTATCGGCGGCCAGACCGGTAAACGTCGCGGTGGTGCGGTTCCATTTTGCTGGATTTGTCACGACGGCGCCGTTAATTTTCGCCAGTACCGTCCCGGTCAGTCCGGTCGGGGCGGCGGTTTTGATCGACCAGCCGAGCGACACATTTGCCGCTTCGAAGCGGCCCCTGTCGGTGCGCGCATTGGCATAGGTCACGAGCCGCAGACGCTCGGCGTAGGATGAGTAGGACCAGACTTTTTTGCTTGTGAAGTCGTTTCTTTCCCATGCCTCGTATATGGTCATTGGGGCCTCGGTAATGGGGGCGGTGAAAGAGGTTACGTTTGAGCGGATACCAGTAGTCGACAGCTCGGCGCCTTTATCGAGCTTTGCATAGAACGTCGTGCCCACCACTCTGGCGAAAATCCGATGCCTCCCCACCGACAGCCCGGAGCCGGTGCCTACGACGGTCAGACTGACGTATGAGATAAACTGGGTGCCGACGAGGTTTGTAAAGACATTGACACGACCATCGGCGTAGGCAAAAACGCTGAACCGGCTGCCAAGAGGCGCGTTATACAGTACGCGCTTATCAGCTGGAGCGGACGCCGTCCAGTAAAAGTCGAGCAGAAAAGATGCATCATCGGCACCGCCGATATCCTGCTGCTGTACTCCTAGATCATACCACGTCGCCGGTTCCGTGGCGAAATTTCGCGGCGCACCGGGCCAGACGACACCTTGCCGGATCGGCGACCACCAGCCCTGCGGCGTTACGCAGAGTAGGCAGGAGGGGTCAAGCGCGGCTTCCATGATCTTGCTCATATCGTCACCATCGCGGTTATGGAGCGAAGCGCCGCCCCGACCCAACTCCCATCGGCCAGCGTCCCGCCGGTGCGGACGAGCCGGACTGCGCCGGTCTCAACCACGAGCGGAATCGTCACCAGAGCCCATGTCGCGCTGACGTTGATCGTAACCGGAGTTTGCGCCACGTCGTCAATGTACGGCGTGATCTCGACCGTGCCGGTGATCGCGGCATTGACGCTCCGCACCAGCGCCCGGATTTCGACGAGGTGCCAGACCGGATACGCAAATGAAATTTCGGTCAGCGTCGCGTCGAGGATGTGGCACACGCCGAGCGTCGCGTCGAGCACCGGCACCTGTGCCACCGGGTTACGATCCGGGTACAGCCCGGAGACGGTGCGCCCGCCTACGGTGAGCGGATTGTCAAACGTATTGTTGCCGGAGAAAACGTTGTCTCCGGCAGCGGTCACGTCTCCGGCTCCCCCGCCGCCCTCGGTCCAGACTGCCGCGCCAACAGTTGGATCAACGCAGGTATAAAACTTCCCGGCGTAAATCCACTGAGATTTTTTCGAATATCCCTTTGTGCTGTCGTCGGTGACCGTTGGCGCGGAGGTTGCCGTGAGGTTATCAAGCAGATTGGCCACGTTGCCGAGGCCGACCGCCGCTTTGGAGAGCTGGATGGTCTGGCCGGATGGGGTCAGCGCCGCTCCGGCGGAATCTTTCAGCACCACCGCGCCGGAGATGCCGTTCAGCGTGCGCACGGACGACGGTGGTACGTCGAGCGGGGACGGGTCTCCCGGCGGATCGATGGCGGGCAGCAGCGTGGACGCGATGCGGATTCTGACGATCTGGCGGTCGTCGGCATCATGTCCGTAGATTTCGAGAAATCCGGTTGCGGAGGCCGACACTCCGTCCCGGAAGTTGACCGTATTGCAGTCGACGGGGAACGCGAGTTTTCCGCCAGCGGCATCGGTCGCGTCGAACACGTCCGGCTGCAGCCTGACCAGCGGTTCGGTGGTCGCATCGGAATCCACGTCTAAGGCTCCGCGCCAGCTCGCCACGCCGGAAAGGTCCATCGGGGTTGTGCCGGAGCTGTAGACCGTCAAAAGCGCCTCGATGTAGTCGGCATGGGCGAATTTCGGAACGACCGCCACACCGCCGCCCGGCGGTGCCTGCGCCGATTTTTCGTAATTGTAAAATAGATTGAGCATCAGAACACCTCCACGGGCGCATGGCGTCGGGTGGCCGCGCCGTCCCAGTGCCATGCGATGATGTAAACCGCGGTTGTGCCGGTTGCAATGATCTCCGCCGAGCTTACCGAGATGGCGTAGCCGCCGGTATCGACTTGCAGCCGGAGAAACGGTACCGCGGCGGAAAGCGTCGGCGGCGTGATATCGAGCGCCCCGGTTGCGTCGATCTTCTGGCATGGACCGTTCGCCGGATCGACGGATGCGGAGGCGGCGTAGGTGATGGGATACCACGCCGAACCGAGATAGGCCAGATTCGCCTTGAGGGCGAGCGCGGTTTTCACCGCCTTTTCGGTCGGGATTTTGGCGTCGGAGTTCGCCGCAAACGTGCCGTCGGTTGAGATTGCCGAGCCGGAATCCTCCGCCTGCCCGGCTGCGTCGGTGGAGAGCAGATTGCCAGCGGTCGGGGTGGCGGCAAGCTCCGTATATCCGGCGAGCAGCGCCCGCACTTCCGCTTCATCGAGATAGAGATCCTCGGTCTCTGTCGGCGGGCCGCTGGCGGCGATCCGGTTTCGGACGGTGAATCCTTTGATTTGGAGGATATAGGCGAGTTCCGCTGAGGAGTCATATCCGGCCAACTCCGCATTGAGCGTGGCGGTTTCCGACGTGAGCAGGGCTTGCAGCTCCGCCGAGTTGATGGAGATGACCGGAATTTGTACTTCGGTGTAGGTGTGTTCCGTCCCGGCGGCATCGGTCTCCGTGACCGTGGCAACCGCGATGTTCGCGTTGTCGGCAACAACCTTGAGCGGGGTGGTATGGTTCCAGTCGGAATCCATGACGAACTCCCACGAGACGCAGGATGCCAGCGGAGCGATTGGGAGCGGGGTGTTGGTGCCGTCTCCGGTTAGCAGGCGCATCCGGAAGCGGACCTTGCTGCCGAGAATGATCGCCGGTGCCGAAGCATCCTGAACGCCGAGCGAATCTTTGCAGACCCCCAGCGACTCTTTTGCCGAAACGTAAAAAATGATATCCTGCATGGTCTTTGTATCTCCTTGCAGAATATCAGTTCGTCAACTATGACAAATCACTGAATTTTATCTTTTTTTTATCATTAGCTTGCTTTTTGAAAAAACGTAGAGTATAATATCTACACATAAGAAATAAAACACCCGGTGGAGCATGGACAAGAAAAATAGACTTGGCGAGCGAATTCGTCAATTGAGAGAGACTCGTCGCAAAACGGATTCGGCGTTTAGCGGTCGTCAATTTTCAATTCTGGTGGGCATACACCCGACCTATCTGAGTAAAATCGAACACGGAGAAATGGAAGCAAGTACGATTTTGCTGAAAAAAATAGCCGAACTTTTGGAAACAAATCACGATGACCTGCTCGCTTTATGCGGAAGAATCGACCCTGAACTCGAAGAAATCATTTGCAAGCGCCCCCTTGAGATTCCGCCAATCTTGCGGGCGATCGGCAAGATGAATCCGGATCAGCTTGAAAAGCTGAAAAAATATATTGAAACGCTCCAAAATGAAGAGGAGCAAAAAAAGGGGAGAAACGAACAATGAGAGTGAGAAAAAATTTGACGATGGGCGGGTTGATCATGCTGATCGTCGTCGCATGTCTGGCCGGAGCCGGATACCTGTGGTTTTCGCATGCGAGAACCGTTCGCATCCGCGAGGAGCGGGCGGCGAAGGTCGCCGCGTCCGAAGCAAAGATCATCGTTTACGAGGACGAGATCAAAAAACTCGAAGCGGACAAAAAGCCGCTCGATGAAGAAGCTGCCGCCATTGACGCGAAGATCAAGGCGGCTACCGAAAAAGCGGAAGCCAGCGCCGCCAAGCTGAAGGAGTGGAACGGACACCTTGCCGATTTTCGGAAAAAGATGGACGATTCCCGGCGCGAGGTTGACCAGTACAACCGGAATTTGCAATCGATATCCAGCAGCAACGGACGGACGACGCAATCCGCCGGATCGTCTCAGGTTGCATCGGCGGAGCGGAGTCTTGCGGCATTGCAAAAAGAGCTGGAAAAGGTTACCTGCCACTATGAGTGCATGGGGAGGAGTAAGCCAAGCAGCAAGGCAAGACCCTCTGATGAAGGTACATGGGTATTTGATAAAAACAACAAGCCGCTTTATTGGATATGCAAGAAGCATAGATACCAATTCACCGAGCCAATCGGATACCTCGATTACAAAAACGAAGCATCTCGGCTCGGCCTTGAAATCGGGAAACTCCAGCGCCAGATTGCGGAACTGAAAAACCAGTCTTCCAGCGAAACCGTTGCGCAACAGGAAGCCGCAACGACGGCAAAGTTCAATGCAGAAGCTTGGAATGCGAAGCTGAAAGAAGCTAACGATGTTGTAGAAAAAGTACGCACTGAAGCGGACGCCGACCGCAAGGCGCTGGATGCGCTGAATTCCGAAAAACGCGAACTCGAATCGAAGCTGAAAGACATCGAACGGAGGATCGAGGACAACGAATCTCGCATCAAAAACGAGCGATTGTATATCGCCGAAAACAAACGGTAACTCAATCAGCCGCCTCGGAAGAGGCGGCTTTTTCATCTTCCGCGATTACCATATTCCAGAGCGTGTTTTGCAGTTCGTCGATGATATCACCGGCAGGTTTCAGGCGTTCTATTGCAAGCCATCCGTCGCGGCACTTCATGGCAAGGTTGAGATGTTCCTCCTCCAGGTGCCAGGCGGCGAGAATCAGTTGCCCGATTGCGTCGCTCTTGTTGATGTCCCGGTAGCCGACTTCACGACGGTAGAGCTGCGCCGCCGCCGCCACATGCTTGTGGGCGCAATACAAGCAGGGCGTATCCGGGCGCTTGTCGTTTACGGTTCCTTTTTTGCATCCGCAGGGCATTGTTTCAGCTCCTCTCGTAATTCGTGATAGGCGTCAGCGTAAGCCAAAGGAGGCTCAAACCGACCGGCGATTTGCGCCAGTAAGCGGCGTTTTGCTTCCTCATATTCCTGTTTCGTTTTAGCAATCATGACAAAGCTCGGCATCCGGAATTTGGCGGACAATAACTATCCGGAGAATCACCGGAGTAATAGCATTCCTGCGTACAGTCATAGAATGTATTTGATGACAATCCGCTAGAATATGTCCAAAATAAACAAAAAGAAGTATGATAGGAGCTTGTCCACGGCGCGTAATTTACGGATAGTCCATCAAGAGAAGAAGAAAACGAGGAGAACATATTACCAGTCCCGCTAACCAACGATACCCCGTATAGTTCAATATACCGCAATCCAGAAACGGTTTCGTTTATTTTATTTCCTGAATCTCGACCCGCGTCGCCGCGCCGCGTTCCTGCCGGTAGATCCATTCGATTCCGTGGCGCTCGGCGTCGTCCCGCCCGAGGAGTTCCGCGATTGCGTCCCGGAGAGGCTTACAGCCGCCCACGAGATTATCGTGATCGAGCGGGATAGGACCACTGCCTCGAACAATCGTAACCTCAATCCTTGCAGTATCCGGGAATAGCCCTTTCGCAGTTTGGAGTATCTTGACCAGTGCGCCCGTTTCATCGTGTTCAGGCTTGGAATCTTTGCTTCCGGCAGCACGATCACGATCCGAAACGGTTTTTCCGCATTTGGGGCATCGCCCGTGCGGGGTGAAATACACTCCCGGCTCGCAACACTCCCACAATCCGAGGGCGTCAGGATCGACCGATGTTCGTTTTTTTGCCATTCTTCGAATTCCCCTTCGATTACTTTTTGTTGACACTGTTCGCAGACCAGGAGGCCGCGAAATCCATCCGCCACACTTCCCGCGCTGGAACAATTCGAATTCCCAACGTACCGACCGCAATTGTTGCACCTGATTGTTTCCATGTCTTCAATCCTTGTAGTTTTGCGGTGATTCCGACTGGCTTCCTTCCGGCGGACAGTCTTCCGACGAATACGGCGCCGGAACGCTGAACCGGCCGGTGTTCCGGTCCCACTCGAATTCCTGATGGGTATTTGCCAACCCGCCATATTTCCGTTTGATTTTCAAAATGTGAACCTGAACGCGGTTGTTCTTCGCGTGTTGATCGCGCCACAATGAAAGCCCATTATCTGTCTTGTTGGCAAAATTTGCCGATCCGGAGATGGAATAGAGGTCAGCAACTGGATACTTTTGGGTTTTGTCGTCTTTCTTCAATTTGGTCGGGTGCGCAACCAGAACGACCATGACCTTATTTTGCCGGGCGAATGTCCGCAGTCTGGCCATGAAAAAACTGACATATTCCGTTTCAGTCATCCACTGGTCCCGGGTGTGTTCAATTTCGTTGTACGGGTCGATCACAAAAAGATTTATTCCATCCCGCACGACACAGACTTGCGCCGCAGACAACAGCTCTTTAAGCGTCGGCGTTTTGTCGGCGTCTGGAAGGATTACCTTGATGTTTTCATCGATCCGAGACATAGCATTCTGCATTTCCTGCCACGTCATGCGGTCTTCCGATTTTCCAAAAAACGGTTTTCCTATCATCTTTTCCGAAAGGTTTGAAAAAAGCTCTTCTACGGGAAGCATTTCAGGACTGAATATCGCCGTTTTCCATCCGTGAATTTCAAGCGCATTGATTACCAACTGATGGACAAATTCAGATTTCCCACTGCCTGGAATCCCCGTGACGATATTCACCGTTCCGGGCTGTAGGGAAAAATAACGATCAAACGCCGGGTATCCCGTGGTAAGTCCTTTGAATCTCCCCTTCCGGTAAAACGCTTCGATATCTCCACGAAATTCAGAAACCCGCCGAAGGCCGGGGACCGGGGCCGCAGCCGCAGATGTGATCGCCTTGATTACCGCACACTGTCCACCTTTTACGAGGACGTCGTTAATGTCCTTGCATCCGTCCGGATATGTAACCAATCGGCACTTGGCTGGGCCGATCCGGTCAATCAACTCTTTTTCGAGACGAAGGCCCGGTTCATCCTTGTCCGTCACCAGAACCACCGCATCGGCATTGTTCAATATGTCGATGCAATTCATGACGCATTCCAACTTTTTTGTTGCGTCTGAATCATTCGGCTGCGGGGCTCCCTTGTCCACCGAAACGGCGGTGGAAAACCCGCACTCAATTAGGGTCAAGGTGTCGATTTCGCCCTCCGTGATGTAGATGGTTTCCGCCTTCTTACAGGCGTCGATATTCCACATGCACGGTTCTGGATCTTTCTCCTGCGACATGTTTTTTCTGGCGTCACGATATTTGACGTTGACAAGCTCTCCATCTCGGTAATATGGGAACGCCATACAAAGCGTTTCTTCACCGGTGCCGGGAAGCCAATGCCATGTCGAATAAACACGCGCCTTTGCCAACGCCGAAGCACCGATCCCACGCCCGGAAAAATAAGTAATGACCAAAGGGTCGATGTCCGAACCAACCAATTTTGCATCTGGGCGGCGGTACTCCCTTTTGGCGGGAACCGCCGGGCTATTTTCGTCATCCAGCCTTCCGGACCATCCGCAGTTATGGCAATGCCACATGCCGGTTTCGCCATTCACGGAAAGACACGGGTCTTTCTGCTTCTTCCTGGTATGGCTGCATTGCGGACATGTAACCTTGCGGTCTCCGGTAAAATGGTCCGGAAGATCAATTCCATATTCCGAAAAATGTTTCAATTTAACACACCCCGGACGCTTTTACCCACACATTGTAATCATGGAGATAGATGGATTGCGATTCCGGCCATTTTTCTCCGGTTTCGAGAGTGACATACTTTTCCTGCTCCTGCGGGGGGAGCCCAGCCTTGCGTCGGCGCCATTCACCTTGGGCATTGAGATATTGTTCCCTGGATTGCCCGATTTTCCATCTATCGAGAAGAAAGCGCCAATTGGTAACTTTACGACCGTCTTTTAACACCCATCCAGTGATTGCATAAGTTCCGAGGAAATTTGCGGCCTCTGAAATGCTCATCATGTAAGACCGCTCTGCAGCTACACGAATCACGTCTTCTATTTCCTCCGGATAGTCGGCGTCTTGCGCGTGCGCATTAATACAACTACTCTTATCTTTATCTTGTATGGTAATCTCATCTGTACTCATAAAGAAAGAAAGAATAGTTGTTGCCATGCGCACGCGCGCACACGAGGAGTTCAGCGTGCTCCTGATTTTCCAGATATCTCGCCCGGAATTTCTCAATTCGCAAAGGGCCGTTTTTAATTCGTTTTTGTCGCTGACAATATTTTGCAAATCAGACCAACTTATTTTTTGTTCTGGCGGGATGGCGATCACCAAGGCAAACAACCCGCGTGCAGACAGCGACAGTTGTTTATCTGTAAAAACTTTATCGACTTCATCCATGTGGATTCCTCCAATCAGGCGGGGGATTGCTCCCCCGCCGTCGCTATTACTTCTCTTCTTCCTCTTCGCCGGTTTCGTCGGCGGCGTCGGGGTCTTCTCCGGTCTCCTGTCCGCCATCTCCGAGCGGAAGTTCTCCCTGCTCTGCGTCGAGCGAGAAGTTCCGCTGCGCCTTGAAGATGTAGACGTTCTTTTCGTTCAGCCGAATCTCCGAATCGATGGAGAATTCGAGGTTCGCAACCTCGATACGGCTGCGGAAGTCGAAGGTGAGCTGGGCGCTCTGCTCTCCGCTGTCTTCGACGTTTTTCTTCTTCCGCTCCATCAGGATCTGACAGATCTTGTCGATCCCACTGTCTTCGAGCGCCTCCCGAAAACCGTCGAGAAGCTCTTCCATCAACGTGTTCTTCATGTCATCCATTTTCCCTGTGTCCTTTCGTTTAGGGGTTATGGGTTGGGGACTAAAACGGGATATCGTCGTCCGGGTCATCACCGGGAGAATACGGCGGTTCATGTATCGCCAGCGGCACTGAACCAAACCCGCCGTCATTCCGACCGCCCTGATTGCGGGAACCGCCCTGCTGCTGGCGGTATCCTCCGCCCTGCCGGTCCTGCCCGCTTCCGTCGCGGTCACGGCCCCCGGAATTTTGCCGGGGAGCGTTTCCTCCATCTCGGCTTTGCGGAACATAGTCATCAACGTACAGCGTATGGGTAAAACCGGCCCGATCCGGCTCCCGCATTTCCGACATGACCAGGTTGATGCTGCCCTGAGCATTGGTGTTCCGCGTGATATCCTCCACCCCTTCCGGGGTAATCCAGATGTTGAAAAACTCCCCGAATTTCCCGTTTTTCAGGCGGGCTTTCCCAACATAAATTCTTTCGCTATTCGCCATTTTTTACTCCGTGACTTCGTCTGGCTCGGGGATGTATAATTGCAACTCCTCTGCCGCCCATTGTTTGATGCTGTCGATGTATTCGTTCATTTCGACCGTATTGAGCGAGGTGGTGGAAACCGGGATGCTCAGGCTTCCCCGCTTCGGGAGAAACCGGCGCCGCATCTCCTGGTGCAGCGCATCGATTTCTTCCGCTCCCCGGTATCCGCAATGATCGCCGATCATTTTCAGGACCACCCCGAAATAGTAATTGTTTTGCGGACTTGTCCGGTGTCTGCGCTGCTTCTCCGCCGTGACCTCCACCAATTCCCCGCGAAGGGGGAGAAGGTGTTGCTTGAGCCTCGCCACGTTGAGAAAATTCAGCGTCAAATCCGGCATGACCCGCGCAATGAATATCGGCTTAATCGCCATCGATCAGCCCCTCCGCCTTCATCCGCGCGAACTGTTCGCAGAACGGAGCAGCCGTGCAGTAGCCGCAGCGCTTCGCCTTACCGGCCCGCTTTTCGAGAACTCCGCCGGATTCGGCCACCCGCTGCTCCGCTTCGGAGAGTTCGGATTCCTGATAGACCTTGGTCGCCTTCGCCGTACCAGCCTTGGTGAAATAGGCGTAGGTCGTCGGCGTCTGCCACAGCTCTTCCGGCGTGCATTCCGGCAGGCAACCGAGCGCGAAAGCAAACTCGCCTAGCCGCTCGGAAATGTACGATTCGGTCTGCGCCAGGCTCCACAGCGCGATTTGCTGTTCCTGATACCGGAGCGGGGGATACCCGCCTCCCTTGGCTGCGTCCGACTTCTTCCAATCGGTGAAAAAGAAGTCGATGAAAGCGTAATTTGCCGCCTCGATGCCATTTTTTGCCAGCAACCAGCGGTAGATAGAGAGCTGCTTGATGTAGTCTTCGAATTCGCCGTGGACGATTTTCCGGACTGAGGTTGATTTGTTGTCGCGGATCACGCCGGCAATCAGTGCGTCCATCTTGCCGGAGATAGTGAACCCGGAGAGTTCGGCATAGAATCGCCGTTCTTTGAAATCCCCGTCTCCATAAACGCCGACTTTTTCCAGACTGTCGTGAATCGCGGTGCCGTAGCGCAGCGCCAGCATATCGCTGTAATCCATCGTGAGCTCTTCGGCGTTGATTCGTTTCAGCGCCCATGCGCGGGCCGGTCCGATCAGAGTGGTTGCCGAAATCACATCCGGGTTGTAATCGTAATCGTCCGCGGCCAGCCAAGCGCAAATGTGTTCCGGGAGATTGTATTTGTTGGTGTAATTCATCGCGTCACCTCGGTCATGGCGGCGTGGAAATCCACACCGGTTTTTTTCATGATCTGGGCGGCGCTCCGGATGATTCCGGTTTCCTCCGGGGTGAAATCTTCGACCTTTGCGCCCATGGCCGATTCGATCGATTCCCGGTCAACGCCGAGCGTTTCCATAAACCGGAGCAGCATCGCCGCTTTCTCTTCCGGCGTGACCGGCTTCGGCGGCTTTGCCGGAGGCGCTCCCTGCGGCTGATTCTGCCCCTGCGCGGGCCCCTGTGGCGCGGGTTGCTGGTTTGCGCGGGTAGTTTTACCCGCCGGGGCGTTCCCCGCATCAGGAGCGCCCTTTCCTGGTTTCTCCGGGAGCGCCCAATCCGGAAGATCCGGGGCTTTCCAGAAAATAGTATTGTTCTTGTCCTTGGTGATGGCCTTGTGCCATTCATTCCCCCGCTGCGGTTCCAGGGTGCATTCCGCAAAACCTTCGGTCAGGTTGTAAAGGTAGCGCCCCATGCCCCATTGCACCGCGGCCCGCTTCATCGCGTCGGAAAGCCCGCCCTTCACCGCTTCGATGTCGGTTTCCGATGCTCCATCCCACTTGGTAATCCATTCGCTGTTGATCCGGACGGAGATCCCGCAAAGGGTCGAATCATTGCCCCATTTTACGTATTCGTTGCGCCAGTGGGAGATGCCGAAAACCTCATCGAGGCGGTTCATGATTGCCCGGTTGGTGAGGTAGCACAGCACCCTTACCCACGGTTTTCCGCTTTTCGACATTCCGCACTGAGAGGCTCGCCATTCGACTTCATCCGCCGCAAACGGGCGGGCGAGCGCCTGCATGATTTCTTTTTCGTCCATCGTGATTGTCCTTTCGATTGATGGGTTATTCGGAGAGCTTTTCGGCGGCGACCAGATTCCGGATGGTTTTCCAGCGGCGCGGGATTTCAGTGAAGATCCTGCCCCCGGCGCGTTCCAGTTCCAGCTTGCGGTCATAGCTGGCGGCATACTTCGCCGCATCGGTCATGGCCGCCTGAATGCCGAAGAGCGAACGGTCGCCGGTTTCCAGCATCCGCTGCGCGACGGCCTTGTGTTCCGTTTCGGTAAGTCCGCAATGTTTGCCGATATGCTTGGCAAACAGTTCGATGTCATGATCGTCTCCGGCGTCGATCTTGATGTCGGCCGCCGATTGGAGAACATCGCGGTAGGTGAGGTACATGTCTTTGTCAAACGCGGTCTTGACGGCGGTGCGGACGGCGCTTTCCATTCTTGCGATCGCTTCGCCGCCGTGACGCGGGGCGATTACCGTGCCGGAGAGCATCTCTCCGACGTTGCGTCCCCGGTGCATGATCTTCACCTGGCCCAGGCTCTCGCTGCTGAAAATGCAGCCGTTGGTGCAATACCGGTCGATCAGCAGGATATCCAGCCGGCAATATCCCTGTCCGATTTCGGAGTTGGAGAGGATGAATCCGGGGTGGAAGGCCCGTTCGCGTCCGTCCGCCCGGATGGAGAAAAGCGGATCTTTGGTGACCAGTTTGATGTAGCTGGTGGAATCGGTGCGGTATCCGCCGATGGACTGGAACGCCGTGGCTTCCGGGTTGTCGTCGATCGCGTCGAGCATGGCGCCGAACACCACATCGTCGTCATACCGCTGGTAGCTGGTGGAGAGCCACGCCCGGAGCGACATTCCGCCTTCCGGCTTGGCGCTCATGCGGATCATGCGCTTGTCGCCCATGCGATTTAGCAGCCGGTTGGCATTGTCGATGTAAAGGTCGCGCATTCCGTTCTGCATCAGATTCCGGCCGAAGGTGCTGAATCCGGGAAGCAGGGTGCTTTCGATCTGGGTGAGCGCGGTCGGCCTGACCGGGATTTCCCGCCGTTCGAATTCCGCGCCGATGCGTGATTCGCCGGATGCGGGAAACAGCTTGACCTGGTTCGCTGCCGCGACCATGTCTTCGCGGCGGGTGGTTTCGATGTCCAGCATGACCTTTTCGATGGAGGCATCCAAAAGTTGTGAGCGGTTTTCCATAGATTTGTCCTTTCTATTGGAGAGTTACTTGCGGATCATCGGCAGAGCACGATGATGGTGATGATCGCCCCGGCGAGGAAGCCGGCGCAGACACAGACGACGCGGACTTGAAATTCATAGCGTTCCCGCTCGGCTTCAAGCTCGGCTTCGCGCCTCACTTCACGGTTGCGCCAATTTCCCAGTAGGTTCGGCATGTGGAAGTCCTTCCTGTTTTTTTAAAAATGAATGTTCGTTTTCTTCTTGCATTCTGAGTTTTGCCGCTGCAATTGCGAGGTTTGCCAATGCATCCGCCAGCCCTTCTGAATGCGGTACGGCATTGATTTTCCGCATGATGATTATTTTTCCGGCCATACCCGTTTCCTTGCGTCGGTATTACGCCTCGATATTTTCGTTTTTTCTAGATTGGTTGCTTTTGGTTGTGTTCGCAGACAAATAAAAAACAATTGCCTGGCGAACCACGGCAGAGATACTGTCGGTTCCACTTGTTTCCGCCTCCCTCTCCAATTCATTGTAATGATCTTGACTGAGTTGGAGCGCAATGCGTTTCGACTTTTTTTTCTTTCTCATATCGACCTCCTTTCTGCTAAATAAGATAACACAACCAAAAACAACTTCAAGTATATTTTTCAAATAAAAGTTGATTTTTTTTGAATTTATGTTATTTTTACATATCAACAACAGAAGGAGCCGTGAAATGCTTTTCAAAAATGAAAAATTCAAGACTCTCAGGGAAGCCAATGGATTAACCCAATTGGAAATCGCTAAAAAGATGGGAATTAAGGCCCAGGCTGTTCAAAAATGGGAATCTGGTAAAGCAAAGCCGCGTCCGGCGCGCATTTATGAATTGTCGCAAATTCTCAGATGTAAAGCTACGGATATTTCGGATCTGGATGAACTCTCGGTTAAAAATCAAATTTTAAAAACCGACAGGTTGTTTCCCGATATGTCTGACCCGAACACCTTAGACGATCAACTGATCTTGCGTTATCTGCAGAGCCCAGAAAATAAAAAGCTGAGAGACAAGCTCATTTGGTCGGCAAAAATGCAAGCATATCAAATGTATCAGGAAAAAAAGAATCGCGGAGAATAAAATTGAAATACCTGATCTACGCGAGAGTAAGTCCACGGGGTTCTGACTTTGAAGGAGAAACCTCAATCCCGATGCAAATTAACTATTGCCGGGAATATGTGCGGTTTCATGGCGGAGAAGTTGCGGGGATACTTTCTGATGAATTTTACAGTGGCAAAGACACCAACCGTCCGGCATTTCGGACGATTCTGGACGAACTGGAAGCCGGCAGTGGAGACTGGGACACATTGATCGTCTATAAGTTGTCGCGAATGACGCGCAGCCTTCGGGACGGAGCGGATATATTCGAAAAGCTATTTCAGCACGGACGTGGATTTGTTTCGGCAACCGAAAACCTCGATTTTTCCAGTCCGGCGGGACGAGCCATGCTTGGAATGATGCAGGTATTCAACCAATTCGAACGGGAACAGAGCGCAGAAAATACCAGGAACAAAATGTTGTCGATTGCCGCCCGCGGAGAATGGCCAGCCGGAAATCCACCGTTCGGTTTTAGGCGAGGAGGGCGAAAAGACAATCGTCTCTATGTTGATGAGCGAAGCGCCGCGATTGTCAAGGATGTTTTCGAGATGTATGCGTCTCATGCCGATCGAACCCGGGAAATCATATCCAAATATCGCGGGATTATCAGCAAAACTAGGCTATTTGTTTTGCTCAGGAATCGTATTTATTTGGGGAAAATTGTTTATGGAGGAAAAGAATTCGACGGGAAACACGAAGCAATTATCCCCCCCGATGTGTTTGAGAGAGTCCAACATTTGCTGCCGCAGCAGCATTGCTATAATCGCCCCAAGGCACAGCGCTATCCCTATTTGCTGACTGGCCTTATATTTTGCCACTGTGGAAAACACATGACCCCTCAATCGGCCAAAAGCGGAGACTACCACTATTACGCATGCTGTTGTCATGAATGCAGAACACGCATTCCTGCTCCAGAAGTAGAATCAAAAGCATTGGAGTATCTTCAATCTTTGGATTTGTCCCAAGAAACAATCATTGCGGGTATTGAAATAATCAAAAAGCGTCAAGAAGCTGAACGGGTGACACATCAGCCAGAAATAGACCAAATCAATGTAGCAATCCGGCAATGTGAAAAAGGAAAAGGGGAATTGTTGGATACATTGATTGCGGCAAGAGAGAATTTGTCCATCGAATTTCTCAACTCGCTGAATACGAAGGTTGAACTTATTACACGAGAATTGAATACATTGTATGCGAGGCGGGAAATCATCGAAAAAGAATACCCTCCAGAAAGCGATTTTTATAACAAAGCCGTTGAGATTTTATCACAGCTTCGCAAAACCTCAGAAGATTTGACGAAAGCGAATGATCCAGTTGCATTGCGCCAAGTACTTGTTGCTGGCATTGAAAAAATACAACTTACGGAAGACGGCGATTTCCAAATCTATGGAAGTTCGCCTAACCGTAAAGAGTGGCAGCCCGGGCGGGAATCGAACCCACGACCAACTGCTTAGAAGGCAGCTGCTCTATCCTCTGAGCTACCGGGCCGCATCTACGTCACATACAATACCGCGTCTTCCCTCGTTTTTCAAGAAAAAACCGGCGATATCCGCGCATTTTACAGGTTCGACTCCAGGCGGTCCAGCAGCTTGACGTAGTCCTCTCTGGTGCAGGTATGCCATTCGGAACCAGACGGCCGGGAAATTTCGGCGGCAGGCGGCTCCAGCAGGTGAACGTCGTATTCTCGGGCCAGGCGGCGAAGCGCGGCCAGCAATTCCGCCGCCTCCTTCTCCTCTCCGGCATGAATGGTCCCCGGCGCAAGAAAGATCGTCCGGAGTTTCCGGTTCGACTTCAGCCTCTCCAGCAGCACCGAGATGTAACGGTCGCGCATCCACGGTTCCAGCGACCCCATATGCCGCAGCACGGGCAGCATCAGCACCGCCCGGTCCGCCGTACTGGTGCCGATCCGGTCCAGCAGGCGGTACAAACTTGACTCCAGCGGCGTTTCCGTGTCGTCATACGGCAGGAAATCCAGCGTCTGGTGTTTCATATCCAACCGGTAGGCGGCCAGTTCCTCCGCGCCGTCGGCGGTTTCGCCGATCAGCAGCAGCTCCTTGCCCTTCACCAGTTCTTCGCCGATTTTTCGCGGCAGTTCCCAGTTCCGGATGTCACTGAGTTTCGGCCGGTGGAGGATCAGCGCCAGCGGGCCCTCCGCTCCGAGTTCTTCGAATCCGGCATCCGAGGAGACCCGCACGATCGCCAGCTGTTTCCGGTCGAATTCGAACCCGCCGACACGGAGCCCGACCTCGAGGGTCTCCTTGTCCCGCAGCGCATCCGGGCGGAACGTCACGAGTTCTTTGTGGTAGATGTCCGCCGCCGCCCGGTGAAACCGTTCATCGGCTTTTCCGGCAAGATCGATCGCCCGCTCTTCGCGGCTCCCGTCCCGCAGCCCGATATCGAGTTGCGCCTTCAATTCGAACGGCAGCCGCGACATGGTCTCGATCGTCACCGGCAGTTCTTCGTCCTCATAGACCGCAACCGGAGCCCAGAAACGCAGCGAGAGATCGGAGTCCAGATCCACCAGGTCGACGCGGTAATCCGAGTAAAGGACCGGCAGTTCCGTATCCGGTTTTCCCGCATAGCGGAAACTGAGCTGCTTGTCCGGCTCATGCGACAGCACGACCATCGGCGGAAACTCCGTCGCCGGGCTGAATCCGGAATCCCCGATCCGCCACTCCACCTCCGAAACCGGATTGAGAAAGTGAAAGCCCTCGATCGGCGTAAAATCGCGCTTCCCGGTGTACATGACGTAGTGGCCGCGGCGCGACACGAGCGGATATTCCCGGTTGTCCCGGCCGGAGAGTCCGACCGGGATTCCGACGTGCGCCGGAGTGAAGTTTTCCGCGGCGAGCAGTTGAAACTCCCCCTCCCCCGCCGGGCGCATCCGCACCGTCAACCGGCCGAATCCGCTGTTCAGCCGGTAGAAGAGTTCGAAAGGGACGCTCCCCTGTTTCAGTGCGACTTTCGCCACCTCCCGCGTCGGCGGCTGCGATCCGTTGGCAAACCTTCTCTGAACCACGGTGTTGCCGTCGATTTTCAGAATGGCCAATGAATTCGCCTGCAGTTCGACCTCGTATTCCCCGTCGTCGGGAACTGTAAGAAAACCGGAACACAGTGCCGAATAGTGCTCGGGCGTTTCCGGCGGGCGGAGCAGGAGCTGAACCTCGGTCGCCGGAAACGTGCGCGGATTCTTCCAGCCGACCACGCCGAGCAGGTCGTTCTCCGCGCCGTTCTCCTTCTCATTGCGGGCTTGCTCGTACTGCTTGCGGATTCGGGTCAGCTCCCGTTTGATATAGTCGAAGTGGTTCTTCACCTGCCATTGCCAGGAGTTGTTGAAATCCTGCATCATGCGAATCTCCGGCCGGCCGACCAGTTCGATGGCGGCGCTCACCCACCGGCCGCGATTCCGGGTATGAAGCCGCTTGTACGACGCCTGGCGGTTTTTCCAGTACTGCGGAAAGCGGGGAACCCAGGGGACCGTGATCATCCCGAAATTCCGCTGCGCCAGAATCAGGCCGATGCGTTCATAAAAGGAGCGGACCTGCCAGCGGTTCCGCCGGTCGATGTCGTTATTCCGCCAATCAAGAAATTCGTCCGGGGTGCATGGACGGTTGCCGCCCCAGAAAAAGGCGAGCCGCAACCGTTCCGGCGAAGGACGCGGACCGGACTCCGGTTTCCAGGTGTCCATCGGCTGTTTTTCTTTGAATCCGAAATAGAGGTCGAACCGCTTCGCCGCCGGAGCCGGTGCGATGGCCAGCATCCCGTTGTCATAAAGTTGGAACGCAATCGCGTTGCCTGTGTCGTCGAGCACCTTCACCCCATTGTCCGGCAGTACCGGCAGCACCATGCGCCGGAGATCCACGCAGGTCGCCTCGGACGGCTGTTCCGGCAGCACCGACAGCCGGTAGTCCGCTTCGGGAATCCGCCAGGGCGGCGACTCCCCGGAGGAAACAGCCGACACGGTCAGAAGGAAAACGGCAGCCCAGATCAGTCTCAACATCATTTCTTCTCCCGCTCAAGCTTGAAGGCGACGTCGATCCGGAATGGCGGAGCGGTCAGCGTCAGCGCTTTCCCCTGTTCGACCTTGACCGTCTGCGAAGAGAGTTCCCGGCAGGGAAGCGTCGAAAACCAGCGCAGGCGGTAGATCCCCGACACCGGCAATCCGCTTTCCAGCCGGAGCCACACATCTTTCACCTCGGGATACGTTGTCGGATCGGAGGGATACTTCTGGGTCGCCGCCCGGTTGTAGATCCAGCCGTAAAACGCATCCGGCGTCGCCACCGCCATCGACTGGTAGGTCTGGTCTTTCGGCGGAGCCGGAACCGAGAGTACCGGATCAGGCAGATAGTCGACCTTGTCGTAGCGGAGATCGATTCCCTTGAGGTAGTCGGCGAAGGCGCGGTAATGGTCGTAATGGTTGTTGAGAAGGACGAAATCATGCCACCAGAGGAAAGGCGTTCCGGAAAGGCGCGAAAACAGCGAACCCCACAATCCCGAATGAATATCGCCCAGAATCTGCTCCGGGGCGCTGCCCATGGGGTTGCCGCCGTATTCGGTAATCAGCTGCGGCTTGCCGTTCTCTTTCATGTTGTTCCCGTAATCGCGCAGATGGTCGGCGAAATGCAGATCCGGATTGCGATAGGCGTCTCCCGCCAGGTGGGTGATCGCCGGCTGCTGGAAGAGCTTGATGAATTTGAGCACATTCCGGAATTCGCCGCAGATGTGGGTGGCGACCGGCAGATCGAGCTGCGACCAGCCGCGCAGTTCGGCCGCCGCATTCTGATGCCACTTGACCGCGCTTTCATCGTTGTAGCGGTCGCTGAACATGGCGGTGAGATCCACTTCGCTCCAGAGTTCGGCGGCCATGATGTTGGGCGTGGCGCCCCAGCGCGCCGCGATGTAGCGGGCGCGCTTCGAATTGTTGCGAATGGCCGCTTCGAAGCGGAAAAACTCGGCGGGATTGTCCAGGAACGCTCCGTTCGCCGCCGCGTATTCCCCCTTGGTATTGAGCGGATTTTCGCTCCATTCCGGGTCCGCGCCGATGGAGATCCGCCCGTGGTTGTCGATCACCAGGTTGATGAAAATTCCGTTCTCCCGGGCGGTGTCGATCACATGGTCGAGCCGCCAGGCGGCGTCGGTGTTGTAGCGCCCTACCCCGTAATAACCGCGGCGGCCGGCGTCGTGCTCGATCGCCATGGTCCACCCCGCCATCCACACTTCGACCGTATTGATACCCGCCTTGCCGCAGGTTTCGAAATAGTCGTCGTAATCGTAGGTGCCGCGGTCCGGCAGGTGACCGAACTTGAAGCCGATTTCGCTGCGGCGGTCGGTGTTGGTATGGATATTGAGACTGACCGGGAAGAAGAACTCCCCGCTGGTCAACTCGAAGTAGCCGTTGTTTTTTGGGGAAACCCGGACTGCGCCGGGGAGGTTCGATGCGGCGGCGGTGAAGTCCTGCCACCCGGTCACCGTCTCCTCTTTCGCACGAAGGTCGTTGATGACGAGCCGCACCCGGTATTCGCCCGGCACGGCCGGCGTGAACCGGATTTCCCAGAAAGAGGAGCCGACCGGGGTGATGATTTCGCGGTTGAAGTGGCGCGACCGTTCATAATCGCGGGAGTAGAAGCCCGGATATCGGTGCACTTTGCCGTCCGGCGTCTGAAGGTCGAAATCGACCGTCACCTCGTCCGGATCGAACGGGTTGAAGAATTCGCGGGCGATCCGGAAGCGGCTGTCCACCCGCCGGTTGACTTCGCCTAAGTCCGGCAGTTTCCAGTCCGTCACGGCCAGCGGCTGGACTTCCCGCTTTCCGGTGAGTTGCAGATTCCGGCACTCGAGCGTAAAGGTTCGCGACCTGCTTCCGTAAACTGAAATTCCGGCGTCGTAGAGCTTTGTCGCCGCTTCGGCGTCGAAAATCGCCTTGTGTCCGACGCCGCGCCAGTCGCGGCCGGAACGGTCGAGCCGGACCGACAGCTTCTGCCACTCGCCGGGCTTCAGCAGGAACTCCTCAATGCTCTGGAACCAGTGCCCCTCCTTGTCCTTGAGGAAGACGACGCCCTGCACCGGCTCCGGCGAATCGGATTCCACCTTCGCCTCCAGCTCCAGCGCGCCAGCTTCGAATGTGGAGCGCTCCGGGCGGAACGTCAGGCGATCGGGCTCCAGATACAGTTGCGCGCTTTCCGGAAACGTCACTTCCATCCTCGGTTCCCCGGCAACGGGCTGACGTGCGCCGTCGACCATCCAGTTTCCGGCGACGGCGCCGAGGAGGGACACGGGAATCAAAAACAAAGCGGACAGAACCGGAAGCCGGAATCTCATGACGGGTCGATCTCCTTCAGCGGCAGATTGCAGGGGCTCCCGGCCGCGCTGCGGAGGATTCCGTCAAGATTGCGGATCGCCCGGTCCAGGCCGGGCGAATTGGCCGGCGGATTCAGCAACCCCGTTCCATCGAGCCTGACCAGCGCCTCGCAGATCGTGCTGCGGTCGGCCGGGAGGGCGGGCAGATAACTGCGGTCCCTGTCCTCGGACTCCAGCCGGTAGACGACTCCGGCCTCGACCAGTTCATCCAGCATCGACAGCAGCAGCACCTGCGGCAGCGGCAGCTCGGTAAAAAGCCGTTCCTCCCCGACCGCACCGCCGCCGAGGTCGAAGGAATGGAAAATCTTCCCCAGAATCAGCAGTTGGTATTCGCGCCGCAATTTCAGGCTCAGTTTCGTCCGGCTGAGCCGGTCGAAACGGCCGCTGCCGACATGCTGGTGAATGAAGGAAATCTCCGCGCCGAACAGGGCGATCTGCCACGACAGTTTCAGCCAGATCAGAAACAGCGGAAGGATGGCGAAGCTGCCGTAGATTTTATTGTAGCGGTAGATGCGGGTCTGGAGGATGATGAACCCGTCCTGCAGCAGCTGGAAGAGTATCCCGGCCACCACGCCGCCCAGCAGCGCGGAGAGGAAGCGGACCTTCGTATTCGGCGCCAGGATGTAAATCAGCGTAAAGGTTACGCATACGAGAAGCAGCGGAAAAAATTCGGTCATCGCCCCGAACAGCTGCAACCCGGTCTCTCCGAATTTTTCGCCGTTGCCGATCAGCTTGCGCAGCACCGGCCCGGCGCTGGAGAGGATGATGATCAGAAACGGCGTCACCAGGATCAGCGACAGGTAATCGCTGAACCGGCGGAACAGGTTCCCGCGCGACGGCAGATCCCAGATCGCGTTGAACGACCGCTCGATGTTGTTGGCCAGCCACATCACCGTGAAGATCAACACCACCACGCCGACGCCGGCGATCACGCCACCCTGCGCCTCGCGCAGCGTCGTATCGGCAAAGCGGTAGATCCAGGCGAGAACCTCGCGTTGGTTGGCGAGCTTCTCGACCAGAGTTTCTTGAAGCTTTTCCTGGAGACTGAACCCCTTCGCAATGCCGAAGGCGAGCGCCAGCATCGGAACCACTGCAAACAGGGTGTAAAAGGTGAGCGCGACGGCCCGCAGGCTGTTGTTGTCGGCGCCGTAACGGGTCGCCGAGATCCAGAGCAGCCGGGAGAATTTTCCGAACGGGCCCAGCTCGGAGTAAGTCCGATCCGAACCGGTTACGAACCTCGCCAGAAACCGTTTGAAATGGCCGTCGCTCATTTTTTATTTCCCCTGTTTGTTCCCCCAGGAATCCTTCAGCGTCACCGTCCGGTTGAACACCGGTTTGCCGGGCTTCGAATCCGGGTCGACGCAGTAATATCCGTTCCGTTCGAACTGGACCGTCGTCCCGGCGGGCAGGTTCGCCAGCTCGGGTTCGACCAGCGCTTCGATCAGCTGCTTCGACTCCGGATTGAGCTGGGTCAGGAAATCCGCCCCGTCCGAACCGGGCTGTTCGACGATGAACAGCCGGTCGTACAGCCGAACTTCGGCCGGAACCGCGGTTTCCGCCGAGACCCAGTGGATCGTCCCCTTGACCTTGCGCCCGTCGGGGGCGGAGCCGCCGCGGGTTTCCGGGTCGAAGGTGCATTTGAGCTCGACCACATTGCCCGCCGCGTCGGTGACGACTTCGTTGCATTTGATGAAGTAACCGTAGCGCAGCCGCACTTCACGGTCCGGCGCCAGGCGGAAATAGCCCTTGACCGGTTCGAGCATGAAGTCGTTCCGTTCGATATAGAGTTCGCGGGTGAAGGCGAGCTTGCGGCTCCCCGCCGCCGGATCTTCCGGGTTATTGGCCGCGTCGAGATCGGCGACGCCTTCCGCCGGATAATTGGTGATTGTCACCTTCAGCGGGTCGAGGACCGCCAGCCGCCGCGAAGCCGTGGCGTTCAGCTCCTCGCGGACGCAATGCTCCAGGAGCGCGATATCGGTCAGCGCCTCGAACTTGGTGATGCCGACCATCTTGCACAGGCTGCGGATCGCCGGGGCGGGAATGCCGCGCCGACGCATGCCGCAGATGGTCGGCATCCGCGGATCGTCCCAGCCGGAGACGTAATGCTCCTTCACCAGCTGGAGCAGTTTCCGCTTGCTCATCACCGTGTAGGTCAGATTCAGCCGGGAGAATTCGGTCTGCACCGGCGGATTCTTGAACTCGAGCGCTTCGAGCACCCAGTCGTAGAGCGGCCGGTGAATCTCGAATTCGAGCGTGCAAAACGAGTGAGTGACCCCTTCAAAGGCGTCTTCAAGCGGATGCGCGTAGTCGTACATCGGGTAGATGCACCACTTGTCGCCGTGGCGGAAATGGTGGGCGCGGCGAATCCGGTAGATGACCGGGTCGCGCATGTGGATGTTCGGCGACGCCATGTCGATCCTGGCGCGCAGCACCCGCGAGCCGTCTTCGAACTCCCCGGCGCGCATGCGGCGGAAGAGGTCGAGGTTCTCTTCGACGGAGCGGGCCCGGCCCGGAGACTCACGCCCCGGCACGTTCAGCGTGCCGCGGTATTCGTCCCAGTCGTCGGCGGAAAGTTCACAGACGTAGGCGAGTCCTTTTTTAATGAGGATTTCGGCGCACTCGTACATGCGCTCGAAATAGTCGCTCGCGTAGTAGAGGTGTTCGCCGAAGTCGAACCCGAGCCACTTCACGTCGTTGATGATCGATTCGACGTACTCGGTCTCTTCCTTGGTCGGATTGGTGTCGTCGAACCGCAAACTGCAGTAGCCGTTGTTCTCCGCCGCGACGCCGAAGTCGAGGCAGATCGCCTTGGCATGGCCGATGTGAAGATACCCGTTCGGTTCCGGCGGGAAGCGGGTTACGACTTTCCCGCCGTTCTTGTTGTTGCGGAGGTCTTCCGCGACGATTTCACGGATAAAATCCAGGGGGCCGTTGTTTTCAGAATATTCCGGCATTTTCATATCTCCCGAAAAATGAGGTTGCGTGCAAAACTACTGCTGTGCTTCAATCAAAAACAGCACCTTTTCATTGTCGGAGAGCCGGATATGGCCCGATTACGCATCGAGATAGGAACATAAATTCTGAACTCCGTTTTTTTTCCTGCTTTCGCCTGACGGGAATAACATACCACATTCACGGCTTTTTGCCAGTCGCCCCCGACGTTTTTTTCCTTGATTTTGTCTTGAATAATGCCCGGAACGGATGTATTTTTACCGGATGAAACCGAATGGTTGCGGCAAATCATGCTTTTGGAGAACAGGAATCCATGGAAACGATCAAGCTCTGGCCAGTGAAAGAAAGCGCCGGGACGGGGAATCCGGCCGACGACTTCGAACCGTATTTCGAACCCTATCTGCTCGACGATTCGCAGCCGTTCCGCGGCGCGGTCGTGGTCTGCCCCGGCGGCGGCTACTCCAACCGCGCCCCGCATGAAGGTGCGCCGATCGCGCAGAAATTCAACGCGTTGGGCTTCCACGCCTTCGTCGTGCACTACCGGGTGGCGCCCTACCGTTTCCCGGCGCCGCAGCGCGATATTTTCCGCGCCGTCAGGCTGATCCGCAGCCGCGCCGCCGAGTGGGGCGTCAACCCGGCCCAGATCGCGGTGCTCGGCTTCTCCGCCGGCGGACACCTGACCGCCAGCTCGGGAACGCTGTTCAACGAAGTGAACGCCGACGCCGGAGACGCGGCCGATGCATTTTCGCAGCGTCCCGATGCGATCATCCCCTGCTACCCGGTGATCGCATTCAAGGAGTGGGGCCACATCGGCAGCGGGCAGAACCTGCTCGGCGAAAAGCTGGATGAACTCTCCGCTTCTTATACCCTCAATACGCGCGTGACCGCCGACACCCCGCCGACCTTCCTCTGGCATACCGCGACGGACCAGGCGGTCCCGGTGCGCAACTCGATCGAGTTCGCCACGGCGTGCTGGAAGAACGGCGTCAAGGCGGAACTCCACGTGTTCCCTGTGGGACCGCACGGCATCGGGCTTGCGACGGACTATCCCGATGCGAAACGTTGGCCGGAACTCGCCGCAACGTTCCTCAAGACGACCTGCGGCTTTACAGCAAGATAATTGATGAACGGGGATGACGGGTTCGACTTCCGCATCTTTCGGGGAGTCGCCCGTTTTCCGGACAGGAGGTTGACGTCATGCTTCCCGACCCGATGTATCTGGTGTTCGTCGTGCCCGGAATCCTGCTCGGAATCTGGGCCACGTTCAAGACGAAGACCACCTTCGAACGTTACTCGCATGAAATGAGCGCCCGGAGGATCACCGGCGCGCAGGCGGCCGCACGGCTGCTCGAAGGCGCCGGAATCCGCGATGTGCGGATCGAAGAGGTCGACGGATTCCTCTCCGACCACTACGATCCCGCCGCCCGGGTGCTGCGGCTTTCGCCGGGCGTCTACCGCTCTTCTTCGATCGCGGCGATCGGCGTGGCCTGCCACGAGGCCGGGCACGCCATTCAGCACGCGACCGGCTATGCCGCGCTCGGAATGCGCACCGCGCTGGTCCCGGCGGTCAACTTCGCCAGTCCCGGCGCGTATCTGTTCTTTTTCGTCGGCTTTTTTTTCAGCCTGCCGCCGCTGATCTGGCTGGGGATCATCTGCTTCGCCATGGCGGTGCTTTTTTCGCTGATTACGCTGCCGGTCGAATACGACGCGAGCGAACGGGCGAAAAAGCTGATGGTTTCCGCCGGGATCGTCACGCCGGACGAAGCGAGGGGAGCCTCCGAAGTGCTTTCGGCGGCGTTCCTCACCTACGTCGCCGCCGCGGTCACCGCGCTCCTGACGCTGCTTTATTATCTCTATCGCGCCGGTCTTTTGGGTCGCCGGGATTGAAAATAAGCGCCGCGCATGGTATATTGATTCCATAACGGAAACCGACGAATTTAAACAAGAGGTGCCGATTGGCTCAGGAAATCACTTATTCCGCCAAATTCAAGCGTGACTATGTGGCGGCGCTGGCGGTTATCATTTTTTTCGCGATCGTTCTGTCCGAAATCGCACTGGCGGTCAGCATTCCGGTCTACCTGAAAAGTGAAAATACCATGGCGCGGGAAGTGCGGCGGCTTAAATTGCTGGAATCCTTCGACCATGCGCGCAACCTTTCGGAAAAAGTCAAGGTCCAGGGCGGCGAAACCGCCGAACTCGAACTGCGGCTGGCGAGATGGGGCCTGAATTCGCTCGCCCCCTACCTGCGGGATCATGCCGGCGATCTTTCCAGCGACGAGATCGCCGAACTTCAGAAAACGGTGACCGAGCTGACCCGCCTCGTCACCCGCCTGGGAAGCAAGGTCGGGCCCTACTGCAGGGAGCAGTCGCTCGATACCTCCATCTATCTCGACTCCCTGGTTCCTTCGGAGAAAAAACCGTGAGTATTCATTCTTTGCTCGATATCATGCGTTCGTTTCCGCAACGCCGCATCGCGGTGGTGGGAGATTTGATGCTGGATGTTTACCTGTGGGGAAAGGTGAGCCGGATTTCTCCGGAAGCCCCGGTCCCGGTCATCAATGTGACCAGCCGCAGCTGCTGCCCCGGCGGCGCCGCCAATGTGATGCGCAACGTTTCGACGCTCGGCGCCCAGGCGTTCGCTTTCGGGGTGATCGGCTGCGACCCGGCCGGCGTGGAACTCTGCGACGAACTCCGCCGGCACAACATCCGCCTCGACGGGATCTGCCGCGACGAAACGCGGCGGACCACCGAAAAGCGGCGGGTCATCGCCGGCGTCCAGCAGTTGCTGCGCGAGGATTATGAGGATCTTCACCCCACTTCCGATGAAATCCGCCGCAAAATCGTCGATCAGGTGACGAAACTGATTCACGACAAAGCGATTGACGCGGTTATTTTCGAAGATTATAAAAAGGGCCTGCTCACCGGATGGATGCTCGAAGAGCTGGTCGCCGAAGCGAAACAGGCGGGTGTGATCACCGCGCTGGACCCGAAACCCGGCAGCATCTCGCCGGTCCGCGGCATCTCGGTGATCAAGCCGAACCGTTCCGAAGCGTTCGCGCTGGCCGGGATGGCGGATGCCTCCGACAATCTATCTCCCGGCGAAGACCGGAACCTGGCCGAAGTCGCCCGCCGCCTCCAGGACGAGTGGCAGCCGGAGCATCTGCTGATTTCGCTCGCCGCGCAGGGAATGGCGCTCTTCGACCGCGACAATACGGTGGAAGTGATTCCGACCCGGGCGCGCGAAGTGTTCGACGTCTCCGGCGCGGGCGACACGGTGACGGCGACTTTTTCGCTCTCGCTGGTTTCCGGCGCGACTCCGGTCGAGGCGGCCGAGCTGGCCAACCGGGCGGCAGGGGTGGTCGTCGGCAAAGTCGGTACGGCCCCGATCCACAGCGCGGAGCTGAAAAACGCGTTGGAAGAAGAAGCCTGATCGCAAACGTCAATTGATAAGGACAAGACAAATCATGAGTCAGAACCGGGTAGCGGTGGTGATTCCGTCGCGTTATGCAAGCACCCGTTTTCCGGGCAAGCCGCTGGCGATGCTCTGCGGCAAGCCGATGGTTCGCCACGTTTATGAGAAAGCGGCCGCCTCTTCGGCGGATCTTACCGTGGTGGCGACCGATGACCGGCGGATTTACGACGCGGTGACCGCGTTCGGCGGAAAGGCGGTCATGACCGCCGAATCGCATCCGTCCGGCACCGACCGGATCGCGGAAGCGGTTTCAAAACTCGGCGGCGAAGTCGATATCGTCATCAACGTCCAGGGCGACGAACCGCTGATTCCGACGTCGGTGATCGACGAGCTGATCGCGGTGATGAAACACAATCCGTCGATCGAAATGGCGACGGTGGCGGTTCCCGGCAACCGGGCGGCGATGACCGAGAACAATGTCAAGGTGGTGTTCGGCGAAAACCGGTTCGCGCTCTATTTCAGCCGGTCGATGATCCCGTTCCACCGCAGCGGCGGAGTCGAGGCTCCGGTCTACCTGCACTGGGGGATCTACGCCTATCGCAAGAGCGCGCTCGACCGTTTCGTGTCGCTGCCGCCGGGGAAACTTGAGGAGTGCGAGAAGCTCGAACAGCTTCGCGCGCTGGAGAACGGAATCCGGATCTATGTGGTGCTTTCGGACCTGGAAAGCATCGGAATCGATACGCCCGAAGACCTCGTCCGGGCGGAGAAGAAATTGCGGGAGGGGAAATAAGATGGAAACGGTAAAAGCCGGCAATGTCGTTTTCGGCGGAGGAGCCCCGGTCCTGATCGGCGGTCCGTGCCAGGCGGAAAGTCTCGAACTCTGCCGCGAAGTGGCGGGGTATCTCAAGGAGCTCTGCGCGGAGCTTGGCATTCAATACGTGTTCAAGGCCTCCTACGACAAGGCGAACCGCTCGAGCGAGGGCGGCGAGCGCGGTCCCGGGCTGAAGCTCGGGCTGGAATATCTTGCCGCGATCAAGAAGGAATTCGACGTTCCGATCATCACCGACGTGCATGAGACGATCGAGGTTCCGCAGGTGGCTGAAGTGGCCGACATCCTCCAGATTCCGGCCTTTCTCTGCCGCCAGACCGACCTGCTCCACGCGGCCGGAAAAAGCGGACGTGCAGTCAACATCAAGAAGGGCCAGTTCATGGCCCCCGAGGATATGAAGGGCGCCATCGAAAAGGTGCAATCGACCGGGGACAACCGGATCATGCTCACCGAGCGCGGCACCACCTTCGGCTATCACAATCTGGTGGTGGACATGCGTTCGCTGATCACGATGCGTTCGTTCGGAGTTCCGGTGGTGTTCGACGCGACGCACTCGGTGCAGCTCCCCGGCGGACTCGGGAGTTCGTCGGGCGGCCGGCGCGAGTTCGTGTTCCCGCTGGCGCGGGCGGCGGTGGCGGTCGGCATCGACGCGCTGTTCACCGAAGTGCATCCGCGTCCCGACGAGGCGTTCTCGGACGGGCCGAATTCGCTGGACTTCAAACAGATCCGCGAGATCTTAACGGTGGTGAAGAAACTACATGACGCAATCCGATAAAATCAGGAAAATCAAGGCGATCGTGCTCGATGTGGACGGCGTGCTGACCGACGGGCGTTCCGGCTTCGGCGGCGAGGACGAAATCAAATTCTTCCACCTCCGCGACGGCCACTGGATGAAGCTGGCGATGCGCGCCGGGCTCAAGGTCGGGATGCTCTCCGGCCGGAGCGCGAAGGCGAACCGCCTGCGCGCCGAAGAACTCGGGCTCTCCTTCTGCTACGAGAACTGCAAAGACAAGCTCGAAGCGTTCCTGCGGATGCTGGAAGAACAGGGCCTGCTGGCCGAAGAGTGTCTTTATATGGGCGACGACGTCATCGACCTGCCCCCGATGCGTCGCGCCGGAGTCGGGGTGACGGTCGCCGACGGCGTGCCGGAGCTGGACGAAGCGGCGCTCTGGCGCACCGCGACGCCGGGCGGCCACGGCGCCGTGGCGGAAGTGGTCCGCGTCGTGCTGGCCGAACAGGGGAAACTCGACGGCGTTCTCGAACGCTACCGTCGTTGATCCGGGAGGTATATCCATGAAACGATTCCTGACGGCAATGGCCGCGATCATGCTGCTGGCCGTGCTGTGGGGCGCCGACGCCGGGCTCGAAGAGCTGCGCGGTCTCGTGCTGACCCACGCCAAGCTGCCGGTGTTCAACAAGCAGACGCTCCAGATGATGATCTTCTGCGACCGGGCGGAACGGCAGACGAAAACCATGGTCGGAACCGACGTGGTGATCGACCTCATCCGCCGCGGCGCGGACATCGACTCGATCGGGGACGGCTGGGGACTCAAGCCGTATCCGCTCGACGCGAAGCTGCCCGAGATATTCCAGTTCTGGATGACGCGCTTTCACAGCGACGGCATCATCACCACCGCGAAAGCCGACGTCGACCAGGAATCGCGCATGGCTTACGGCGACGACCCGGTCTTCTTCCGTTCGCCGCTGCTTGACCTGAACGGCATCGGCTTTGAAGCGGACCTCGGCAAGCGCACGGTACTGGTCAAATCCGACGTCAATATCGTGCTGCGTATGGAGACGAGCGATCCGCGCCGGTTCAAGCCGGACGCGAAATTGCCGGAGAAATACGATTTCGTCCGCGCCACCTCGGATTCGATGCGGATCGACATGACCAACAATCAGATTCTGCTGGTCGGCAGCGTCGTGGTCGACGAGGAACGTTCGGTCCTCACCTGCGACCGGCTGACCATCTTCCTCAATCGCAAGGATGATGCGGAGATCAAGACGGAAAACGAGAAGGGCGATCTCGACACCTCCGGCATGGGGAGCGTCAGCCGCGTCCTTTGCGACGGCAACGTCATCGTGACCCGCAAGCAGTCGGAAAAAGAGATCGAAGAGCACGGCAAGCAGCAGGTGTTCGCCGATCACCTGGTCTACGACCTCTCGTCGGGAACGGTCACCATGACCGGAGACAAGAAGGTTCCGGAGGTTCGCCGCGGCCGCGAATCGATGTCCGGCGACACCCTCACGCTGCACCGCGAGGAACAGCGCGCGGTGATCAGCAAAAACAGCCGGATCACCGTGATTCAGCCGCCGGAGAAGCCGGGCGACAAGGAAAACCTGATCACGGTCACTTCCGACAGCGCCCAGTTCGATTACCGGAAAAATTACGGGGACTTTCTCGGCAACGTCACGGTGGACGATCCGAGGATGCAGTTGAAGTGTTCCCGAATGCGAATCGACCTCAAAGAGAATTCCGGGAAGCAAGCGAAACTGCCGAAAGAGGCAGTTTCGACGCTTTCCGGCATCCCCTCGCTCGACGCCGGCAGCAGCCGCGAACTCGACCGGATCAGCTGTTTCGGCGGAGTGAATGTGTTCCGCCGCGATGAAACCGGCAAACTCCTGCCCGGCGAACACGGTGCGTCGAAAAACGCCGTGTTCGACCAGATGACCGGAATCATCACGATGACCGGCGACCAGCCGACGCTGGCGCGCAACGCCGATTCGCTCTCCGGCGACGAGCTGCGCATCTGGGTCAACGAGGAACGGGTCGGCTCCCGCGGCGACAGCAAGATCGTACTGGCTTCGCGCGGCCTCAAACAGCCCGCGGCAAAGAAGAGTGAAACGGTGATCCGTTCCGATTCCAGCGACCTCAACTACGGCAGCAATCTGCTGACCTTCAGCGACAAGGTGAAGGTTACCGATCCGCGCCTCAAGGTCGATTGCGACAAGATGGAAATTTTTCTTCAGGAGAAGGCGGGCAACGCCAAAAAAGCGAAAAAAGAGACTGCCGGGCTCCCCGATCTGGAACAGGGCGGCGACCGCACGCTGTCCAAAGCGGTCTGTACGGGCAATGTGCGCGCGGTCGATCCGGGCAGCACGATGAAAAGCGACCGGTTGACGCTTCACTTCCGCCCCCAGCGGCCCGGGGCTGCTCCCGGACTCTTTCAGTCCGACGGCACTGAACTTTCCCGCATCGAAGCCGACGGCAATTTCGAACTGGTCAATACGCCGGTTCCCGGAGAAAAGGCGAAACCGGCGCCGGCCGGATTCGACAAGGAGTTCGGCGGGCTGATGAAGGGCGGAGCCGCCGGTCCGCGCACCATTACGGCCGACCGCGGAACGGTTGATTTCATCACGAACGTGTCGGAATTCCACGGCAAGGTGTTCGTCCGCGACCCGGAGAATTCGCTCAAGTGCGAGGACATGTTCCTCTACGCTTCGAAACCGGCCCCGGCTCCGGCGCCTGGCGCTCCGGCGAAACCGGCCGGAATCGACGACGACCCGTTCGCATTGCCGGACGCCTCTGCGGTTCCTTCCCGGATCAACCTCACCGACACGCTGGACCTGACCCGGATTCTCTGCAAGAACAATGTGCTCTTCTCCCGACGCAACACGGACGGCAAAATCCAGAAGGCAGGCGGCGACCAGGCCGATTACGTCGTTGCGGACCGGATCATGCTGGTGACCGGCAAGCCCGACGAACAGCCGTGGATGAGCGCCGAAGGAAGGCGCATGTATGCCGACAAGATCATCGTCAACACCGAAAACGAGACGATGGAAGCCGTCGGCCACACCCGCACGGTTGTGGAGAAATAAGGAAATTTCAAGTTCGAACCGGTTCCGGGGCTTGAACTCGCCGGGGAATGTGTTATACTAAACTCGGAAGAAAGAAAAGGCTCGGAGGAAGAGGAATCAACAGCATGACAAGTGAAAACGGGAGCGGGGAGATTCTGGTCAGAGCCGACCACCTCGCCAAAAGCTATCGCGGTCGCAAAGTAGTCGACGACGTGTCGATTTCGGTGCGGGCCGGGGAAGTTGTGGGCCTTCTCGGCCCGAACGGAGCAGGCAAGACAACCAGTTTCTATATGGTGATGGGGCTGATCCGGCCGGATTCCGGCGAGATCCGTTTCCGCGACGTGGATATCACCCACATGCCGATGTACAAGCGTGCACGGATGGGGATGGGGTACCTGGCGCAGGAACCGTCGATTTTCCGGAAACTGACCGTCGAACAGAATATCATGGCCATTCTGGAGACGCTGGCAATTTCTTCGGCGGAGCGGAAGAAACGCTGCCGGGAGTTGCTCGACGAGCTCGAACTGACCCGGTTGTCCAAGCAGAAGGCGATGACGCTTTCCGGCGGCGAGCGGCGGCGGCTCGAAATCACCCGGGCGCTGGTGACGAATCCTTCGTTCATCATGCTCGACGAGCCGTTCAGCGGGGTCGATCCGCTGGCGGTGTACGATGTGCAGCAGATCATTCTGCAGCTCAAGGAACGGAATCTCGGCATTCTGATCACCGACCACAACGTCCGCGAGACGCTGTCGGTGGTGGACCGCGCCTACCTGATGTGTCAGGGCAGGATCATGGTCGAAGGGTCGAGCGACTTCCTGGTCAACGACGAGCAGGCGCGAGAGATTTATCTCGGACCGCAGTTTTCGATGTAAGTTTAGGACACCGCGGCCGGAACGAAATCCGGCCGCATAGAGAAGAAGGAGGTACCATATGAATCTCAACTTGACCGGCCGTCAGTTTGAAATCACCCCGTCCATCCGGGGCATCGTCGAAGCGCGCGTCGCTTCGATCACCGAAGACAAGTCGTTGAATATCACAAGTATCAACGTCGTAATGGAACTGGAGAAAAATCGGTTCAAAACGAACATCGTGCTCAACTGCAAATTCCATGTGTTTGAAGCGACCGTCGAGGATTTCGACCTCTACAAGTCGTTCGACCTGGCGGCGGACAAAATCGACGCCCAGTTGACCAAGCTCAAGGAGAAGCTCCACGACAACCACCGGGCCGATCCGGTCCGCGTTGCCGAAGCGAATTCCACTCCGGAAGAAGCCGCGGAAGCCGCGGAATAAACCGTGAAAGTCCAACCGGCCCGGTTCGCACTCGTCGATCCGGGCCTGTTTTCATGAGAGAGGGTACGGTTTCCAATGATCATCGCCCTGGCATGTGAAGAAGACCGGATCGCCGGGCGTTTCGCCGCGACGCGGAGCTTTGCGATCTACGAGGTCGATTTCGGGAAAGTCGGCGAGCCCACCGTCGCGGCCCCGGATGGAGGGACGCACGCGGTCTTCCTGCGCGGTTATGACGTGGATCTGGTGATCTGCGGGCGAATCGGGCGGACCGCGCAGCAGAACCTGCTAGAAGAGGGCATCAAGTTCTTCGGCGGGGTTTCCGGGCGGGCCGACCAGGCGCTTTCCGCCTACCTCGACGGCACACTCGAGCCGGAGGCTGATTTCAACGACGAAGAAGAATTTTAACACATCGGGAGAAATGCGGAAATGGGTTCCTGTTCGGGAAACTGCGGGAGTTGCGGCTCGTCCGGCAACTGCGCGGACCAATTGAATCAGCGGATGAAACTGATTAAGCAAGCCGTGCTGGTGCTCTCCGGCAAAGGCGGCGTCGGCAAAAGCACGGTCGCGGCCTCGCTGGCGGTGATGCTGGCCAAAGCGGGAAAGAAAGTCGGGTTGCTCGACGTCGATTTCCACGGGCCGTCGCAGCCGACGCTGTTCGGCTTGCAGCACACCCGGCTGGAAGAAGGACCGGGCGGCCTGATTCCGGCGGAATGCGCCGGAATCAAACTCATGTCGGTCGGGCTCGTGCTGGAGAATCCGGACCAGGCGGTGATCTGGCGCGGTCCGGCCAAAACCGGCGCGCTGAAACAGCTCCTGGAAGAGACCGACTGGGGAACCCTCGATTTCCTGATTCTCGACTTTCCGCCGGGAACCGGCGACGAATCGCTATCCGCCTGTCAGTTGCTTCCAGTCCAGAAACGCGCGGTGGTAGTTACCACCCCGCAGGAAGTGGCGCTGGCCGACTGCCGCAAATGTCTCGACTTCTGCGGCCGGCTCCAAGTTCCGGTGGCGGGCATCGTGGAGAACATGTCCGGCTTCGTCTGCCCCGACTGCAAATCCCGGCACGATCTTTTCGGAACCGGCGGCGGCGCACGTCTCGCGGAGAAATCCGGGGTGCCGCTCCTCGCCCGAGTCCCCCTCGACCCCGCCTTCCTCAAAGAGTGCGATTACGGCGAACTTCCGGCCGGTCTGGAGAAATCCGCCGCCGTCCGCGAAGAGCTGGAAAAAGTCGTTCAAGCACTCATCTAACTGCTTGGTCATGGGAATCAGAGGGGGGCGAAGCGCCATAAGCGCTAACTTTTTCTTGAAAAATCTCCGTATTGTACTATATTAGTACAAACGGAGATTTTTTTATGTGGGAACAATATTTTTCCGATTGGGATTTCATTCTTTCGTTGTTGCCTTCCGATTGGACGAAACAAGTTCATCATCAGGGGATGCTGAAGGGCGGGCACAAATTTTCTGGTACTGACGGGGAATCCAAGTTACTTCGCACCCTATTAATTCATTTGGCGGGAGGGCTTTCGCTTCGGGAAACCTCCGCATATTGCCATGCGTCAAATTTAGTGGACGTATCGGATGTGGCGATTTTAAAGAGGCTTCGTAAAAGTGAAGCTTTTTTTAATTGGTGCATATCAAACTTAAAGCAAAACAATCCGGCGCCCCTGATCGGTAAATTGAATTGTCGAGTGTTTGACGCCACAATAATCAAAGAACCGGGCCCGACAGGAACATTATGGCGTTTTCATTACTCTATCAATTTGAAAACCTTAATGTGCGATGAACAGAAACTTACCGACTATAAAACAGGAGAAGGCTTTAAAAACTATACCCTCCATGCATCTGATGTTATTCTTGCAGATCGCGGCTATTCGCGTCCGATTAATTTTGCCAAAGCCAATGAATCCGGCGCTTTTGTTTTAATCCGATTTACTCCAACAACATTACCATTATTTTCCAAAGAAGGCGATACAGCCTTTTCATTAATGCGGCATTTGCGGGAATTAAAGTACGGAGAAATTGGAGACTGGCCTGTCAAGATAAGAATATCGAAGGACAAGAAAATTTCAGCCCGTCTGATTGGGATAAGGCTTCCATCGTCTCAGATAGAGAAACAAAAAAAAGCGGCGAGGCGCGCTTCGTCGTCACATGGCGACAAGATACAAGCCAAGACATTGGAATTAGCTGAGTATTTAATGATTATTACAACTCTGCCAGAGGAATATTCGGCGGAACAAATTTTAAAATTATATCGATTAAGATGGCAGATTGAGTTAGTATTCAAACGGTTAAAAAGCCTTTTGGGAGCCGGGCATCTTCCCAAATATGATGACCAAAGTTCTCGAGCCTGGCTGGCCGGAAAAATATTTGTCGCATTGCTGATTGAAAAAATTATCGGGCTTGCCGATGATTTTTTTCCCTGGGGACAAGAGTCTGCCATCACGTAGTCATTGGAGGGAATTTGACTTCATTGCCGGAATGTTAAAACTGGCAGTGCTGCCGTCTCTCACAATGCGTTACGTGATACAGCACTGGCCAGCTATTTCTCGAAGACTTGCCGAATCGTTTCGAACGCGACAAAACATCTCTGCGTTGATTCGAAATGATACGCTTTTTATGGAAAGTTAGCGCTTATGGGCGAAGCGCCCCCTCTGATTCCCTCGACCGATTTCCACGACCACGATTAAGGAAGCAGGACCGCGTCGATTTTGGCTTGTTCTTCGGCGGAGAGGGTTCCTTTGGCAAGACCGGCGACCACGTCACGGATCTGGGCCGGACGACTTGCGCCGATCAGGGCGGAGGTGACGCCGGGACGGCTCAACACCCAGTTGATTGCCATCTCGGCGAGGGTTTCGCCGCGGGCGACGGCCAGCTCGTTGAGTTTGGCGATTTTCGCCAGCAGCTCCGGTTTCAGCGCCTCTTTTTTGAGGAAACCGTTGCGGGCGACGCGGGAGTCTTCCGGGATTCCGCCGAGATAACGGTTGGTCAGCAGCCCCTGCGCGAGCGGAGAAAAGACGATTCCGCCGATGCCTTCCTGTTCGAGCAGACGGAAGTTGCCGGAGTCTTCGTGGCCGCGATTGAGCATGTTGAAACAGACCTGGTGGAGCACCACCGGGGTGCCGAGCTCGCGGAGAATGCGGAACGCTTCGGCCGCCTTTTCCGGCGGATAGTTCGAAATTCCGGCGTAGAGTGCTTTGCCGGAGCGGACGATCGCATCGAGCGCCGCCATTGACTCCTCGATCGGGGTTTCCGGGTCATAACGGTGATGGTAGAAGATGTCCACGTATTCGAGGCCCATCCGCTTGAGGCTCTGGTCGCAGCTGGCGATCAGGTACTTGCGCGAGCCCCAGTCGCCGTAGGGGCCGGGCCACATGGTGTAGCCGGCCTTGCTTGAAATGATCAATTCATCGCGGAACGGCATCAGATCCTGCTTGAGGATTCGCCCGAAAGTCAGTTCCGCCGAACCGGGTTCCGGGCCGTAATTGTTGGCAAGGTCGAAGTGGGTGATGCCGAGGTCGAAGGCGGTCTGCGCCATGGCGCGGGCGTTGTCGTAGACATCGACGCTGCCGAAGTTGTGCCAGAGCCCCAGCGAGACGGCCGGAATCTTGAGCCCGGTCTTGCCGCAGCGGCGATAACTCATTTCGCGGTAACGATTTTCATCGGGTTTCCAGATCATGGTATTCAGGCTCCTTATGATTCATTTGATTGCGGAAAACGATAGAGTACTTCATCCAGCCGCCCCATCACGCCGAGTGCGGCGAGAAGACGGAAATGCGGCAGGAAGAAACCGACTTCGTAACAATTGTGCGAATCGCTGCCGAGTGCGAGTTTTACGCCTTTTTTGAGGCAGAGCTCAAAAAATTCCGGTTCGGGCGAGTTGCAGTGGAAATTGATTTCGGCCGCCGTCCCGCTACGGCGCAGAAGTTCGGCCACCGGTTCGTAAAGCTCCTTCGGCCGCGAGAGCCCCGCCCATGCGAAAATCCGGAATGGGTGGGCGAGGATATGGACGCCGTAATTCAGCAGCGACTCCGTACACAGCATGAATTGGCGGTTGGCGATGTGGTGATCGTACTTCTCGGCCAGGTGGTGAACCGCGCCCAGCCGGATCTGCGCCAGCCGGCGGTCCACGTCTTCAAGGATCACTTCGCCATTCCGATCGACATCGAGCTCGAACCCGTGCAGGAACCGGCCGCTCTTTTCCCCTTCGCGGATGGTCTCTTCGTACTTCGGCATGCGGTCGACCACGGTGCAGCCGGGGGCGGTGTTGCGGGTCCGCCACACATAGCGCCCTGCCCCGTAGTTTTCTCTGGAGAAATAGAGGTGGCCGGAGTGTTCGACAAACGCAACCGTCTCGACATTCGACAGTTTTGCCATCTCGAGCGCTTTCGGGATCTCCATATTTTCGCTGCAGTAGGCCAGCCGGGTGTGGACATGAAAATCGGTCAGGCCGGGAACCGGGTCAACCGCCATCGGAATCGTTTTCGTCCGGATGGTTCCGTCGGCGGCGATCTCCGCCACCATAGCTTCGAACGGAGGGCGGCAGAATTCCGGGAACGCTCCGCCCGCGGCGGCGCGAATCCGCCCGATCAGCGCGGCGGGAGACTCCTCTGCCCCGTTGACGGCAATGCGTTCCGGGATTTCCGGCAGCAGCGGGGACGCGTTCCTGCCCAGCCAGACCGGGAGCAGGGAAAGTTTCTTCCGTTCCGCGGACAGGAAAAATGCGGAAAGGAATCCTTCGTCCGCCTCGCCGAGTTCACCTTCGACGATCAGGAGATCGACCGGCTCGATGCCGTTGAAGACATGCAGCGCCCGCAGCAGCAGAAATTCGATCAGATCGCCCCGCCGGTGGCGCGGATTCGAAACAACTGCAACTTTCATGGGTTCCATTCCTTATCGTTGCCAGGCCAGGATCGGCCAGCCGTTTTGTCGCGCAAGCTCGCGCAGTTCGGAGGCCGGATTCACCGTGTTCGGGTAACCGACCTGCCGCAGAAGATCGATGTCGTTGACGCTGTCGCCGTAATAGGCGAAATCGGCCAGCGTCACGCCGTGGGCCGCCGCCCATTCCGTGGCGATGATGGTCTTGCCTTCGCGCGCGCCGTAGGTGCCGGTAATCCGCCCGGTGAAGCGGCCGGAAGTGTCGAGTTCCAGTTTCGTCCCGAGGATTTCGCTGATGCCGAGCTCGTCGGCGACCGGACGCGCCACAATCGAGTTGGTGCTGCTTAAAATTGCCACCGGGAGCCCGGCGTCAAGCGCCTCAAGGACCAGTCGGCGGCCTTCGGGGAAGATGCGGCCCTTGACGAACTCCTCATAGTGCATCCGGGCGAGTTCCAGCATCCGCGCTTCGGTGTTGCCGATGAATTCGCGGAACTGGAAGAGATAGAACTCCTCGACATCGAGTACTCCGGCGTTGTAGTCGTCGAAATGACGGTCCGCCTCGGCGAGGTCGGATTCGGGGGCGAGTCCGTGACGGACGACAAATTGTTTCCAGCTCACATCGCAGTCGTTGTCGATCAGCGTATGGTCCATGTCGAAGAAAAAGACGGCAGGCGATTTCACGGTTGCGGGGGTTCCTCTGTCAGGGGTTGAATTTCAGCCCGGAACCGGGCCAGCAGCGCCTCCGCCTCGGGGCGGCCGGAGCTCTCGACATTGAGCCGCAGGATCGGCTCGGTGTTCGAAGAGCGCATGAGAACGCGCCCTTCCGGCAAATCGAACCGCAGCCCGTCGAAAGTGATCGGGCCGTACTCCCGGTAACGCCGGGTCATCTCGGCCAGGATCGCGCGCGACCGGATCGGCGGCACGTCGAAGCGGCACGAAAGGTTGGCGATCGGCGGATAATCGGCGACGATTCCGGAGAGCTTGCGCTCCGAAAAGGCGAGCCGTTCGAGGATCAGCGCCATTGCGCCGAAGCTGTCGCGCCCCGGATGAATCCGGCGGTAGATCACGCCGCCGCAGTTCCCCTCCCCGCCGATCACGCCGTCCACTTCAATCATCTTCTCGACCACGTTGATCTCGCCGACCGGAGCGGAACAGAACCGGCAGCCGTAGCTTTCGGCGATCATCTCCACCAGCCGCGAGGTCTGGACGTTGACCACCACCGGGCCGGGGTCGCCGCCGTCGAGCACCTGGTCGACCGCCAACGCCACGGTGTAGTGGCTGGAGAGCGCGACGCCCTCCTCTGTGACCACCGTCAGCCGGTCGCCGTCCGGGTCCTGGCCGAACCCGATGTCGCAGTGATTTTCCCGGACCACCCGGCAGAGTTCGCCGAGGTTCTCCGGCAGCGGCTCCGCCGGACGCGCGAAACTCCCGTCCGGGATATCGTTCACCGCAAAGACCTCGCAGCCGAGGTCGCGCAGGAACCCCGCGCTGTACACCGCGCCGACGCCGTTGACGCAATCCACCGCGACCCGGAATTTGCGGGCGCGGATCGCATCGGCGTCGACGACTTCCATGATTCGCTGCTCATGCGCGGCAAAGGCGTCGGCGAGAACCCGGACCGAGCGGAAATCGCGTTCCGTCCGGTACGGGAAATTCCCCTGATTGTAAAGGTCGAAGAGCCCGGCCGCCTCGCCGGGCGAGAGGAACGTTCCGGCGGGGCCGACGAATTTAAGCGCGTTCCACTCCGGCGGATTGTGGCTGGCGGTGATGGCGATTCCGCCCGAGGCTCCGGTCGATTTGACCGTGAACTGAAGTGTCGGCGTCGGAATGATGCCGACCCGCACTACCTCGCAGCCCGCCGCCAGCAGCCCGGCGGTCACCGCCTGCTCGAACATGTCACCGGTCGAACGGGTATCGCGCCCGACCACGATGCAACCGCCGCCGAGGTAGAAGCCGAAGGCCGCGCCGAGCTCGACCGCCAGCCGGGTGGTCAGGCCTTCGCCGACGATGCCGCGCACGCCGCTTTCGGAGAATTTCAGTTTATTCGCCTTGCCCATCGCGAGAATCCGCCTTTCACAGCCCGGTGGTAAATCCGTACTTCTCTTCGACTTTCACCTTGTCGCCCTTCGAATCCACGGCCGGAGCGGCCGGTTTCGGCGTATCCGCCGACTCTTTCACGTCCGGCTTCGCAAACGGCGGCAGCGGGGAGAATTTCCCGCCGGAGAGTTTGTCCAGGAGTTCGCCGACCGATTCGTTCGTATAGTTCACCCGTTGCAGCTCCTCGCCCTTCGCGTCGGTGAGGATGAGTTCACCGTAACGGTTGCGCAACTTGTAGTTGGCGGTGATCTCATCGCGGCTGTTCTGTGCTGAAATTTCGTCCTGAGCGCCATCCCGGACATCGACCAGAACCGGAACCCAGGTGTTGGCCGCGCTCTGGAACTGCGTGCTCGGGAAAATCCGGTTGACCAGGTAATCGCTCGCATCATCCTTGGTGTTGGAGCGGATGCAGACGATCATGATGTTGCGCTTGTGATTCGCCGCCACCGTCTTGGCCGCGCCGAGATCGGTGTACCAGACGATGCCGTAGCGCTTGGTCGCGTACTTGACGTCGTAACGTTCGCGCAGGTGGCCCCAGTTGAAATAACACCACGCCGCCGCATAGAGAACGATAACCAACGCAAAGAATTTGATCAGGCTCCTGAGAAAAATTCGAAACGAATCCCGCAAACTCATATTCCACTCCTTTCCAATAATATCCTACAGCCGTTCCCAGGCGAGACGCGCCCGCCAGGCTCGTTCCGAAGCCAGCGCGCGCGACTTCGCTTCCGAAATCAGACGCAAAACCGGCTCCGTCGATGAGAGACGCAAACTCAGAAAACCGCCGTCCGGCCAGTCGAACCGCAGGCCGTCCGTCTCCGAAACCTCCGCCTCGTCGCCGAACTCCCGGATCATCCGGCGCAGCAGCGAATAGGCGTTGGGGGAGTTGGACGGGACCGCCTGTTTGACCATCTCGTAACGCGGCAGTTTCGCCAGCTGTCCGACCAGCGGACCGCGGGTGGCGATCGCTTCGAGCAGGATTCCCGCCATCAGGAAGCCGTCGAAGCCGCGCAGCGCCGCCGTGGTGAAGCAGCCGCTTCCCTCCCCGGCCAGCGCGGCACCGGTGGCGCGCGCCCGGTCGATCACCCACGCCTGCCCGACCTGCGAGGTCTCCACCACCGCGTCGTACCGGGCGGCGATGTCGTCCACCGTTCGAGTGGTGCAGACGTTGGTCACCACCCGCGCCCCCTTCGGGAGCTTGGCAAGCAGATAGTCCTCCGCCAGCGGGTAGGTCATTTCTTCACTCAGCGGTTCGCCGGAATCGCTGACGATCGCCATGCGCGACAAATCGCTGTTGAACACCAGACCGGCCGCCGCGTTGAGCGGGGAAATCAGCGAACGGATCGGCAATCCGCTCCGCGGGCGCGGCTCGGGGTCGCGCGGAATCGTTCCGCACGGCGTGTCGTTGATCGCAATCAGCCGGATTCCGAGCAGCGATGCGAAGCGTTCCTTGAACGCCGCGCCGGAACCGTTGCAGAAATCGGCCAGCAAAGTGAGCTTGGCGCTGCGGATTTCCTTCACGTCGAGCTGCCGCTCAAGAAAGGCCCAGTAGCCTTCGATCTCCTCCGGGTCGAGCGTTTGCGAAGAAAGCACTTTTCCGGCCGGGACGGTATCGAAATGTTTGCCGAGGTAGAAATCGAACAGTTCGCGGCGGCGCAGATGGTCAAAGTAAGAACCGTCCGCCGCCAGCGGGATCAGCCCGTTGGTTCCGGCCGCCTGGTGCCCGCCGGTGATCAGGATGCCGCCGGCGTAACCGCCCGCCGGGATGAGATAGTGCATCAGCCCGGCGGTCAGGATGCCGCCGTCCACCACCTCGCATCCGCCGCCGGAGAGCGCCGCGGAAACCGCGTTGCGGAGCATTTCGGAAGAAGCGCGCGGATCGGTGCCGACCAGAACCTTCCCCTCCCCCGTGAACGTGGCGAAGGCCGAAGCGAAATCGCTCGCCGCGCCCGGCGTCAGGCCGGGGCCGACCACGCCGCGCATCCCCGCCGTACCGAGGGTCAGAAGCCGGGTATTGAGTTCCTGCATGAGTCACGCTCCGCGTTGCTGATTCATATTGCTTAAAATAGCACGCCTTGCGGGTTTTCCAAGCGGTCAGCGCCAGAGCGAGGCAAGAAAATCCCGAAACGCCGAGGGAAGCGCGATTTCCCGCTCGAACGCTTCTTTTGCAAGCCAGCGGAAATCGCCCCCGGGCTCGGCGCATTCGATGCGGAAGCTCCGCATATGCCACTCGCGGTGGGTGAAGATGTGGACCGCGTCGATTGATGCCTTCGTGTCAAGCGGTTCGACGCCCCATTGCTGCGCCAGCGCCGATGCCTCGTCACGGGTCAGCGCCCCTTCGGCATTGGGGAGTTCCCACATTCCGGCAAGGAGTCCATGAGGCGGACGGCGGTGAAAGGCGGCGAGTTCGCCGCAACGCAGCAGGATGACCGTTTTTTCTTCGACGGTCCGCGCTTTCTTCGGCGCTTTCACCGGGATTTCATCGGTGACCCCTTCGCGGCGCGCGGTGCAGAGCTCCACCCACGGGCAGACCAGGCAGAGCGGTTCGCCGTTCGGCAGGCAGACCGTCGCGCCAAGCTCCATCAGCGCCTGGGTGAAGTCGCCGCAGCGTCCGGCGGGGTAGATTTTTCGCAGCGCCGCGGAGACTTCGTCGCGTGTCTGCGGTTTCGCGATATCGGCGCGGCTGCCGGTCAGCCGGGAGATTACCCGGAGCACGTTGCCGTCCACCGCCGGTTCCGCAAGGTTAATCGCGATCGAGGCTACTGCGCCGGCGGTATACTCCCCGATTCCGGGCAGTTTGAGCAGGCCTTCGCGGGAGCGCGGGAATTCGCCGCTGAACTCTTCTACCAACATCCGCGCCGCCTTCTTGAGGTTGCGGGCGCGGCTGTAGTAACCGAGCCCCTCCCAGAGTTTCATCAGCCGTTCGTCGTCGACTTCTGCCAGCGATTCCAGCGTGGGGAGTTCGGCCATGAAGCGTTCGTAATAGGCGCGGACCGCCTCGACGCGGGTCTGCTGGAGCATGATCTCAGAGACCCAGACGCGATAGGGCGTCGGGTCGTCGCGCCACGGCAGAATCCGTTTGTTCGCATCGTACCAGGCCAGCAGCGGGGGAACGATTTCGCCGGAGAGTTTCATCGGAACAGCATGCGGAGTTCGCGGACCTTGGCGGCCACGTCCGGAGACCGGGTGATCTCGGTCACCATCGCGATCCGCCGCGCCCCCGCCTTGACCAGTTCGGGAATGTGGTGCGCCTTGATGCCGCCCATCACCGTGAATGGCAGTTCGATCTCCGCCGCGACCGTCCGCATCAGTTCGATGCCGAGCGGATCGTAGCCGACCTCCTTGGTCTGGGTGGGAAACAATGGGCCGATGTTGATGCAGTCCGCCCCCTCCTCCTGCGCCCGCAGCGCCTCGGCGAGATTGTGGGTGGAGTTGCCGATCCAGAGCGTTTCAGAGAGGCTCCGGGCAGCGGGAACCGGCAGGTCGTCCTGCCCGAGATGGACCCCGTCGGCATCCGCCGCGAGGGCGACATCGACATGGTCGTTGATGATCAGCAAGATTCCGTATTCGTTGGCGATCGGGCGGCAGGCGACGGCCAGCTCGTAGAGCGCCTTCTTTGCCCAGTGCTTTTCACGGAGCTGAATCAGCTTCGCCCCGCCTTCCGCCGCGGCGCGAAAGACTTCGAACGGCGGCCGGTCGAGACAGAATTCGGAGGAAATCACCGGGTAAATATCCGCCGAGGCAAAGACTTCCGCCTTCTCCTCGCGGCTTCTGAAGCATGATCTCGTCATGAACCTTATTTTTCCTTCTTTTGGAATCGGGGACATTCGCCCATCGGGTCGGCGGCGTTGCCGTTGAGCCCGCAGAGCGTTTTAAACGGGTGTTCGATGAAGTGGAGGCAGTTGCGGCAGAAGCGTCCGTAGCCCTCGTCGGGGGTCAGGTCGGCTTTGGCTTCGATGGAAACGTCTCCGAGCAGGGCGGCGAGGCGATCCGAGGCGGCGCGATCCGAGGCGGCGGATTTTTCAGCTTCCGGGGTGCCGAGTTCCGCGCCGCAGAGGGCGCAGACGAGCGATTCGCCGACGACGGTAAAGCCGTCCATCTTCTTTTTGCTCTTCGCCAAGGTCCGTTCCCCGCAGTGCGGGCAATTCACCGATTCACCGGGACGCATCCTGTTCCTCCTGTGCCACTTTGTCGCGGCGGCCGGGACAATTTGTCCCGCCCCTGTCCTGCCGGTTGCCGCTTTCGGATAAGGTACACCCGAATTCGCTTTTTGCAAGAACACTTGGCATGTTTCGTGCTCATAAATCATCAAGTGCAATGACACTGTTTTCTGAGGAAGGAGAGAACGAATTATGAACATGGAAAAACTGACCAACAAAAGCCGCGAGGCGCTGCTTGAGGCGCAGAATCTCGCAGCAGGCAACCGGAATACCGAGTTGCGCATTCTTCACGTCCTCGCGTCGCTGATGCGGCAGGAGGACGGCCTCGTCCCGTCGATTCTCGAAAAGCTCGGCGTCAACCGCCAGCTTTTCACCCGCCAGGTCGAGGACGCCCTGGCCAAGCTGCCCTCCGTACAGGGCGGCGAACAACAGGTCTACCAGTCGCGCGAATTCAGCACTCTCCTGGTCGACGCCGCCAAGCAGGCCGAATCGATGCAGGATGAATACATCAGCGTCGAACACCTGCTTCTGGCGATGTTCCAGGCCACCGGCTCCACGGCGCTCGATCTTCTGACCAAAGCCGGGCTCACCGCCGACAAGGTGCTTCAGGCGCTCCAGAGCGTCCGCGGCAACCAGCGCGTCACCTCGGCCGACCCGGAAGGGACGTTCGAGGCGCTGAAGAAGTATTCACGCGACCTCACGCTGATGGCGATGCAGGACAAGCTCGACCCGGTGATCGGCCGTGACGAGGAGATTCGCCGCGTCATCCAGATCCTGTCGCGCCGGACCAAGAACAACCCGGTGCTGATCGGCGAACCCGGCGTCGGCAAAACCGCCATCGTCGAAGGTCTCGCCCGCCGCGTCGTGCGCGGAGACGTGCCCGAGAACCTCAAGAACCGTCAGGTCGTCGCCCTCGACATGGGCGCGCTGATCGCGGGCGCCAAGTACCGCGGCGAATTCGAGGAGCGGCTGAAAGCCGTGCTGAAGGAGGTCACTTCCGCCGAAGGCCGGATCATCCTCTTCATCGACGAACTGCACACCGTCGTCGGCGCGGGCGCATCAGAGGGCTCGATGGACGCGGGCAATTTGCTCAAACCGATGCTGGCCCGCGGCGAACTGCACTGCATCGGCGCGACCACGCTCGACGAGTACCGCAAGTACATCGAGAAAGACGCCGCGCTGGAACGGCGGTTCCAGTCGGTGCTGGTCAATCCGCCCAGCGTCGAAGACACCATCTCGATCCTGCGCGGGCTCAAGGAGCGCTACGAGCTGCACCACGGCGTCAAGCTGCGGGACGGCGCGCTGGTGGCCGCCGCCGTGCTTTCCGACAAGTACATCGCCGACCGGTTCCTGCCGGACAAGGCGATCGACCTGATCGACGAAGCCGCCGCCGCGCTGCGCACCGAGATCGACAGCTCCCCCGAGGAGCTCGACGAGAACGAGCGTCGCGTCATGCAGCTCGAAATCGAAATCACCGGGCTCAAGCATGAGAAGGACGCCGCCTCGGTCAAGCGCCGCGAAAACCTCGAAGCCGAGGTCGCCGAGCTGAAGGCCGAAGGCAAGGCGCTTCGCGCCCGCTATGAGAACGAGAAGAAGGCGATCACCGATCTGCGCACGCTGCGCGAATCGCTCGACACCGCCCGAGCCAAGCTGGAAAAATCCGCCCGCGACTACAATTACGAGGAGGCGGCAAAACTCCAGCACGGCATCATCCCGGGCATCGAGAAACAGATCGCCGACGCGGAGAAGAAGATCAAGGAGTCGGGCGAATCCCGGCTGCTCAAGGAGGAGGTCGATGAAGAGGACATCGCCGCAATCATCAGCCGCTGGACCCACATTCCGGTGTCCAAGCTGGTCCAGAGCGAGAAGGAGAAGCTGCTGGCTCTCGGCGGACGGCTGCACGAGCGGGTGGTCGGCCAGGGCGAAGCCGTTTCGGCGGTCGCCGACGCGGTGCTGCGCGCCCGGGCCGGGCTCAAGGACCCGAACCGGCCGATCGCGAGCTTCATCTTCCTCGGACCGACCGGCGTGGGCAAAACCGAGCTGGCCCGGACGCTCGCCGCCGATCTTTTCGACGACGAACGCGCCATGGTCCGCATCGACATGTCGGAGTACATGGAGAAGTTCAGCGTGTCGCGGCTGGTCGGCGCTCCTCCGGGATACGTCGGCTACGAAGAGGGCGGCCAGCTCTCCGAGGCGGTCCGGCGGCGGCCCTACTCGGTGGTGCTGTTCGACGAGATCGAAAAGGCGCACCCGGATGTGTTCAACATCCTCTTGCAGATTCTCGAAGACGGCATCGTCACCGACTCGCAGGGACGCACGGTGAGCTTCAAGAACACGATCATCATCATGACCAGCAATATCGGCAGCGACCGGATTCTGGCCGCCAAGGGCGAGGTGGACGCGCTTAAGGAGGACCTGATGATCGAGATGCGCCGCCACTTCCGCCCGGAGTTCCTGAACCGGGTGGACGAGACGCTGATCTTCCACGCGCTGACCAAGGAGGAGATCCGCGAAATCGTGGACATCCAGCTCAAACGGCTGACAAAACGGCTGGCCGACCAGGAGATCGGACTTGAGGTGACGCCGGAAGCGAAAACGCTGCTGGCGGAAGAGGGATACGACCCCGCGTTCGGAGCCCGTCCGCTCAAGAGGGCGATCATCCGGATGGTGGAGACCCCGGTCTCCCGGAAGATCATCTCAGGTGAAATCCAGCCGAACACCGTACTGATGATCGGCCGCAAAGGCAGCGAACTCACGTTCGAAACCAAATAACGTTTCTTCCGGAACGGCCGCGGGCACGGGAGCCTCTCCCGAACCCGCGTTTTTTTTGCCACAAGCCGGGCTCGACCCACAAAATCGAACCCGCCACACTCTGCCGAAAACGTTCCGCAAGCCTGCCAAGCCCGGTTAAAGATCTCCACGCAAGCAGAGCTACCGGATCGTTCTCGCAACGGTCTTGCACCTCGCAAACCAACTTCCTGCAAAAACAGGCGGAAGGAGTGCCGTCTTCCCGCAAAAAAGCGGGAAGACGCGCCGGAGGGAGCGGTATTTTGCGCCCCCCCGGAACCTCGCATTCCCTCCCGAATTTCTTAGTCGGAGCGTCAAATGCGCAGCATTTGATGCGGATCAAAGTACCCGGCACCGGCACCCTGCCGGTCGGGAGGGTTAAGGGAGGGCGAAGCGCCTCCCTTATTCCCACGATAAAGAATGGCTATTTTTGGCCGTAGTAAGCGTTCTTGCCATGCTTGCGATTGTAGTGCTTGGCGACGAGGGATGCCTTGAGACGCGGCGCATCGGGGTTGATCTGCTCGGTGAGATGGGCCATGTGACAGAGTTCTTCGAGCACCCGGGCGTGAAAGACCGCTTTGGCGGCGTCGACGCCCCAGGCGAAGGGACCGTGACCGGCGACCAATACCATCGGGACTTCGTCCGGATTGAGCTTGTTTTCGCGGAAACAGTCGACGATCTGGTTGCCGGTTTCGATTTCGTAATCGTTCTCGATGCGTTCATCGGCCATCAGCGCGGTGCAGGGGATATCGCAGCCGAGATGGTCGGCGTGGGTGGTGCCGAAAATCGGCACGGAGCGCAACGCCTGCGCCCAGGACACCGCATAGAGCGAATGGGTGTGCACGATTCCGCCGATATGGGGAAACGCGCGGTAGAGGACCAGATGGGTGTTGACGTCGCTGGAGGGGCGAAGGTCGCCCTCCACCACTTTCCCGTCGCTGAGACTGACGATCACCATGTCCTTCGGCTCCATGCCGTCGTAATCGACGCCGGAGGGCTTGATGGCAAAGACGCCGCGGTCGCGGTCGACCGCGCTGACGTTGCCGAAGGTGTAGATCGCCAACCCGAGCTTCGGGAGTTCGAGGTTGGCCTTCCAGCACTGTTCGCGAAGTTTCTTATACATGCTTCATCGCTTCCGCTTCGAGCAGGTCGCCGAGGGCGAGGTAACGGCGGTACTCCTTCTCATAGAGTTTGACGTTGGCGGGAATCGGTTCGTAGACACGGTCGACGCCGGCGCCCATCTTGTCCATCGCCGTAGCCAGGTCGGGGTGGACCTTGGCGGCGACCGCGGCGAACATCGCGCCGCCGAGGGCGCACGCCTGTTCGGCGGCGGGGGTGCGGATCGGCAGGTTGAACACGTCGGCGCACATCTGCATGACGAAGGTCGATTTGCGGGCGATGCCGCCGATGGCCGAAACCGATTTCACCGGGACGCCTTCTTCGCGGAACCGCTCGACGATGCGCCGTGCGCCAAAGACGGTCGATTCCGCCAGCGCCCGGTAGACCATCGGAGCGGTCGAGCCGAGATTGAGCCCGAAGACGCCGCCGCGCAGATGCGGATTCGCGTCCGGGGTACGGCGGCCGTTGAACCAGTCGAGGGCCACGATTCCGGTCGAACCGGGGGCGATCTCCGCCGCTTCGCGTTCCAGCCGGGGCAGCGAAATGTCGCCGGCGTAACCGAGCAGCCGCTTAAACCAGGCGTAGACGTCGCCGAAGGCGGACTGCCCGGCTTCGAGGCCGATCAACCCGGGGACCACCGAACCGTCCACCTGCCCGCAGATGCCGCGGACGCAGGTGTCTACATCGGGGGCGACCAGAATATCGCAGGTGGAGGTGCCCACCACTTTCACCAGTTCATACGGCTGGATCTGCGCGCCGACGGCGCCGAAATGACAGTCGAAGGCGGTTCCGGAAACCACCACGCTTTCGGGGAGCCCGAGCTTCGCCGCCCACTTCGCCGAGAGCGTCCCGACCGGAACGTCGGCGGTGTCGGTGTCGGTGTAGAGACGCGAACGCAAGCCCGCCAGCAGCGGGTCGACTCCGGCGAGGAACTCTTCCGGCGGCAGCCCGCCCCAGGAGGCGTGCCAGAGCGCCTTGTGCCCGGCGGCGCAGCGGCTGCGGGACATGGTCAACGGATCGGTGCGGCCGCAGAGCTCGCCTGCGATCCAGTCGCAGTGTTCGACCCAGCTGAAGGCGGCTTCGCGCACGGAAGCGTCGACTTTCAGCGTGTGGAGAATCTTGCTCCAGAACCATTCGCTGGAGTAGATGCCGCCCTCGTACATGGTGTAGTCGGTTCCGCCGTGGCTGCGGGAGAATTCGTTGATGCGCGCGGCTTCGGCGATGGCGGTATGGTCCTTCCAGAGAATGAACATGGCGCTGGGATTCTCTTCGAAGCCCGGCAGCAGCGCCAGCGGGGTGCCGTCGCGGTCCACCGCGCACGGGGTGGAGCCGGTGGTATCGATGCCGATTCCGGCGATGCGGGAGGCGTCGACATCGAGGAGCACGCCCCGGATCACCGTTTCGATTCCCTCGAGATAGTCGAGCGGGTGCTGACGGAACCGGCTGTTCGCCGCGTCGCAGTAAAGCCCGTCGGCCCAGCGCCGGTAATTGTGGACGCAGGAGGCGAGGTTTTCGCCGTTTTCCGCATCGACCAGAACCGCCCGGACGCTGTCCGAACCGAAATCGATGCCGATCAGAAGTTTGCTCGTCATGCTTTGCTTTCCCATCAATTGGTTATTCGGAAATTCGTTTCAGAACCACGGTGGATTTCGGCGTGACCGGGATCGCGGTTCCCGGTTTGACCTCCCGGCCGTCCGGCAACTGCCGGTAACGCCCTTTTTCGGGAACGGCCAGCGGATAGTTTTTGACCGCGGACGCATTCATCCCGATCAGGTAAGGCCCGTAGGCGAGCCGGTAGAAATCGCAACGCCCGGCCAGCGGATGCTCCTCCCCCACTTTGAATTTGAAATCGGCGGGAATCTGCGCGATCGGAAGCGTCTCGCCGGAATGAAGCGACGGTGTATGGTCCGGATCGTTCAGGCCGCCCGCGCCGTCGCCGAAATTGGTCCGGGCGGGACGCAGGAACGTATCGCCGGACGGGAGGAATTCGACCTCCTCCCGGACCGTGGCGACCCGCTCCAGCTCCGGCGTGAGATAGTGGACCTTGCCGAGGAAATTGATTCCCGACGGAGCCCGCCAGTAGAGCGCCGCATAGAGGATGTCGGAGCCGTCTTTGAGGGCGAGAACTCCCGCCTCCTCGTCGCTCCAGACGAAGTTTTTGCCGGAAGCCATCGGCATTTGTTCCTTGCTCTCCGGCTGCGCCGCCAGCAGCGCGTGGCGCTTCGGCTCGGCGAGCAGCGCGGCGGCGGGGCTCAACCCCTCCATCGCCGCCAATTCCGCCAGCGCCGGGAAGTACTGCTTTTCGCCCAGCATCCGCCGGGCGGCGGCCGTTGCATAGGGGTCGAGCACGGCGGCGGCCGCTTCGAGCGGCGCGTCGGCGGAATCCGGCCGCTGCACATAGGTGACCTTGCCGGGGAATTCGGTATCGTGCCAGCCGACGGCGGTCTCCAGCCGCATCACCGGATTCATCGCTCCGTTGAGCGCCGGGTAGCGGAAGACGCCGCGGGCGCGGACCATGTTGCGCAGCGCTTCGAGAATACGGTCATCCCCCGGTTTGCCCGGCTCCGGCCGCGTCGCGTCGTAAACCCGGACCGCCAGCCCGAGAAGCCGTTCGCCGCGGGCGCCGTCATACCCGTATTCCTTCGGCAGCCCTTTTGCCGTAAACAGCTTCGGGAAAGGCGGAATCACGACGTTTTTATTCTCCTTTGCGCCGGACCACGGTTCGAGGCCGACCGATTCGCGGAGGAATCCGAGGGTGGTTTCGAGCGGCATCGCCTTCGATGCATCGAGGAGATTGAGTGCGCGGTTGTTCCAGTGCAGATTCAGGTCCGCAATCATCGAACGTTCCGGCCAGGGCTGGCGGTGACCGGCCAGATGACGGAGACCGGTCGCCAGCAGCTCGGTCCAGGCGCGGCGGCGAACGACCTTGCGCCCGTTCTCATCCGGAATCTCCTGTTTGAGATAAGGCTGCAATTCCGGCCAGGCCAGCACGACCGCTTCGGAAGCGGGACCGTAACCGGTCAGCTCGGGGTATTCCGACGCGCGGTCGTCGCGGGTGATTCCGGAATCTTCGCGCCGGAGGCGGAACAATTCGTCGATGCTCTCGACGATCCGCCGGACCGCCGCGTCGCCGTGACCGGCGGCGCTCCACGGCACCCGGCTGGCCCGGGCGACAAACCGGAGTTCCTGCTGGGAAAGCGGGCCGCGCTCCGGCGCCAGCAGCACCTCCAGCTCGCGATTGACGCGCGCCTTGACCGCGTCGAACGATTCCGCTCGCACAGGCGGAGCGACCGGAACCGGCGGTTTCGGCTGCGGCTCGTCCGACGGCGGAACGAAGAAGGGGTCGTCGCTCACCACCATCCGGTAAACGGGACGCCCCGGCATCGTCATATTCTTCTGATATTGGGCGGGATTTCGCCCCGGCAGCCAGACCGGCCCGACGGGAAGAAGTTCGCATTCCAGCCTGTCCTTGCGGTAGGTGACCGACATCGGTAGCGGCAGCGTCACATAATAGAACCGCCCCGGCGAAACGGGCTCGCTGCAGCCGCGGTCGGGAATGTCGACGTCGCCGAAGAAACGGTAGCCGAGCTGACGGCCGTTGACCAGCAGAATCAGCATATTCGGATTGACGTCGCCGCCCCAGAATTTGAAGGTGACGTAATTCTGCCGCTGGGGATGGACGCGGAGACTGAACTTCATGCCGCCGCCGCGCCAGGAAACCGGGTCGAGCGGCATCGGAGTCCGGGCGGGTTCGTTGAGTGCGCCATGCACCGCTTCCGCTCCGCCGTCTTCGAAGTGATGGCTCTTTTCGGAACCGGGGTCGCCGAACTGGATCGCATCGAACACGGTTCCACGGACAGTTGCGCCTCCGGCAACCAGAAGCAAAATTCCCAGCCCGAACTTCGTCAGGATCGATCTCATATCCTCCCCCTGTTTCAAATGGATCTAGAGGGATATGCGCAGAAATCCCCTCCTTGAAAAACCGTATTTATCTAAAAATAGCACAGCCGGACGGTGAAGTCCAGTATTTTCACCGTCCGGCCCGGAGGTTTTTTCAGTTTCCTTTCAGAAACAATTCAAGGAAACTTCAACTGCTTTCCAACTGGCGGACCATCGCGTCGGCGACATCGCCGGCCGATCCGGGATTCTGCCCGGTCACCAGATTGCCGTCGACGACGGTATGGGGGACCCAGATTCCTTTGCAGAGATAGTTGGCGCCCGCATCGCGCAGCCGGTCTTCCAGACTCAGCCGGACCTTCGATTCGGCGGCGGCCTCGGCCTCTTCAGCGTTGGAAAGCCCGGTCACGTTGCGCCGGAACACCAGCGGCTGGCCGTCGCAGCGGACGCATGCGAGCAACGCGGAAGGACCGTGCGAAACCGCTCCGATCACCTTCCCGGCGTCGAACATCTGCGCCAGCAGCCCGGCGTTGCATGAGGGGTTGCCGGCGGTGTGCTCCGGCGCGTGGTCTCCGGCATAGTAGAGCGCGTCGAAATGCCAGTGGGCAACTTCCTCCAGACGGAACAGGTGGGCAAGCCCGGGGTCGCATCCGCCGCGGAACAGGTCCGGCGCATTGGCCCGCATCGCCTCCAGAATCCGTGCTCCGCTCCGGGCGGCAAAGCCGGGAGCGGCGGCGAAAACCGAATATCCGGCCTCCCGGAACCGGTGATAGGGTATCGTCAGTTCATCCAGCCATTTTCCGGATGGAATCTCTCCGTCTCCCGCTGCGCCGCCGGGAGCCAGTACAATCAGAATTTGTTTCATTTCTCCACCTCCGCGCGTGCACTTCTCCCAACAGTTTATTATAATACGAAATCCGGAAAAAACAAGGGCAAAAAAAGCGGGTCTCCGCAGAGACCCGCAAACATTCGGCAGATAGGCCGGATTACCAGTGAATCAACTCCTGGACTTTGACCGGTTCCCCGGTCTTCATCGAGATGTTCGCACCGATTCCGGTCAGGATCGACGTCGCGCCGTCCACATAGTCGGCGGCCAGCCCGAGCGGATCGTCGTCCACGCCGACGAAGAGGTGACGGAGCAGCCGGTCGTCGCCGCCGCCGTGTCCGGCCAGCGTATCGGTGGAGTATTGGATGACCTGCGGTTTGCCCCAGTGCGGCTGGAAGAGGATTTCCGGAACGAGTTTCGAGCGGTCTCCCTCCATCTCGCTCATGCCGAAGTGGTTGAAGTCCTCGCCCTCGGCGCTGCAGAACGAACGCTCGACCACGTTGAATTCGAGACGGCCCTTGGTGCCGTTGAAGACGACGCGGTAACCTTCCCACGGGCAGTGCGCGCAGAGGCTGTAGGTCATCACCACATTGTTCTTGTAGCGGACCATGACGCCCATGTTGTCCTCGATGCTGATGCAGTCGCCGAAGACGCTCTGGTCGCGGTAGTAGCCGTCTTCGGACTCGGCGTTGTAATAGAGCCCCATCAGGTTCTCGTCATCGGCCTTCACATGCAGCGCGAACGGGTCCTTCGCAGCGACTTCACTGCCGCGGGCCCGGTTGTAGAACTGGGTGATTCCGCGCTTTTCGGCGTTGGCCTTGCCGTAGAACTTGAGGTCGCCCATGGCGAAGACGGTCACCGGCTCGGAATCGATCCACCAGTTCACCAGGTCGAAGTGGTGGGTGGATTTGTGGACCATCAGGCCGCCGGAGTTGTTCTTGTCGCGGTGCCAGCGGCGGAAGTAGTCCGCGCCGTGGCAGGTGTCGAGCAGCCATTCGAAATGGACGCTGGTGATCTCGCCGACGATTCCGGAGTTGATGACCTCTTTGATCTTGGTGTTGCGCGGAGCGTAACGGTAGTTGAAGGTGACGGTGAGGTGCTTGCCGGTGCGCTTCTTGGTGTCGATGATCTGCTGGCATTTATCAGCATCGATGGTCATCGGCTTTTCGCTGATGACGTCGCAGCCGAGCTCCATCGCGCGGCAGGTGTATTTGTGATGGGTGCGGTCCATCGAGGTGACGATGACCGTGTCGGGCTTGCATTCGGCGATCATCCGGTCGAAATCCTGGGCCGGATAGGTTGCGATGTCGGGATGGTTGTTGCAGTGCTTCTTGAGCACGACCTTGTTGTAGAATTCCATCCGCTTCGAGTTGGAGTCGCAGAGTCCGACCAGCTCGGCATGGTCGCTGAACTTGTTCAGGATGGCTTTGATGTACATTTCCGACCGGCCGCCGGTCCCGACGATGCAGTAACGCTTTTTCATGACAAATCTCCTGGTTGGGATTGAAAATTAGATATGCTTTCCCGGCGAATCAGCCGGGCGGAATACCTGACAAGCTCCGGAGCCTCCTCCGGGATGGAGACGATTTTCCGTACCGCCCGCGCCACGGTTTCGGCGTCGGGGTGCGCGACGGTGGTCAGCGCCGGAATCGCAAACGCTCCGGCCGCGTCGTCGTCGAACCCGGCCACCGCGATCCGCTCCGGGATCGCAACGCCGTGTTCACTCGCGTAGCGGTAGAAGCCCAGCGCCATGCGGTCGGTGTCGAAGAAAACCGCGTCGGCGTTGAATTTCAGGATCGCGTCGCCTGCGGCGAACCCGTCGGCGAATTCCAGTCCGCCGGCCGGAATGAATCCGCCGACGACCCGTTCTCCGGCATCGGCCACCGCCCGTTCGAATCCGGCGCGACGCCCGGCTGTGCTGTCGACGCCGACCCGCATGATGCGGCGGCGCCCGGCGCGGATCAGCTCGGTCACCGCGGCGGCGACGCCGCTGGCGCGGTCGGTTTCGATCCGGTCGAATTTGCCCGACGCGATTTCACAATCGATGAAGAGGAAGCGGATCGGCAGCGTGAGCAGTTTCTCGGGGGCCCATTTCGGCGACCAGGCGAGAAAAACCACCGATTCGACGATGCCCGCCCAGCTCCGCAACAGCTCGTCGAGCTCTTCCGGCGTCCCCGGCAGGCCGCCGAGCAGCGTATGGTATTTCTCTTCGCGAAGCGCCTCTTCCAGCAGCCGGATTCGGCGCTGCATGCATTCGCTCTGGAAGCTGGCGCCGGAAATCACTCCGACGATCCGGCTCGACTGCTGCTTGAGGCTGCGCGCCGCCGCGTTCGGCACGTAATTGAGTTCGCGCGCTGCCGCGAGCACCCGTTCCGCCACCTCCGGCTTCACCGGGCCCGAGCTGGAAAGCGCCCTCCCCGCAGTGCGGATCGACACCTTCGCCGCCTCGGCAACCATTTTCAACGTCGCAGCCATCCACGCTCCCGAATCTGTTGTCATATTTCTGTGCCATCGTTGGCATAGGGATAAAATAAACCTTTTTTTTGAAAAATCAACACCCAAACTAATTTTTTTTCTTTTTCTATTGATTCCATTGCAAAAAAACACTCACGATGGTATTATAAGATCAATTGCACGACCGGTCGTCCGCGTCCGCGCCGCCGTTTGCAACCACACGAACTATGAGGCCTGCTTGAATGGGAAAAAGAACGGTTCTGTATCAGGAACATCTGAAAGCCGGAGCGCGAATGGTCGATTTCGCCGGGTGGGAAATGCCCGTGCAGTACAAGGGCATCCTCGCCGAACATGAGCACACCCGGAAGCATGTTTCGCTGTTCGACATCTGCCACATGGGGGAATTCCGCATCACCGGCGACGGTGCCGCGGCGGCGCTTGACGCGGTGTTCGCGCGCCCGGTGGCGGACCAGAAGACCGGGGTGTGCCGCTACAACTTCCTGCTCGACGAAGCGGGCATGGTGATGGACGACCTCATCGTCTACCGCATCTCCGAAACCGAGTTCTTCATCGTTGTCAACGCAGGCACGCGTGAGAGCGACGCCGCGCTGATTCAAAGCCTGCTGCCGGAATCCGTCGCATTCTCCGACGAGTCGGATGTCACCGCCAAGCTTGACCTCCAGGGACCGGAGAGCGCGAAGGTGCTGGTCGAATGCGGACTTGACGCCGCCGCCCTCCCCGCTTATTTCCACTTCCGGCGCGCCGCCGTCTGCGGCATCGACTGCCTGCTGAGCCGGACCGGTTACACCGGCGAACTGGGGTTCGAACTCTATCTTGCGAGCGGCCGCGCCGTCGAACTCTGGAACCGGCTGCTCGAACACGAAGCGGTCGAACCCGCCGGGCTGGGCGCGCGCGATACGCTGCGGCTGGAAATGGGGTATGCGCTTTACGGACACGAACTGAACGACCAACTGACGCCGCTTGAAGCGGGGTACGGCTCCATGCTCAAGCTCGAAGAAAATCCCGGGCGCGTGTTCCACGGTTCGGCGGCGCTGCGCAAACATCGCGTCCCCCGCACGCTGGCGGGCATCCGGCTGGACGGCCGCCGCGCGGCGCGCGCCGGCTGCGACATCCTGAACCGTGAAAACCGGGTGATCGGCCAGGTGACCTCGGGCGCGTTCGCCCCCAGCATCGGGTGCGCGATCGCCATGGGCTACCTGGAAACCGACGCCCTGCCCGCGGACGGCAAAGTCCTGCTGGGCACCGAACGGGCGATGCTCGAAGGCGAGCTGTGTACTCTGCCGTTCTATCGCGAAGGAACGGCAAAAACGATTGAAATCAACCAAATCGGGGGATAAGGGATTTTATGAAACGCTATACCAAAGATCACGAATGGGTGGAGATCGACGGCAACGAGGCGATCGTCGGCATTTCAAAACACGCGGCGGAAGAACTCGGCGACATCACCTTTGTCGAGCTGCCCGCCGAGCAGAGCCGGATCGAAGCGGGCGAAAGCCTGGGGGTGATCGAGTCGGTCAAAGCCGCCTCCGACGTCTATTCGCCGGTCGGCGGAACCGTCGTCGCGGTCAACTCGCTTCTGGACGATCAGCCGGAGCTGGTCAACGCCTCCGCCGAAGACGAGGGCTGGATCTGCCGCATCGCCGAATTCGACGCGGGCACGCTTGACGGCCTGATGGACGCCGACGCCTACGCGGCATTTATCAAGGCGAAATAAACCATGCCGTACATCGCGAATGTGGACAGCGACCGGCGGGAGATGCTCGCCGCCATCGGCGTCGGCAGCATGGAAGAACTCTGGCGCAAGGCGGCGGTCAATGTCGCGCCTCCCGACCTTTCGGCAATCCCGGAAGGACTTTCCGAATACGAGGTGTGCACCCGTCTGGGCACACTGGCCGACCGGAACGCGACCAGGCTGGTCAACTTCCTGGGCGGCGGCTACTACGATCACTTCATTCCGGCGACGGTGGACGAAATCTGCTCGCGGTCGGAATTCTACACCGCCTACACCCCCTACCAGCCGGAAGCGTCGCAGGGAACGCTTCAGGCCATTTTTGAATTCCAGAGTTCGATTTGCCGGCTGACCGGCATGGAGGTGGCGAACGCCTCGATGTACGACGGCGGCTCGGCGCTGTTCGAGTCGATGCAGATGTCGTTCCGCCTCACCCGCAAGCGGCGGGCGGTGGTTTCCGGCGCGGTGTCGCCGATCTTCCGCCGCATGCTCAGCTCCTACAGCGCGAACCTCGATATCGAACTGGTCGAAGTTCCCGCCGGAACGGTGGACTCCAATCCGCAGGGGCTGCTCGACGCGGTCGATGAAAACACCGCCTGCGTGATGGTGCAGTACCCGAACTTCTTCGGCACGGTCGAAGACTGGAAGGCGTTCAACGACACGCTGCGCGAGAAGAAGGTCATTTCGATCTGCTCCTGCTACCCGATCGCGCTCGGACTGCTCAAAACGCCGGGCGAATGCGGGTTCGACATCGTCTGCGGCGAGGGGCAGAGCCTGGGGATTCCGCTCTCCTTCGGCGGCCCCTATCTGGGGTTCATGGCGACGCTCAAGACGCACATGCGCCGGATGCCCGGCCGCATCTGCGGACGCACCGTCGACCGGGCCGGACGGACGGGCTTCGTCCTGACGCTTCAGGCCCGCGAGCAGCATATCCGGCGCGCCGGAGCCATGTCCAACATCTGCAGCAACGAAAACCTCTGCGCGCTGGCGGCGCTGGTTTACATGAGCACGGTCGGCAAACAGGGTCTGGTCGAAGTGGCCGAACTCTGCGCGGCCAAGGCGGTCTACGCCCGCGAACAGCTTCTGGAAATCAACGGAGTCGAAGCGGTGGGCGACGCCCCCTTCTTCAATGAATTCGTCATCAAGCTTCCGGGCGACGCGAGCGAAATCGCCGGGCGCATGGTCGACAAGGGATTCGCGGCGGGCTTCCCGCTGGGGCGGTATTACCCCGAACGCGGCAACCAGCTGCTGGTCGCGGTGACCGAGAAACGCAGCAAGGAACAGATCAAGGCGTTGGCCAACGCGCTGGAGGCGGTACTGTGAAACTGATTTTCAACCAGGGGAAACCCGGCCGCCGGGGATCGTCGCTGCCGGGGTTCGATGTGGAGAAACGCTCGGCGATTCCGGACGCGCTCAAACGCGCGGAACCCGCCGCCCTCCCAGAAGCGACCGAGCAGGACGTGGTGCGCCACTTCACCCGGCTCTCCCGCAAGAACATGGGGGTGGACAGCAACTTCTATCCGCTCGGCTCCTGCACCATGAAATACAACCCCAAATTCCATGAGCGCATCGCGCGCTATCCGGGGTTCGCCAATTTGCACCCGATGCTGCCGCAGATCCGCCGCGGCGGAGCGCTGACCCAGGGCGCGCTGGCGGTGATCTACGAGACGGAGCGGCTGCTCTCTGAAATCCTCGGCTTCGCCGGCTGCACCATGCAGCCGATGGCCGGGGCGCACGGCGAGCTGACCGGGGTGATGCTGATCGCCGCCTGGCACAAGTCGCGCAACGACTTCAAGCGCAAAAAGATGCTGATTCCGGACGCCGCGCACGGGACCAATCCGGCCAGCGCCGTGGTCGCCGGGTTCGAGTGTTGCGAAATCGCCACCGATGCGAACGGCAATGTCGACCTGGAGAATCTCAAAGCGAATCTCGATGATACCGTCGCCGGGCTCATGCTGACCTGCCCGAACACGCTGGGGCTCTTCGACCCGCAGGTGGAGGAGATCTGCCGCCTGGTGCATGAAGCCGGCGGCCTCTGTTATTGCGACGGGGCCAACTTCAACGCGATCGTCGGCCGCGTCCGCCCGGGGGATCTCGGATTCGACGTGATGCACGTCAACGTCCACAAGACCTTCTCGACGCCGCACGGCGGCGGCGGTCCCGGAGCCGGGCCGGTCGGTGTCGCCGAATGCCTGAAGCCGTTCCTGCCGATTTCCCAAGTGGCGAAGAACGTGGACGGCACCTATTACCTCAATTACAACTGCGAGCAGTCGATCGGTTACATCGCGCCGTTCTACGGGAATTTCGGAATCCTGCTCCGCGCCTACGCCTATCTGTTGAGCCTGGGGCGCGACGGGCTGTGCCGGGTCAGCGAAAACGCGGTGCTCAACGCCAACTACATCCGGGCGAAACTGGCTCCGTACTTCGATCAGAAATACGACCGGGCGTGCATGCACGAATGCGTCTTCTCCGGTTCGCGCCAGGCGAAGAACGGAGTGCATACGCTGGATATGGCCAAAGCGCTGATCGATCGCGGGTTCCACCCGCCGACGATCTATTTCCCGCTGATCGTCGACGAGGCGATCATGATCGAGCCGACGGAGACCGAGTCGAAGGAGACGCTCGACGAGTTCATCGCGGCGATGATCGAGATCGCCCGCCTGGCGGAGTCTGATCCGGAAAGCGTCGTCCGCTGTCCGGTCAGCACGTCGGTATCGCGTCTCGACGAAACCGCGGCGGCGAGAAATCCGCAGGTCGCCGACCTTGCGCAGGCATAACCCATGCATCTCATCAAACAATCACTGATATTGCTCTCGGCCCTCTGCATACTCGGAGTCGCCGGAGCGGAGGGTATTCCCATGAAACGGATCGGTAAGGCGCATCCCCGGCTGCTGGCGGCGGATGACGCGGCAATCAAACGCAACGCGGAGACTCCGGCGGGGAAAGCGCTCGCCGGGAGAATCCTGTACGACGCCGACCAGCTGCTGAAACTCCCGCCGCAGCCGCGCGTCATGTTGGGGCGGCGGCTGCTGATGGCCAGCCGGAACGTGCTTTACCGGGTCAACACGCTGGCCGTCGCCTGGCGGCTGACCGGGGAACGCAAGTACGCCGACCGGGCGATCCTTGAAATGTGCAACGCCGCCGGATACTCCGACTGGAACCCCTCCCATTTCCTCGACGTCGGCGAAATGACGCTGGCCCTCGCCATCGGTTACGACTGGCTCTATAAGCTTATGACGCCCGGGCAGCGGGACACGGTCGCCCGCGCCATCATCGACAAAGGGCTGCTCCCCTCGTATCAAGGGAAACAGTGGTGGATCGACGGGCACAACAACTGGAGTCCGGTCTGTCACTCCGGCATGGTCGCCGGAGCCATCGCCGTGGCCGACCTCGAACCGGAACTGGCCGAGAAAACCATCCGGCGCGCGGTCGAAGGAATGCCGAATTCGATGCGGGCCAGCTACGAACCCAACGGAGCGTATCCGGAAGGGCCGATGTACTGGGGATACGGAACGGAATTCGCCACGGTCCTGCTCGGACTTCTCGACGGCGCGTTCGGTGAGGATTTCGGACTCTCATCCGGGCCCGGATTCGCCCGGACCGGCGATTTCATCCAGGCGGTGACCGCTCCCTCCGGCCAGTGGTTCAACTATGCCGACTGTTCCCGCCGCCGCGGCTCTTCCTATGCGATGATCTGGCTGGTGAAGCGGTTCAACCGCCCCGACTGGTTCGGCAGCGCGGAGGAGCGGCTGCTCAAAGAGTATGCGGCGATGCGCCCGAAAAGCGTGGAACATGGCGGGAACCGGCTGCTCCCCCTCGCCTTGCTCCGGCTCGACATCCCCGAGATCGCCGTGGAGCCGCCGCTCTCCTTCTACAGCGGCGACGGGTCGCTCGTGCCGATCGCGGTGCTTCGCTCCGACCGTACCGCCAACGCGGCGTGGATCGGCATCAAGGGAGGTTCCCCCTCCGGCCCGCACGGCCATATGGACGGCGGCTCATTCGTCTTCGAGTCGGAAGGCGGAAGCTGGGCGACCGATCTCGGGATGGAGAACTATACGAAGATCGAGGCGACCGACAGCAATCTCTGGGCGGGTGCGCAGGATGGCGACCGCTGGAAACTGTTCCGCCTCGGACCGGCCAGCCACAACATCCTCCGCATCGACGGCGCGCCGCAGAACGTCAAGGGTTCCGCCCGGATCACGAAGCACTCCGATACGGAAGTTGAAATGGACCTGACCAGCCTCTACACCCCCGCGGTGAAAAAGGCGACTCGGACCGTCTCTCTGCTGCCGGGCCGGGCGATGCGCACCCGCGACCGGCTGACCGGGCTTCGCCCCGGTGCGGAAGTCACCTGGCAGATGTGCACCGAAGCCGACGCGGAGGCGCTTCCGGACGGAACGCTGATGCTCAGCCGCGGGAAAAAGCGGCTGGCCGTCCGCAAAAGCGTTCCCGGAGCGTGGAGAATCGTTCCGACCGAAAAGCTCCAGATGCCGTTCGAGTCGGCCAATCCGAAAGCGAAGATGGTTTCCTTTTCGGTCAAGGCTCCGGAGAACGGCAGGGTGGAATTCGAAACAACCCTCACCCCGGGCGCGAAGTAACCGACCGCAAAGAAAAATCCGCGCCGGAGAAAATTCCGGTGCGGATTTTTTTGTTCGTGAACCCGGCGAAACTTACCAGTTTTCGGCGAGGACTTCGAAGTAGGCCTGCGGATGCGCGCAGGCGGGGCAGGTCAGCGGCGCTTCGGTGCCGACATGCAGGTAACCGCAGTTCAGGCAGCGCCAGACGATCTCTTTCGGCTTCTTGAAGACGGTGCCGTTCTTGAGGTTTTCGAGCAGTCCGCGATAGCGGCGCTCATGCTGCTTCTCGGAGACGCAGACCGCTTCCCACACCGCGGCGATTTCCGGGAACCCTTCTTCGCGCGCCTTGACGGCGAACGAGGGGTAGAGATGGCTCCACTCTTCATACTCGCCGGCGGCGGCTTCCATCAGGTTGGCAACGGTGTCGGAGATGACTCCGGCCGGAAATCCGGCGGTGATTTGAACTTCTCCGCCTTCGAGGAACTTGAAGAAGCGCTTGGCGTGCTCCTTCTCCTGGTTGGCGGTCTCTTCGAAAATCTGCGCAATCTGAACGTATCCCGCTTTGCTGGCGACGCCGGCAAAATAGGTGTAGCGGTTGCGCGCCTGGGATTCCCCGGCGAACGCTTTGAGCAGGTTCTTTTCGGTTTCGGTGCCCTTAACGGATTTCATAATGCATTTTCCTCCATAATACGCGCCCGTGCTGTTCACGGGCGTTCCCTCACTAAAAATAGCAGGCCGGAAGCGGAAAGTCAAGCCGCCCGCCTGAGATTCATAATCATTTCCAGGCTTCGGAGAATTCCCGCTCGCGGAACGCCTCGGCCAGCCCGCCGACCTGTGAAAGCCGCAACACCTCGTCCGGCTCCATGCCGAGATTCTTCCCGATCTTCGCGTCGCTCCAGTTGCGGCGCTTGAGTTCGAGGACGATGTGGCTCATCTCGGGAATCCGGTGCCGCCCGCGCGCCCGGTTGTGGCGGATGGTCGAGGCGATGCGGTCGTTGCGGTCCTCTTCGCCACGGTTGAGGATCACGCACGGCAGGTGCGAGAAACCCAGTTTGCGGCCGATGCGGGAACGGTGGAACCCGTCCACCACCTCGAACCGGGCGTCTTCGCGGAGCCAGACCACGATCGGCTGGGTAAACCCGTCTTCGCGGATCGAGAGCTCGAGCAGCTCCATTTCCGGCGGCGCCACCACGTTGGGGTTGTAATCGTTGGCCTCGATCAGGTCGGCGGGAATCCAGTAAACCCGGGCGACCGGCTGTTCTCCGGCCCACTCCGGGGCCGTTTCGAACCGGGTCAGATCAGTTGCCATGTTCTCCTCCTTCGTTCCATCAGTTGACAGTACTTCCGGTAGGCGTCGTTCTTTGTCGGGGCAAAACAGAGGGAGCGGCACCAGTAATCGTTTTTCAGGATGCACTTGCAGATTCTGCGCCAGCTCGGGACATCCCGGGTGCCGGTGTCGTTCGGCTGCTCGTCGGGAATCCCTTCTTTCCGCCCTCCCTTGGTGACCCACCAATGGAGGTAGACCGCGATCTTGTTGCGGTAATGCTCGGCGGTCCGCTGCGGCATCGACTCCAGCAGCATGTGCGCGAAGCTGCTCCAGGTATGGTTGTCCGGCTTGGAAATCCGGTAATTACCGAGGATGACGCCGCTTTCGCGGGCATAGAGCGAACCGAAATTGGCGCCGTTGACCCGCGCCACCATCCGGCCCCAGGTTTCCGGCTCGATCACCTGGAAATAATCGAGCGACTGCCGCTGCTCGTTGCCGAACGGTTCGCAGATCCGCATCCGGCTCAGCGGAATCCCCGCCTCGTAGAAGCGGTCGTACAGCTTGTTGTAGCTCTTGCGGAACCGGCCGCAGTAAGTCCAGATATCCTCGGTTCTCCAGTCGTAGATGGGATAGGCGTTGCAGAGTTTTTTGTCGAACAGCGTGGTCCAGCGCCGCCGCTTGTAGGTCCGCTTGAGGCGACCCGGCGCGACGGTGGCCCAGCGGTTCAGCGATTCCGCGGCGCGAATGCCGACGAAACAGGCCGCCTTGCGTTCCCCGGCGTACCAGAATCCGAATTCGAAGATGAACTCCTCGAATGTCATGCCGGGCTTGTAGAAGGGGAAGAAGCCGCCGCTTTTGATGGCGTGCTCCGGCTTCTCGCGAATCCACTCCTTGCCTTCCTCCCAGCAGGTCCACTCCGGCTCGAAGACGCTGACCGCGTTGACCGTCCGCAGCGGAATACAGCACCAGTAGGGCTCGATCACATCGGAATAACGGGCGAACATCTCCGAAACATGGTCGATGGTCAGTTTGTACTGGCACTCCCAGTCGATGAAGAGAACGCCGAATTTCCGCTTTCGCTTCCGCGCCTCCTCGGCGCAGAGATGGAGCATGACGGTGCTGTCTTTGCCGCCGGAAAAGGACAGGTAAACGCGGGAAAATTCGTCAAAAATCCAGGCGACCCGGGAAACCGCCCCGGTCAGGACATCGTATCCGAGATAGGTACGCCCCGCATTCATGATCGGTGCAATCCCGTAAAAACAAAATAATAACGCATAAAAAGCCTCCCTCCTCAGCCGTAAGCACACCGGTAAGATAACATGAATTACTTGACTTTTCAATAATCCGAAAGATAAATCACTAAAAAAACAGAAAATAATCAATTCCACGCCCGGAGATTTTCCTCGGCAAGTTTCGGAACGATTCTTGCAATCCGCCGCATGGCTCCTATATTAATCAGAAACAGCGGAGGAAGAAACGATGAAACGGGATTGGGAAAAATTTCTGGCGCAGATCCACGAAATCCGCGACCTGTCTGCCGCGATGGCTCTGCTGGAGTGGGACATGCAGGTCAATCTCCCCGAAAAAGCCGCCGAAGGCCGCGGCTTCCAGATCGAAGCGCTGGCGGGGGCCATTCACGAAAAGGCGGCGGCGAAATCCCTCGGGCGGCTTCTCGACACGCTGGAGAAGATGGAGACGGTTCCCGGTTCGTTCGAAGCGGCGCTGCTCCGCAAGGTCCGGCGCGACTACGAGAAACAGCGCAAGATGCCGACCCGGCTGGTCCGGGCACTCGGCGCGGCCGCCTCGGCGGGGTACGGCGCCTGGCTCAAAGCGCGCGAAGAGGGGAAGTATTCCATTTTTGCCCCCCGCCTGGAACGGCTGCTTGACCTGAAGCGCGAGGAAGCCGCGTTGTTTCGGCCCTATGCCCATCCGCTCGACCCGCTGCTCGACGATTTTGAAGAAGGGTTGACCGTCGCCGACCTCGATCCGCTCTTCGGCATTTTGCGCCGGGAGCAGAGCGAGCTGGTCCGCAAGATCGCGGAACGGCGGCAGGAGGAAGGCGAATTTCTCCGCGGCAACTTCCCGCCCTCCAAACAGTGGAAGCTCGCCGGATTCGTCGCCCGCAAGATCGGCTACGATTTCCGGCGCGGCCGGCTCGACGCCACCGAACACCCGTTTACCACCAGTTTCGGGCTGTCCGACGTGCGGATCACCACCAAGGTGTTTCCGAAGCTTCCGCTCTCGTGTCTGTTCAGCACGATCCACGAGGCGGGCCACGCGATTTACGAGCAGGGAATCGACCCGGCGTTCGACCGCACGCCGCTGGCCGACGGCGCGTCGCTCGGCTTCCACGAGTCGCAGTCGCGGCTGTGGGAAAACCAGGTGGGGCGGTCGCTGCCGTTCTGGCGCTGGCTCTACCCGGTGATGCAGAAGAAATTCCCTGCCGCGCTCGGCGACATTCCGCTCGACCGCTTCTACCGCGCGCTCAACCGGGTGGAACCGTCGCTCATCCGCATCGAGGCGGACGAGGCGACCTACAACTTGCACATCATCCTCCGCTACGAGCTGGAGAAGCAGCTGATGGAGGGCTCCCTCTCCGTAGCGGAACTCCCGGAGGCGTGGAACGCGAAGATGAAGGATTACCTCGGGCTCGTCCCGCCGAACGACCGGCTCGGCGTGCTGCAGGATGTCCACTGGACCAGCGGCGGCTTCGGTTATTTCCCGACCTACGCGCTCGGCAACCTCATCGCCGCACAGGTCTGGCAACTCGCCCACCGGGCGATTCCGGATCTGGACGGGGAGATCGCCGCCGGACGGTTCGCTCCGCTCCGGGAATTCCTGCGTGAAACCATCCACCGCCACGGAGCGGCGCTGCCTCCCAAGGCGCTGTTGAAGAAGCTGACCGGGTCGGAGACCGTCGACCCCGAACCGTTCCTCTCCTATCTGCGGGAGAAGTTCGATTCCGACGCGGCGGGGAAGTGACGCGATGGCGGCAAAACGCGCCGGCAACCCGGTCAACATGACCGATGTGGCCCGCCGGGCCGGGGTTTCGCAATCCACGGTGTCGCGGGTCATCGGCAATCACCCCGGAATCAGCGAAAAGACCCGGCGCACCGTCCTCGACGCGCTGCGCGAAACCGGGTACAAAGCCGATGTGCTTCAACTGGTCCGGCCGGAACCGGAAGAGGAGGTGCGTTCGGTGACGTTCGCAATGTGCCCGCTGCCGGAGCAGCGCGACCCCTTCGCGCTGGAATTTTTCAGCACGCTGGCGGACGGCATCCGGGAAGGGTTCGCCGGGCAGAACGTCAGGCTCCGGCTGGAGACGCTGCCCGCCGCCGCTTCGGAGTTGCCGGAAGAGGGCCGGAATGCGGATGGAGTGATCCTGATCGGCTACCCCTCCGAACCCCTCCGGAAGCGATTGCGCCGGGACGGAATCCCCTGCGTCATCGCTTCGGGCGACATCTATACCCGGTTCGAAGACATGGTGACCGTCAACAACTTCGAAGCGGGGGCGGAGGGGTGCCGCTATCTGCTGAAACACGGCGTGAAGCGGATCGGCTTTCTGCTCAACGACCACAACCTGGCGCGCTACGCCGGGTTCCAGACCGAACTGCTGCGGAACGGAATCGCCGTGCGCCCGGAAGATTTCCGGCTGCTCCCCGACACCAATCTCAACACCTACATCGAAGCGATTCACCACTGGATCGCCTCGGGCGACCTGCCCGAAGCGCTGGTCATCGGCTATATCGATGCGGCGTGCGCGGTGGAAACCATCCTGCGGCTTCACGACATCGCGGTTCCCGGCGGCATCCGCCTGATCGCTTTCGACCACCACCCCGGCAGGAAGAGCACCATCGCCAGCCTGCACAGCGATCCGTTCAAAATCGGCTTCCGCGCCGCGAAACGGCTGGCGGAGAAGATGCTGACCGGCGACGAAGGGCCGATTCAGATCATTGTGCCCATGACGCTCGCCGCTTCCGATCCCGATTGAAAAAGACTATTGCGACACCGTCCGGACGACCCGGAGATAGTTTTTGATCCTCACGGCGTCGCCCTGAGGTCCGCGCCCGTTTTTGAATCGCGACGGATCGCCGGTAATCCACGATGCTCTGCAACTCCTTGGCGGTCGGAATGCGCCAGTCGTGATGGCCGAGATAGTTCCGGCGATTCAGCGTTTCCGCATATTTCTCCGCCTCCGGGTAGTCCATGCCGGTTTTGCTGTCGGAGCGTCCGCATCAGCCCGGTCCGAAGATCGCTGACGGTCCCGTTGCCGTTGTCCCGGTAACTGCCCGGCGGGCTGTCGTTCCGGCCGGTTCCGGCGATGGGATAGGTGAGCTCACCAGCCAGGCACACCGCCGCAAAAAGCAGTAAGGCCGTGATCAGCAATCTTTTTTTATGCATTGCCGAACTCCTTTCTTGAAATGGACTTGCGATACCATATCAACGTGTCGAAGCGCGAATCTATTGTGCGGACGGGGGCGACTTTAACGGGAATCCGCCAGATAAGAGGTTCCGGCGGCGACGCCCGAGACGAGTTCGAGCATCTCCGGGCGCGGCGACGGAACCGTGCGGACCAGCTGCCGCACCGGAGCTCCTTCCGGCGAGCGGATGGTGAGATATTCCAGCTGGCCGATCCGCAACACGGCGGAGGCGGGAACCAGCAGCGCGTCCTTTTCGCCCACCGGGATTTCGCAGGTGGCGAACATCCCCGGCATCAACCCGGCGGTGTCGCCTTCGAGGTGGCCGTTGACCACGAACATCCGGCTGCGGGCGTCCACCGACGGTACGATCTCCTGCACCACGGCGGAGGAGATTTTCCCCGCCGACTCCACTTTGACCGCCAGTTTTTCGCCGATCCGGATTTCGCGGTAGAGCGATTCGCGCACCGGCACCCGGATCTGCAGCTTGGCCGGGTTGAATATCTTCAAGAGCGGGTTGAGCGGCGTCGCCAGGTCCCCCGGCTCGCAGTCGCGTTGGAAGACGATGCCGTCGAACGGCGCGCGGATCGTCGCAAATTCGAGATTGCTCCGCGCCGCCTCCCACTCGTGCTTCATCATCGCAAACTCCGCCTTGGCGGCATTGAGATTGCTCTGCGCCTGCTCGTAGGCGCGCCGGGCCACCGCCTGCGTCTCGATCAGTTTGGCGTTGCGGTCGTATTCGGACTGGGCGAATTCGAGGCGGCTCTGCGCACCGTTGAGATTCTCTTTGGCGGCCTCTTCCTGCGCTTTCAAGTCTTTGTCTTCGAGCTGGATCAGGACATCGCCCTTCTGGAACGATTCCCCGGCGCGGAAGCCGACTCCGACGATCCGGGCCGAGAGCAGCCGCGAAACCACCGTGATCTCCTCGCGGCTGCGCACCGCGCCCACCGCCGTGTAGACGACCGGAATCCGGGCCGGTTCCAGCGTCACCCACGTGCCGTTCGCAACGGCGGGAGTCCCGGCCTTTTCGCCGGGCGGCACCTTGCCGGTGCCCAGCATCCCCGCCTGATAGAGCATCGCCCACAGGATGAAGCCGACGACGAACGCGGCGAACAGCAGAAATCCGTACCTTTTCTTCATCATAAATCGGCCTCCTCATTCTCCTTTGCATCGGAAAGCAGCAGATAGATCGCCGGAATCACCACCATCGTAAACAGGGTGCTCGCCACCAGCCCGAAAATCAGCGCCCAGGCGAGTCCGGAAAAAATCGGATCGAGCGTGATCGGCCACGCCCCCATCAGCGTCGTCACCGCCGTCAGCATGATCGGCCGGAAACGCACCGCCCCGGCTTCGGAGATCGCCTGCCGGAGCGGCTTGCCCCGGCTCTGCCCCTCCTGGATGAATTCGAGAAGCACGATCGAGTTGCGGATGACGATTCCGCCGAGCGCGATCATGCCGATCATGCCGGTCGCGGTGAAAAACACCGGGCTCGCGTAACCGCCGACGCTGTCCGCGCCGAACACGTTGAGCAGCCAGAAGCCGGGGGCGATGCCGATCAAGGTGAGCGGGATCGCGCACATCATCACCAGCGACAGCCGGACGCTCCCGGTCTGCACGATGAGCAAGAGCAAAATGCCGCCGAGCGCCACGCCGAAGGCGACGCCGAGGTCGCGGAAGACCCGCAAGGTAATCTCCCACTCGCCCTCCCCGGCCCATTCCACGCTGATTCCCTTCGGCAGCGGGTGCTGTTTCAGCGTCCGGAACTGGGTCTGGAGCACCATCTCGCCGGGGGCGCGGCCGACGCTCTCGGCGGTGACGAAGACCACCGGGCGCAGGTTCTTGTGCATGATCGAGGTTTCCGGCGGGGCCTTCTCGAATTTGCCGAGTTCGGCGAGCGGCACGCCGCCGGTGGTTCCCTTGACGGTGAGTTCCTCCAGCCGGGCGAGGTCGTTGCGGTCGCGGTAGGGGAGCCTGAGCCGGATTTCAAGCGGCTGGCGCTCGCCGTCCACCCGCAGGTCGTCGAGGTGGCTGCCGGAGACCGCGGCGGCGAGACAGCCGGAAATCTCCGCGGCGGTGATGCCGTGCGTCGCCGCCTTGTCGGAGTCGATCTTGAAGATCCAGCGCTCCGGCGAAGTGTCGTTCATCGTATCGAGTTCGGCGAAGTGATGGGAGTCGGTCTCCTTCAGCCGCTCCTGAAGCGCGTCGGCTCCGGCGAGGAGTTCGTTGTAATCCATGCCGGGCGAACCGTACACCTCGGCGGTCATGGTCGCCAGCACCGGCGGACCGGGCGGAACTTCGACGATGTTCACCACCGCGTCGAACCGCCGCGCGATCGTCTCCACCCCGTCCCGCAGACGGAGCGCGATTTCGTGCGACGGCATCTTCCGGGTCGCCTTGGGAATCAGATTGATGCGGATGTCGGCGTTGTTGGCCGAGTTGCGCATCCCGTAATGGCGCACCATCCCGTTGAAGTCGATCGGCGAAGCGATGCCGATATAGCTCTGGAAATTGAGCACCTCGTTCTGTTTTTCCAGATAACGTTCGAGCGCCGACACCAGCGTCGAGGTTTCTTCGATGGTCGAAGCGGGCGGCATTTTGACCACGAGCTCCAATTCGTCGCGGTTGTCGTAGGGGAGCATTTTGAGCGGAACCGCGAAAATCATCAGCGCCGCCGATGCGACCAGGAGCACAATCACCGCGCCGATCAAAAGCCAGGCGTTGCGGCGGGAGAGGAAGGGGTGGATCAACGCGGCGTAGAATTTGCGAATCCACTCCGGCGCTCCTTCCGATTCCGCGGCGGCCCCGAGTTTGCCCTCCTCGCGGCGCAGCAGTTTGAGCGCGAGGAAAGGCACGAAGGTGAGCGCGCAGACCGTCGAAAACGACACCGTCAGCGGCACATTGATCGCCATCGGCGCCATGTAGGGCCCCATCATCCCGGTGATGAAGAACATCGGCAGGAACGAAACGATGATCGCGATGGTGGACATGATGACCGGCGGCAGCACCTCCTGCACCGCTTCTAGCGTCGCTTCGAAGGGTTTCTTGCGCCCCAGCCGGATGTGCCGCTGGATGTTGTCCACGTTGGTGATGGGGTCGTCCACCACCAGCCCGAGGCTGAGGATCAGCGCGAACAGCGTCACCCGGTTGAGAGTGAACCCGAAGATGTAATTGGTCATCAGCGCCAGCGAGAAGCTGACCGGCACCGAGACGCCGACCACCAGGCTTTCGCGCCACCCCATGGTGAGCGCGATGAGCAGAATCACCGTGACGACGGCGAAGAACATGCTTTCGACCAGCCCGTTGACCCGCTCGTTCGCCGACTTGCCCTGGTCGCGGGTCACGGTCATTTCGACGTCGGCGGGGATGATGCTTCCTTTGGCCGCGTCGGCCGTGGCGATGATTTGTTTTGCCAGCCCCACCGCGTTGATTCCCGCCTTCTTGCTGAAGGCGAGCGTCACCGCCGGTTCGCCGTTGCTGCGGACGTAATTCTCCGGCTGCGCGGTCGTGTCGGAGACGTCGGCTACGTCGGAGACACGGACGATCCGGCCGCTGTCGGCGCGGATGACGATCTGGCCCACCTCTTTCGCCGAAGCCGGAACCGGCCGGGTCATCAGCAGCACCTCCTTGCCGCTGGAGAGGCTTTTGCCCACCGTGGCGGAGGCGTTGGCGCGCTTCACCGCGTTGCCGATTTCGGGGAGGCTCACCTGAAAGGCGGTGAGGTTCTCAATGCGCGGCTCGATCCGGATCACCCGCTGATAACCGCCGTAAATTCCCACCCGCGAAATGTCCGGAATGGAGTCGAGCCGGGCGGAAAGTTCCTCGGCCATCCGCCGCAGCCGGGCGGAATCGTATTTGCCGTTCTTCGCGGAAAGAGTAATCGTGACGATCGGCACATCGTTGATGCTGACCGGAATCACCCGCCAGCCGGTCACTCCGGCGGGGACGATGTTGCGGTTCTCTTCGATCTTGTCGCGCAGCCTGACCATGGCGCGGTCGCGGTCCTCGCCGACGTAGAAGCGCACCGTCACCAGCGCGCCGTCGCGGCGGCTCACCGAATAGACGTGCTCGACGCCGTCGAGCTGCCAGAGCAGCCGCTCCAGCGGACGGGTGACCAGTTGTTCGACTTCCTCGGGCGAGTGGCCGGGATAGGCGACTTCGACATCGGCCATCGGCACGACGATCTGAGGGTCTTCTTCGCGCGGAGTGGCCAGCAAAGCCACGATTCCGGCGATAATTCCGGCGGCGATGAAAATTCCGGACAACGGCCCAGTCAAAAAGAGCCGGACAATACGCATGATCATGGCGGAAACCTCCCGGTTCGGCATTACATTAAAATATACCGCCGAATTCCGTCAATTCAACAGGAGGAAGCGGAAAAGTCAGCGTTCCAGGTAAACCACGATTGAGCGGGAGAACGGGGGCAGTTCCACTTGTCCGTTCCTGATTTCAGCTTCGACGAAACGGTCCTCCCACGGCAGGTAACAGCGGGCGGCGCGGGCGTCTTCCGACGGGAGGCGGAGTCCGGCAAGTGGTTTCGCCCGGCGCCCGGCCTCCAGCTCCGACGCCCAGTCGGACGCCTTGTCGCGGCACCAGGCGATGCTGCGGATTTTGCCGCGAAGGCCGTAGACCCGGAGTTCGCGGGTTTCGGTGTGGTACGGGCAGAACTCCCCGGCGACCGGGTCGACTCCTTCCACCGCGCGGGCAAAGCGGGCGAAGTGATAGTAAAGACAGTGCTTCTCGATGTAAAGGTAATCCCAGTGCCACGGCTGGCCGCACCCGGCGCTTCCGGCAAAGAAGGGCGCGAACAGCATGTCGTGAAGCAGCGTCCCGTCGATATCCTTTTCATAGAGGTGCGACCAGCGGGCGTGGTGCGCTTCGACCGCCCCGGTTTCCGCCAGGATGGCGGGGAGCGGCGAACGGTCGCAAAGTTCCCGGATCGCGTCGGCGCAGAGCCGGTCCATCGGCCCCCGGCAGACATCGAGCTCCGCGCCGGGGTCGAGATAGCGGTGCGCCTGCATGAATTCGTTTTCGGCGAGCGCCGCCATCGCGTCGTACTCCCGGTAGGCGGCGGGGCCGGAGAAACTGCCGAGGTTGAGCAGCACCATCTGGTCGGGGAACAGCTGTTTCAATTCCCGGAGCATGAAGGAGCTCCACTCCGGAATCTCCGACACCGGGATGGTGGCGTTGAGTTCGTTCCAGAGCTCCCACGCCGCGACGGCGGGCGAGTTCCCGATTCCCGCCGCGGCGAGACAGCGGGCTTTGTCGAGATAGGCGTTGCGCCCCGCTTCACTGTGGAAAAAGGAGTGGATGTCGTCGCAGGGTCCGCCGTTCTTGCGGGCGTAGAGCGGCGCGTGGAAACTCACCGCTCCGGGGAACAGTTCAGCATCGCCGGAGGCGGGAAGAATCCGCCGGAAGTGTTCGAGCGTGAATTTGATGCGAATCCCCAGCTCCTCCGCCAGCGCGACGACGAAGCGGATGTGCCCGAGGCTGGTTTCGCTGTATTCGCCGAAGCGCTCCGGCATGACGTTGAAGAAAGGCACGCCCAGCCAGACGCGGAGGAAATTGCCGCCGTTCTCGGCGAACCGGGTCATCCAGAACCGGTATTTTTCCAGAATCTCGGCTTCGGACGCGGTTTCTTCGTTCCGAAAGAAGCAGAGATTGAGGCCGACCGGCAGAAACGTCCGCCCCTCGCCGTCTTCGAAATAGCGGGAATTGCGGTTGCTGACGCGAAGATGCTGCGACATGTTTTCCTCCTGTCGTTTCTTCTGTAATAGAGCGCCCGGCCGCGAAAAATCAATCGAATCCGGCGCGATTCCATGAAATCTTATGAAACATAATGACCGGAGCGAATCGCCAAGTGCCGGTAATCGCTCGGCGAAGAGCCGGTTTCGCGCTTGAAGAAACGCGAGAAGTAATACTCGTCGCGGAAGTGCAGCAATCGGGCGACTTCGCGGATTTTGAGCGCGGGGTTCCGCAGCAGCGCTTCGGCGCGCGCCGCCACCGAACGGGCGAGATGCTGTTTGAGGGTGACGCCGAAATCGCGCGGGAACTCCCGCGAAAGCCGCTGCTGCGGCATCCCGGCGACTGCGGCGAGCTCTTCGATCGAGAGCGCGCCGTGCGCCTCCTCGCGGAGAAAGCGGAGCAGCCCGGCGTAGCGGGCGTAACGTTCCGCGTCGGCTTCCCCCTCCCCTTCCGGCAGGAATCGGGCGATTTCGGCCGACAGAAGCGAGCGGAGTTCCCAGTTGTCGCGCAATGAGAACGGCGTTTTCCGCAGCAACGCCAGCAGCCGCGGAATCCTCCCCGCGTCGTCCGGCATCGCCCGGCAGCGCGTCTCCCCGGCGAACACCTCGCGCCCGTAGCGCTCCAGGTGAAAGTGGAAGGAGAGGAAGCGGGTCGTTGCCCGGAAATCGTATTCGAAGTCGATCCCGGAAGGCAGGAAATAGAGATGCCCCGCCTCCATCTCGAACCGCTCGTTCCCGGTGCGGTTCACGAGAACGCTTCGTTCCGTTCCGACAGTTTCGACCACCAGAAACAACCGGGAAAAGGTGAAGCGGTTCCGCCCCCGCAGCGTGAACGCCACTTCGGCCGCCTCACAGAGTTCGAACCGCAGCGCATTGAATTCATCCTCGATGTCGTAGCGGTCGTTGCGCCGCTCCGGAAAAGTCCATTCGCCCATACGAAAAAATCCATTGTTATTTTTACATTTTCCGGTATAATATACAACATGCCAAGGTAAAAATACAAATCGGAGCAGGCAAAATGATTTATCCGAAAGAAAAGACGCGGGAGATTTCCTTCCCGCTGGGCGGCATCGGCGCGGGCTGCATCGGTCTCGGCGGCGACGGGCGGCTGGTGGACTGGGAGATTTTCAACCGCGCCAACAAAGGCGGCGGCAACGGCCTCAGCCACTTCGCGGTGCGGGCGGAGAAAGAGGGCAAAGTGCTTGACTGGCGCGTCCTGCAGGGTGACCTCGCCGCACCCTACGCCGGGCCGTTCGTTCCGGAAAGCAATGTCTACAAGGGGTTCGGCTGGGGCCCGTTGTCGGGGTCGATGTGCGGGTATCCGCATTTCCGTGAACACGAATTCCGGGGCGAATATCCGGTGGGGACAGTCACCTTCGGCGGCGAGGAGGCGTTCCCCGGCAAGGCGGCGCTCACCGGCTGGAGCGTGCTCATCCCCGGCAACGACCGCGATTCCAGCCTCCCGGCGGCGTTTTTTGAAATCGAGCTTGTGAACAATTCGGCGGAAGCGCTCGACTACACCGTGGTCGGCGTCGCCGCGAATCCGTGGCGCGAGGCGGGCCACGTCAACCGCTTCGCCGGGAATCAGTTGTTTTTGGAGAGCGGACTCGCCCCGGACGATTTCAATTACGGCATGCTCTGCCTCTCATTGCTCCCGGCGGAAGGGATGACTCTCTCCGGGCAGGAGTACTGGTATCGCGGAAGCTGGTGCGACGACCAGGAAACCTACTGGCGCGACATGGAGACCGCCGGACTGTTCCGCCCGCGCCACTATGAAACCGGGAGCGAGGGGGGCGACCACAGCTTGCTGGCCGGTCATTTCCGGCTCGCGCCGGGCGAACGCCGTCGCGTCTGCTTCCTCCTCACCTGGCACGTGCCGAACCGGCGCAACGACTGGAACGCCGACGAAGCGGACTGCGCCCGCAACGGAGTAGTCAACCGCTGGCGCAACTACTACGCGACGGTCTGGCGCGACGCGGCGGATTCCGGCAACTACGCGGCGAAGGAGTACGACCGGTTGCGCAAAGAGACCTTCCGCTTCCGCGACGAACTCTTTTCAAGCACGCTGCCGGAGGCGGTGCTCGATGGCGTTTCGGCCAACATCTCGATCCTCAAAAGCCCCACCTGCCTGCGGCTGGAGGACGGCACCTTCTACGGCTGGGAGGGCTCCGGGCGGAGCTGGGGCTCCTGCGAAGGGAGCTGCACCCACGTCTGGAACTACCAGCAGACGCTCCCCTTCCTCTTTCCGGCGCTGGAACGGTCGATGCGCGAGGCGCACCTCGATTACGGCGTGGACGAGAACGGCGGACACCACTTCAGGCTCAAACTTCCGCTCGGCCTCCGGGCGAAAAAGAGCGACTTCCGCCCCTGCCTCGACGGGCAGTTCGGCGACGTGATGAAATTCTACCGCGACTGGAAAATCAGCGGCGATGGCGGATGGTTAAAACAATACTATCCGACCCTCAAACGCATGGTCGAATACGCCTGGAGCGAAGCCAACCCCGACCGCTGGGACCCGGAACAAAGCGGAATGCCCGCCGGACGGCAGCACCACACCCTCGATATGGAGCTCTTCGGCCCCAACGCCTGGCTGGCCGGGCACTACCTCGGCGGGTTGAAAGCGATGGCCGAGATGGCAGGGGCGGTTGACGACGAAGCGTTTGCGACCCGCTGCCGCGATCTCTTCGAGCGCGGCAAGCAACGGCTCGACGCGGAACTTTTCAACGGCGAATATTACAATCATACCATCGATCTTGCCGACCGCTCGCTGCTGGCGAACTTCGAGGGCGCGGACAAAACTTACTGGAACGAAGAGGCCGGGGAGATCAAGTACCAGCTCGGCGAAGGGCTGGAGATCGACGTCACCATCGCCCAGCTCTACGCCGACCTTTACGGGCTGGGCGAGGTGTTCGACCCGAAGCGGGACCGTTCGACGCTGAAAGCGATCCTCCGCCATAATTTCCGGCCGGACATGCGTTCGACCATCAACGTCTGGCGGAGCTTTGTGGTGAACGATGAGGGCGGCGTATTGATCGCCGCGTGGCCGGAGGGCCGCCGCCGCCCGGCGATTCCGCTGCCCTATAACACCGAGATGATGTGCGGCATGGAGTGGGCCTTCGCCGCCCACCTGGCCGCCGCCGGAATGGTCGAAGAGGGCGCGATGATCGCCGGATGCATCCGCCGCCGTTACGACGGCGAACGGCGCAACCCGTGGAACGAGATCGAGTGCGGCAGCAACTACGCCCGCAGCATGGCGGCGTACGCAATGCTGAACGCCTGTTCCGGGCTGCGTTACGACCTGACGCGCGGGATGATCGGCTTCTCCCCGACGGTGCGGGAGCGGCCTGTTCGCTGCTTCTGGAGCCTCGGCGCGGCGTGGGGAACCGTCGAATTCGCCGCGGACCGGGCGACACTCGAACTCGCCGGTGGCGAAATCGAACTCGCCGCGGTCGAACTCGACGGAGTCGCCCACCCGGTCGAACCGAAGTCTTACCGGGCGGGCGGGAAGCTGGAATTCGCGCTCAGCGATCCGGCGTAAAAGTCAGTTTGAAATTCCACTTCCAAACCGTTCCGGCGGGATGCGCCACCGGTTTGGGAGTCCATTTGGCGAACGGGGTGGCGACGATGGTGAAATCGTTGCCTCCCCAGGTCCGGGAATCCATGAACCCGAACCGAACCTCGGGGGCGCCGGTGAAGGCGAGCACGCCCTTCCCGGTCGAGAGAGAGAACTCCTTTCCATTCAGGCGGAATTTCGGTTCATAAGTTTCCGGCAGCACCTTGAATTCCTCCTGGTCGTTGGAGGTCAGCACCCGGGCCCCGCGCCCGAACAGGCTACCCGGCATCTGAATATGCGTTTTGAAGATATGATAGTCGGTAAGCAGCTCGACCTTCTGGACCACCTCGCAGGAAAAGGCGATCTCATTCGGTTTCAGGACGCAGTTCACCCGATAGCTCGCCGCATCGTTCAACCCTTTGTTGCCCAGGGTCGAATCGCTGCTCACCGTCAGCGTTTCTCCGTCGCGCTGAAACTTCGCTTTCCCGGAATAATCCGTGGTTTGGAAGAACCGGGCGTCATACTTCTCCGCTCCTTCCGGAATCTTGTACTCTCCGGTCAGAGAGATCGAACTTGCCAGCGGCTGCCCGGCGTATTCGAGGTTGCGGATCACCCCGTTTGCGGTGATTTCGGCGGAGAATCCCGCACTTTGGTAACGTTCCGCCGCGCCGAGCGAACAGGCGGCGGCGATCCATAACACGACTGCTGTTTTCTTCATTTTTCCTTCTCTCCGGTCAGCCCGACAAGACCGACCACCGCGTTGTTCTTTGCTTTGAGAACGATATCGCGAATCGGATCTTCCGGATGCGGATTCGTCCATTCGAAGAGATAGACGCCGACCGTGCTGCTCGGGTTCATGCCGCTCCAGCCGCATTCGCAGTTCGAATGTTTTTTGGCGGATGCGTTCCACCAATCGCCGATATTCTCCCCGGCGACGAGCGGAACGACCGCCTGACGGCCGGAAGCGTAAGTGACGACATACTCCCCGGCCTGCGGGTTCTGCTTCTCGCTCACCCACCCCGCCGAGTGGAGAAAGAGCAGCCGTTTGAGTTTCGCGTTGACCAGAACCGGTTTCGACTCGGGGGGCAGATGACGCGCCGGATGATTCGATACAAAGACGCAGGCGCGCCCGCCGTTTTCTCCCGGCTTGATGATGCCGAACGGAATCCCGTTGAACACCTGGTCCCCGGTCGGAAACGACGCCAGATCGTTGTCGGGGCCCTGGTCGGTCCAGCCGCCCTTGCCGTCTCCGGCGGTTTCGTCGGCGAACGCCCGGTTGGCGGCATTCCGCAGATCCACCCGGAACGCCGAGGCGACGGCAAGCGGGGCGAATTTTGGAACCGGCAGCCCGACGAACTCCGAAGCCTTGCTTCGCGTGGCGTCGTTGAGAACCGTCTCCAGCAGATTGCGGGCAAACCGCGCCGCGCCGGAATCGTCTTTCAGGCACTTCGTCGCTTCCGCCTGGCAGAGAAGCACATCGCCCTTGCCGAGCCGGAGATGCGCCGCCACCATGCCGAAGTGGTCCGATCCCCATTGGGTCGTGTCGCCGCCGAGCAGCAGCGCAGCGCGGGAAATCGGCGAAATGTAATTGCGGTAGATCGACCAGTCGCCCTGGTTCCAGCAGAACAGTTCCGCCTGGGTCATCTCCGCCAGCGCCGGATGGTCGGCCTGAAGAATTTCGGAGAACTGCCCCGGCCCGGCCAGCACGTATTCCAGTTCGGGCAGGAAGGGAATCCGCCCGGTCCGGTTCTGCTCGAAGACCAGCAGCCGCCCGCCGTTTTCGACGAAGGCGCGAATCTGCGAAGCCCCTTCCTGTACCCGCCCGTCGATGGACTCCGCGCCAACCACCAGCACATCGAATCCCCCGAGCTTATCGAACGACCGGATGCTTTGGAAGGGCACCCCGAACGCCTTCAGCAGCCGGGCGGTGCTGTACGGCTTGAGTCCGCCGAACACTTCCGACGCGTCGTAAAGCGCGACCTTCTTCTTCGTTGCGATCGGGCGGAACAACTCCTGCCGGGAATTCAGATTGAGTTCGAAATCGCGCTTGTTGAGTACCTTGTCGCCGGAGACCAGTTGATAGACCAGCTTCCAGGTCCCCGGTTTCGCCGGAAGGTTGAATTCGAACGGCACGACTTTCTTCTCCGCCGGAGCAAGATCGCCGAGGTCGAGCGAAACCGGCGATTCCTTTTTGCCGTCGCGCTCGAGATACGCTTCAAACCGGACCGCCTTCTTCTCCGACTCGCCGTTGTTGACCGCGGTGACCCGGCTTGTGACCGTCTCCCCGGCGAAGCGGTTCGGCGCGATGTAATCGAGCACCGCGATCACCGGCGAATTCACCCGGGCGAGGTAGTCGAACGCGACATTCTTCGTGAACCCGGCCCGGTCGAACGGCCAGGCGTTGGACATGGAGAAATAGGGGTCGCTCAGATTCTCGTATCCGTCCTGGTCCGGCCAGGATTTCCGCTGGACCTCCAGAATGCGTTCGGTATAGACTCCGCGTCCGACCGGACGGTTGAACTGGTAGCCCTTGCTCCCCCAGTTGCGCACCCAGTAGTAGGAGAGGAAGGAGTTCTGCGGTTCGTCCTTGCTCCAGCGGTCGATCATATAGAGGAACTTGTCCCAGTCCGGCTGCGGATCGCTCTCCGACTTCCAGATGGGGTCGAAGATTTTCTGAAAATAGTGGTCGCTCATGTAGACGGTTTCCCCGTTCACCACCGGCGGCGCGTTTTCACCGCAATACTTGCGCACCGTCTCATGAAAATGCTTCACCACCGGTTCGCAGTAGGCGAGCGGAAAGTTGTTGATGCTGCCGGTGTAGTCGTGGGTGTCGATGTAGTCGAGCTTCTCCCGTTCCAGGAGTTCCTTCACGTTGGAGCCGTCCTTCCAGAACCGGCCGGACGAATTGGTCCTCGGCCGCTGCTGTTTGTCCACGCTCCCGTAAAGGTCGTAGAGATGGTTGAGCAGCCCCTCCACCTGCGGATTGTCATACTGGCGGATCTCGTTGCCGAAACTGTAGGTGCAGATGGAAGGGTGCGAATAGGAGTTCCGAATCCGCTCCTTCGTCTTTTTCACGAACTCCGGCCTCAGATTGCCCCGCGGATCGGAAGCCCCGTCGAATCCCTTGACATCGATCTGGTCGGCGCGTTCCGGCGTTTTGATCCGGATCGCGGGATAGGCGAGCTCGTCGGTGACGATGATGCCGAATTCGTCGAACACGTCGTAAAGCCCGCGCGGAAAGGTTTCGGAATGGATGCGGATGTGGTTGACATTCGCATCTTTGCCCAGAAGTTGCCAGTAGCGGCGGCAGACGTCATCGACATTGAGCCGGAAGGCGTGCATCCAGCCGTGGCGGAAGAACTGGTAGAGGGCATGCCCGTGATGAGTCAGTCCGCGCAGCATGACCGGCTTGCCGTTGAGGACGAAATTCCCGTCCTTCACGCCGAAAACCCTCATGCCGAAACGCTGTACCCCGGCGACTTCGCCGCGGGCGTTGCGTACCCGGACGCCGTAGAGGAAGGGCGATTCACAGCTCCACAGCCGGGCGTCGTCGATCCGGCCGGTGCCGGAAATCATCCGTATACCGTCTTCGCCATGCGGATTCCCGAACGGAAACGACGCAACTTTTTTGCCGGAATTCCACTCGAAGATTTCGCCGGTCCAGCCGTCTTCATCGGCCTTGCGGTCCGAACCGGAAACGATGCAGTCGAAGAGAACGTCTTTGAGATTCTTCTGCGGCGTCACCAGGATATTCGCCGTCCAGGCGGCGGGACGGATGTCCAGATAGACCAGCCCGAGGATTCCCGCCTTGGCGGCCCATCCCCAGCGCACGGGTTCTCCGCTGCTGAAGAGCCGCAAGGTGATGTTGTTCTTCTTCCCCGGCCGCAACGCATCGGTGATGTCGAAACTCTGCGGAGAACCGGGGCCCAGGTAACGGTCGGGCGGATCGCCCGGCGCGCCCTCCCCTATTTTGCGCCCGTTCACATAGAGCGTGAAGTCCCCGCCCACTTCGTCGAAGGTCAGGATGGCGCGCTCGCCGCCGCCGAGTTCCGGCGCGGTGAAATCGCGGCGGAAATAGGCGACACCGCCCCATTCCCGGACCTCACGCGGAATCGCCTGCTGCATTTCCGCCCAGCCGGTTTTCTCGGGAATCCGGATCAGGAAGGGAACGTGGATGTCGTTGGGAACCAAATCCTTCGTCCAGCCGGAGTCGTCGAAGTCGGCGGCCTGAAAATTCCCCTTTCGTCCGTCGTCGTCGGGATTGTTCTTCCGGTCGTTCGACACCTTGTTGAGCTTCCACCAGCCGGAGAGCGGAATCCGCTTCAAATAAGGAAGATAGATATCCGACTTCGAAGCATCCGGAACATAGGTCGCCGGGTCGGGAACCGCGGCAAACAAAGGCGGCAGCATCAGCGCCGCCGCCAGCGCAATCAAAATTGTTTTCATTCTCGAATGACTCCGCCGGTTATCTCTCGTACCACCACATCGCCGGTTTGTAACCGGTCGGATTGGTCACCTGCATGTCAGCATAATTCATGCTTTGAACGTGGCCGTCGTAGAAGGAAGCATTGGTCGCCGAATATCCGCGATGACGCCAGGCGACGAAGGTGGAATACACGTCGGTGCTCGATCTGACCGGGGCACTTGACCCCACGGCGTCTCCATACTGGAGGTATCTGGTACGATTGGTGCCGCTGCTGCTGCAAACATTGCCGCCGCCGTCGTCATTGCTGCCGGTCTCGAAGATGAATATCTTGGATGAAGGCGATTTTACATGCCGACTCGGAATCAGCGACTCTTTGGCGGGATAGCTCGTCCAGTAATCGTTTGTTCCCGGCATCTGCTGCATTCCGTAGAGCCAGATGCCGACCGTTGTGGTGTCGCTGGACAAAACGTTGAGGGAAGGACACACGTATTTCCGGCTCTTCCAGTAATGGGAATAAATCCCGGTCGCATGAGGAATCCCGGCCATATCAAGATACGGTTCGTTGCTGGCCCAGCAGGCGTTGCTTCTCGAAGCGGCCGGCCCTGATTTCCGCGGCATCAGACGCCCGGCGTAATCGTTGGTGTACATGAATGCGGCGCCGGCCAGGGTTTTGATCTGGTTGGTGCAAGAGGTCTGCCGCGCCGTTTCGCGCGCCTTGCTGAGTGCGGGCAGAAGCATCCCCGCCAGAATGGCGATGATGGCGATCACCACGAGGAGTTCAATCAGCGTGAAGCGGAAACTGCCGTTCCTGTTCGATCTTGCCTTGGTGGATTTCATGGTCGACTCCTTTGTTTACCGTTAGAAGTTGGATTCCGATCACAATTTCACGTTCCGGCAGCGCTTCACCGGATAGCGATTTTTTCAACAGCGAAGCGATCTGCTCCGCGTATTTCTTGAAAGGAAATTCGTAAGTAAAGCCGCAGAAATGCTCCCTGTCCCCGACGCAAAGTGTGCTTTCGATCAGGCGACAGCGTTCGTTTACGCCGAGGTGGAAATCGTTCAGAATATTTTTCACCTCTCCCTGCAGATAAACCGCATTGAAGACGGCATCGACCGGAACGCCAAGCGAGAGCAGCTTGCGAAAATCGTCGAGGCAGGTCGCCGGGTCGGAAAGAAACAGATTCGGATTGAGGGCGATTCCGGCCTCCTCATACGCCCGGACGATTTCCGGCAACGGGCATTTCCAGTTCCCGGCCGCGGGGAGAAACACCAGATTCCGCCGCCCCTCGGCAATCAGCACCTTTCCACATTCGTATCCGAGTTCCCGGTAACCGATCCGGACCGATCCGGAACCGAACGATTCCGCCCCGTCGGAACTGACGATCACCGGCAGCCCGGACTCAACCAGACGATCCCGGACGACCAGAAATTCCTCCGGCATCCCGTGCCAGACCACCGCGTCGAGCTGTTCGCTGCGAATCGCCTGATACACATTGTCGGCTTTTTGCGACCCCAAGGTCAGCAGGTGAACCACCGCTGGCAGCGAAGAGATCTCCATCATCAGATTACCCATGATACGGCTGAGGTACTGGTCGAAATGGACGTTCATGCCGTCGCCGACCAGAAGACCGATCATCGGCTGGTCCCTGAGTATCCGGGAGCTCTTGGCCGGGTTGGTGAACGACCCGATGCCGCGCTTCCCGATCACATACCCCTCTTCGGTCAGCGCCTTCATCGCCCGGCTGACCGTGGGGCGGCTGACCTGAAACAGCTCCGACAGTTCGAGGATCGAAGGCAGCGGAACCGACTTCCCGTCCGCCTTCTGAATCAGCGTCAGGACATAACGCCGAATCCTCATGTACTCCGCAATGGCCGATTCCGATCTGGGCATCTTCAAATCTCCGTCTATTTAGCATTTGTTTGCATTTACTATATATTATGATAGATCACCATCCCCGTGTCAAGGCCGCCGTTGAAAAAAGCACATGATTTCAGGAGCTTCCATTCCACGGCGAGGAAGCGAGGTTCGTGCCAAAAGTCGGCAAAATGTCAAGCGGAGCTATTGATTTCCGGCCATTTCCCTTTATATTATTTAATTCAGGAAAAGTAAAGGAGTTTTTAACGATATGAGTCAAGAACAGAACAAAGAGCCGCGCCCCGGAGAAGAGGACAACCTGCCGGTCGAAGAGACCGCCAAGACGGATGCGGAGACGAAAGCGGAAACCGATCCGGTCGAAAGCGAAATCGAAAAGCTCAAAGGCGAACTCACCGACGCGCAGAATAAGCTGATCTATCTTCAGGCGGACTACCAGAACTATCGCAAGCGCGTTGCCAAGGATGTCTCCGACGCGCGCGTCTACGGCGCGGCCAACGCGCTGGAGCCGTTCATCACGGTTTACGACTATCTGCAGATGGCGCGCCAGGCGGCGGAGAAATCCGACAAGATCGACCAGATCCGCCAGGGGCTGTCGATGATTCTCGACCAGTACATGAAGGCGTTCGAAGAATCCGGAGTGAGCCGGATCGAGACGGTCGGCAAACCGTTCGACCCCACCATTCACGAGGCGGTCGCCCACGAAGCCTCGACGGAGATCCCGGAAGGAATCGTCATCAAGGAGTGGAGCGGCGGCTACCGGTTCGGCGAACGGCTGCTGCGTCCCGCCAAGGTGGTGGTCTCCTCCGGCCCGGCAAAGGAGGCGTAATCCATCATGGCTCAGGATTTTTACCAGATCCTCGGCGTCGAACGCAACGCGACGACTGACGACCTCAAAAAAGCGTATCGCAAGCTCGCCATCAAGTACCATCCGGACAAGAATCCGGGGGACAAGGCGGCCGAGGAAAAGTTCAAGGAGGTTTCGCTCGCCTATGAAACGCTGAGCGACGCCGAAAAACGCCGTCAGTACGACCAGTTCGGCCACGACGCCTACACCAACAGCCAGCGCGGCGGCGGGGCGGGCCCCGACTTCAACGCGCAGGACATCTTCAGCCAGTTCTTCGGCGGCGGCGGTGGCGGTGGCGGCGGCGGATTCTCGTTCGAAGACCTCTTCGGCGGCGGCGGTGGCGGCGGACGGCGGCGCGACCCGAACGGCGCGGTGCGCGGCAACGATCTGCGCTACGACCTCGAAATCGATTTCGAAGACGCGGTGTTCGGCGCGGAAAAGCGCCTCACGATTCCGCGTTTGACCGAATGCCCCGACTGCTCCGGCAGCGGCTGTCAGCCCGGAACCGGCCGCAAGACCTGTTCGCAGTGCGGCGGCAGCGGGCGGATTCACGTTTCGCAGGGCTTCTTCAATATCCAGCAGCCCTGCCCGAAATGCGACGGCACCGGCCAGATCATCGAGAGACCGTGCCACACCTGCCGCGGCCAGGGGCGGGTCCGCAAAGAGAAGTCCTTCTCGCTGCGGATTCAGCCGGGCGTGGACACCGGCTCCCAGATGCGGGTTGCGGGCAAGGGCGAGGACGGCCTGCGCGGCGGCTCGGCGGGCGATCTTTACGTCGTCATCCGGGTGCGGCCGAGCGCGGTCTTCGAGCGGGTCGAGAACGACCTCAAGTGCGAGGTTCCGATCTCGTTCGCGGCGGCGGTGGCCGGCGGAACGGTCGAAGTGCCCAGCCTGACCGGAAAAACCAAGATGCGGGTTCCGCCGGGGACGCAGTCCGGCACCGTGCTGCGGCTCAAGGGGAAAGGCGTTCCTTCGCTGCACGGCGGAGCCCGCGGCGACCTCCACGTGCGCGTGGTGGTGGAGACTCCGGCCGGACTTTCGTCCGAACAGCTCGAGCTGCTCCAGAAATTCGACGCCTCGCTGACGCCGAAAAACCTGCCGCGCCGCAAGGCGTTTGAAGACCGGGCAAAGACTTACCTGCGGGAAGTCCAGCCCTGAACCATACGAGGTGAACCATGCCGAGACGGAATCCGGACGAACCGGTCCTTGCGACCAATAAAAAAGCCTACCACGATTACACCATCATCGAACGGTTCGAGGCCGGGGTGCAGTTGGTGGGGACCGAGGTCAAGAGCTGCCGGGCGAAGGCGATCACAATGAACGACTCCTACGTCACGATCCGCAACGGACAGGCATGGATGGAGAACCTGCACATCGCGCCCTACGGATTCGGCAACCACTTCAACCATGAGGCGAAACAGAAGCGCCGCTTGTTGCTGCACAAGAACGAGATCCTGAAACTGGCGCAGTGGATGGGAACCAAGGGCGGAACGCTGATTCCGCTCCGGGTCTACCTCAAGCAGGGGCTGATCAAGATCGAACTCGCCTATTGCCAGGGCAAAACCCACGGCGACAAGCGGGAAACCCTCCGCCAACGCCAGGACGACCTCGAGATGCGCCGCGCCATGAAGCGCTGACCGCCCGGAGTTCCGGGCGGGGCCTCCACTTTCAGTGATTGCGGAGATAATCGACGGCGAATACGAAAACGCCGGCGGTCCAGCCGTGGAGCCGCTTCTCTTTGGGTGAAGCCAGCCCGGTCACTGCGTCGTACTTCGCCGGCAGTCCGCCGGAAATCTCGAAATTGCGGACGATGCTTTCCACATATTTCTCCGCGATGCGACGGGCGGCAGGCTCGAAGCCGTAACGGTCGAAGCCTTCGATCGCGATCAGCTGGAGCGGCGGCAGCACGGCGGGGTAATCCCATTGATAAGTGCGCCCGGAATCGTTTTTCTCGCAGGCGGCCAGCCCGTATTCGCACTCCAGCTCCTGTTCGGCGAGGCGGAGGGTGGATTCCGCCTGTTCGGGAGTCGCCAGCCCGCACCAGAGGGGGAAGAGCGACGCGCAACTGAAGAGCGGCGAGTGCTGCTTGGTGACGAAATTATAGTCGAGAAACACTTTGCGCCGGTCGTTCCAGCAGTAGCATTGCATCAATTCCTTGCGGATTTCGGCGCTGTGCAACCATTCGTCGGAACGCTCGATGTCGCCGAGATCGCGGTAGAGCAGCCCGAGTTCGGTGCGGCTCTGGACGAGCATGGAGTTGAGGTCGATCGCCGCGTAATCCTGACAGCGCCGCCCGAAACGCGGCGTAAAATCCCAGCCGGACTCCTCTTCGGCCATCGCCTCGCGGGCGGCCTCGCGTATCTCCGCCAGCGACGGGTTCCCGGGGTAGCCGAGCTCGTTGACGCAGCGCGGATAAAACGCCTCCAGCTCCTCGCCGACGGCATCGGTGCCGTAGTGGGTGAGCCCGCAGCGGTCGCGACGGCGGTATTTCCAGTGATGGAGTTCAATTTCGAGCGTCCGCGCCGCACGCCGGAGCCAGGCGCGGTCTTCGCGCGCCACCGTCCCGGTCAGCTCCAGGATAGCGCCGAAAAGGGGCGGCTGTGAACGGCTGAGGTGGTCAAGCCGGTTGACGCCGGGGATCAGTCCCTTTTCGTTGATCTCGAAAATCAAGTTCTCACAGTTGTCGCGGACCAGCTCGAACCGGTTCTGGAGCGCGAGCCCGCGACAGATGAAATAGGTGTCCCAATATCGGAATTCCCGGCAGGATTCGTCGGCGCAGGGCGCCGTGTACGGGTGGGGCAGACCGATGTCCGCGCCCTCCGAGGCCGGGTTGAAACGGGTGAAATCAGACCAATGTTCCGCGATGAAATCCAGTACCTTCTGCATAAGATGCGGCGCCCCCCGAAAAAGAGTTGTCCCTCTCTCTAATATAACAGGGTTCAGGCGCATTGCAAACCGAATCTGAACGAAACGGAAGGTCACCCGGCCAGCGCCGAGCGAATGCGCGAGGCGAGAAGAGAGCACTCGAAAAGCAGCCGGTCGAAGTTGCGGTCCCCGGCATGGTCGCCGTAAAAGGAGAGTCCGTAGAAACGGCCGCCGTATTCGACCGGAAAGGTGATGTTCCAGCGCGCTTCCGGTTCGCGGCGGAAGAGGTAGCCGTTGCGGACGACATGCTCCAGAAGCGGTTTGATCTCATCGAGTTCGGCGAAATTCCCCTTCCGCGCCCGGATGTCATCGCGGAATTGCTCCAGCGCCTCTTCCGCGGGGAGGCTCATCGCGAGGATGGCGATGGCAATGTTCGACCGGTAAAGCGGCACCCGGTACGGCAGCCCGATCCGGCTCTCGCCGGAGAAGGCGTCGCTGCGGAACAGATAGACCAGCTGCCCCCGTTCGATTCCGGCGAACGCACCGTTGACGCCGAGCTCTTCGGCGCGGTTCTTCACCATCGGGTTGACCGTGCGCGGCAGGTGCGAACTGTGGACGGCGTTCTGCCCGAGCCGGATCAGCCCGAGCGCCGGTTCGAAGCGGCGGTAGCCGGACTTGGTGAGATACCCGGCCTCCACCAGGTCCGAAGCGATCCGGGAAAGCGTACTGGCGTTGATGCCGAGGCGTTCGCTCAACTCTTTGAGCGACACCGGCTCCGGCGAGGCGGCGACCGCCTCCAGCACCTGAAACGTCTTGTCCAGCAACTTGTTTTTCATGGGATTCACCATATCCCGCTTTTTCCGCATTGCAAGCGCGTTTGTATTTTTTTGAACAAAATTTCACATTGTGAGATTTAAAAATCTTCATCCCGCAATTGTAAATTTACGGCTTGCTTTTCGGCGGAGAAACCGCTATAATTATAATCGACAGAAGAATACAGTTCGGCATTTTCAAGATCGTTTTTCGGAACCGGGAAAGCTCCGCCTTCGGCGCGAGCGGGTGAGTTGACCTAGCGGTCAACTCCACCGCTGCCGCTCACTGCCGAACTCGTTCGGCATTTGAGCGGGTTAGCGAGCGGCAGCCCTTGCCTCCGGCGGCCAAGGCGCTTCGCCCTTGGAACCCGACCGGCAGGGTGCCGGTGCCGGATAACGGATTCGGGTTCATCGTTTTACACTTTTCGGAAAGGGAGCAAGATGACGATTACAAGACGCACACTTTCGGCCGACTTCGTCGTGGTCGGCGGCGGCATGGCGGGACTCTGCGCGGCGGTTGCGGCGGCGCGGAACGGGGCGAAGACGGTGATTCTGCAGGACCGGCCGATGTTCGGCGGCAACGCTTCGAGCGAAATCCGCATGTGGATCTGCGGCGCGCACGGCGACAACCGCAAGGAAGCCGGCTTGCTGGAAGAGCTCCAGCTCGACAACTACTATTTCAATCCGACCATGAAGTTCACCATCTGGGACGACGTCATGTACGGGTTTGCCAAGCGCGAGAAGAATCTCACCGTGCTTCTGAATACCTCGGTCGAAAAGGTCGAAACCGAAAACGGGAAGATCACCTCGGTCACCGGCTGGAACCTCGTCGAATACTGCCGCTACCAGGTGGAAGGCAAACTCTTCGCCGACTGCTCCGGCGACAGCATCCTGCGGCTCTCGGGCGCAAAATACCGGCGCGGACGCGAAGCCCGCGACGAATTCGACGAACCCCATGCGCCGGAAAAGGCCGACGCCAAGACGATGGGCAACACGATCCTCATCCAGTTGCGTCGGACCGACCGCCATATTCCGTTCCGCGCGCCGGAGTGGGCCTATCACTACACCGAAGAGACGCTGCCCAAGCGCAACTTCAACCCGGAAGGCAACAACTTCTGGTGGATGGAGTTCGGCGGCCTGAAGGATACCGTCGGCGACGCCGACGCGATCCGCGACGAGCTTTACAGGATCGCCTACGGCTGCTGGGAATACATCAAGAACCATCCGGACGGCCGCGGCCAGGGCTGGGAGCTCGACTGGATCGGCAGCCTCCCCGGCAAGCGGGAGAACGTCCGCTACGTCGGCGACCACATTCTCTGCCAGAAGGAAGTCGAAGCGGGCGGCAATTTCGCCGACGCGGTGAGCTACGGCGGCTGGACGATGGACGACCACCACCCGGAAGCGATCTACTACCCCGGCGCGCCGACCATCTTCCACCCGGCTCCGTCGCCGTTCGGAATCCCCTACCGCTCGCTCTATTCGGCGAACGTGGACAATCTGTTCTTCGCCGGGCGCAACATCTCGACCACGCACATGGCGATGAGTTCAACCCGGGTGATGGCGACCACCTCAACGCTCGGCCAAGCGGTCGGCACCGCGGCGGCGCTGGCGGCGAAATACGGCGAGACGCCGCGCGGCATTTACGAGCGCCATATCGACGAACTCCAGCAGACGCTGCTCGACCAGGACCAGTTCATTCCGAACATTCCGCGCCGGATTTCGCCGCTGTCGAAGAAGGGAACGCTCGATGCGGCGATTCTCGGCAACGGCCGCGACCGCGACTGGGACGACGGTAAACAGGGCGCTGAGTTCGCTCCGGGCGAAGGCGCCGCCTATCGCTTCGCCGCGCCGGAGACAGTGAGCGGAGCCCGCCTAGTGTTCGACAGCGATCTCGCCGACCTCAAGCGTCAGCTCAACGTCGAAGACCACACCATGTACCGCCCGATGCCGGCCCAGCTCCCGAAGCGGTTCCGGATCGAAGCGACGGTGAACGGCAAAACGCGTGTGCTCGCCGAAGTCGCAGAAAACCGCCACCGGCTGGTCAAGCTCGACTGGGAACCGGTCGGTTGCAGCGAAGTCCGCCTGGTCCTCGAAGAGGGCTGGAGCGACCGCCCGATGCGCGTCTTCAGCTACGAAGTCCGCTAAAAGAAAACGCCCCGGATGCATAAAGTCGCACCCGGGGCGCTTTGCATCATTCCACTTTCAGCAGAAAGATATCCAGCGGAGCCATTTCCACCTTTCCGGTCATCTCCCGCCCGGAAAGCAGCTCTTTTGCATGGAACGGCAGTTCGACGATACGCGGCTCCCGATTGTAGTTGGTCAAACTAAGGTAAGTCACCCCATTGGCGTTAGCCTCGCAGGTGACAACCCCGATGCTTCCAGTGTGATGCAGAACCTTGACCGGGGCCTTGCGTGGAATTACCGCAAGCGTCTTCTCCAGAGTCCGATAGAATTCAGTTTCCGTCAGATTTTCCGGTAACCTGGTATAAGAAAACTCAGGCTTGAGCGGGCGATTGAATTCGTCACGCTCCGGAACGCCCTTCCAAGTGTAGACCCGGCCTCCCCGTTTGACGAAATCCGCCAGTTTTTCCGCCGCCTTCCGATCTATGTTCCATACTGCCGGAAGAAACAACACTTTATAGTCGCGAAAATCACCTTCCGCGATTTTCCGTTCGCTCAAAAAACCGACTTTGTGACCGCAGAAGTTGAGCAGCGTATACAGTTCCTCAATCGGGGCCGAAACCGAATTGATGTGATAGATGATATTGGTCGGAGAATAGAGAATGCCGACCTGTTCCGGAGCCGCATTGAACGCGACGATGTCGGCAGCAACCCGGTTGGCGTCAAGCAGCGCCTCGCTCTGGGCGAGGATCGCGGAGGGACGACGGAATACGCCGCCCCGGAGATCGATCGGCGCTTTGCAGTAAGCCGGGTAATCGAGATCGACCCACACCCACGTGGCGATCGTACCGGTTCCGTGCAGAAACTGCTGCATGGTGGATGCATAGACATGTCGCGGATTGACCGGCCCTTTCGTCCCATCCGGAATCACATGGTTTTCGGTGTTGGCGATCGCATTCTTGCGCAACGAGTACTGAACGTCGCAGGACATCGTGAGACGCGGCCAGTTCGATCCCCAACGGGCAGAGTCGTAATAGCAGAAATTATCGTTGCCGTTGATCTCCGTGATTTCGCCGAAGAGTTCCAGATCGACGGCATCGCCATAAGTGGACGGCAGATGATTGTGCAGCGCCATCACCTTGGCAGAAGTCGGAATTCCGGGCCAGACATCGTGAACCAGACCGGCCAGCCATTTGTGCCATTCAACGAAGAAATCGCGTTTGAAACAGTGGAACGCATACCGCGCGACAGGATCCCCCTCCCCGGCGGAAAGCAACGCGTCGATCGAGGAATAATTCTTACCGGTCAAATGGTTATATGCGTCCAAAGAACCGAAACGCTGCTTCAGATAGTCTTCGAATTCCGGTTTCAGGAAGCATGACTCCATCGTCATCGACCGCATATTCGGCTCATTGGTCAGGACGATGCTTTCGATGGCGTCTTTGTACTGGCTTTTCCGCAACTCGACGAAAAGCGTCTTGACATACGCCTCAATCATCGGCCGGTTGCCACGGTGGTAGTAGACATACCTGCCATTCCCGTCGTGGGTGTTGGCACGATCCTTGTTGACGAAATAAGCGAACGGATAGTGCGGAGAGATTAACAGAGCGATCTTGACATTGTCCCGCCAGGCTTCCCTCATGGTTTTTTCGATATAATTGTGGAAATAATCAAGATTGAGATTGTCGAAATTCCCCTGCCCCGGTTTCGGAGGAAGGAAGAACTGGGAAGGCCCGAGCTCGATCTGAATCAGATTCGCCCCGATTCGGTCAAGAACCGGCAAATCGCGGGCGACATCACGAAAGTGACCGTACCCGGCGAACAGGAGCGGCCGTTCCGCCCTGTCCCCTTTCTCATCCATGGCTTCGGCGGAAAAATAACCGTTTCGGCACACCACCGGACTGCTGACATAACGCCAGGAAAGCAAACCTGCCTTGCCGGACGCCCCTGCCTTCAACAGTTCCCCCAACCGTGAAAGCGACTCATTGACACCGGTCAACTCGACTTCGCAAATCCGCTGATAATATTCCTCCTCTTCCTTCGCGGAATACTTTCGATTGAGGTCGCGTTCGAGAAATCCGATATGCCTTTCAATCAAGTAGAAATAGATTTCCAGATAATTTGAATGTATCCATTGTGCATGGATTTCCGCCCGTTTGGCGGAAAAATCGCTCAACTCGCGCTTCGCATTCGCCACCCCGGCGCGCAACTCCTCGCCTACGTTGCGCTTGACCAATCCGCCTTTGAACACGGTGCCATTTTCGAGAGAAAGCGTCAACTCGACCGGACCGTTCTTCAGCTTTCCGGCGTCCAAATTGAACATCACTCGACACACCTCGTCAGGCTTCAGAGGCGGAATCTCTTGAACAAAGCGGATTTCAGTCCCCTCTGAATCGCGCAAAACAAGGGTCGCCCGTTGCGAAACCGCACTGTCGATTCCAGTCACAAAAAGACGACCGGACGCGGTTTGCCAGAATGCAGGTTCGTCGGGAACAGTCCGCATCTGCGGCTTCCCGGAACGTTCCCATGCCAGTAGATTCGAAGCACTGCTCTTGGACGGAGTGTGAATTCCCGGCGCCAGAAACCACACCCGGCGCTCGGTTCCGTCATCGTTGTTCACGATGAAGTTAAACGAAAACAGCCGATCCGGGTTATTTTTGACCGCACCCAGTAATTTCCAAGTCAGCAATGCCCGGAAACAGTAACCACTTTGCGTCAGGCCGCCGGAGACGGAACATTCATCCGCCCGGAGTGGGCGATCGAACTGCCAGCACCATGTGTTCACCCCGTCTTTTTTCGGAGCAAAACCAAGTTCCAGGTCGCCAAGCGCGGCAATATCCGCACGCTGCCCAGTCGGGTCGATCCGAAGCTGTACCGAATCGCCGGTCCACATTGCACTGGAGTGCCGGACCCGAACCAGCGGATCGTTTACGTTTACCCAGACCACCACGCCCCCGGGAGCCGCGGCCATCGCGAAACTTCCGCTCAACGCCGACATCTTCGGGTCGCCGGTATAATTCCCTTTCGCCGCATCGAATCGAATTACCGGTATGCCCGGTGGTACCTCGAGACGGTTTGACCAATCGGTCGGCGCATTGGAAACCGGCCAGATTGCTTCCCGGACAAAATCGTGTTCCGAAACAATTCGCGGAGCAAGTGAAGTCACACTGATTTCGTCTATCAGGAGTTCATCGGCAATATCGTCGGCGAGAATCTGAATCTTATATTTTCCATTCTCAAACTCCTCCGGTTTCGCCGTAAAATCGTAAGTGAACGGCTCGAATTTCTCTGATACCATCGTGGCATTGAACCGCTCCTTCCACGACTTGCCGAAGCTCCAGTTGAAACTGCCGACATTCTTCCCCTTTGCCTTGTAACTGAGGCGGTAACGCTCTCCCGGGGTCAGCGGAAGCGTGATCGTGATGTGAGTAAAACGATGCGGTCTCGCAGGAGTACGCGAGACAATCCGCAACGCATTGTTTCCGTCCGTACCCTGGTGACCGCCGATCACCTCCACAATGCTTTGTGCGCCATTCGCCCTGCCGACATACCAGCCTTTCGGCGATTTCCCGACTTGGGATTGCTCGAATGAGCCGTCCGGAAACAGTTCCTGCGCACCCAGCGAAAAAAACCATGCGGAACAGACCAGCAAAAGAAGGAATCTCATTTGAGGGAGCCTTTCAGGTAAGCGGCATTCACATCGCGGACCCTGTCCAGGTAGTTTCCGGTTTTGGCAAACCGGGAGTAGGAAAACGAATACGTCCGCCCGTCCATGGCGACGCCATTGATCGAACTATCGTGGGAAACCCGCATATTGACGAAGAGATCCGACATCACCAGCATATACGGCTTATGGTGTGGATCGGTGAGTTTTTTGTAATACCCGTTCCATCCGCTGTCACTGCGAAAGAAGGAGTAATCGCTCCAATCTCCGTTGGCGAGAAATCCTCCGGTCAGCTTCAAGGGACACTGCGACAGTTTGCTGCGCTCGTCATTCGCACCGTTTCCGGCTCCGCTGGCATTGACCTTTCTGCCGGGCAGATATCCCATCGCGGCGAAAAGTCCCTGATTGATCGGCTTGGACCAGTCGCTGGTCCGATTATAAAAATTATCCGGACCGACCTGAGCGGGAAAAAAATCCCTGAAATCACTGCAATACATGGCGACCGCGACGCCATGCTGCTTCAATTGGCTGAGGCAGTTGGTGGAGATCGCCCGGGCACGGGATTTGTTCAATGCGGGCAGCAGCATCGAGGCGAGGATGGCGATGATGGCGATCACCACCAGGAGTTCAATCAGCGTGAATTTCGACGGCTTCTTCATAACGTCTCTCCCTGTTTTTTCTGGTTGCGGTCCGATACGGACTTGCGAATGACCATCTGAACTTTCAAATCGATCGCGCCGGTGGGTAGCGGCCGCTTTTCCAGCTTCGCGATCAAGAGATTCACCATGTGCTCGACCACAGTGTCGAGCGGAAAACGGGCGGTAGTCAAGGGCGGAATGATCGTCGCCGCCTGCGGAACATCGTCATAACCGATCACCGAAAGATCGCCGGGGATGGAGAGACCGTGTTCATAGGCCCAGCGGTAGACGCCGAACGCCATCTGGTCGTTGCCGGTGAAGACCGCGGTGACTTTGCGATGATTGTAAATCGTTTCCATCGCCGAAATTCCGGTGTCGATCGCATCGTCGCCGATCATGACCAGCCCGGGATCGAATTCCGCGCCGTACTCTTCAAGGAATTTGCGCATCACCGCGATCGAGGTATCCACCCGCCCCACCATCCGGGTCTGCGAGGTGATGTAGCCGATTTCGCGGTGGCCGCGGCCCCAGAGATAACCCAGAATGTCGCGGGTAAGCTGGTTGTAGTCGAGGTGGACCGGGAATGCCGGTTCGCGCAGATTGGTCACCACCGGGACCCCGCCGCAGATATGTTCGGCTTCTTCCGGCTCGATCTGCGGCAGGAGGTTGATGATGCCGTCCACCATGCCGGTGGAGAAGCGGCGCAGCATCTCCTCGCCCTTATCGTGATTCAGCCCGGTGATGGCGACCACCGGTTTGAACGAGAACTTTTCCAGCTTCTCCGCCAGGCAGTCGAGGTAGGTGGCGGCGCTCGGATTGCGGCACTCGTTGACCACCACGCCGATCAGCCGGGTAGCATTGTTCTTGAGCGCCTGGGCATAGAAGCTCGGGCGGTAGTCCAACTCCTTGATCTTGTCGAAGATGCGCTTCTTGACCGGGGCGCTGATGACCCGTTTTCCGCTGAGCGCGTGAGAGACCGTGCTCGGCGACACTCCGGTCGCCCGCGCCACATCGATAATCGTCGTCGTTTTCTTCCTCATTTTCCCGCTCCCGCGCTGCAAATCGCGCATCTCGAACCAACGCCCGACAAAAGACGCATAACAACGGATATGTTAAGTTTGTGAAGAAATTCATGGAGGAAGAAAAGGAAGTTATGAATCAAATTATTTACATAAAAAAACAAGGACGGGAGTCCCGGCGCAATCGGTTGCAATTTCAAGAACGAGAAAAGGTTAGATTAGACGAAAAAGCAAAAAAAGGCGCTGCACTGGTCGAGACGGGAAGAAGAAATATGAGTGAGATAATCAAAAATTGTCAAAATAATTATCAAAACATTTGGCGGAAGCATTTTGCGACGATAGCCGGATGCCGGGCGCAACGGTTTCACATATCCGTTGTTATACGTCTTAAGCCATAATTCCGGAAAAAGAAAAACGTTTTGATTGACGTTGGTTATATTATGACACAATCAAAACGTTTTGTCAATAGAGGAATCGTAAAAAAACGGCAAAAAAAGAGGGACCGCCTTCCATTTCATTTGGAAAGGGCCCCTTGGGAAAAATTACTCCCGCGCTCAGTTGAATTCGAATACGGTCGCCTTGCAGTTCTTGCCGATTCCCTGAATGGGGGAGAGTTTCTTCTCCGCCGAGGTTCCGGCTGAAAAGTTGTCGCGGATGACCGCGCGGTCGAGGCTGTCGGCCCAGATGTCGCGAACGGAGTCGTAGTTCCCCATATTATTGTCGGAGAGGAAATTGTCGGTCACCACCAGCCCGGTCACCGGGCGTTCGGCACAGCCGACGGCATAGATTCCGTCACGGTTCATCCGTTTGATGAAGTTCCCGGTCACCAGCAGGTTGTCGGACCCGGCGAACGCGGGAACCGTCGGATAGTTCGCATAGATCTGCTTCATCAGCTCGTCGCTCTGCTTGCGTTCCGGCGTCGTGTAAGCTTGCGGGCTGTCGATCTGGATGCCGCGCGAGCAGTCGCTGATCCGGTTGCCGCGTACCACCACATCGACCGCCGCGGAGAGGAGGATTCCGCAGCCGCCGTTCTTCGCGTCGCTGATGAGGTTGTCGGCGATCACCAGGTTGCTGTTGGTCTGCACATGAATCCCGGCGCGGGTTCCCTTTGAATTGTAGAAGTCAAAGCTGTATTTCTCCGCCGTCCCGGTATTGCCGATGATGTTCGACGTGATCAGGGTCTTTTCGGAAATCCAGCCTTCGCGGGTGCAGATGATCCCCGCCTTGCCGGTGTTGAAAATCCGGTTGCCGTTGATCAGCAGATTTCCGCCCGAGGCGCAGATTCCGCGCGCCGGAGTATTCGAGATGATGTTGCCGGTGATCACCACCGAGTCGTTGCGCGGCAGCTGGTTCCACGGCGCGGAGTCGTGATAGCTGACCACCCCGATGCCGTCGTCGCCATTGTGATCGATCGTGTTGTTCGCAATCAGCACGCCGCGGGAGTGGCGGGAGATATGGATGCCGTCCGCCCACTGGTCGTGGATGAAACTGTTGGTGATCCGCAGGTTGGCGACATTCATCGTCCAGATCGCCACCGAAGGCGAACGGGAGATGTCGACGCCGTCGATGAACAGGTTTTCGGTGTCGCGGGCGGAGATCAGCCCGTGGGCGGCGCTGCGCGTCTCCGCATTGGAGGTGATCCGGATATTGCGGATTACCGTGTTCTTCCCGGAGACGAACAACTTGTTCATCTTCCGGTCTTTGGCCGGTTTGTGATCGAAGAACAGCGTGCCGTTGCCGTCGACGGTGAGATTGTCTTTCGCCAGCTCGATGTCGCCGGTCAGGAAGAAAACTCCCGTGGCGAAGCGGATGGTGTCGCCCGGAACGGCCTTCTCCACCGCTTTGAGGACAGCGGCGGTGTCATCGGTCTTGCCGTCGCCGACGGCCCCGAACCCGGAAACATCAAGGATCGCCGCCGAAACGGAGACTCCCAGAAACAGACAGAACAGAATTGCGGTTTTCATAACACGATTTCCTTTCGCGATTCGAGTTTTATTTTGTGAAATTGGAAGAAGCGGCCCCGGCTTCCGGCTTCAACCCGGAAAGCAATCCCCTGATCGTTTCCTGACTGCATAAAAAATCAGCCATCCGTTCGACCCCTTTCGCATTGGGATGCACTTTGTCCCCCAGCACCGGAAGCATTTTCCCGCTGCCGTCGTCGAAAATGGAATACCAATCGACAAGCGCAATTTGATTTTCCTCCGCAAAGAGCCGTATATTCCGGTTGAACTCCGCGATTTTCGGCAATCCTTCGCGGGGAAGCAGCGTACAGATGACCGGCCTGATTCCGGCTTTCCGCGCCGCTTCGGCGATGGCCTTCACATTCTCCACCGCATCGGCGGAATTGGAATCGTTCGTTCCGGTGAAGATGAAAACCAGCCCGGGGTGCAAAGCGGCCACATCGGAATCAAAACGCCGCCGGGCGAGAGCGGACGATTCACAGGCCATTCCCCCGTTCGAAATTTCAACCCCGCAAATCCGGCCAACCGGCCGCTGCCACCGGCAGTGATGGGTGATGGAGTCACCGAGGGCGATCGCCGGGCGGACATAGTCCCCTCCCCGAATGGTCCATTCGGAGAAAGTCGCCGCGGCATCCGATGTGACGATCCCGGAATTGAAGAACACCGGAATGCCGCCAATCATTCCATTTCCGCTTTCGACGAGCTCTCCATTGGCCCAGAGCTTGATGCTTCCGTCGGACTTCAACTCCGCCTTCAGGGTGCAGGGCGAATTCAACGCCCGCTGGTAGCTTCGCAGAATCCGGGATGATGTTCCGTTCCGGAATTCCAGCCTGATCTCCTTTTTGCCCGGATAATACAGATAAGTCCAGCGCACGGATTTAACCAGGCTGAATCCGATCTGCAAGCCTGCGCCGCCATTGGGAGAGCATGCCGTGATGTCAAACGACGCTTGCAATTCGATGTTCTTCAGTGCGGAATACGGGCGGGGAACCATCGTCTCCGTGCCGATTCCGGAGCTGGCAATCCCCCGGTCCGTTCTCTTCCATTGCCCGGTTGTTTCAAACCCGTCCGGAAAATTTCCCGGACACGAGAGCTTGACCGGGTAAATCTCCTCCGCGGCCTCTGCATGAAACGGGAACATCCACCCCGAGGCCATCAGAAACACGGAAATCATGTTCATCAATAACAAATTACGATACAGTTTCATGGATTCCATCCGATTTGACGGGAAATCCGTCAAACCCGTTATGATCGGTTACGGCAGGGCGGGGAACCAGCTTCGCCGCGAATTGCGAAGCTCGGAGTCGTTGATCGAAAGGACGTGCCCGTCAGCGAATCCGATATTGGTCTTCCCGGCATGGCGCAGGATGACGCGGTTGCTGTTGTACTGATAGGTCGGCGGATTCGGCGCATAGAGGCTCAATTCCGCCGAACTGTCGGAGAGATCGCTCGGCGTATCGCCGACCACGATGGTCCCGGACGGCTTCGGCACCTGCGTCGTCTTGATGGATTTTCCGTACTTGGCGACAGTGCCGGCCGGGCCGATGCCGCCGTACCAGGTGACGTTCTTCATCGCCGGGCAGCGCAGGATGCCGGATTTGACGGCACCCCAGTTGCGGTCCCGCCAGACCGGCTGGGCGACGTAACCGCCGTTCACCAGCAGGTTTGTCCACCAGAGGCCGTTGCCGGTATTGGCGATCAGGTTGAAGGGCGGGTAGAAGCCGCGGTTGTCGTCGGTGTAGGCGGCCATGCTGGTGCCGATGTCCCGGAGCTGCCCGGAGCAGCGGACCGTGCGCGCCCGGTCCCGTGCTCCCGACAGCGCGGGCAGCAGCATCGAGGCGAGAATCGCGATGATCGCGATCACGACAAGGAGTTCAATCAGCGTGAAACGTCTTCTCATTTGGTTTCCTCCTGCGGTTCGTTTTGAATTTCAAGGCGGATTCGATCCAATAACTTCTGTGCTTCGGCGACGCTTCCGGCGCGCTGGACGCCGCCGCAGCTCTGGCGCACGACCAGCCCCTGCCAGACCGGGAGCGTCAGTTGCGACGATTCCCCTGTCCGCAGCGCCAGTGCGCAATCGACCATCGCGCGGGTCACGTAGTCGTAAGGGAATTCGACCGAGGTGAGCGGCGGATTCGCTTCCCCGGCGAGCGGCGTGTCGCCGAGGCCGACTACGGCGATGTCGCCGGGGATCGTCCACCCGTTCCGCCGCGCCGCCTCGCAGAGACGGACCGCCATCTCGTCGTCGTAGCAGATGACCGAAAGCCCGCCGCGAAAGCGTTCCCAGTTTGCAAGCAGGGTATCTACGGCACCCGGAACGTTTTCACAGAGAACGAGATCGAACGGCCGGTCGTGGCGGCGGCATTCGTCCGAATAACCCATCAGGTAGTGCGCCACCGTCTTGACCGTCTGTTCGGCGGGAAGCAGCAGCGCGATGTGCCGGAAGCCGAGCCGAAGCGCATAGCGGTACACCGTCATCACCGCCCGGATGGTGGAGAGGCCGAACACCTCCGGCGACTCGTAACAGCACGCTTCCAACCCGGGGAACGGAGTACCGACCACGAACGGCATCGGGTAGTTGCCGACGCACGCGGCGATCTCTTCGACGGAATCGTCCGACCGCAGGAGCGGCAACAGCACGGCAAGACAGCCGCGGAGCGCGATCCGGTCGAAAATCTTCTCCGGCTGCGCGAAGCTGCTCACCGTATGAAGTTCGAGGTTCAACCCCTTCGCCTCGGCGCTGTCGTGGAGGCTGGCGATGAAACGCGAATCGGTCGGCTGCATCAGCGGATGGCAGACCACCGCGAGAACCGATTCCGCGCCCGGCGCGGTCTGTTCCGACGCCAACGTCCGGCTGCCGCCTTTGACGAAAACGCCGGAGCCGTTGCGGCTCTCCAGCCAGGAGTCGCGAATCAGCGACTCCAGCCCCTTGCGGACGGTGTGATAGTTGCAGCCGAACCGCCCGGCCAGCTCACGGATCGGCGGCAGGCGGTCGCCCACCGCGAACTCCCCGTTGAGCAGCATGGTTTCGATGGTGTCGCGCACCCGCTGATAGGTGAACTTACCGGTATAGACATGATGTTGCATGGAACCTCCCGACTCTTGTTTTTCCACTTATATTATGGAAAAGAGAGGCGGGAACGCCAACAGCTTTCTAGAGTTGCCGTGCAAAAAACCGGCAAAAAAACGTCGGCAGCGCGAAACCGTTCTACAAGCGATCTATTTTTTGCCGCTTCCGACGCGGGAAAACAGGGCTTCGGCGGCACGGAGTTCGGCTTCGGTCGTCTCCGGCGTTTCGCGGAGACGGTTCGGCAATCCCAGCGCGCGCCATTTGAAGCAGCCCATCTTGTGAAAGGCCAGGAGATCGACTTTTTCGATGCAGCGGTAGGGTTCGAGGAATGCGGCGAGCGCTTCGAGCTTCGCGCGGTCGAGCGTCCAGCCCGGAACCAGCACGTGGCGAATCCAGACCGGTTTGCCGGCCGCTTCGCAGTAGTCGAGCGTGGCCAGGGTGTTTGCGTTGTCGGCTCCGGTGAGCTCGCGGGAGAGCGCCGGGTCGAGCGCCTTGATGTCGAGCAGCAGCAGATCGGCGGCGTCGATCACCGGGCGCGAGCGCTCAAGCGGCAGCGAGCCCGCCGTATCGAGCGCGGTGTGGACGCCCGCCTCGCGGCAGCGGTCCAGCAGCGCGCGGGAAAACTCCGGCTGCATCAGCGGTTCGCCGCCGGAGAGCGTCACCCCGCCGGAGCGGATGAAGTTCCGGCACGACTCGATCTCTTTCATCAGTTCGGAGACGGTCGCCTCGCGCCCTCCCCGCACGTCCCAGGTGTCGGGGTTATGGCAGTAGAGACAGCGCAGCGGGCAGCCCTGGAGAAAAATGACGAAGCGGACGCCCGGACCGTCCAGCGTTCCGAAACTTTCGATCGAATGGATTCTCCCGACCGGGTCCGCCATGCGTCAGAATCTCTGGTGGAACGTCCGGTTCACCACGTCGAGCTGCTGCTCGCGGGTCAGCCGGATGAAGTTCACCGCGTAGCCGGAGACGCGCACCGTCAACTGCGGATACTTCTCGGGGTGCTCCATCGCGTCGAGCAGCGTTTCGCGCCGCAGCACGTTGACGTTGAGGTGGTGTCCGCGTTCGGAGAAGTAGCCGTCCAGCAGTGAAATCAGGTTGTCGCGCTTCTCCTTCTCCGTCCTGCCCAGCGAATCCGGCACGATCGAGAAGGTGTAGCTGATGCCGTCTTCGGCGCTGTCATAGGGGAGCTTCGCCACCGATTTGAGCGAGGCCACCGCGCCGTTGACGTCGCGGCCGTGCATCGGATTCGCGCCGGGGGCGAAGGGCTCGCCCGCCTTGCGCCCGTCCGGCGTCGAAGCGGTCATTTTGCCATACATGACGTTGCTGGTGATGGTCAGCACCGAGAGCGTCGGCTTTGAACCGCGGTAGGTGCGGTGGCGCGAGAGTTTCCGCTCGAACGAGCGCACGATCTCCGCCGCGATCGCATCGACGCGGTCGTCGTTGTTGCCGAACTTCGGGAAGTCGCCTTCGGTGACGAAGTCCGAGACCAGACCCGCCTCGTTCAGCACCGGGCGCACCTTGGCGTAACGGATCGCCGAGAGACTGTCCGCCAGCACCGAGAGTCCGGCGATTCCGCCCGCCATGGTGCGGACGATGCTTTCATCGTGCAGCGCCATTTCGATCCGCTCATAACAGTATTTGTCGTGCATGAAGTGGATGACGTTCAAGGTGTCGATATAGAGTTTCGACAGCCAGTCGGTCACTTCGTCGAAGTTGCGCATGACCTCTTCGTAGTCAAGAGATTCCCCTCCCCCGAGGAACGGGATCGCCGGGCCGACCTGCGCGTTGTCGCACTTGACGTCGCGCCCGCCGTTGATCGCATAAAGCAGCGCCTTGGCCAGGTTGCAGCGCGCGCCGAAGAACTGCATCTGCTTGCCGATCCGCATCGCGGAAACGCAGCAGGCAATGCCGTAATCGTCGCCGAACTTCACCTGCATCAGGTCGTCGTTTTCGTACTGGATCGACGAGGTTTCGATTGAGATTTCGGCGCAGAAGCGCTTGAAGTTCTCCGGCAGCCGCGTGCTCCAGAGCACGGTGAGGTTCGGCTCCGGCGCCGGGCCGAGGTTGACCAGCGTGTGGAGAAAGCGATAGCTCATCTTGGTCACCATGTGCCGCCCGTCGAGCGACATGCCGCCGAGCGACTCGGTCACCCAGGTGGGGTCGCCGGAGAACAGCTCGTCATAGGCCGGAGTCCGCAGGAACCGGACAATCCGCAGTTTCATGATGAAGTGGTCGACGAACTCCTGAATCTCCTCCTCGGTGTATTTGCCCGCTTCGAGGTCGCGCTCGGCGTAGCAGTCGAGGAAGGTGGAGACCCGGCCGATCGACATCGCCGCGCCGTTCTGCTCTTTGACCGCGGCGAGGTAGGCGAAGTAAAGCCACTGGATCGCCTCTTTGGTGTCCGTCGCCGGGCGGGAGAGGTCGAAGCCGTAGGCAGCCGCCATCGCCTTGAGTTCGGCGAGCGCCCGGATCTGCTCGGAGAGTTCCTCGCGGTCGCGGATCACGTTTTCGTCCATCACATCGGAAAGCGTCTCCCGCTTGGCCCGTTTCTTCTCTTCGATCAGAAAATCCACACCGTAGAGCGGCACCCGGCGGTAGTCGCCGATGATCCGCCCCCGCCCGTAGTTGTCGGGGAGCCCGGTGATCACGCCCGCGTGGCGGACTTTTTTCATCTCCTCGGTGTAACAGTCGAACACGCCGTCGTTGTGGGTCTTGCGGTACTGGAAGACGTTTTCGACGGCGGGGTCCATCTTCCGCCCGTAGGTTTCGAGCTGGGTCTGCACCAGCCGGAATCCGCCGAACGGCATGATCGCGCGCTTGAGCGGAGCGTCGGTCTGAAGGCCGACGATCTGTTCGAGCTCGCGGTCGATGTATCCGGGAGCGTGCGAGGTGATGGTTGAAATCGTCTTTTCGTCGATATCGTAAACGCCGCCGCGTTCGCGTTCGAGCTTCATCAATCCGCAAAGTTCGTTCCAGAGCCCGCGCGTCCGCTCCGTCGGCGGGGCGAGAAACTCCCGGTCCCCGTCATACGGAACGTAGTTGAGCTGGATAAAATCTCTGACATTGATCTCGTTGCGCCAGGCGCCGTCCATGAAGTCCATCGAATCCCGTGTCTTTCTCATATTTGATAATTGTTATCTAATATACCACGGAATCCGCTCTTTTACAATCCGCCGCGGACACTTTCAAGGAGGTATTTTAGTGCGCCGAGAGAAATCTCCTGAGACTGCGGAGCTTATGACGCGGCAGCGCGAAACGGACTCCGGCCAGTGCTCCGGCCAGATGCGCGGCGGCGACCGGTTCGAACCCGCCCGCGGCGACGAAAAGCGGCCGGCCGACGGTCAGTTCGAAGAGCGCTTTGCCGATGATTCCGGCCAGGGCGAGGAAGGAGGCCGTGCGGAGCACTCCCTTCCCGGAACGGATCAGGCTCACCGCCAGCGCCGCCACCAGCGCTGTTCCCACGCCCGAGGAGCCGCAGTAGACGTCGAACCCGCGCCCGGCGAAGGCCACACCGAGGCCGACCCAGAGCAGCGAACCGAGAAAGAGGCGGCCGAAGAAGAGCTCCCCGCGCCGCAGAATCAACGCGGTCCCGATGGCGACGATCACCGCGCCGTCCCAGAGAAGATGATTCCAGCCGAAGTGGACGAAGTGGCAGGCCAGCAGCCGCCAGCCGTTCGGGTAGAGCGGCCCGGCGGGGTGGAACATCAGCGCTCCGCCGATCGACGGAAAGATTTGCAGAAGCGCCATCACGCCGACGATCGCAAGCGGCCACCGCGCGGCGGTGACGATGCGGCGGGCCGGCTCTTCGTTGCACTCGAACCAGTAGACCAGGCCGCAGACCGCAGGCATGACGGAGAGCGCCACGGCGAGCGGAGCTGCCACCAGCCAGGTCAGCATCCACGTCGAACCGGAAGCGGCGATCGTCCGGTCAACCGCCGCCAGCGCGATCCAGCCCGCCGCGACCGGCGCAAAACGCGGGCCGGGGCGCAGTTCGGGGCGGCAGAAGAGCGTCAGCAAAAGCGACATCCCGACCGCCGGGAACGTCGCCGCCGCCAGCAGCACGAGTTCGAACCAATAACCGGCGACGCCGTAGGGAACCGGCAGCAGGAACGAGGCCGCCGCCGCGAACGCGAGAAGAGTGAGATGCTTCTGTTTCATAGTGACAGCCTCCTGTTCGATCGTTTACCGTTTCTTCCCGAGTGAGAGACACCCGGCCGCGCCGAGAATCACCGCAAGCAGCGCCGGGACCGGCGGAATCGCGCCGCCGCCGAGCCGCGGGGCGGAGAACTTGAAGAGATTGTTGTTTCCGCCTCTCGACTGGTAGTTGACCGGCGCTTCCGCCGTCGGGGCCGGAACGTCGGCGCGATAGTTGACCGCCGGGGCCTGGGCGCGGGCGGACTGTGCAACATGCTCCTTGTTGGAGCGTTCCGCATTGCGGCGCTCGATGCCGTATTCCCGGAAGGCGTCGTCGGAGAGGACGATCATCGAGGTCTCGTCGGTCACCAGCTGGAAGTCGATGCCGAGCTGGCGAATCGCCGACTGCGCCTCGGTTTCCGGCAATTCGCCTGAATTTTTGCGGTCTTCGATCCGCTCGATGCTGTCGAGCGCCCAGAGCCGTTCGATTTCGGGGTTGGCGGTGTCGGTCTCCGGCAGGCGGACGCGGCAGCGGTAGGTCTCTTCGCGTCCGGAAATCTTCGTCTTCATCACAAACTCGGCGTCGCCGCCCTTCGTATAGCGCCCGAATGTCACAAACTGCTGGCCGCGATAGAGTTTCTTCCTCTCCGGCCGGTTCAACTCGACCGAGCCGCCGCCCTTGACCGAGACGGCCACGTCGTGCATCGCCTCATAGGCGATCTTTCCTTTGGCGAGAGCGAGCTGGCCGATGATGTCGTCGGAGTTGGAGACCCCGGCATAGAATCCGCCGGAAACATCGCAGATGGTGCGCATCAGCGGCCAGTTGGCGCTATTGCCGATGAGGAATCTGAAGACGCGGATATCCTTCTGCCGCATCAGATTGGAGAATGCCTCGGGGCGCACTTCGCCGGTGTTGGTCACGCCGTCGGTCACCAGCACCACGCTGGTCACGCGGTCGTCGTCCACGTTCCGCAGCGCGGCGCGGATGCCTTCGTCGAGATTGGTCGAACCGCCGGCCTGAAGTTTGCCGACGCGTTCGCACCAGTCGCGGGCGTGTTCCGGCGTGGCGGCGACCCAGCCGCCGGTCAGCTCCCGCGCGGTCTCGTTGAAGGTGACGATGCGGAAGCGGTCGTTCGGATTCATCGTGCCGATGCAGCGCGCCACGCCGTTGCAGAGCGTGCTGATCTTGTTGCCCCCCATGCTGCCCGACACATCGAGCACGAAGACATAGTCGGCGCCGCCGTCGAGCCGGCGCAGGTCGGTTCCGGGAGTCAGCACCAGCATAAAGGTGCCGGTCTTTCCTTCGGCGCGGTACGGGACGATCTCCAGGCGACCCGGGAGTTCGGCGAGCTGGTAGTAGAAGACGAAATCCCGCCCGAGTTCGCTGCCGAGCTCATACCGGAATTCGCCGACGCCGGTTTCCAGCGCGGCCTTTTCGGAGACGGGCTGCTGATTGGGCGTCCGCACCGCGGCGAGCAGCCAGGCCGACTTCACGGTCATATGGAGCGTCGCCTTGGTTTCGACCCGGCTGTTGCCGCTCCAGAATCCGGCGGCGGCGGAGTCCTGCGTATTGCCCTCTTCGAGCGGGTAGACGTAGCGCACCACGCCGGTGTCGGCTTCGAGCGGCTGGTAATAGACGAAGCGGATCTCCGCTTCCTCCTGCGGCTTCAGGTTGGCGACCGAGAAGCGGAAGTCGAAATATCCGTCCTTCTCCGCCAGCGCCGCGTTGTTGCCCTTGTTCTTCTCTTCGCCGTAAATCCGTTTGGCCTCGGCTTTGGCCACCACTTCGCCGTTGATGGTCCGTTCGCCGATGAGGACGCTCACCTCGGAGAGGCTCGCCGAATTCGGCACCGGGAACGAGTAAATCGCCTCGACCGTCTCGGAATTCGGATTCCGGAAGCGCTGCGTCACCTCGGTCATGGCGAAGCCGTTGTCGATGACGACGCGGACGTCGTGGCTGACGATATCCGCCGGTTTCCGCCCGGTTCCGGTGGGGGTCAGCGTCCCCGCCGCCATCACCGCCGCCGCATTCAACACCAGGAACGCCGCGAGCATTCCCAACCATCCGTATGTTCGTTTCATGATTCCCATCCTTTCCGTGGGTTATTGGACCTGTTATTCTATTAGCAACCCCCGTGCCAAATTAAACAAAATGTTCATTATAAACATTTTGCAGAATAAGGCAAAAACACGATACGATTTTGCTGTTCACTCAAAGAACATCGCCTTGACATTTTATGTACATGGGTTATAGTATTCAAAAAAACGAGGGAGACGTGCGATGAAACTGTTCAGCGAGGCGGAAGCGCCGCTATTGCGGGCGCTCGGGAAGCTCAACTACACCAACCCGTTTTCACCGGAACGGCTGGAGCTGGAGGAGATCATCCTCGGCCGCCCGCCCGCGCCGGAGCGCCGGGTGTGGAACATGCACGACGGCGCGCGCGGCACCCGCGAGGACGTGGCGGAACTCGGCGCGCTCTCCGAACGCTGGGCGCTGGAGCTCCGCCGCCGCGCCGGAACGCCCGGCGTCGAACTCGACGCCCGCACCCGCGATGTGGCCGAGCCGGTCATCATCTACTACCTGTTCGAGAAGTACCGTGAGGAGATGACCGCGCAGATGCTGGCGAATCCGGGGGAGACCCGGTTCGACTGCTACGAGAGGTTCGCGGCGGACTTCGACTACTTTCTCTTCCGGCCGGGGCGGAAGGTGCCGTGCGGCTACCGTCCGGAGCTGACGTTCTCCATCTATTTTCAAATCCACCGTGCGTTCCACCACATCTTCGACTTCATCATCGGCGGGACGCTCGAAGCGGGCAAGCTCCGCGCCGAAATCTGGCAATCGCTGTTCACGGTCGACATCTACCGCTACCACCGCGCGCTCTACGACCGGATGCAGGAGATCAACACGCTGGTCACGGGGGAGTCGGGAACCGGCAAAGAGCTGGTGGCGAGGGCGATCGCGCTTTCGCAGTTCATCCCGTTCGACCCGAAGACCCGCCGGTTCCGCACCGCCTACCCGGAATGTTTCCGGCCGGTCCACCTCTCCGCCCTCCCCCAGACCATGCTGGAGTCGGAGTTGTTCGGCCACCGCAAGGGGGCCTACACCGGCGCGCTGTCCGACCGGATCGGCTACCTCGAAGCGTGCGACCCCTCCGACGCGGTGCTGCTCGACGAAATCGGCGAAATCAACGCCGAGGTGCAGGTGAAACTGCTGCGGGTGTTGCAGACGCGCCGTTTTCAGCGGCTCGGCGACAACGCCGAACGCGAATTCTCCGGCAAGATCATCGCGGCGACCAACCGCGATCTCGCGCAGGCGTGCCGCGACGGAATGTTCCGGCACGACCTCTACTATCGGTTGTGCAGCGACGTGATCCGGACGGTGCCGCTTCGCGACCTCACCGGCGGGTCGGCGGCGGAGCTGGAAAAGTTCGTCGGAATCATCGCCGAACGGCTGCTCGGGGTGGAAGAGGCGAAGCGCTTCCTCCCCGAAGCGATGGAGTGGATCGTCGGCAACCTCGGGAGCGATTACCCGTGGCCGGGCAACGTGCGCGAGCTGGAACAGTGCGTCCGCAACCTGGTGATCCGGGGAAGTTACACGCCAGGCGGAGAAGCGGCCAGCGCCGCGTCGGAACTCGAACAGGCGCTGACGCATTGCAGCCTCACCGCCGAAGAACTGATGCGCGCCTATGTGAAGACCGCATTCCTGCGCGCCGGGAGCCGCCTCAAAGCCGGAGAACAGCTGAGGCTCGACCGCCGCACTGTGGCGCGGTACCTCAAGGATTGACGGAAACCCTTACCCGGCACCGGCACCCTGCCGGTCTGGGGTTTGGGGGCGAAGCGCCCCAACCGCCGGAGGCAAGGGCCGCGGCGCACTAAACAGCTCAATTGCCGGGCGAGG